>Ga0079305_1003365_pt1 | contig 10989 bp, 8 predicted proteins | sample LMS_cellobiose_e_FD_79183 | JGI IMG/M metagenome (GOLD analysis project Ga0079305, IMG submission 79183) | Rumen-fistulated moose microbial communities from Alaska, USA - LMS_cellobiose_enrichment | ecosystem: Host-associated > Mammals > Digestive system > Stomach > Rumen fluid ... | reverse complement strand
CGGTCCTTGTCCACCAGCACCGCGACGTCGCGGAGGTTGGAGGCGAGCATGTACGGCTCGTCCCCGGCGTACTCCGAGTTCATCAGCAGGTCTTTCCCGTCCGAGACCACCTTGGGCGGGATCTCGATCTTCTGGGAGCGGAACATCTGCAAGAGTTTCGACCCGATGGAACGCTTGCGGCTCCGGTAGCCGCGGCTGAGAATGGCCACGCGCCGCCCCTTGGCGCTCAGGGTGCGGGCGAAGACCTCCACCACGGGGGTTTTTCCCGTTCCGCCGCAGCTCAAGTTGCCGATGCTGACCACGAGGCAGCCCAGCGCGTGATTGCGTATCACCCGCTTGTCGTACATCCAGTTGCGGAACTGTATGCCCATGCGGTAGAAGCGCGACGCGGCAAAGAGCAGCGCCACCATCGCCCGGTCGCAGGCGCCCCGGCGGCGGCCCGCCATGAGATCGAGGAAATACTGTTCGAGATCCTCGGGCTTCAGTTTCAACGTGTGCATGAAAAATTCCCGTTCCTTTGTCGCTCCTTATAAATTAATGCGATTTCCCCGTCTCTGCAAGTTGCATTGGCCCTTTTGTGCGATTATATTTTATCCGCCATGGAACTCGACGCTCTCAAAAAGTATTTTCTGCGCTATGCCGGCTCCTTCGAGACCGGAGACGCCGACGTGCACAGAAATCTGGTGCTCAAGCAGGCCCACACCCTGCGCGTGGTGCGTCTGGCGGCGTCTCTGGCGCGGGCCGAAAACTTTTCTCCCCGCGAGGAGGGACTTCTGCTGCGGGCGGCGCTCTTTCACGATCTCAGCCGTTTCGAGCAGTACTCCCGCTGCCGGAGCTTCAACGACGCCGTGACCTTCGATCACGGGGAAAGGTCCTTCGAACTCGTCCGCGAACAGGGACTGCTGGCGGATCTTCCCGGCGGCGAACAAGAGGTCATTCTCTGCGCCGTGCGGTTCCACAACAAACTCGAGATCCCCCCGGATCTGCCCCCTGCGGAGAAAAAGATCCTGCCGGCCGTCCGCGACGCCGACAAGACGGATATCATGGGGATCCTGCTGGAACACTTGAAAAATCCGGGGAACTCTGCTATTGTATACGGACTTCCCGACAACGGGGTGCTGAGCTCTTCCGTGCGCGACGCGGTCCTTGCCGGGCGCTCTCCGGCTCACCGGGAGCTCGAGAGCAGTCTGGATTTTCTCGCGGCCAAGTTCGCCTGGGGCTTCGACCTCAATTACGGGTGGACCTGCCGGGAGTTTCTCGCAAGAGGTTATATGGAGCGGCTCCGCGCCCTGCTGCCGGAAAAACCGGAGGTGCTGGACGTCATGCTGCATGAGGTTTCGGCTCATTTACAGAAGAAAGGAAAAGAGTCATGCTGAAAAAGATCGCCGTCGTGTCCGCTTTGAGTCTGGTCCTGCCGCTGTCGGTCTTTGCCGCCCCGGGAAGCATTTACGGAAAGGCCCTGCAGAAGGCGCGAAACGTCGCCGGAGAGGCCGAGAAGTCCCGCGCCGCCCTCCCCGGCGACGACAAGCCCGCTGCCCCCAAACCGGCGGCTCCCGACGCCCTCGCCCGGGCGCAGCAGTTCTCCGCCGCCGTCGCCAAGCTCGAGACCTATCCCCCCACGGGCGCAAAAGGGGTGAACGAACTCCTCGCGAAGAAACTGGTCGATCCCGCCTCTCTCGGTCTCGAAGCCGGCAAAACGGGCGTCACCGAAAAGGAACTTTCTCTTGCCTGGTTCGGCACCGAGGCCAACAGCGCCCGGAGCAAGGGCGCGTTCCCGCTTTTCATCTCCAAGCCCGCCAGGGGAGCCGTCATCGTGGGCTTCACCGACGGTTCGGTCAAGCGTCTCGACAACCGTCCCCGGGGCGTCACGGGGGTGATCTCGATCCTGCGTTCGCAGGCCGCCGACGCCAAGGATCCCCTGTGGGAGAGTTACCGCAAGGCCGCCCGCGCCATCGACCGGGCCGGGAAATAAAGGAAAACATCCCGACCGCTGAAAGACTGTCCCTTTCCCGCAAGTCCCCATGCCCGAGATAAGCATCGTCTTTGCCGCCGTTGCGGTGCTGCTGCTGGTCGGAGCGTTTTCCAACAAGCTCTCCAGCCGCTTCAACGTGCCCATTCTGCTGATATTTCTGCTGGTGGGAATGTTCGTGGGGCAGGAGCACGTCCCCGACGATCTGGAGTTCAGCCGGATCAGCGTCGCGGGCACCGTGGCCATGTGCTTCATCCTCTTCTCGGGGGGGCTGGACACCAGTTTTGCCAGAATAAAGCCCGTTCTGATCCCGGGCGGAGCGCTGGCCACGGCGGGAGTCATTCTCACCTCGCTCGTCTTCGCCCTGTTCGCCCGGCTGGCCTTTGCCGGAAACGTGCCCTTTGCCGAGTGTCTGCTGCTGGGGGCGATGATCTCCTCGACCGACGCCGCGGCGGTGTTCGCCATCCTTTCGGGCAAAAAGGTCGGTCTCAAGGGGCGGCTCCGTCCGCTTCTGGAGTTCGAAAGCGGCAGCAACGACCCCATGGCCTACTTTCTCACGATCTTCATGATCGACGTCGTGCTGGGCAAAGGGGAGCTCTCGCTTTTCTCGGCCGTGCTTCTCGTCTACAGAATGGGCGCGGGCGTGCTGACGGGCATCCTCGCGGGAATGTTCGGCAAACTCCTCTACAAGACCCGGCTGGAATACGAGGGACTTTACTTCGTCTTCGCCATCGCGGTGGTGCTGCTGAGCTACGGTCTGGCCGAAGGCATCGGCGCCAACGGCATGATGTCGTGTTATGTGTGCGGCATCACCATGAACCACCTGTCGTTCAACTACCAGAAGGGCATCACCCGTTTCTGCGACGGCGTTTCATGGCTGATGCAGGTGATCCTTTTCACCACGCTGGGGATCTTCGTCGATGTGGGCAGTCTGCCCGAGATCGCGGGCTGGGGGATCCTGCTGGCGTTCATCCTGCTTTTCATCGCCCGGCCCGCGGCGGTGTTCCTCACCCTGCCGGGCAGGGCTTTTTCCGTCCGCGAAAAGCTGCTGATCGCGTGGGTCGGTCTGCGGGGCGCGGCGCCCATCGTGCTGGCCACGTTTCCCCTGGCCCGGGGCGTGGAGGGGTCCCGGCTGTACTTCAACATGATCTTTTTCATGGTTCTGGTCTCGATGGTGGTGCAGGGGACGACCATCATGCCGCTGGCCAAACTGCTGAAACTGGACAAGCCCTTCACGGGACACGAACGCATGCCGCTGGAACTGGAGTCCACTCCCGAGAGCCGGGGCCACGAAATGCGGGAGTTCACCGTTGCCCCCGACGCCGACTGCGCCGGGCGCACCATCGCCGAACTGGCCCTGCCGGCCGGCGTGCTCATCACCCTCATCCGGCGCAGGGACGAATTGATCCAGCCCAACGGCTCCACCGTGCTTCAGGCCGGAGACGGCCTTCTCATCATGGCCGCCCCTTCCCAGCTCAAAGAGCTCAGAGAACGCTACTTCCCCTCCGAGGAGTGAGATTTCTTCTCCGCCTCTCCCGCGGGAGAGCTGTTTTTCCGTTCCCCTCCGCCCTTGCGGTAGGCGTCCGGCGGACAGCCGTAATATTTTTTGAATGCGGCGCAGAAGTAGGAGGTCGTCGAGAAGCACAGCAGTTTCGCCGTCTCCTGTACGGAGTGCCCCGTTTCGCGGAGCAGGCGTCCGGCCTCTTCCATCCGCAGGCGGTTGAGGTACTTCGCCGGGGTCTCCCGGAAGTGCAGATTCCACTGCCGGAAAAAGGTCGCCGGCGCCATGCCCCGCGATTCGATCAGAAGCCGGAGATCGACCGGCCGGTAGCAGTTCAGCTGCAGGTAGCCTGCGATCTCCTCCACGATCCGGTGTTTTCCGGAGTTTCCGCGGGCGTGCTGCAGCCGCTGAAGAAGGAGTTCCTCCACCAGTTCGAAGCAGTACAGGTCAAGTTTGTCGGCCACGGAAAAATGATTGGCCACGGCAAAGCTCTCGATGATCTTCCTCACCAGTTCCGCCACGACCGGAGAAAGCGTGACATCCCAGACGGGGGGACCGCTCCTGAAGTGCCGGTCGTAGAGAGGTTGAAAAACCTTCTCCGAATAGGTCAGGCACAGGCTGTTCATGGTGGCGTACGACGATTCGAAGGAAAAGTGATGCCCCGGACACTTGAGAATGGCGTGGGGGAAGGAACTGGCGTACCTGACGGAGTTGACTGTCTGGTTGAGGCGGCCGGAGGGAGAGGTCAGCCGCAGGGTCAGCTCGAATTTTCCCGGAGGGAAGCGGAGACTTCTCCACTTGGAACGCCAGGGATCCCGCGGTGAAAAATCCCCCGGATAGTAACCGATGCTCATGACGGGATAGGGAAACAGGAACAGCCGTTTCGCATCGTCGAGCCATATCCGGTTGAAACCCGCCACGGAAACCTCCTGCGCCTGATGGTTGATTTGACAATAAAATATAATCTCAGCTTTTCCGGAATACAAGGGAAAACAACATGAAAATCCACGTTCATGCTGTTTTTACTGCAGAAAAATCCGGCGGAAATATTTTTGTTCCGGTCGGAACGGTCCGGAAGCCGTCACCGGCCCCCGATGAGAATATTTTGACATCATTTGCAATTATTCTGCTATTGTATTCGGGATACGGACGGCTATATTTGTCACGGAGCGGGCATCGCTGAAAAAATTTTTTCCGGAAGGAGGGGCAAGATCATGGCGGGACTGCGGGCGGACAAACAGCGGAGCGCGGCGGCTGAACGCCGCATGAGCGAAAAAACTTCTCTTGCGGAGAAGACGGCTTGGAGCACATCTTTCACTTTGATAGAACTGCTGGTGGTGATCGCGATTATCGCGATCCTGGCGGCCATGCTGATGCCCGCTCTGCAGCAGGCCCGGGAAACCGCGCGGGGAGCCAACTGCCGGAGCAATCTGAAACAGATCGGGCTCCAGATGAATTTCTACCGTGACGAGAACAAGGGATTTCTGATGCGTGCGCGTTTGGACGATCAGACGGTATGGACCAATTATTTCACGAAAAAGATGGGCGGAAAGAAGTACGGGAAACAGCTTTATTCCGCCGTTTTCGTCTGTCCGTCGCGGGATGAGAACTCCTCGTTTTCGAGTTACGGACTGAATGAATGGCTGACGGGCAAACGGCACAACGACCGGGCGGCGTGCACGGTCCCCGCGCCGACGGTGGGGGTGAACATGACCAATGTCCTCCAGCCCGGTCAGGCGATCGAGGCCATGGACAAAGTTTATGACGGCGTCACGGCCCGGAGCAGTCTCCGCGAGATATCCCACGCGGATTACCGCCATCCGGCGGGAACGGCCGGCACGCTCTTCGTCGACGGTCACGTGACCGGACTGACGCGAGAAGGCCTCATCGGCGGCAAGGATGTCTCCTACGGCCGGCTCCGGTACGGTTTTTTCTTCGGCTGCGATTATTGCGGCAAGGGCAGATTTTAGAGGAAGGACAACAGGATGAACGTGACAAGTTTCGGGCGTGCCGCGGCGGCGCTGGCGCTTCTGCCGGTCTGCGCGGTCTTCTCCGCCGAAAAGTATGCGAATCCGGCCCTGAATCCCGTAACGTTTCACCGGGCTCCGGCGGGAAAGCCGCTGGCGCTCATACGCGGCGGTTCGCCCCGTTTCGCCATCGTCTGCAACCTGAGTGCCGAGAAGGGCGAAGAAGCCAAAAGAAATCACGTCACCCGCTCCCGGAGATCGGTGACTCTGGCGCTGGAGGGACTGCAGCACGCGCTGGATTCCGTCTGCGGGAAAAAGGCCCCCGTGCTGATGCCGGACTCGCCGCAGCTGAAGGAGTATGCGCATCTCGTCGTTCTGGGCGACAATGTGCTGTCGCGCAAGCTCGGATTCGACGGGACCCGGCTCGAACCGGATGAATTTCGGGTTTTTACCCGTGACGGAAATATCGTCATCGCGGGGTTCGACGGTTCCGTCCGCAAGTGCTACGACAAACTTGACGCGCCCCGTTTCAGGGTGAACGGAACGGCTTACGGCGTCTATGATTTCTGCGAGCGTTTCCTCGGCATGCGTTACTATTACCCCAAGAACGGCATTTACGCGCCCAAGGTGCGTGATCTGGTCATCGAGCCGGTCAGTTACAGCGACAGACCGCGGATGAAATTCCACTACTCCTACGCGCTGAACGGCAAGAAAGTTCCGGGGAAACAGCAGCTGTCGGATTTTTCCCCCGCGTGGCGCAACGGGACATCGAGCCGTTTCGTGTGCAGTCACACCCCCGAACCCCGGGCACTGGCCAAGGCCTACCCGGAGAAGATCGATATGCTGTTTTTCCGCAGCCGCGCCGGACGGCTTTACTTCAATCCCCGCGCGCACATCGGCAGTTACTACGACATCACGAATCCGGAATTCATCGATTTTTTCGTCGACGAGCTGGTGGCGAAATTCTACGCGGGCGATGAAAAAGTCCGCAAAGCGTGGGGGAACTCCGCGCTGCCCAACTCGGAATACGTGCCCTTCGGTCAGGCGGACACCTACGTGGCGGACGTGGTCAACGACCGCAGCCGGGCTTATCTGCCGGACTCCGCAAAACACCTGCGGCACGGCAGTCTGAGCGACCTTTATGCACACTTCAACATAGCGCTTGCCCATAAACTCGGGAAACGTTTCCCCGGGAAAAAACTGGCGACATCCGCCTACTCGTCGCGAACTCTTCCGCCCGTCCTGAAATACGACTGGCCGGAGAATCTCCGCCTGAAACTCTGCATGGGCTGTCCGGTCATGGTCCGCGCGAAACCCTTCCGCGAGGCGTGGAAGCGCGTCGCTTCAGGCTGGCACCGGACGACCGGCCGTCCCGTCGCCGGATACAGTTACGGCGTCAAGATCTTCGCCATCACGCGGATGATCGAGGGCCGCTACATGGGGGACTTCATCAAAGCCCTCGGAGACGACCTCTGGAACGAGCATCTGTTTTTTGACGCGGGAGGGCACGACAACCGGTTTTACTGTTCCTACTACCCGGCTTACAGATCCATGTGGAACAGCGATTTCAATGCCGCGGCGGCCATCGATGAACACTGGGATCTGCTCTACGGTCCACGGGCCGGGAAACATCTCAAGGCCTTTTATGATCTGCTGGTGGATCGCTGGGAAAAACGCCTGATCCCCTCCATCAGAGAGGTTTCCGACGACTACGCCATACGCGGGAGCGTCACGCCGCAGCAGCTCTACAAGGCCTATGACCGCGAGACCATCGACAAACTCGCCGCCCATCTGAACGAAGCCCGGCGGGCCGTCGCTCCCGGGAGCATCGAGGAGCAGCGGCTGAAGTTTTTCGCGGAGCCGTGGAAAGATCAGTTCGACATGGCCAGAGCCGGACAGGCGGCCGTGGTCCCGCTCTACAGGGTCAGGCGTCTGAAGCCGGATGAGAAGATCACCGTCGACGGACGGGCGGATGAAGCGGCATGGCGGCGGGCCGACGTTTGTCCGATGAAAGACAGCTGCGGCGTCGACCGCGATCATCCCCAGGAGCCCCGCTGCCGGATGCTGTGGGACGAGCGGGGCGTCTATCTGTTCTTCACGGCGCGGGGCAGGCCGACGGACAACCCCGGGGAGATCTGGAAAAACTCGGACGCGCTGGAGTTCTTCCTCTCTCCCGGACTCGGGAAAAAGGTCTTCTTCCAGTTCGCCTTCAACCCCAACGGCGATCTCTATCAGGGAAAAAAAGATCTGGTCGATGACGCCGGCGGCGCCTTCGCATGCCCCGGTCTGCAGCTGAAGTCGTGCTTCGACGACAGCGGGTGGCGGGCGGAGCTTTTCGTTCCGTTCCGCGGCATGAACGCGGCGGTCCCGCGTCCCTACGACGTCTGGTTCGGCAACGCGGTCTACGCCCGGAGACGCTCGAAGTCCTCCGACAATCTCTCCGCTTCCTTCGCGCTGACCATGCGCGACACGCACAACGTCGGATTGTGGGGTCAGTTCAAATTCATGGGCAGGGGTGATTGACATGAGAAAGTTCTTTTGCATTCCGGCGTTCGCGCTCGTTTTTCCGATGCTTCTTTCCGGCGCGGAGTGCCGCCGCCACACCGTGCCCTTCGTCGGTCCCGACGAACGGGGAGAACCCTTTCTCCTCCGGAACGGACAGTGCGGTTATGTGATAACGTTCCGCTACACCAACCCGACGCCCTCGCAGGCGCCGTCGGTTCTGGTCGGCATGCCGCAGCCGGTGAACCTTTCGGGATTCTCCCGCCGCGACTTCACGTGGCTTCTGATCAACGGCATCGACAGCCGCCGGCTTGAGCCGAAAAGATATGAGGTCTTCAAATCGGGGGACCGGGCCGGTGTGCACGTCCACTACAATTTCGACGGCGTGAAAATGATCCAGACTTTTCAGATCAGAGACGGCTCCCCCCTGCTGGAAATGATCTGGACGCGAAGCGGCGAAACGGCTCCGGAGAAAATAAAAACCCTCCGACTGCACTTCAACGTCATGCCCTGCATTTCGGGGCAGAAGAGCGATTCCTACGACCGCGAGATCGTCACGGCGCGCGGCGTCTCCGAAAATCCGGGCCGCGTCCGCCGGAAGCGGCGGAAACTGGACGCGCGGGACGGCTGGCTCATCCTGCAGGATGCAAAATATCAGGCCGGGACCCATCCCCGGGCGGCGGGCCCCGTATTGCTCATCCCCGACCGGCGGGGCGTGACATCCGGAAACATTTCCTTCGGGACGCACCAGAACGTTTTCGCCGATTTCACACTGGACCCCGGTGCGAAGAGCTGGTGCTTCGGAATGCTGGAGTCCGACAAAAAGCGCTCCAACAGAGAATTCCGCGAGTTCGTCGACAACATTCCCGGACTGCTTCCGCGCCCGTGACCGAGGGCGGGCAACCCGCTCGCCTCCTGTGAGCAAGAGGGTGCCGCCGCGATATTCAAAACAACAAAACACCCCGTTTTTTTTGAAAAAGGAAGTGGGTTCGGGAGAGGGAAAAAACTTTTTTTCACGTGAAAAAAAAGTTTTTTCCCTCTCCCGAGGCACTCTCTCCCCTTATCGAAAAAAAGCGCGTCACTTGATCTGCCACTTGCGGGGGTGCTGGTTGGGGGAGACGAAGCCGGCCAGTTCTCCGGCGTAGACGGGGTCGCTCTGGTCGTAGGAGAGGCCCAGCCACTCCACCATGGGCAGCACGGGTTCGTGGGGGAGCGGGCATCCGCAGCTGGGGCCCGGGCGGAATGCGGGAGCCAGAAGTTCGGTTTTTTCGGCGGGCTCGCGGCCTGCGATGCGCTCCAGCATGATCTCCACGGTCCTGCGGCCCAGAAGTTCGAAGGGCTGGACCACCGTCGCCAGGGGCACCTGAGAGAACTCCCCGAAGTTGAGGCCGTCGAATCCCGCCACGGCCACGTCCTCGGGCACGCGCACGCCGCGGCGCAGCAGATATGAGATGAGCCGTCCGGCCACATAGTCGTTGGCGCAGCAGAACGCCGTGACGCCCGACTCCGTCACCAGTTTCTTCAGTTTCTCTTCGCAGTCGGTCACGGAGCTGATGTCCACGTAAAAATTTTCGTCGAATTCGAGCCCGGCGTCGGCCAGTCCCAGTTTCACGCCGTCGAGTTTTTCGGCGCTGCTCAGCGAAAAGCGCGTCCCGTTGGTGACGTAGCCGATCTTTCTGTGGCCGTGACAGCCGGTCAGGTGGGCCACGGCGTTGCGCACGCCGCTGCGCTTGTCGACCGAGATCTCGCTGTGGGGCATGGACCCGACGGCGAGGATGGGGCAGTGTTCCCCGCGGTGGGGGACGATGTTGTAGCAGTCCAGCAGGATCACGCCCTCGACGCCGCGGCTGACGAGAGAGGTGATGGCCTCGCGGTTGGTCCCGTCGGAGTCCTGGATGTAGAAGTAGACCTGATAGCCCCGCTTCTGCAGATGGCGGGCCACCGTGGCGGCCAAATCGGGGAATCCGCCCGGCGACACCGCAGGCTGGATCACGCCCACGGCATGGGAGCGTTTTCCCCGCAGGCATCCGGCGGAGAAATTGACCACGTAGCCCATCTCTTCGGCGGCCTTGCGCACTTCGCGCGCCCGGGCCTCGGCCACACGTCCGGCATACTTGCCGTTCATCACCAGCGACACCGTCTGCAGCGAACATCCCACCCGCTGCGCGATGTCCTTGAGCCGCGTTCTCATTCCGATCCTCCCGTGTTTTTCGCTCTGTCCCGATAAGGGACCGGCGGTTTCGAAGGACGCAAAGCCCCGATGCGTCAGCCCCGCGCGGAGAACGGAGCCTTGTTTTTCTCTGTAACATACACGTTTTTTCCCTTTCTGTCAAGAAATTCCGTTTTTTCTCGCGGACCGGCTTGACACCGGGACGGCCCCGTGATATATTACCGACGCAAACTTGTTGGTACATTTTACGGGACATATTGGAACAATACGGGAAATGCCGGCCTACAAATACCATGAATTGAAGCAGGAGCTTGTCCGTCATATCCGCACCGGGCGCTACCGGCGGGGGGATATGCTGGAGTCCGAAGCCGTTCTGCAGAGGCGGTTCAATTTATCGCGCAACACGGTGCGTCAGGCGCTGGCGGAGCTGGAGAACGAGGGATTCGTCTCCCGGCACCGGGGCAAGGGCACCATCGTATCCGACATCGGACCCGGCGGATCGAAAAAGATCGCGCTGGTGCTCTACAACATCTCTCTCATGCTCCACCCGGTGACGGCCGGTCTCATCCGCGGGATCAACGAGGCCCTCGCCCGCGAAAACTACACGCTGGACATCCTCGCGGGCGACCGGGATCTCTGCGGAGAGAGATTTTCCTCTCTGCTCCGGACCTACGCGGGGCTCCTCGTGGGGGCGGCCGAAATGGACGAGGCGCTTCTGCAGAAATTCCTCAACTCGCCCATCCCCTGCATCTTTCTGAAAAACCACAGGCCGGACTACCGGGACCGGGTCTGGCGCATCGATTTTGCCGCCGCGGGCAGAATGGCGGCCGAACATCTGATCTCGGGCGGCGCCGACGATCTGGGCGTCATCTACTCCGGG
>Ga0079305_1003364_pt1 | contig 10993 bp, 9 predicted proteins | sample LMS_cellobiose_e_FD_79183 | JGI IMG/M metagenome (GOLD analysis project Ga0079305, IMG submission 79183) | Rumen-fistulated moose microbial communities from Alaska, USA - LMS_cellobiose_enrichment | ecosystem: Host-associated > Mammals > Digestive system > Stomach > Rumen fluid ... | reverse complement strand
TGCTCCAGACGGAGGCGTCCGACCGGGCGGCCCGGGCGATCTGCGATTTTATGAGGGAAAACGGACTGAGCGCCTATGACGAGCGCACGGGCAGGGGGCTTGTCCGCCATATTTTCACCAGAACGGCGTTCCGCGGGGGGAACGCGCTGCAGGTGACCGTCACCGCCGCGGGCGGCTTCGGCGCCGGAACGGCGGCGCTCGCGGACGCTGTCAGGCGCGCCTGCCCGGAGACGGTCGGCGTGCTGCTCAATGTCAATAAAACCAGGGGCAATACGGTCCTCGCGGGGGAGGTATATACGCTCTGGGGGAGCGATACGCTGACGGACACGCTCTGCGGAAACCGTTTTGCGATATCGCCCAGAAGCTTTTACCAGATCAATCCGGCGCAGGCGGAGCGGCTGTACCGGATCGCTGCGGATTTCGCCGCGCCCCGGGGCGCGGAGCTGATTCTCGATCTGTACTGCGGCGCGGGGACGATCACGCTCTGTCTGGCCGGCGCCGCGCGGCGGGTCGTCGGCGCGGAGATCGTGCCGGAGGCCGTGGAGAACGCGCGCTTCAACGCCCGGCAGAACGGCGCCGGCAATGTCGAATTCATCTGTGCCGACGCGCTGGCCGCGGCGGAGACGCTGCGGGACCGGGGAGAGCGGCCGGAAGCGGTGGTGCTGGATCCTCCGCGCAAAGGACTGGCTCCGGGCGTGCCGGAGGCCGTGTGCGGTATGTCGCCGGAGCGGATCGTCTATGTCTCCTGCGATCCCGCCACGCAGGCGAGGGACCTGAGGCGATTCGCGGAGTTGGGATACCGGGCGGTCAAGGCCGCGGCGGTCGATATGTTCCCACGGACGATGCATGTGGAGACCGTAGTATTGATGTCAAAGGTCGAAGGTGTCTGTCAATAGGGACGGTTCTATTTGACACCTTATTCTTTCGGGTGTAAGCTGAAAGAAAACAAAACGGAGGGATCAAAAATGCCCAGACAGGCACGGCAGCGCAGCGAATCGGGCTATTTGCATCTGATCGTCCGCGGAATCGGGAAGCAGATCCTTTTCGAGGATCGGGACGACCGCCTGTTTTTTCTGTCGAGATTGAGGCGCTTTTGCGGCGAGACAAATGTCAGGGTCATTGCCTATTGTCTCATGGAAAACCATGTTCACCTCCTGGCCTATGATGAAGAGCACGGCACGCCGCTCCTGATGAAAAAACTCGGTGTCAGTTACTCGGGCTATTTCAATCAGAAATACGAAAGAAGCGGGCATCTTTTCCAGGACCGATACCTGAGCGAGGCGATCGAAGATGAGCGCTATTTACTGAGCGTCTTCCGGTACATTCTGAACAACCCCCAAAAAGCGGGGCTCGGCTCTGCATTCGACTATGAGTGGAGCAGCGTTTCCCAATACGGAGCGCCGGATGCCTTCACTGACACCAGTCTCCTGTGTGAATTGATCGGCAGCAGGGAAGATTATTATGCCTTTCTGCAGGTGGAAAACGATGACGTGTGTATGGAATACAACTCATCAAGCCGGAATGACGAATGGGCAAAGGAAATCATCCGCAAATGTGTGGGGACAGAGAGCGGAACTGCGATCCAGCGCTATGACCGCAGACGGAGGGACGAGGTGCTTCGGCAGCTGAAAGCAGAGGGGCTGTCTGTCCGCCAGCTGGAGCGCCTGACCGGAATCAATCGCGGGGTGATTCAGAAAGCTTAAAAAGTTGTCAAAGAGAACCGTCCCTAATGACACTAATGACACAGGAAAAGGGGTTTGATTCCCGTGAAGGATGAATGCCTGATATGCAAAGCGCCTCTGGTCTATCTGGAGGCGGATGAAGAAATGCAATGCGCGATCTGCGGGAAAAGGTTTTTCAGCAAGTCGCGTTGTGTCAACGGCCATTATGTGTGCGATGACTGCCACACGGAAGGGCTGGATACGATCGTCGGTCTGTGCCTTTCGAGCACATCCAAAAAACCGGCGGAGATCATGCAGACCATGATGGCGCAGCCGTTCTGCCATATGCACGGGCCGGAACATCATGTCATGGTCGGAGCGGCCTTGCTGACGGCCTATCGGAATGCCGGAGGAGAAATCGAGCTTTCAAAGGCGCTCGGTGAAATGCTGAAGCGCGGAAGGAGCGTTCCGGGCGGCGCCTGCGGATTCTGGGGAGCCTGCGGCGCCGGAATCAGCTCCGGCATGTTCGTGTCCATCATTTCCTCCGCCACGCCGCTGTCGGCGGAGCCCTTCGCCCTGTCTCACCGGATGACGGCCAAGTCGCTCTCGGCCATTGCTGAGATCGGCGGTCCGCGCTGCTGCAAGCGGGATTCTTACTTGTCGATTCAAGCCGCCATTGACTTTGTGGCGGAGCACTTCGGTATCCAGATGGAAAAGACGGAGATCGTCTGCGAGTATTCGGCGCAAAACAACCAGTGCATCGGAAAGAGATGCCCGTTCAGGAAAGCGGACCGCACAGCACATGGAGGGGTTGAAATGAGGGAAACAGAGAATTCTGTCTGAGTCCTTTACCCTGTCTGGCACGATTTCTGCCCGCTGACCGGTTTAACCTTAGTATACGATTGATTTCAGCGGCGATATCAGGTATAATTTTCACGTGTGTATAACGTTGGAGCGGCCCGTAAGACCGCGCCCGCAGAAAGTCTGTGGCGGGATCGATTCCGCCATGCACGGAAGGCCGGAAAAGACGGCCGCGCGGGGCGGACGAAAACCGCTGCCGCGAAGAGGGCTCCGGCCGGTTCGGGAAAGATACGACAGAACGCAGGTCATCCTGCGGGATCACGAGGTGAAGATCGTGGCGGGGAACAGGCAGGGAAAGAAAGATTTTATCAATCGAATCGAACGTCTTACCATGGTCCGCGTTGTGCGGGACAGCCTGGTGCATATCATTCCCGTGCTTATCATCGGAGCGTTCGCCCTGATCGTTCAGACGTTTCCGGTCGGGGCCTATCAGAACGCGATCAGCCGTCTGGCCGGCGGTGCGATCCTCACGCTGGCGGAGCTCATATACAGCGCGACCTTCGGGGTGCTGTCCGTCTACATGGCTTACTCGGTGAGCCGCTCTTATATGCGGCTGAAAGCCGATCCGGAGGCCAATGCCGGCGGTGCGATCATCGCTTCCCTGCTGTCGTTTTTTATTCTGGTAGGAGCCTATCTGCCGGACTTCGGTCTGGACAGCCTCGGACCGAAATCCATGTTCCTGTCGATCATCACCGGTCTGCTGGCTTCCATGCTCTACCGGAAGCTGGAGGGCTTCTTCCGGAAACACAGAAATAACCTGTACTCGTCCGGGGCGGACCGCCACTTCAACCGCATGCTGTCTATGCTGCCTCCGATCGCATTGGTGGCGCTTGTCTTTGCGTTTGTCAACCTGCTGATCATGGACCTGTTCCATATGGATTCCTTCCGCATGCTGCTTTCCCACGCGTTCAATGCGCTCTTCTCCATAGGGGAGGCGGACTTCATCAAAGGATTCCTGTTTGTGCTCCTGTCCTCCGTCCTCTGGTTTTTCGGGATTCACGGCAGCGATACCTTAGAGGGCGTGATGCAGACATATTTCACGCCGGGGCTGGCGGCCAATCAGGCCGCTTTGGCGGCCGGACGTCTCCCGGAGACGATACTGACAAAAGAGTTTTTCGATTGCTTTGTGCTGATCGGCGGATGCGGCTCTGCGATCTGCCTGCTGATCGCGATCCTTCTGTTTTCGAAAAATTCGGCGAGACGCGGCCTGGGGCTGGCGGCGACCTTCCCGATGATCTTCAACATCAACGAGCTGATGGTCTTCGGTCTGCCGATCATCTATAACCCGATCATGCTGATCCCGTTTTTGCTGACGCCGCTGGTCTGCTATTCTGTGGCATACGCGGCGATAGCGGTCGGGGCGGTGCCCATGATCACCCACGAGGTGGCGTGGACGACGCCGATCATTCTGGGAGGCTTCACGGCGACCGGATCTGTGAACGGCGCCGTTCTGCAGGTGGTCAACGTCGTCATCGGCGTGCTGATCTACCTGCCTTTTGTGCGGATGCTGGACCGGCGCACCGAGCGGGAGAAGCATGAGCAGTATGACGCCTTCCTGGCCTATTACCGGGAGAACGAGAAGGAACTGGAGACAGTCCATCTCACCGGACTGCAGACTGTGTACGGCGAATTTTCCAGAGGGCTCTGCGCTGATCTGAGGCAGGGCATGAGGCAGCAGGCCGTTCTCTACTACCAGCCGCAGTACCGTTATGACGGAGCCTGTATCGGGGTCGAGGCTCTGCTCAGGTGGGACCATCCCCTCCATGGGATCGTCTATCCGCCGCTGGTGATCAAGCTCGCGGATGAAGGGGGCTTCCTCGCAGAGCTGGAGGAGATCATACTGGCGCGGGCGCTGGAGGACCGGCCGGCCATTCTGCGGCGTTTCGGAGAAGACATAAAGCTCTCGGTAAACGTGACGGGCAAAACGGTCGTGACACAGAGGTACCTCCAGTATTGCAGAAAGCTGGATCAAAAGGAGCATTTCCGGAATAAGAATCTCTGCCTGGAGGTGACCGAACAGGTTGCCCTGACTTTCAGTGAGGATACGCTGACCGCCCTGCGGTCGCTGAACGATCTCGGGCTCATGCTGGCCATCGATGATTTTTCCATGGGACAGACTTCTCTGAATTATCTGAAAAACAGCCTGTTTGATTTCATCAAGCTGGACGGGTCCCTGGTCCGGGGCGTGCTCTCACAGCAGAACTGCCGGGAGATCATCCAGTCGATCACGCAGCTGGCAGAGGCGCTGCATCTTACGGTGCTTGCCGAGTATGTGGAGACGGAAGGGCAGAAGGAGATACTGCACGAGATCGGATGCGACTGTTACCAGGGGTATCTGTATTCACCGGCCGTGCCGCTGGAAGCGGCCGATCGGACAGAAGCGAAAGGATGAAAAGGTCCGCTTCGGGGCATCCTGCATGTTGCCGGCGCCGTATCCGGAGCGGAAAAGCGGGCGGCGGCCCGGGCGTCGGGAAACGTGATGTGAGGATCGCCGGTCCCATCGTGAAATTTATCTGAGAGACGCCGGAAAAAAGGCCGGTTTCGGGCTGCGGGGGAAGAACGATATGAAAAAAGTAAAGATCACCGTTATGCGCATGGCCCGCTATCAGGATCTGATAGAAAAATACGAAAACCCCATCGAGCATGCGTGCGCTATGAAACAGGGTCAGGTATTTATCGCCAACGGCTGGCAGAAGCCCGAAGGCTTCTGCAGCAGCGCGTGGGATACGCTCTCGCCCTTTGTGATGGCGCTTTCGCACGGCGCGGAGGATTTCTATGACGGGTGGATGAAAAACAGGCGATCCGCCATGCTCTCCTGCAACGACGGCTTTCGACCGGTGAGCTTTCTGCTTGAGACGACGGAAGAGGAGGCGGACTGACTTCTCCGCGGGGATCCGCAAAGCGGCGTCGGCCCCGCATCCGTGTTTTTTGAAAAATTGAACGGAAAAGCAAACACCCTGCGAAACGTCTGTTTCGCAGGGTGTTCAGCTTGTCGGCAAAGCCGCGCCTGCGGCTTTGCCGACTGCGTTTTCCGCCGGGTATGCCGCCCTTCGGGCAACATGCCGTTTCCCGAAAAGACTTGCTTCTCAGGCCTTTTAAACTCATTCTATTGTCAGTATGATATCTCCCGTATCCGTGACGATCTCGCATTGGCCGCCGGATACGGTTTTGGGCACGTCCACACGGCCGGTGTCGCTTTGCGCTATGAACACCTTCTCCGAAAGCAGCGTGCCGGTGACGTCGCCGGTATCGGTTCTGACGAACAGCCCGGCCGCGTCGCATGCCGTAAGCCTCACGTCGCCTGTACCTCTCTCAACGGTTATCTTATCCGCGGCGAGCACATTTTCCAGAGCGACGTCGCCGGTGCTTCCGGTCGAGGAGAAGCTTCCGCAGACGACGTCCGTCCATACGGTTTTTCCGGTGCTTACGGCCGTCTCCGCACGGCCCGCGCATTCGACCGTATGCACGTTCACATCGCCGGTCGAGGTAATGAGCTCGAGCGCCCCCGCGGATATGTTTTCGACCCGGATACCTCCGGTGGTCAGTTCGATCCGGACCGGTCCCGAGGCGGAAGCGCGGCATTCGACATTCCCCGTGCCGGCGGCGATATCGATGCTGTCAAATGTAAAATCTTCCGGTATCACGATACTCCCCGTGTCCTCCTCCACGAGAAGCGACACATAGGCGCTCCCCGGCAGATATACCGTTATTCCGGGGGATTCCCATGACAGAGCCGGGAAACGGTCATACCATTTGCCTGTCTCCGCCGTATCGATCACAAGCGTTCCGTCCCGCACGGCGGCCGTGTGCGCCGTCTTTTCATCTTCGTAGAATTCCACCCTGCTTTTTCCGTCGCCGGCCGGGACAAAGAGGATATCCTCCGTATCGGAGCGGATCGATATACTGTGAAAGCTTTCGCTGACGGTACAGGTTTCGGTCTTGAATTTCACCGTGCTGAGCGCGGCGAAATCCCAACGGTTTGCGGTCATGGCGCCTCCGAAAACGAGGATCCCGATCAGCACGAGGGAAGCCGCCGCCAACAGCCATCTTTTGGTTGTCCGCTTCATTGTGCGCTCTCCTTTCTGATAAGCAGGGATTTGGTTCCCCGCGCGAGCCTTCCGGTCAGCAGCAGGGCGCCTTTGGTCGTTTCCCTGCAGCCGAAAAACAGGAAAACAGACAGGCCCGCCAGTACGAGGCCCGCGCTGATCATGCAGAGACCCGGCAGCCCGCCGCCCCTGCAGACGAGCCAGAGCCCCGCCGCCGCGCCGCCGAGGGAGCAGACCGCAAACGACGCTTCAACCGCCCACAGGGACAGGATCACGGCCCATATGACAATGTATAAGGAGAGAAGCACGGCCAAAGCGGCGATCAGCAGAGAAAGCCAAAGGGGGGAGCCTGTCGCCAGGAGCGCGATCTCCCACGCGCGCATAGGCCGCTTCGGTCTCACCCGCTCTCTGACGAGCTTCGGGAGCGGGATCTCCGCTATGGTCTGCGACACGATTTCATCGACGGGGCCGATCTCAGCCGCCGCGGCTTCCTCCGAAAGACCGTCCTCCACCCGGTCGTCGATTATCTCGCCGTAAAATGTCAGGCGCTCCGCGACGTCGTCCTGCGGCAGGCCGGACAGGCCTTCTCTCAGCCGGGCGAGAAATTCCTGCTTATTCATGGCGCTCATCCTCCCTGGTCACAAACTGATAGATGGACATGATTTCCTGCCATTCGTCCCTGAAATCTTCAATGCGCTTTAAGCCCGCGCCGGTAATGCGGTAATATTTCCGGAGTCTGCCGCCGTGCTCCGCGCTTCGGACCGTCAGCATATCCGCCGCTTCCAGCCGCTTCAGAATGGTGTACAGGGTCGATTCGGACAGCTCGACATACGGCTTCATATCCTTGATGATCTTATAGCCGTAGGAATCTTCGTTTTTGATAGCCGCCAGGACGCATACGTCCAGGAGCCCGCGCTTCAGCTGAATGTCCACACTATACCTCCTTTAGCGAAATACATCGTAACACGAAGTATTGTTTTTGTCAACAGCCTCCACCCAAAAAACGGGAAACGGCGTTTTTCGCACGGCGGCGGACGCGGCGTTTCTGAAAAAAACGGAAAAGGGCCTTCAGAGCGTGCCGCTCGGGGATACGGCACGTTTTTTCCCGTTTTTTTTGCGTCTGAACTTTTCTGTTGTTAAAAACTCCTGTATAATGGCGTTATTGAGAGATGAGGGTCCGCCGTTCGTCTGCCGATGGCCGCGCGGTTTCGGGTCCGGTTTTGAGCGGAGGAGCGACGGAGAGAATGGGAGATGGCTTTGAAAGAAATTGATGTGCTCCGGGCGGAGGATGAATGGCAGCGGGCGGGCGCATATTCCGTCAGGATCCAGGGTATGAACCGGCAGTATCATATATCTCTGAGAGAGGAATTTGACGAGCACGACGGAGACGGCACGCGTTATATCGTACTGTTGGACGGGGGATATCCCGTCGCGACCTGTCGCTTTTATGAGCTGGACCGAAAAAGCGTGATGCTGGGAAGGGTGGTCGTCCTTCCCGAATATCGCGGGCGGGAGTTGGGCCGCAGAGTCGTGAGTGAAGCGGAACGGTGGATCGGAGAGCGCGGGTATGAGAGAATCGTCATTGACAGCCGGGACGTCGCGGTCGGCTTCTACGGGAAGCTCGGCTATGCGCCGGTCGACGGTCATGTGATCAAAAGCGGCGCCTTTGACTGCGTCCGGATGTGCAAGCGCCTGATATGAGTCCGGAACAGCCGGGAAAGAACAGACGGGACTGCGGAGAAAGGCGGGAGAGACAGCCATGCTGCGGATCAGACCGGCCAATTATGAGGATCCCGAATCCGGGCAGACGGCGAGAAGAGGGCGCGTCGGGCGGCCCGACTTCGAAGAAGGAGTGACTTTTCTATGACGACGACGTATGTCATGACCGCGGCGGTGCTGTTTATCGGCTTGGCGATCATGCTCTCCGACGCCATGACCAAGCTGAAGAACGACGAAAACAGGAGCATTTCCGTTATCCTGATCGGCACGGCCATGCTCTATGTGGCGATGGATTGCCTGTGGATCGTCGTCTATACGGCGGAGATATTCCGCCTGAAGCTGTTCACGGTGCTGAACATCCTCTTTTATCTGGTGTATATTACGCTCCCGTATATATGGTTTCTTTTCGCTCAGCATTTTGCCCGGAGGATCAGCGACAGAAGGCTCCGCCTGCTGTCCGCCGTTCCGTGGGCGCTCAATCTGGTTCTTGTGCTCGCGACGGTCTTCGGCGCCGGCTGGCTGTGGGCCGTCGGCGGGGCGGAGAGATACGCCCGGGGGCCGCTCTTCGGCGTGTTTTCCAATATTAATCTTGTCTATTACTTCATACCGATCGTTGAGATCGCCGTTCTGCTCGTTCGGGAGAAGAGGGAACGGAAGCGGATCCTGATGACGACGCTGATGTTTTCTCTCATACCCGCTCTCGGGGTCGGCGTCTACACCTATTTCATCCCCGTGGAGGCCATCTATCCGTTTCAGCCCTGCTGCTTCTTCCTCGGCGTGATGTTCTCGTACATACTGCTTATATCCCAACAGTATAAAAGGGCGGAGGAGGAAAACCGCCGATTGGTGGAAAAGGTGGGATCCGCGGCGGAGCTGGCGGAGCTGATGGGCTCCGTGACCTCTCTGCTTTCCAATATGCCCGCCATGAGCTTTTCCAAGGACGCGGAGACCGGCGCCTATCTCGCCTGCAATCAGGCGTTTGCCGAGTATGCGCACAAGGACTCCCCGGAGGGCGTCATCGGACTGACGGACTATGATATCTTCGATCCTGTCACGGCGGCGCACTTTGCGGAGGACGACAAAAAGGCCCTGTCCATGGACAAGCCGTATATCTTCTTTGAGGACGTTCCGAATGCGGCCGGTACCGAGATCAGGAACCTGCAGACGACCAAGCTCAAATTCACCGACGCGTCCGGCAGGCTCTGCACCTTGGGGATGTGCGTCGACGTCACGGAGATGACGCATATCAAGTCTGCGGAGGCGGAATCGCGCGTGAAGCAGCAGGAGATGGAGGAACGTCTCGCGCTGCAGAGCAGGCTGATCGAGGAGCAGAACCGCAGAGAGGAACAGGGAAAGATGATCACGGCGCTGGCTTCGGATTACCGCAGCGTCTATCATGTGGACCTGGACGCCGATGTAGCCGTGTGCTATCAGGCGGATCCGGAGGATCCCGACCAGCACAGGGAGGGGGTCCCCTTCCCGTTTCACGAGAGATTTGTCTATTATGCGAACCGGTACGTAACGGAGAGCTACCGGGAGGGCTTCCTGCGTTTTATCGACCCGCAGAATATCCGGGAGGGCCTGTCGACGGAGCTGATCCTCTCCTATCGCTATCTGGTGAACCGCGGCGGCAGGGAATACTATGAAATGATCCGTATGGCCGGCGTCCGCCACGCGGAGGACCGGGACGACCACATCGTCCACGCGGTGGGGATGGGACTCACGGTCATCGACGCCGAAATGCGCGAGACGATGGCCAGGAACAACGCCCTCCGGGAGGCGCTGGCGGCAGCCGAGGAGGCAAACAAGGCCAAAACAGCGTTTCTGTCCAACATGAGCCACGAGATCCGCACGCCGATGAACGCCATTATCGGGCTGGACAGCCTTGCTCTGCGGAGCGAGGCGCTGCCCGGGGAGACGCGGGAATATCTGACCAAGATCGGCGAGAGTGCGCGGCATCTTCTCGGCCTTATCAACGACATTCTGGATATGAGCCGCATCGAGTCCGGGCGCATGATCCTGCGCAGCGAGGAATTCTCCTTCCGGGATATGCTCGAGCAGATCAACACGATGGTCATGTCCCAGTGTGAAGAAAAGGGCCTGAAGTACGAGTGCCGGATTATCGGCGGCGTGAGCGATTATTATATCGGCGACGACATGAAGCTCAAGCAGGTGCTCATCAATATCCTGAGCAATGCGGTCAAGTTCACCGACGCGCCCGGCAGCATTATGCTGACGGTGGAGAGGACGGCGCTTTACGGCGATCAGTCCACGCTGAGATTTGATGTGAGGGACACGGGCATCGGTATGGACGAGGCGTTCATCCCGAAGATCTTCGATACCTTTACGCAGGAGGACGGCAGCCGGAAGAGCCAGTACGGCAGCACGGGACTCGGCATGGCGATCACCAAAAATATCGTGGAGCTCATGAACGGTACGATCTCCGTCGAGTCGGAAAAGGGCGTCGGCTCGGAATTCACGGTTGTGGTCACACTGAAAAACGCCGCGCATCAGGGAATGCATGCGAGCGCTATCAATCCGAAGGAGATACGGGTGCTGGTGGTGGACGACGAGGAGATAGCCGCGGAGCACGCCAGAATGGTGCTGGACGAGGTGGGCGTCAAGGCCGACACCTGTCTGAGCGGACAGGAGGCGCTGCATATGCTGGAGGTCCAGCACACAAAGCACGAGCCCTATAACCTCGTG
>Ga0079305_1003363_pt1 | contig 10996 bp, 9 predicted proteins | sample LMS_cellobiose_e_FD_79183 | JGI IMG/M metagenome (GOLD analysis project Ga0079305, IMG submission 79183) | Rumen-fistulated moose microbial communities from Alaska, USA - LMS_cellobiose_enrichment | ecosystem: Host-associated > Mammals > Digestive system > Stomach > Rumen fluid ... | reverse complement strand
ATTTCTCTAAAACACGCAGCCAAAGGAGCAGAAACAGCGCCAGGGCCGGGATCGTGCCGATCAGATAGGAGCAGGCGATCGCGATAAACAGGCCGATGATCGGCATGAACTGGAACCATGAAAAATCAGTTTTTTCACTATGAAGCGTGTAAAACAGATCAATTAAAGAGATGATAATCATCACACTCGCCATAATGCAGGGGAAAAAACCCGCCTTGGGTTCAGTTGTGCCGTAGAAACCGAGATCCGTGAGGCTCACATAGATCCACACGATGCCCAATATGATCAGGGCCAGGGGAAAGAGAAATTTTGCGCTCTTGGGCTTCATCTCCATTATCCTTTCCTTTCTCTATACGACGGGGGCTTACTTGCGTACATAGGGATTATCCTCATAAAAGCTTGCCGAGATCGCGTCGAGTTCCTCCTCGGTCAGCTTTTTATAGTCATTGGCGGCAATGAACTTGTCGTAATTCCCCATCGGCCAGGCGTCAAAATATTTTGTACCAAAGATCCAACCCTCTTGGGCGGGACGAATGGTCACGTCCGGATTGAACATCCAGGCAATGTCGAACATGACATGTGGATGTGAGAGATTGAAATTCAGCTTGCCGACGTAGTTGTTTCGCTTGTCGTTTTCATCTGTGATCTTCAGCCGCGTAAGGGACTTCATGTCGAAGATCGCCGGAACGATCTTGTCTATCGTCCAGCCGATCTTGGCAAATTCCTGGCGTACATACAGCTCCAGGATCTTCGGATCAAAGTTGATCTCCAGGTTGACATGGAAGTGACCGTAGTTGGGATTTACGATACCCTCCAGCGCGGCTTTCCAAAAGCGGGACATGAAATATTCCTTGATTTCTTCATCCTCACGAGGGCCGACAACCTGGAAGGGGATCTTCGTTAGTATGTCGTTCATGCATTCCCGATCCCAGGAGAGCAGGTTGTGGCCGTGTTCACTCTCGGGCGCTTCGGGCGGCATGGCGCAGAGCGCCTCGTTTTCGTTGTAACGGAAAATGACCTCGAAGTGCGGGCAGCCCAGAGGATGGATGCTGTGCACGGCGGCCACATCAGGCCGGTTGGCGGTAGGATCAGTCCGGCGCAGAAGTGGGCGGTTGATGGCGTCGAAATATCGGGTAATCAGCTCTGACAACGACTCCGGGTGGATGCAGGTGTCCGTGTAAATGTGGATGTGATAGACTTCTCCGCCGGTCTGGCGCAACAGATGGTTGGACATGAAATCTGTCCACTGTTCGGAACGGAAATAGTCGATTGCGCCCCGGACCAAATTTTCTCGCATTTCATTTCTTCCTTTCAAACAACTCTTTCGGAGATTTCTGTTTAATGCTCCGGTTGATTTTATAGTACCGAAAAAAGAAATGCTTTTCAATAATTATATTGAAAAGTTCAACAGTTTTCGATAAAATAGTCTCAGAAATGAAATACGTTTCATATTCTTCGTCAAAATGTACAGAAAGGAGCCGCCTATCTATAAGAAACGTGAGACAGGCGTAGAGTGAACTCATGGACAACACTTCAGCTTCATCATCTAAATCTAAAACTTTTCCGGGCGATACCACTTTCCAGATCCGCAACCGCTTTTCCTCACTTTCGAAAACAAACCAGCGTATTGCTTCCTTCATCCTGGACAATGTCGATGACTTTCCCTCTTTGACCATATCTCAGTTGGCAAAAAAGGTGCGATCGTCTCCTGCCTCAATCACCAGATTTTGTCAGTTGTTTGGTTTTTCTGGATTAACAGAACTGCGTTATTATCTGTCCAACAACACATCGTCGTTTGTTATGGAAGATAAATATATTTCGCCAAACGAGTCCTTCAGCAGTGTAAAAAACAAAACCAGTCAGCTCTATCTGCAAGTGGTTAATGAAACCATCGCCTTGATTGACGATAATTTGTTGGAATTAGCGGTTCACCACATCCTGGAAGCCGACCGTGTTTTTCTTTTTTCACAGGGCGTTTCCTCTATCGCTGCACAGTATGCGCAAATGGAGCTGATGCAGGTCGGGCTCCTGTGTCATTTTTACAGCGACTATCTAATCTCCAAATACGCGGCTACAAGTATCACGCCCCATGATGTGGCGATTGGGATTTCCTTCTCGGGCAAGTCCAAAACTACTGTCGACGCGCTGCAGATCGCACATAAACGCAACGCCTTTACTATGTGCATCACCGGATTCAGCAACTCGCGCTTGGCAAAATATTCCAATATCGTGCTGGGTTACAATTGTAAAATCGATGATGATATCCGGACGATGAATCTTGCTCGTGTCTGTGAGATCGGCATAATTACATTGTTATCAAATTGTATTTTATCGAAAAATTATGAGCATTTGTCCCAAAAAGCAGAATTGCTCAATGAAGCGGTGCGGATCGGCCGCTATTGATTTGAACACCATCCCTCTACCGGTCCAAAGCCAGTCGCTTTACCCGGCTTGACACTTCCTCGCTTTTGATAAGCCCCTCGTGTCAGCATTTCCGGCAAAAGACGAATGTGAGAAAACGAAAAAGCCCAGAGGCTCTCGCATTGATGCAAAAGCCTCCGGACTATATATTACCAATCTTTGAAATTATCGAAATATACAAGAAATCCGAACGCCGTCCTGATGGGAACGAAGTTCGGATTTCTCAATTGTGGTGGAGACTGCTGGACTCGAACCAGTGACCTCCTGCGTGTGAAGCAGGCGCTCTAACCAGCTGAGCTAAGCCTCCATATTGGTGACGCGTACGGGAATCGAACCCGTGTTACCGCCGTGAAAGGGCGGTGTCTTAGCCGCTTGACCAACGCGCCGTTGAAAAGGGCGCTCACGCGGCGCGCGGGCGCCCTTTTGGTAGCGGCAGTTGGATTTGAACCAACGACACCCCGGGTATGAACCGAGTGCTCTGGCCAACTGAGCTATGCCGCCATACTGACCACATTTGGCCGAACAGCGAACACTATTATATGCGATTGCGGGACATTTGTCAACAGTTTTGCGGAATTTGACGGCCAAAAAAAATCAAATCCGATGCTGAAAAATATCAATTCCAGCAGTGGCTTTTTAGTTGGCGTGTGTGGCCAGGATGCGCTTCAGATCCGCATATTTCGCGGCGGGCAGATGGATGCCGTCTGCCGTGGCGGCGTCTGACGGCATGTAGCCCTGGGCGTCGGCAAAGGGGAGAAAGACGTCCACATAATAAACGTCCTTTTCCAGGGAGACCTGCTGGAGCGCGTCATTGAAGCGGATCACGTTTTCCCGGTTGAAGTAGGTGGATTCGCTGCTGCGCTTCTGGGTAATGGGCGTGATGGAGATCAAATAGATCCGCGCGCCGGGCTGCGCCGTCCGGATGAGATCCACCAGCTTCAGCATGCTGTTGTAGTAGTCGGAGAGATGGTCCTCCTTGGGTCCCAGCTCGTTGACGCCCAGCATAACATAGACCTTGCCGTACTGCTTCTGCCGTAGCGCGTCGGCGAGGGTGCCCAGACGGTTTTGCGTCTCGCCGTTCTCGTCCTCATAGGTCTCGTCCAAGACAAAGCGGTCATAGCTCAGCATACGCTTGGCCGAGATGCCGCTGACCGCAAAGAAATCGGCGCTGCGCAGGGCGAAATAGTTTTTCATGCCCACCACAAGGGAATGGCCGATAAAGCAGGCGTCGTCGAAATAGCTGTCTGCAGCTGGGGCCGTTTCCGGCGCGATGTTGCCAAAGAGCGCGTAGCCGGAGTAGGTCCCGGCTGGGTCATCCGGTTCCGGTGCCGCGGCGCCGCACTGGCCGTAGCGCTGGAACAGGGCGGCTACCTCACAGCGCTGGACGGAGGCGCGGGGGTCGAAGGCGCCGGTGTCTCGGCCCTCGATAATCCCCGCCCGCTGCAGGGCGTGGACGGCGTCCAAATCGCCGATCTCGTCCTCGTCCGTGAAGGCTGCGCTTTCCCGGACTGTGGGCAGAACGAGGCCGTAGTAGCTGCAATAGCGGGTGAGAGAGATGCAGATGTCCTCCCGGCTGATGGGCTCTTCGGGGGCGAAGGTGATGTCTGTGGTGCCGTCGGCAATGCCGCACTGCCGCGCCCAGCAGACATAAGGGGCGTAGTATTTGCCGTAGGGCACGTCGGTCATGCCCTCAATGGTGGCGCGCATGAGATCGGAACGGACATAGCCGGTTTGGCCCTCGCAGCGGACGCGGTACCAGCCCTTTTCCATGCCCAGCACCTCCAGAGCGGTGCCCTTGTCCAGCGTGTCCAGCTTCTCGGAGTCCGTGGTGGCCTCCGCCCGCAGATTGACATAGGCCTTCGTGATCTCGCCGGCGGCGGTGAAGGATGTGGGCGCGCCGGCCATGCGGCCCAGCACCGTGACGAACATGCCTCGGGTCATGGTGCCGTTGGGCGTGAAGGTGTTTTCCCCGGTGCCCTGGAACAGTCCCGCGCTGACCACGTAGTCCACAGCCTCAGCGTACCAGGCGCCCGCGCGCACATCGTCAAAGGCGGCGGCCGGGACAAATAACGCCGGAAGGAGCAGGGCGATGGTCAGAATCAAGCAAAGTGGTTTTTTCAAGAGATCACCTCTTTGTGGGATTGTAACAAAAAGGCAGCCATATGTCAAGCAAAGTGCCATCAAATGGAAAATGCCCCCGGTCATCGGGGGCATTTTGGTGGGATCAGAAGATGCCGGACAGAACGTCGTTCATGTCGTAGAGGTGGGGCTCAGTCACCGTAGCCATATACCGGGCGGCAGCGACAGCGCCGTTGGCAAAGACCTCCCGGGACTGGGCGGTGTGCTTAAATTCGATGACCTCGTCTGGACCGCAGAAGAGCACCTCGTGCTCGCCCACGATGGTGCCGCCGCGAACGGCGGAGATGCCGATCTCGTGCTTGCCCCGGGGCTGCCGGACGCTCTGACGCTCATAGACGTATTCCGCCTCATAGGGAAGACCGGCGGCCGCAGCTTCCGCCAGCATGATGGCAGTGCCGCTAGGGGCGTCCACCTTATTGCGGTGGTGGCGCTCGATGATCTCCACGTCGTAGTCCGCGCCCAGAACAGAGGCGGCCTTTTTCACCATGTGGGTCAGCAGGTTGATACCCAGGGACATATTGCCGGAGCGGAAAAGAGGCACCTTTTTCGCCGTCTCCCGGATCAGGTCAAGCTGCCCGGCGCTGTGGCCGGTGGTGCAGATGACCGCTGGGATATGCCGGCGGACGCAGTAGGCCAGCAGCGTCTCCAGGGAGGAGGCGTTGGAGAAGTCGATGATGACATCGGCCTCGCCGGAGAACTCCATGGGGTCGGCGTAGACGGGATAGTCAGCGAGCTTGGCCGTGTACTTGTCAAAGCCGGCCACGACCTCCAGGTCCTTCTCCCGGCACATGCGGGTGACCACCTGGCCCATGCGGCCGTTGCAGCCGGAGATGATTATCTTTGGCATGGCAAGGTCCTTACTTCAACTCGACGCCCACCTCAAGGAGGGAAGCCTTGAGCTTTTCCACATTGGCGGGAGCCATCTCCCACAGGGGCAGGCGCAACTCGCCGGCGTCCATGCCCATGAGGTTCATGGCCGTCTTGACGGGGATGGGGTTGGTCTCCAGGAACAGGTCATGGAAGAGGTTGGAATACTTGTTGTGGATCTCCCGAGCCCTGACGAAGTCGCCCTCCAGGCAGAGCCGGCACATCTCGGCCATGGGCTTCGGCAGGATGTTGGTGATCACGCTGATGACGCCCTTGGCGCCCATGGCCATCATGGGCAGGGTGTTGTCGTCGTTGCCGCTCCAGATGTTTAGGTCATCACCGCAGAGCTTAAAGGTTCGGGAGATGAGAGAGAAGTCGCCGGCGGCTTCCTTGACGCCGTTGATGTTGGGGTGCTTGGCTAGGATCGCATAGGTCTCCGCCGCGATGCCGATGGAGGTGCGGCTGGGCACGTTGTAGAGGATCATGGGCAGATCCACCCGGTCGGCCACATAGGTGAAGTGCTGCACCAGGCCCCGCTGCGTGGTCTTGTTGTAGTAAGGCGTGACCATCAGCGTGGCGTCGGCGCCGGAGGCCTTGGCGGCGCAGGCCAGCTCAAAGGCGGTGTTGGTGTCGTTGCTGCCGATGCCGGCGATGATCTTCATCCGGCCGGCGTTCTTCTTGGTGCAGAAGTCGATGAGCTGCTCGTGCTCGGCAATGGTCTGGGTCGCGCCCTCGCCTGTGGTGCCGCAGACCACCAGGGCGGAGGTGCCGCCCTCGTACTGGAAGTCGATGTACTCGCCCATCTTGTCGAGATCGATGGAACCGTTGTGATAAGGGGTGACGATGGCTGTGCAGGAGCCGGTAAAAACAGGGGTCTTCATAGCAGTATGTACCTCCCAATCCTTCAATGATTTCAGTTACTTGTTGGTGATGTAGCCCTCAGCGCAGAGGAGCTCGGCCAGCAGCACCGCGCCGCCGGCGGCGCCGCGGAGGGTGTTGTGGCTCAGGCAGACGAATTTGTAGTCGTACTGGGTGTCGGGGCGCAGGCGGCCGATGCAGACGGCCATGCCGTTTTCCGTGTTGCGGTCCAGGCGGCACTGGGGACGGGTGGGATCCGTGAAATAGTGCAGGAACTGCTTGGGGGCGCTGGGGAGCTCCAGCTCCTGGGCGCGGCCCTTGAAGCTCTCCCACTTGGCCAGGATCTGCTCCTCGGTGGGCTTGCGGTCAAAGCTCATGAACACGGCGGCCATATGACCGTTGGAGGAGGCCACCCGGAAGCACTGGGCGGTGATGGCGGGGGAGACGGCGGTCTTGATGACACCGTTTTCCACCTTGCCCCAGAGCTTCAGCGGCTCCTGCTCGGACTTTTCCTCTTCGCCGCCAATATAGGGGATGACGTTGTCCACCATCTCGGGCCAGGTCTCGAAGGTCTTTCCGGCGCCGGAAATGGCCTGATAGGTGCAGACCAGAACCTTGTTCAGACCAAACTCATCCTTCAGGGGATGGAGGGCCGGGACATAGCTCTGGAGAGAGCAGTTGGACTTGACGGCGATGAAGCCGCGCTTGGTGCCCAGACGGGCGCGCTGGGCGGCGATGACCTCCAGGTGCTCGGGGTTGATCTCCGGCACCACCATGGGCACGTCGTCAGTCCAGCGGTGGGCGGAGTTGTTGGAGACCACGGGGCACTCGGCCTTGGCGTAAGCCTCCTCCAGGGCGCGGATCTCTTCCTTTTTCATATCCACGGCGGAGAAGACGAAATCCACCTCTTTGGCGATCTCGGCGACGTCGTCCTCAGCGCTCTTGACCACGATCTTTCTGGCGTTCTCGGGCAGGGGCACCTCCAGCGCCCAGCGCTTGCCAACGGCTTCCTCGTAGGTTTTGCCGGCGCTCCGCTTGCTGGCGGCGATGACCTTCAGCTCAAACCAGGGATGCTCCGCCATCAGAGTGACGAAACGCTGACCGACCATGCCCGTTCCGCCGATGATGCCGACCTTGTACTTTTTCATAGAACGACTTCCTTTCCCTTGATAGATTATGTTCAGGATCATAACTTTGTGTGCGCCGTGCCTGGAAAATCGATCCTAGGCTTGCAATAAGAAGCTGTATCCAGTATAATAGACGAAGTCCTATCCGGGACATACAGTCTATTTTTATTCACCTTCCTATAATTATTTATAATAACACAGCGGCGCTGTGCCGTCAACCAAAACCCGCTTTTTTGGAAGAGGACTTCTTATATGAAATATTCGCAATTCAAGTATATTTTTCCATGCTTTTTGACCATCATCCTTGTGATTTGTCTGACATTCCCGACCCTTGCGGCGGGCAAGCTCTACGTGAACACGGGGGTGGACGAGCTGTCCGGGGCTCTGTCAGAGAGCTACGCCGTCGGCGGCGGGGAAGCGGAGAAGCTTCCCGGCGGCACTACATACGCCCTCACGGGCACAGGTCTTGAGATCATTGACGAGGTGGCGCCCCGGCCCGCTGCCGACCCCACGGAGATCCGTCTGGGCAGCATCGGCACCACCACCGTCGGCATCCGGAGCAGCACCGTACGGGTCGGGCTCTACTATTATTTCAGCGAGGGGCGCAATACCGCCCTGGACACCTGCCGCGTGACCAACTACGTGGGCAGCGGCTTTCAGTTCGGCTACTACGACAGCGACCGGGTTTTCCACAGCTTGGGCAGCACGGCGGAGACGTCGCTCACCGTGATGAAGGACACCAACATCACCGTGGACGCCGGCACCGTGGGCTGCTACCACATCCGTCTGGAGGACACCTACTCCACCTATGCCGAGGCCTCTGCCGCCGCGGCCGGATATGACGGCGGCTTCCCGGCCTACTACAACGGCGTGTTCCGCGTCCTGGTGGGACATTACAGGAGCGGCGCGGACGCTGCCAGCGCCATGAAGAGCCTGGGGCTGGAGGGCTCCGCCTTCAGCGCCAGCAGCAAGTGCGTGGTGGTGACGAAGACCGGCACCACGGACATCCTCTTTGAGTTCGACTGCGGCAGCACCTATTCTCTGGCGCTGCGGCCCATCGCCTCCGGCAAGGCGGTGACCAGCCTCACCGGTGGCAACCGCTACTACGGCGATTTCGTTTTTCTGCGCTACAACGGCGACAAGATGACCGTGGTGAACTACGTCAACATCGAGGACTACACCAAGGGCGTGGTGCCCTATGAGATGAGCGCCTCCTGGCCCAAGGAGGCCCTGAAGGCGCAGGCCATGTGCGCCCGCACCTATGCCGCGGCGAATTTCAACCAATATGGTGCCTACGGCTTCGATGTGACCAACGACACCTATTCCCAGGTCTACCGCGGCCTCGTCTCCGCCAATTCCACCACCAACGCCGCCGTGGACGAGACCGCCGGGCTCTACGTCACCTACGACGGCAAGCTCTGCAATACCTTTTTCTTCTCCTCCGATGGCGGCGCCACGGAGAGCAGCGAAAATGTCTGGTCCAACGAGCTGCCCTATCTCCGGGGCAGGATCGACCCCTTCGAGGCCGACGTGGACTTCGGCTACAAGAGCTGGACGGCGGATTTCACCCCGGCGGAGATCACCGCCAAGCTGAAGGCCCGGGGCTACTCCATCGGTACGATCACCAAGATCGACGCGGAGTATACCGACGTGGGCAATATGAAAAAACTGACCTTCTATGACGCAAACGGCAATACCGTGAAGCTCACAAAGGGAAGCACATACAGCGTTCTCGGTCTGCGCAGCATCCATTTCACCATCGAGTATGACGAAGCGGCCGGAAAGTACCACGTGGAGGGCGGCGGCTGGGGCCACAACGTGGGTATGAGTCAGTGGGGCGCCTACTCCATGGCCTCTGTCCATGGGATGGACTATGCCCATATCATCTGCTTCTACTACACGGACGTCGACCTGTCCAGGGGAGTCTACGCTTCATGAATAAATCCGATTTCTATTTTGACCTGCCGGAAGAGCTCATCGCCCAGACGCCCATTGCGCGGCGAGACAACTCCCGGCTGCTGCATCTGGACAAGCGCACCGGCGCGGTGGAGCACGCCCATTTTTACGATCTGCCCCGCTTCCTGCGCCCCGGGGACTGCCTGGTGCTGAACGACTCCCGGGTGCTGCCCGCCCGGCTCATCGGCGAGCGGAGGACCGGTGGCGGCGTCGAGGTGGTCCTCCTGCGGGACCTGGGGGAGGGGCAATGGGAATGCCTGACCCGTCCCGGCAAAAAGACCCGCCCCGGCACGGAGCTGATCTTCGGCGGAGGCGAGCTCACCGGCCGGGTACTCTCTGTGGCGGAGGGCGGCAAGCGCATCATCCGATTTGAATACGAGGGAATCTTCCTGGAGGTGCTGGAGCGCCTGGGAAAGATGCCGCTGCCGCCCTATATCAAGGTGGAGTTGGAGGATAACGAGCGCTATCAGACGGTCTATTCCCGGGAGTTGGGCTCCGCCGCCGCCCCCACGGCGGGACTGCACTTCACCAAAGAGCTTCTGAAAAAGATCGAGGACATGGGCGTCCACGTCTGCTATATCACGCTCCACGTGGGCCTCGGCACCTTCCGGCCCGTGAAGGCGGAGAGGATCGAGGACCATGAGATGCACGCGGAGTTCTGTATCGTCCCGGAGCGCACGGCCCGGCTGGTCACGGAGACCAAGCGCGCCGGCGGGCGCGTCATCTGTGTGGGCACCACCTCCTGCCGCACGGTGGAGAGCTTTGCCAATCCAGACGGTACGCTGGATCCCACCTCCGGTTGGACGGACATCTTCATCTATCCGGGCTATACATTTAAATGTATGGACGGGCTCATCACCAATTTCCACCTGCCGGAGAGCACGCTGATCATGCTGGTCTCCGCTCTGGCGGGCAGGGAGAACATCCTCCGGGCCTACGACATCGCCATTCAGGAGCGCTACCGGTTTTTTTCCTTCGGCGACAGCTCCATCATCATCTGAGGGCGGCGACATGTTTAAATTAGTAAAGGAAGAAGGACATGCCCGGCGGGGATGGCTGGACACGCCCCACGGCGTCATCCAGACGCCGGTTTTCATGAACGTGGGCACCCAGGCGGCCATCAAGGGCGGGCTGGACGCCCAGGACCTCCGGGAAGCGGGCTGCCAGGTGGAGCTGTCCAACACCTACCATCTGCACCTGCGGCCCGGGGACAAGCTCATCAAGGAGCTGGGCGGGCTCCATAAATTTATGGGCTGGGACCGGCCCGTGCTTACGGACAGCGGCGGCTTCCAGATCTTTTCTCTGGCGGGATTGCGCACCATCAAGGAGGAGGGCGTCACCTTTGCCTCTCATCTGGACGGCCGGCGCATTTTCATGGGGCCGGAGGAGAGCATGCGCATCCAGTCGAATCTGGGCTCGGATATTGCCATGGCCTTCGATGAGTGCGTCAAGATTCCGTCTCCCCGGGACTATGTGGAGAAATCCTGCGGCCGCACCTACCGCTGGCTGGAGCGGTGTAAGTCGTCCCTGGCGGACTACAACAGTCGGGAGGGCGCGGTGAATCCCGGGCAGATGCTCTTTGGCATCAACCAGGGCGCAGTCTTCCACGATCTGCGCATCGCCCACAT
>Ga0079305_1003362_pt1 | contig 10997 bp, 10 predicted proteins | sample LMS_cellobiose_e_FD_79183 | JGI IMG/M metagenome (GOLD analysis project Ga0079305, IMG submission 79183) | Rumen-fistulated moose microbial communities from Alaska, USA - LMS_cellobiose_enrichment | ecosystem: Host-associated > Mammals > Digestive system > Stomach > Rumen fluid ... | reverse complement strand
TTTTTCTCTCTTCTGTCAGTTGTGAAATGATCATATAGAGCGAAAAAGCAAATATCACAGCGAAAACGATGATCAGAGAAATCAAGACAAATTTTCGAATCCGTTTTTTAAACAAGCGTTCCACTTCCTCTGTCGATTGAATCTCTTTCATCCGCGAAACAAAAAGCGGGCAGGAACCAAAAGTCATATTGCAGATGGCGGTCTGTTTATCAATATGATGAAAGGACGGTTCCTGCCCGCCTGAAAGAAAAGCCAAATCCGCAGGAGCGGATCCGGCTTTTCTTTTGAGGCGCAGCGGAGTTCCCGGACTCCGCTTTTAGCCGAATTCCCGGTCGGCTGCCGTTTTTCACGCCTCAAACAGTCCAAGCCAACGGCAGGCTAAGGGCTTAGCTTACTGTATCCTCATATAAATACCGCACGTTTTTGCGGGCGTTGGCTTTGCAGGTATCGAAGAACGAGGCGGGGAGTTTCATATTTGGGAAGTGTGAGAGGATATATCCCGCCTTCTGCCACAGGAAGCAATTATCGTATATGGTAAGGTATCTCGTCAGCTTGTCTGCGTCTGCGTAGGTGATCATCATAAGGCAGCGCGAAAGCTCCTCCAGACCGCCGATCTTCGTGAAGTCCTTGATGCTGTCAACGACTGTGCGCTCCAGATCGGTTACACGGATCTTACCGATCTCCTTAACGCCCTCGGTGGTGACTGACGCCACATGCTCAAAGTGCTTGCCGTCAAACTCAAACGGACGGAAAACGGCGGAGGACGAAACGTACAGGTCCGAGAAAATCTGATTTGCCATGCCGTGAACCTCAAACGCCGAGTGATGCGAAACGTAAGCGTCGGGCGAGATATGTGCCACGATCTGATAAGGGTTACACACCGGATGTCCGGTTTCAAGACTGATTGCCACGTAAAGATTACGCCGGACCGAGGCGATCCAGCCCTTCTTCTTATAGGAATACAAAAGGCTACCCGCCGTGCGGATGTTACCGGTTATCCCGGCGACGTCTTCACGGCTGAAAGCTCCCATCTTCAAAAGCGTGACGTAATGTTCCATTGTTAAACCTCCACGTTGAAAGCATGTCTTGCTTTCTGGAAAGCTATAAAAGCACATTACGGACCAACGTCAGTTCCGTCAAAGACAAATTACGTGTCATGACGGGATTCGTTCTTTACCATCTGTTCGATTTGAGTCATATCTGCTGAGGATAAACGATGATTCTCCTCATCGGATACGTTCAACGTTTCTTCGCCGGGTTCCGGTTCTGTTTCTTTTGGTTTCTTCTTTTTACCGGAAAACCCGGGAAGGAAGACGAGAATGATCAGAATGACGCCTAAACCGATAGTAATATACATTCCCGGCGGGTTCTGAATGAAATCCGAAACGTAGCCGAGCTTCGGAATGCTGAATTGCGGTACGCCGATCACGTTGTTGAAATGGACCGGGTCGCCGTCTTCGATCTGGTTCGCGTCGCCCTTTGTATAAAAATGCTGATTGGCTGCGTCGATCCGGACGACGCGGTGGGTCGCGACGACCAGATTTTCGTTGAGTACGAACGTGATGGGGTCGCCTACTTTGATGGTGTTGACGTCCACGCTTTTCACGTAAAGCAGATCGCCCACGCTGTAAATCGGCTCCATACTGCCGGAGATAACTGTATATACCTTGTATCCCAATATCCGCGAACCCATCAGAAAGACAGCGCACAAAACGAACACCGCCACCAAAACGGTGGATACGACGTTCCATATTTTTTTCATCGTCTCTTTCACACTTCTGCTCTCCTTTATCGAATCAATAAAAACAGGCGTTCCCATACGGTTCAGCCCACCGCGTCGGGCTCGGTTTCCGGCGTACTCGTGGACTCCGGCGTACTCGTAGATTCAGGCGTGCTCGTAGATTCCGGCGTGCTTGTAGATTCCGGCGTGCTCGTAGATTCAGGCGTACTCGTGGATTCCGGCGTGCTTGTAGATTCCGGCGTACTCGTGGACTCCGGCGTACTCGTGGACTCCAGCGTACTCGTGGACTCCGGCGTGCTCGTGGATTCCGGCGTGCTCGTGGATTCAGGCGTGCTCGTGGATTCAGGCGTGCTCGTAGATTCAGGCGTGCTCGTGGATTCAGGCGTGCTTGTGACCGCCGGAGGAGTCGATTCCGTTACAGTCGGAGCGGTCGTCTCGGGCACTGCCGGAGGAGCGACGCTGAGAGCACTGGAGGCGGGCGCATGTATGGTCACGCTGGCGTTATCACCCGAAATATAGTATTCATTGGTATATCCGTAATAGGAGGAAGTCCCCCAATGGGCGATGAAGGTGACAGTGGTATTCTGATCTACCTGGAGAGTGAAACTGTATTCATCCCGTCTTCCGTCGGGGGCGTTCGCGTCAACGCCCAACTGGCAGGTGTGATACTGATATTCGGGATATCCGTTCGCCGTCAGCACGCAGAAGCCCGTGGAAGCGGTCCCGGCGGGACGCAGCGTCACAGTATAGGTTTTGTCTTCTTCCAATTCGGCTGTATATTTTCCGTTGCCCACGGAGGTCACGTCCACGCTCGTCCCGCTTTCTGCGGCGGTGACGGAAAGATCGAAGCTTGCCGAACGGATCACGTTCGTGGAGGAGATGAAGCTTGAAGAATAATACGCGTAAGCCATCAGGCTCAGTGACGCAAGGCAGACGATCATGAAGACGACTGTCAGCACGGCACGGGTCAGCATTACTTTTTCACGGATTCTTCCGTGCTTCGGCACGTAGAGATAATCCCGATACAGCCTGTTCACGATTCGCCGCCTCCTTTCATCCGTTTTTCGTTTTGGGTCAGTTTGTTATCTGCGTCGCGTTGACAATCACGCCGAGCTCCACTTTCGGCACGACGCTACCTCTGTAATTGGCGATGTTGCCCACGTCCTCCGGCATCCGAACGATCAGCGCGAGATAAGCGGTGCTTCCGGCGGCAAGGGTCGCCGTATCTGCGGAATAGTTGTTCAGCGGCATATCCGCAAGCGCGATCGCCTGTTCGCGATCGGCAATCAGCGCCGCAAGTTCCGCCTCGGTGGAAGCCGAAGCAACGCCGAAGCGCAGATAATCCTGCAAATTGAAGGTTTGTCCGAACACATTGACCGCCGGGGTGTAGTTTGTCACGGAAACCGCCGTTTGAAAATCAAAGGGAACGGTGCCGTTATTTTCTACCCGGAGATACACAACCTGCACGTAATTCGGCTCATAGAGCGCTTCGTCGTCGAAAACCTTCGTGTCGCTTTCGATCTCTTCCCACGTGCCGTCGTCCAGACGGTGGGAAACCGTCAGGCGGAAATCCGCGAAATGGAACACGTTTTTGATCGCGGGCGTCGTGTCGGTAAACCACGCGAGCGACGTGCCTGCGCCGAGCAGTCCCCAAAGGACCAGAATGGCCAGACTGAGAGCCAAAGCGATCTTTTTATACGGTTTTTTCTTTGCTGCGTTCAATGCGCTTCGCCCTCCTTTTCCATTGATCGGTCGTTGCGGAACAAATTATTCTTCGTCTTTTCTTTTCTTTCTGAATATCGGGAGCCAAAAACTGCGAGACAGGATCACGATCATCACAAGAGAGCCTGCCGCCAGAGCGATCCACAGCCCGATATGAGAATCGTCGCCCGTTTGCGGCGGCTTCGGATCCTCCGGCTCGACGGGGTATTCCTCGATTTTAAATTCCCAGTCGAGAGTACCGATCAGATCCTGATAGTCGTTATCAAGCTCAATAGGTACATTAAGAATCACGTCGAGATCCACCGTTCCTCCGGAATAGAGCGTGCCGAGGCATACCCAGTCGGAGAGCTGCGCCGTCTCATCGGCAAAGGCGTCGAACATATACGCCATATCGTTTTCGTCGCTTGTTTTCACGCGCAGTCCGAGCTTGGAGAGAAACTCCTCCGAGCCGTCCTCCGCGCCGAGCGAACGAAGATAGATCTTGACCTTCACCTGATTGTCGGCTTCATTTTTTACGGTGATCTTCTGTGTGATCTCGTCGCCCGGCATCACGCTTTTGAAATCCGGAAAAAGATCGGTCGGGGAATAGTCGCTGCCGGGAGCGAAGATAAAATCCCCGGAATTGCCGCTGTACGTCACCCTTCCGTCCGCCGCAAAAGCGGTGAAGGGAACAGCCGACACAAGGATCAGCACAAATAAGAGGGCAAATATTCTTTTCATACTCGCGCCCCCTTATTCCGCCGGCCAGCCGGCGGCGGTATAGGTTTTACCGTCGGTGATGGGATTGTTCTCGCTCTGCACGGCGTGGGCGACGACCGAAAGAGTCAGCGTTTTTCCGATATAACTGTTGTCCACCTTCGAGCCGACGATCTCCACGTGGGAGAACACGTTCGGTGTGGTCTCACCGGGCTCCACCACGCCGGTATAGTAGTACCAGCCGTCGTGGTATTCCCAGTTTTCCTCGTTGATATTCAGCTTGAAGCAGTCGTCCGCGGAGAGCTCCTGTGAATCCACGCCGTAAACGATCTTTACGCGCAGATAGAAGGGATGCTCACAAGCGCTTTCGACGCTGACCTTCTTGGAAACGATATCACCGGGAACGATATACACGCCCTCGGCGGGAAACTCGGCGCCGGAGTCGGTGCGTTCGTGGATGATAAACTGTATATTGCCGGAGGTAACGACGTTGGCGGCTCTGCCGACTGTGGAATAGTAGGCAAGCGTGCCCTGACTCAAAAGCGTCAGGACAAGCGCGATCAGAGCGACCGCAAAGGCGCGTATCTTCACTTTTCCAAGCATGTCGTTTTCCTCCTTTGTTTTGGTCTTTCATTCTTCCCCGACCGAAAGGCGCAAGTCCTCTTGTGCCCTTCGGTCGAGGGCAAAGGCGGGGAAACCCGCCTTTGCCTGAATCGGTTTTAACTTGAATTTAGTTTGCTTTGGTGACGGTATAAACTCCGGTGGAAGTTTCTGTTGCAGTGTACCCGTCGGCAATGTAATTGGTTGATCCTCCCCAAGTATCGTTAACCGAAGCGGGATTGAAATCATAGAATGTTCCGCCGTAAACCAAAATGCTACCTTTGTTACTACCTCCGACATATTTATAAGAATTCTTGTAGTCGAAAATCGTATAATTAGCCCCTGTCACTTCGCCAGCTAAGGTTGCCTCGTTCAGCGTTGGGTAAGGACCGAAGGTGCCGCCGTATACGGAAATCGTAGCGCCGTTAATAGCCCAGCAGGCGCCAGGTCCATCATTATCGTCGCTGTCACAGGTGTATTTGAGTCCATTAACGATCACTTTAGCGCCGCTTCCGGTTGCATAAATACCAGTACCGCCAGCTTTTGCGGTAAATATCGCCTCGTTGATCGTTGCCGTCCCGTCGGTCACAGCAATACAAATATTGCTGGTTGCAAAGGAACATCCGTTGACAGTAAGCGAGCCTTTGTAAAGAGAAACCAAAGCGGAGTTATTGGCTTCTGTGTTCGAAACAAAAGACCCGTTGCCTTTAATCGTCAGAGAACCTCCGTCGATAATTAATCGACGGGTTCCACCGGATAAATTCGCTGTTATGGTTTTTCCGTTTGTATCCAGTGTGATGGTTTTATTCGCACCGACCGTTATACTGTTATTCTTTGCGGAAGATTGCTCCACGTCGTTAAGCAACACAACCGTTGCGCTACTTTCTACGGCATCAACAGCCTGTTGCAACGTAGCATACGCCGTGTCGACTTCGTAAAGATAGGCTTCGTTGGATGCGATCACATAATACTCACTGAAGTGGGTAGTAGTGAACACCAGCTTACCGGTAGTGGAATCATAGGACACAAGACTGGGGGAAGCTCCATCGCCATTATAAGCAACTGAAACGTCAGTGAGACCCTTGGCAATGTAGGTGGTGATGGTGGCGGTGCCGCTAAAGGTCACCTGCTCATTGCTGGAGTTAGTCAGAGTCAGGTCGATGCCCGCCACCGCGGAGTTGTTCCCCGCTACTGTGAACCTTGAATTGGCGGTTTCCAGATTCTGAGTTTTTACGTTCAGAGTCAGCGTGTCGTTTTGGCTCACACTATCAAGATTGGTAATATCCACCTGCGTCGTGGTCTCTTCGGTGGCAGGCGCATCGGAAACGGTGAAGCTTGCAGCACGATCTGACGTTACAACTGCGGTCGCTATTGTCTGAGCAACGGGCAATTTCGCATTCGCATCATACTGATTGTCAAAGCTGTCATTCTCATATGTCCATTGGGTGGCAATGAGCTGGATGGAGAAATCCGTACCGATGGACTTGTTCTGATACTCGTTGCCGGCGCTCTCTTTCATTTTGAGCGCGATGGTGATGGTTTCGGAGCTCTTAAGACCGCTGCCTTCTTTACCGGCGGGAACAAGCACGCCCGAAGCGGTGGAATCCATGCCGGCAAGAGCGTCGGTCAGGGTGCCCATGGGGGTCTTGCCCGCAAGCGCGTCGCGGTTGGCGATCTGCTCGGCGGGATCAAGGTAATACACGTCGATCACGTCAGCCAGATCGGAAACGGTGCCGTTCGCGACGATCTGCACCTTGTATTTGAGTGCAAGGGTGCCGACGTTCTTGATCTGGATATGGCGAACCTCGGTGTAGCCGGGCTCCCACAGATCGTAGTTGAAGATCGCGCCGGTGGAGGCGTCTTTCCATGCGCCTTCACCTTCATAAGCAGTGGGTACAGCCTTGGTGCCGTCGGCGTACCACATTTCAACGTCCAGCGTACCGGACTTGATGATGTTTCCGCCGCTTACGACGCTGTCGGTGAACCACGCATAGGTGGTGCCCAGCAGCATCGAGACGCACAGCATCAGAGCGAGAAAACTCGACGCCAACGCCTTTTTGGTGACTTTCGTCTTTCTCATATGTATGACCTCCTGTATTTTTTTGCCGACGTCGAGGGTTTAACCGTCCTCCCACCGACGCAGGCAAGCGCAGGAGGCGGTTTTTAACTTTTTTCGGTTCCCTTGCGGGATTTAGTCAATATGACTAATCGGAGGGACAGAGTACCCCCCCCCGTTGTGCATTTTGCCGTTTGTGCAAGTTTCATAATCGTTTCTCGCTTTCTATTTTGGGAAAATCTTATTGCGGTTTTCCGGCGACCGAAGGGCACAAACAAAACGCTTATGCCCTTTGGTCGCCGCCTATCCCTCACGGGGAGGGATAGGACGGACTTGGGCTTTTGAAATTCAGAAATTGCAGAAATCAGTAAGAATTAAATCAGTTTATTTTTGATTTAATTTCTGTTGTCGGTGAGTTTCAGGTTGGAATCGCCGGAGGCGGTGCTGTAATCCACGATGATACCGCCGTCGTATCTGGGATATTTACCGTCGGTATGGTTGGAGACAGCTTCGGCTCTCTCCGGGAAGGACTCGGTGGAGGTCAGGGTGGTGGTACCGTTCAGGGTGAGTTTGATGTTATCGCCTTCACCGGCGGCGGCGTAGCAATCCCACAGATAAACGCCGTATTTACCTTTGATCGTAGAATCGGTGATGGTGGCTTCCATCAGACCCTTCTTGTTGGTGCTGGGCTGCTGCAGGAAGATAGCCGCAGAGGTCGCGGTGACGGTGGTGTTCGTCATTTCCATCTTCGCGGCGCCGGTCAAGCTGTTAGCGAACAGTCTGACGCCGTATCTGGTGGAGTTGATGGTGGAGTCCTCGATGATCAGAACCGCGTCATCCGCACTGCCGGAAATAACGTCAATTGCGCTTGAAATACCGTACGGGCAGGTATTCGAGATCGTCGCGTTCTTCACGGTGAGGGTGCCGCTCTGAACGGTGATGGTATCTCTGTAGTTGGCATACGTGCTGTCGCCGTCGTCACCGTAGGTAACGGTACCGTTCTCAATGGTGAGATTGGCGTTCATGCCCACGTTGACCAGGCCGTAGTTGGGACTGGTGTCGGTCCGGCTGCCGGAGATGGTATGACCGTTCAGATCGATGGTCACGTTGGCGTTGGCGGGAATGTTGATGGCGCTCTTTTCCTCGTCGTTGGGAACGGCGATATTACCGGAAAGCTGGATCGCCACGGGATCGGTGCCGGTAATGCCGCTGAGCAGGTCCTTCATAGAGGAGAAGCTGCCGACGACGGTGGGCATGACCGCGTCCGCGTCATACTGATCGTCGAAACTGTCATTCTCATATGTCCACTGGGTGGCAATGAGCTGAATGGAGAAATCAGTGCCGATGGACTTGTTCTGATACTCGTTGCCGGCGCTCTCTTTCATTTTGAGCGCGATGGTGATGGTTTCGGAGCTCTTGAGTCCGTCACCTTCTTTGTCTACCGGTACAAGCACGCCCGAAGCGGTGGAATTCATGCCGGCAAGAGCGTCGGTCAGGGTGCCCATGGGGGTCTTGCCCGCAAGCGCGTCGCGGTTGGCGATCTGCTCGGCGGGATCAAGGTAATACACGTCGATCACGTCAGCCAGATTGGAAACGGTGCCGTTCGCGACGATCTGCACCTTGTATTTGAGTGCAAGCGTGCCGACGTTCTTGATCTGGATATGGCGAACCTCGGTGTAGCCCGGCTCCCACAGATCATAATTGAAAATCGCGCCGGTCGAGGCGTCGTTCCATGTGGCGTCGCCCGGATCGGTCGTGCCGTCGGCGTACCACATCTCAACGTCCAGCGTACCGGACTTGATGATGTTTCCGCCGCTTACGACGCTGTCGGTGAACCACGCGTAGGTGGTGCCAAGCAGCATCGAGACGCACAGCATCAGAGCGAGTAAACTCGACGCCAGCGCCTTTTTGGTTACTTTTGTCTTTGTCATTTTTCGTTACTCCTTATTAATTTTCAGTTCAAATCGCGTGTCAGACTCAGTAGGTCATACCTACGGTCTGGAACGCCGCGTACGCTTCGTTTCCTTCAGCGGTGTTGGCGGGAACGACGTTTTTGGTCTGCACCGCCTGAGCGACTACGTTGATGGTGAAGCCTGAGGGCCGTCGTCATCAAACGTGACCACAATCGCAATGAGCGCAATCGTTGCCAGAAGGCACAAACAAATGCTTATGCCCTTTGGTTGCCGCCCGACCCCCGAGGGGGTCGGGACGGCTGAGGAAATGCGGGTTATCTGTTGTCGGTAAGTTTCAGGTTGGAATCGCCGGAGGCCACGACGTTTGCCGCTATACCCACGGTGGAATAATAGGCAAGGCTTCCTTGCGCTGTAATGCAAAGAACTATTGCCGCCAAAGCAAAAGCAAGCATTTTGATCCTGAATCTGCGCATAGATCGCCCTCCTTACGAAAGTATTATTGCGATCAACGGGTACAAACGCATTTATACCCGATGATCGCCCTCCCGCTATTAATTCGGGAGGGGATTGTGAGTTTAATTATGAGAAAGTAAGAACGGTACCGTCAACGGTAATTGTGCTGGTGGCGGGATCATTATGATCGTAGAAAGAGATGTAGTCCGCAACATTTACTTCAGCGCCGTCTTTAATAAACTTGCAGTTCGTGAAGGTGACGGTTTCATGTTCACAGAAAAGGAACATAAAGTCATCGAAACCATTGGGAGTGCCATTGGAAACGAACGTGCAGTTGGTAAAGTTGGCGGTGATGTAATCGTCTCTGAAATCTACAAGAACTTGACGGTTTCCGGTAGTAGAGCTACCTTCGATAACGGTGTTCTCGAAGTTAAGAACGGAATCTTTTGTGCGGGTATTAGCATCCTGATAGTTCATAACGACGGTTGCGAAATTGTTCCAACCGACAGAGTTATATGTTTTATCGTTTGTGCCGCTGAGATAGCTGTCTTTAACGTTAACTTCGGATTTGGACCAAATGTTAAGCGCAGCCCAACCTGCAGCGACGCTGGCGTTTGCAAGGTTGATGTTTACGCCGTTGTTAGCGCCCGCCACGTTGATTGCGTAGTAGATGGATTTGATGGTTGATCCTTTTACGTTAAGGGTCACGTCTTCGTTTCCGTAAAGAGAAACGCCGCGAACGTATGCGCTGTCAACTTTTGCATTTGAAGCGTCGAGAACTACGTCGTTAAGGTTAAGGGTGACGCCGGTTGTATCGGACAGATCGAGAACGCGGTTGTCGCCGGTGTTAACAGCGATCGTTTGGCCGTTGCCGTTGATTGTGGTATCTTTGGTCACATTGAAACGTGCGCTGGTGTCGATGTTTTCATCGACGCTGATGTTGCCGCCGTTTTCAAGTGCAGCGGTTAAACCTTCAACGCTTGCAACGGGAACGAAATTGAGTTCTGCGTTTGCGTCGTACTGATTATCAAAGCTGTCGTTCTCAACAGTATCCTGCGTAGCAAGGAGCTGAATGGAGAAATCAGTGCCGATGGACTTGTTCTGATACTCGTTGCCGGCGCTCTCCTGCATTTTCAGAGCAATGGTAACGGTATCGGCTTTGCCTGCGGCAAGTCTACCGGAAGCGGTGGCAGCCATGCCGGCAAGAGCGGCGGTCAGGGTGCCCATGGGCGTCTTGGCGGCAAGATCTGTTCTGTCAGCGATCTGCTCGGCGGGATCCATGTAATACACGTCGATCACGTCAGCAAGATCGGAAACGGTGCCGTTGGCAACGATCTGCACCTTGTATTTGAGTGCAAGCGTGCCGACGTTCTTGATCTGGATATGGCGAACCTGAGTGTAGCCGGGCTCCCACAGATCGTAGTTGAAGATGGCGCCGGTGGAAGCGTCAGTCCACGCGCCTTCACCTTCATACGCAGTGGGTACAGCCTTGGTGCCGTCGGCATAGTACATCTCAACGTCCAGCGTACCGGACTTGATGATGTTCCCGGCGCTTACGACGCTGTCGGTAAACCACGCATAGGTGGTGCCAAGCAGCATCGAAATGCAGATCACAAGCGAAAGAGCGCTTGTGATAAGAGCGCGCTTGGTGACTTTTGTCTTGGACATTTTTACTAATCTCCTTTATAAACTGTTCGGCGTACTGGTTTGATAACGCCCCGGCCGACGCCGGAAAATGCCGAAGCGTTCGTTTTATGCTTTGAATTTCGCGTCAGCAAAAAATCAGTGCGTAGCTACGTACGAGAACGCGGTGAAC
>Ga0079305_1003361_pt1 | contig 11002 bp, 8 predicted proteins | sample LMS_cellobiose_e_FD_79183 | JGI IMG/M metagenome (GOLD analysis project Ga0079305, IMG submission 79183) | Rumen-fistulated moose microbial communities from Alaska, USA - LMS_cellobiose_enrichment | ecosystem: Host-associated > Mammals > Digestive system > Stomach > Rumen fluid ... | reverse complement strand
GGACTTTTCACCGACATCACGGCCGCGGAACCGGAAAAGGACCTGCCCGCCCGGCAGCAGTTCTTCGGTTATACCCGCGAGGATATCGAGATCATCCTGAAGCCGATGGCGGAACACGGCAAGGAACCCGTCGGCTCCATGGGCAACGATGCCGCGCTGGCGGTTCTCTCGGCCAAACCGCAGCTGCTGTTCGCCTATTTCAAACAATTGTTCGCGCAGGTGACCAATCCGCCGATCGACCCGATCCGGGAAGAACTGGTGATGAGCCTGATGACCTACATCGGCAATCACGGCAACATTCTGGAAGAAACGCCGGAACACGCCCGGCTGATCAAGCTGCGGCGTCCGATCCTGACCGACGACGAACTGAACCATCTGCAGAATTTCGGTGCGCACGGATTCCATTCGAGAGTTCTCCCCTGCGGATTCGATGCGGCAGGCGGCGAAACGGCGCTGCGGCAGGCCTTGCGCACGCTCGCCGACAATGCGGTGGCCGCGGCCAAAGCCGATGAACGCATTCTGATCCTCTCCGATCAGAACCTGCCGCCGGGCATGGCGGCGATCCCCAGTCTGCTGGCCTGCTCCGCGGTGAACCGCGCCCTGATCGAGGCCGATCTGCGCCCGGAAACCGGCATCATCGTCCAGTCCGGCGAAGTGCGCGAGATCATGCACTTTGCGCTCCTGCTCGGCTACGGCGCCACGGCAGTCAATCCGCATCTGGCCCTGGCAACCGTCTCCGCGCTGGCGCGTTCCAAGGCGATCGCCGCCGATCCGGTCACCGCCGCCGGCAATTACATCAACGCGGTCGACAAAGGCCTCCTGAAAATCATGTCCAAGCTCGGAATCTCGACGTTGCGCAGTTACCGTTCCGCGCAGGCTTTCGAGGCGGTCGGACTGAGCCGAGCTTTTCTGGATGAATTCCTGCCCGGCACGGTTTCCCGCATCGGCGGGATCGGCCTCGCCGAAATCGCGAAAGACGCCGCGGCACGCGCCGGAAATGTGAAAAAGGATTCGTCCCTGCTCCCGGCGGGCGGACAATACCGCTACCGCAAAGACGGCGAAGACCATCTCTGGAATCCGCAGTCGCTGGCGGCCTTCCGCCAGGCGGTCCAGAAAGGCGATTACGTCAAGTTCAAGGAATATTCGAAGCTGATCGACGACCAGGCGCACCATCTCTGCACGCTGCGCGGTCTTTTCCAGTTCAAAAAAACCGAACCGATCCCGGTCGACGAGGTCGAACCGGTGGAAAGCATTCTGAAACATTTCGTTTCCGGCGCGATGAGCCTGGGCAGCCTCAGTCCCGAGGCACACATGACCATTGCCAAAGCCATGAACCAGTGCGGCGCCATGAGCAACTGCGGCGAGGGCGGCGAAAACCAGGAACGCTTCGGAACCGAGTTCAACAGCGCGATCAAGCAGGTCGCCAGCGGCCGGTTCGGCGTCACGATCAGTTATCTTCGCAATGCGAAAGACATCCAGATCAAAATGGCGCAGGGTGCCAAGCCCGGCGAAGGCGGCCAGCTGCCCGGCTACAAGGTCAATGATTTTGTGGCGCAGATCCGCCATTCGATGCCGGGCGTCACACTGATCTCGCCGCCGCCCCATCATGACATCTATTCCATCGAGGATCTGGCGCAGCTGATTTATGATCTGCACAACGCCAATCCCAAAGCGAGGATCTCGGTCAAGCTGGTATCCGAACCGGGAGTCGGCACGGTGGCGGCGGGCGTGGCCAAAGCCAAGGCGGATGTGGTATTGATCTCCGGACACGACGGCGGCACCGGCGCCTCGCCGCTCACCAGCATCAAATACGCGGGCCTGCCCTGGGAACTGGGCATTGCCGAAGCACAGCAGACGCTGGTGCTGAACGGTCTGCGCGAAAATATCAGGATTCAGGTGGACGGCCAGCTCAAAACGGGGCGCGATGTGGTGATCGGAGCCCTGCTCGGTGCGGAAGAATTCGGATTCGCCACCACGATCCTGGTCTGCCTCGGCTGCGTGATGATGCGCCAATGCCACAGCAACACCTGTCCGATGGGCGTGGCCACGCAGGATCCCGAGCTGCGGAAAAACTTCGCCGGAAAACCCGAATACATCATTAATTTCCTCAAGTTCATTGCCTTGGAAGTGCGCGAATATCTGGCCCGGCTCGGACTGCGTTCGCTGGAGGAAGCCTGCGGCCGCAGCGATCTGCTGGTCACCAACCACGCTATCGATTTCTACAAGACGGAACATCTGGATTTCAGCGAGCTGCTCAAACCCGCTCCGCAAGGGGCACGGCATTTCGATCCGGATCACGCTCAGGCTCCGCTCGAAAATTTCGACCGCAGGGAGCTGCTGAACCAACTGAAACTGGACGGTTCGAAGGAATCGGTTTCCGTTTCAGTCTCCAACTCCGACCGGACGGTCGGGACCGAACTTTCCGGCGAGCTGACCGACCGTTTCGGCGCGGCAGGACTGCCGGAAGACACCGTTACGATCAATCTGACCGGCACGGCCGGACAAAGCTTCGGCGCTTTCCTCGCACCGGGCATCACGATGATCCTTTCGGGCGAGGCCAACGATTTTGTCGGGAAAGGACTTTCAGGCGGAAAAATCATCATCCGGAAACCGCCGGAAGCCGATTATCCGGCTGAAAACAACGTGATCGCCGGCAACGTGATCGGCTACGGCGGCACTTCGGGAAAAATCTTCATCAACGGCATCGCGGGCGAACGTTTCGCCATCCGCAACAGCGGCATGACGCTGGTCGCCGAGGGGATCGGCGATCACGGCTGCGAATACATGACCGGCGGCCGGGTGGTGATCCTGGGCCGGGTCGGGGTCAATTTCGCCGCCGGCATGACCGGCGGACTCGCTTACGTCTACGATGAAAACGGACACTTCGACCTCTCCTGCAATTCGAACGGGATCGACCTGGAAAGCATCGAACCGGGCAGCGAGGGCGAAAGCGAGCTCAAAAACCTGATCCAGGAACATTATGATGCGACCGGCAGCCGGAAAGCTGCGGACATGCTGGACGACTGGGAACAATACCGGGAAAAATTCGTCCGCGTCTTCCCGGTCGAATACCGCAACGCACTCAAAAACAAAGGAAACCGCTGACATGCAAACCAGAATACATGATCTTTACCGTCCGATCGAACAGCGCAAGCTCGATTTCAAGGAAGTGGAACGGGTTATTTCCGAGGCTGAAATACGTCAGCAGATGCAGCGCTGCCATAACTGCGGAATACCGTTCTGCCATGGTGCGGGATGTCCGCTTTTCAACCAGATCCCCGACTTCAATTCCGCGGCGGCCGAGGGCAATTGGAAAACCGCTTATGAAATACTTTCCCAGACCAGTTTCTTCCCTGAATTCACCTGCCGCGTGTGTCCTGCCCTCTGCGAAGGTTCCTGCTGCAGCGGAGTCAGCGACGAGGCTGTCATGGTCCGTCAATGCGAAAAAATGATTATTGAAAAAGCTTTTGCGTCCGGTCTGGTCCAGCCGGTGGTTCCGAAATCGCGGAACGGCAGGAAAATCGCCGTCGTCGGCAGCGGACCCTCGGGTCTGACGGCGGCGGAAGCGCTTAACCGCAACGGTTTTTCGGTGACTGTTTTCGAGGCCAACCACCGGCCGGGCGGACTGCTCCGTTTCGGCATACCGGATTTCAAACTGGACAAATCCGTGATCGACCGTCGGATCGCCGTAATGGAACGGGCGGGGATCGAGTTCATAACCGATACGCGGATCGGCAAGGACATTTCCGCGGCCTATCTGCTGCGCACCTATGATGCAGTGGTGTTGGCAATCGGCACTCCGCAGGCGAGAGACCTGGTCATTCCCGGCCGCGAGTTGAACGGCATTCATTTTGCGCTGGAATTTCTCCAAGGTCAGAACCGTTTGAATTCAGGTGAAACAGCCTCGCTTCCGGTCAATGCCGCCGGAAAAGACGTGCTGATCATCGGCGGAGGCGACACCGGCAGCGACTATGCGGGAACGGCCATCCGTCAGGGCGCGAAAAGCGTCCGTCAAATCGAGATCATGCCGCAGCCGCCGGAAAAACGTTCCGATTCGACGCCGTGGCCGAACTGGCCGTGGATGCTCCGCACCAGTTCGAGCCATCAGGAAGGCTGTGCTCGGGAATGGAATATCGCCAGCGACCGTTTCATCGGCAAAAACGGCAAAGTTTCCGGGGTGGAAGTGCATGAAGTCAAGTGGACTTTTTCGCCGGAAGGAAAACCGCTCAAACCGCAGGAAGTTCCGGACAGTTCCAGAGTCATCAAAGCAAATCTGATCCTGCTGGCAATGGGTTTCACGGGAGCTCCGAAAAACGGCATTGTCGAAGAACTGGATCTGCAGCTTTCACCTCGAAACGGCATCCTTGCAGACCCCGGAAAACGCATTTATGCGGTCGGAGACTGCGTTACGGGAGCTTCACTGGTGGTGCGTTCCATGGCCAATGCAAAACAGACTGCGGAATCGATTTGCAGACAGTTAAATTGATTTTTCGACTTCGCCGGCTTTGACCTGAAAACGATCGCATTTTTCCAGTCTGAATTCCGGCGGAATTTCGGTGAAGGCAAAGAAAACCTGTCCGGCAGTGCGGATTTTTTCCAGAAACGCCTGCCGGGCATGCAGATCGAGGTCGGCCGTGGCATCGTCGACCAGCACGACCGTGTCATTCAAGGCACCGCTGACCTCACGGACCGCATCCAGTTCCGCCAGTTTCAGGATCAATGAAGTCATACGGCATTGTCCGCGGGATCCGAAAGAACGCATCGGCTTGCCGTCGAACATGAATTCGAAATCATCCAGATGCGGTCCGAACGTGGTGAATCCGCGCTGCAGGTCGCGTTTCAGGTCGTTTTCGGCTTTTTTCAGGTAAAAATCCGGATCGGCGGTCTCTTTCGTGAAATCCATTTGAATGGTAAAATCGGACAGGGACGGATACAATTCTTCAAAGAGCTGTTTCATCAGCCTGGAAATGAGCTCGGCATATTTTTCCCTTTTCTGAACAATTTCCGACCCGGACGAAGCCAGCACGGTCGAATAGGAACGCAGAATATCCAGGTTGCAGTTATGGGTTTTCAACAGAATATTCCGTGAACGCAAAGCCTGAAGATAATTCTGCAGAGCCATGAAATAACTCCGGTCCAGCAGGGAAATGAACATGTCAAAAAAACGGCGCCGCAGCGGTGACGGACCGCTGATGATCAGGGGATCGTCAGGCAGAAAAGCAACAGTTTTGATCTTGCCGGTGAAATCGCTGGCTTTGCCGACCGGAACGCGGTCGGACTGTAAGGTGCGCACCGATCCGCAATCGACCTCAAGAAGCGATTTCCAACCCTGCATTTTATGGAACAGAAGCGACAGATGAAAAGAGGGAGATCCCAGTTTCTTGAGCTCATTGATTTTGACTGTCCGGAACGAACGCAGATTTGCCACGTAAAAAACAGCTTCGAGCAGGGAAGTTTTCCCCTGGCCGTTGCCGCCTTCAAAAAAAACCGCATCGGAATCGAACTGCAGTTCGGAACGGCTGATATTCCTGAAATTTTCGAGTTTGAGGGACTCTATGATCATAAGCAGCCGTCCTCGGAAAAAAAAATGCTTCTGCCGGATCCGAAAACCCGGCAGAACGGCATTTTGAAACAGTTTTTATGTCTTATTTGTTTCTCATGGGCATGATGACATACAGGAAACCGTCGCCGCTTTCCAGGGCGATCGGGCTGAAGGCATCATTGATCTTGACGATCACACTGTCCACGCCGATATGTTTGAAGGGATCGGCCAGCAGCTGCGGGTTGAAAGAAAGCGAAATATCTTCCTGATCCGCATATTCGATATTGATGTATTCCTTACCTTCACCAATATTGCTGTTCGCTTCGAAGACCAGCTTGTTGTCCGTGAAAGTGATCTTGACGAAGGAAGAAGAAGCATCGCTGAGCGGAATGCTGACGATTTCCAGAGCATCCACAAAATCGCAGGTCGGAACGGAGATATTCTTGTTGAAACCGGCCGGAATGACCTGACGGTAATTCGGATAATTGCCTTCGATCAGCTTCGAATAGATCACAGTCTCGTTCAGACGGAACACGACCTGTTTTTCGCCGATCTCCATCTCCACTTCGCCTTCCTTTTCCAGGATGCGCTTGACTTCATTGGCGACTTTGATGGTGATGATCACATCGCCGTCGGCGCCTTCAGCAGTGCCTTCGAGAAGTTTTTCGACCAGAGCCAGACGTTTTCCATCGGTGGCGACCGCGGTCATATTGCCTTCCTTGACCGAAAGCAGAATGCCCTGAAGCACTTTTCTGGAATCATCGATGCTGACCGCATAGGAGATGCGGTCGAGAATGCGGGCAAAATCCGGCTGTTTGAGCTTGATGCTGCGCAGGGGCTGGAAATCCACAGGCACCGGAAAATCTTCCGGAGTCAACCCCAGGATCATGAAATTCGCCGTGCCGCAGCAGATCTGAGTATGATGTTTCTCATTGGAATCCATCATCAGATTCTCGCCTTTGAACTTAGAGACCAGACCAAGCAGACGTTTTGCCGGCAAAGTCGTAACACCCGGAACCTCCACTTCGGCATCTATCGTAGTGGTGATCCGCAGTTCAAGATCGGTCGTAGTAAGAGTGAGTTTCCCGTTTTCAGCTTCGAGCAGCACATTGGCAAGAACCGGAAGGGTAGTCCGGTTTGGAATGATGTTGCTCACCTTCATCAGCGCTTTCTGCAGTGCGTCTTTCTTCAAATTGACTTTCATGTTGACCTCTTTCCCCAATTCCATACTGGTTATTGATTCTTCTCTTCCTAAGGTAATATATCATCATTATTATGGATGTCAATATTGTCAACAAACTCTTTTTTCAAGTTCATTTCTTTTTTTTCGATTTTGTTGATTTTTTGTTTTGCATTTTTCGATAAACCATGCTCTATTGATAGACAAATCAATTGAGAACAAGTTTCGAACAGCATTTAACAAGGTTATCAACATGTTTACTGACATCACAGCCGAACGATATATCAAAGAGCTCGTGTCCCGGTATCCGGTTCTGGAATCCGCCGCCGAAAGCCTGGACAAGGTATATGTAGCACTGAAAAGGTGTTTTGTCAATGACAAAACGTTATTTTGTGCCGGAAATGGCGGCAGTGCGGCCGATGCCGAGCATATCGTCGGCGAAATGATGAAGGGATTCCTGCTGCCGCGTCCTTTGAATGACGCAATGAAGGCGGCTTTCCGTCAGAGCACCGGGGATGATTCCCTGGCCGGTCGCCTGCAAATGGGACTGCGCTGTATTTCACTGGTATCGCATCCAGCTCTGAATACGGCATTTATGAATGATGTCGATCCCTTGATGATTTATGCACAGCAGCTTTTTGTTCTGGGACGTCCCGGCGATGCCGTGATCGGAATAACCACTTCCGGCAATGCGGAGAATATATGCAATATGTTTAAAACAGCGCGTGCGCGGAGCATCACGACGATCCTGCTGACCGGCAGTCGTCAGGGAAAATGCGAACCTTATGCCGATCTGGTTATCCATGCTCCGGAATCAGAAACCTACAAGGTCCAGGAACTGCATTTGCCGATATATCATTGTCTCTGCGCCATGCTGGAGGAAAATTTCTATGGAAAATAAACGGATCATTCCCCGGCATGTAGCCATTATTATGGATGGGAACGGCCGCTGGGCTAAACAACACGGCCTGGAACGGGTGGAAGGTCACCGTGCCGGCGCGGTTGCCGTTAAAAATCTGGTGGAATCTTTGAAAAAGACTGGTATCCAATATCTTACGCTTTATGCGTTCAGCACGGAAAATTGGAAACGGTCCAAAGAGGAAGTGGACGCACTGATGGAACTGCTGGCGGAATTCATAGACGCCAATCTGCCTCTTTTAATGGAAAACGATGTCCGTCTGCTGGTTTCCGGCCGGATAGAAGGTCTGCCCGAAAAAGCCCGCGAGAAATTGAAGGACGCCATCCGGAAAAGTTCTTCCAATACCAGCGGAACCGTTATTTTCGCCTTGAATTACGGCGGCCGCGCCGAAATCGCCGATGCCGCAAAAAAAATAGCGCAAAAAGTTCAGAAAGGAGAAATTTCTCCGGAACAGATTGATGAGAAACTGTTTGCGCAGAATCTTTATCTGCCGGATGTTCCGGATCCCGATCTGCTGATCCGCACCAGCGGCGAACTGCGGTTGAGCAATTTCCTGCTCTGGGAACTTTCCTATTCGGAAATTTATGTGACCGATACTTACTGGCCGGATTTTGATCTGACCGAGTTGAATAAAGCAATAGATGCTTTTCAAACCAGAAACCGCAGGTTCGGAGGACGATAATATGTTCATAAAACGTTTATTCAGCACGATCATATTGCTCGGACTTTTCGGTGCGGCTATTTTTGCGCCGGATCCCGGGAATAAAATCGTATTTCTGCTGCTGAGTTCTCTGCTGACTTTCGGTCTGGTCCGGGAAATCTGCGATATTGTCAAAAATCTCGGTATGAAAACATTTAAAAATATATCAGCTTCCCTTTGCATGTTGATCATTTTTTTGATCAACTTCAATTTTTGCCTCATTTTTTCGAATTACCATCGAAGTATTTCAATAACTTTATCCGCAGCAGGTTATGCTCTGCTGTTCAGTATTGCACTTGGCGGTCCGCTGTTTATTCTTTTTTCCAAAAATTCCGGTGAAAAAATAAAAAAGCTGTTCAATTCGATGGGAATTTCTTTTTTCGTTCTCCTTCCAGTTCTTTTTATTATAGGAATTTATCTGATAGGGGATGCGTCTGCAAAACGGAATTCTTCCATGTATAGATTCAATTATTATTTTCTTATTTTTGTTCTGCTGACCAAAATCGGAGATATCGGAGCTTATGTGGTAGGAACGGTCAGCAACAAGCTGATGAAAGGCGGCAACCACAAGATGATCCCTTCGATCAGTCCGGGTAAATCCTGGGAAGGCGCTGTGGGCGGTTTGATAGTCTCCATCCTGCTGGCGATCGCTTTTCATTTTCTTTTCCCGCAGGCGGAAGTGGTCGGCAGCTTTCCGATTGCAATTATTACCGGAATTTTGATGTTTTTCGGCAGCATGGCCGGCGATTTGATGGAATCAGTGCTGAAACGCGCGGCCGGAGTCAAGGATTCCGGCGCCGCCATTCCGGGCATCGGCGGCGTGTTCGACCTGGTGGACAGTTTGTTCGTAACTGCTCCCCTCGCCGCTCTGATTTTCCTTTTTCTCAGCTTTTTCCATTGAGAAATCATTGTTTTTTCATAAAAATGCTGTATATTGACAACTCCATCCAACAATTGGAGTTATTGACATGCAGAAAGCAGAATTGAGAAGAAACATCTTGCGTCTTCTCGGCGAAAACGGACGTCTTACGGCAGAAGAGATCGCCGAAAGAATCGACGCGGCCGCCGCAGAAGTCGAAAAAGAAATTCGAATTCTGGAAAAAGAAAACATCATCATCGGTTATCAGGCCATTTTCAATGAATCGGAACTGCCTGAAAATGCCGTCAAGGCCATTATCGAGGTCAAAGTCAAACCGGAACGGGAAGGCGGTTTCGACAAGATCGCCCGCCGTCTCAGCCGTTTTCCGCAGGTTTCGTCCCTCTATTTGATGTCCGGATCTTACGATCTCCAGCTGGAAGTCAAGGGCAAAACCCTCAATGAAGTGGCTTATTTCGTGTCCAGCAAGTTGTCCACGATCGACGGTGTGCTGTCGACATCCACCCATTTTCTGTTGAAAAAATACAAGGAAGCGGGCAAACTGATGCAGGAGGAAGACGACCATGAGCGGCTCCAAGTCACACCCTGAAAAACGTCCGCTGGTGGCACCTCACATAGCCTCGCTTCCCAAGAGCGGCATCCGCGATTTCTTCGACCTGGTCAGCACCATGAAGGACGTGATTTCGCTCGGTATCGGCGAGCCGGATTTCGTCACTCCGTGGAATATCCGCGAAAATGCGCTTTATTCCATCGAACGCGGCCATACCCATTACACTTCCAACCTCGGAATGCTGCCGCTGCGCAAGGAGATCTGCAAGTATGTGGCATCCGATTTCAACGTTCATTACGACCCCGTCAGCGAATGTATCGTCACGGTCGGCGTCAGCGAAGCGCTGGATCTGGTCATCCGTGCCATCACCAGTCCCGGAGATGAGATCATTTATCACGAACCCTGCTACGTTTCCTACAATGCCGAGGTGAAAATGGCGCACGGTGTGCCGGTGGCGGTGGAAACCCGCGAAGAAAATGATTTTTCGCTCGATCCCGACGATCTGGAAAAAGCCATTACAGCGAAAACCCGGGCGATCCTGTTGAATTTTCCCTGCAATCCCACTGGTGCCACGCTCACCATGGAACAGACCCGGAAACTGGCGGATATTGCGATCAAACATGATCTGATCGTGCTGGCGGACCATATCTATTCCGAACTTACTTACGGACCGATGACTCCGCCGATCGCCTCCCTGCCCGGCATGAAGGAACGGACCGTCTTTTTGCACGGTTTCTCCAAAGCTTTTGCCATGACCGGTTTCCGAATTGGTTATGCCTGCGGTCCCGCGGAAATAATCGACGCCATGATGAAGATCCATCAGTATTCGATGCTCTGCGCTCCGATCACTGCACAGGAAGCCGCTCTCGAAGCCCTGCGTTCCGGACGGCCTGATATGGAAGCGATGCGCATGGAATACCGCGACCGCCGCAATGTCATCGTCGACGGTTTCAATTCCATGGGTCTGCATTGTTTCAAGCCCGAAGGCGCTTTTTATGTCTTCCCGAACATCACTTCCACCGGTCTGAGCTCGATGGAGTTTGCCAAAAAACTTCTGATGAGCAAAAAAGTGGCCGTGGTTCCGGGTTCCGCGTTCGGACCTTGCGGCGAAGGTTTTGTCCGCTGTTCATACGCCACTTCCATGGAAGGGATCAAAGAAGCTCTGGCCAAAATCGGTGAATTCGTCAAAGAATTGCCGAAATAATAAGAAATTCATAAAAATAGGGGGTAATTT
>Ga0079305_1003360_pt1 | contig 11006 bp, 6 predicted proteins | sample LMS_cellobiose_e_FD_79183 | JGI IMG/M metagenome (GOLD analysis project Ga0079305, IMG submission 79183) | Rumen-fistulated moose microbial communities from Alaska, USA - LMS_cellobiose_enrichment | ecosystem: Host-associated > Mammals > Digestive system > Stomach > Rumen fluid ... | reverse complement strand
GGTGCGCACTTCAAAGGTGCCAAAGCCAACCAGCACGACCTTGCCATCGGCCACCAGGCCTTCGGTGATGCTGTCCAGGGTGGCATTAACAACCTTCATGGCTTCCGCTTTGGTGATTTCAGCCGTAGAGGATACTTTTTCGATCAATTCCGTCTTGTTCATGGTATGCATCCTTTCTTTTGCGGTGATTTGGAAATAACCCTGCCAAGATTATACAATATTTTCCGCAAACAATCAAGCATTATATTTTGCGCTGATTACAGCACGTTTATCTCCGGTATCATCATCAGCGCCGGCCCTTCATACGCGCCCTGCACCGTCGTTTCCGAGGAGAGGCGCATGCCGCGCAGCGCGTCGCTGAGCTTTCCGCTCATGGTGATGCCGGTGACGGGATAGGTTTTCTCCCCGTCAAAGTAATACGCCAGGCGGATCTCCCCGCCGATATAATCGTTGTAGAGGTCCACCTGCAGCCCGGACAGGGACGCGCATTCCAGGCAGGGGGCGTTTTTCATGTCCTTTTGGGCCAGGGTGCCGGGCAGCAGGGAAGCGCAGTTCATATCGCCGCTGGGCTGCTCCACCTTCAGGTACTGGCCGAAACGGCTGGCGCCGTAATAGTTTTTCACCACGCCCCCGTCCACCAGACAGGTATTCTTCAGGGCGGTGCCGTCGCCGTCAAAGAAGGCGGACTGTTCGCTGCCCTCCACCACGGCCTTCATGGTAAGGGTCATCTTATCGCCGTTCCCGTCTTTTTGCAGATCGTCGCCGATCTTGAAGGGATTGGCGTGGCTGTATACGGTGGCGTAATTCAGCGACCAGGCCAGGGTATCGATCAATTCGCTGATTTCATGGGGCCGCAGAAGCACCCGGGTCTTCAGGGGCGTTTTCGGCTTCACGGCCCGCACCCGGTCCCGCACTTCCGCCATTTTCCGGGCGATTTCCGCGGTGATCTTTTCGGGCTCAAATACGGTGAAGCGGTAATCCTCATACAATTCCACCGACTGCTTATCATCGGTGAAGGTGGGGATCGCTTCGATCATCACCCGATGGGTCACCTGGGATTTATCAATGCCCCGGCTGTTGAGCACCCGGGCGGTGTCCCGATAAAGGAAGATTTCGCAGGCGTTGATGGAGGCGCCCTCCTCCGTATCGGCGGCGAACACCGCCTCCGCGATCTGCCGGCCCAGGGTTTTCATATCCATGTCCTTCATGTTGGTGGGCAGCTGGGCCTCCAGGGCGCCGCTTTCCGGCAGGGTATAGGGCGGATTGGACACCAGACGCGCCCGCCGCACCGCGGAAACGATTTTTTCCTCCACGTCCCTTTCCGCCATGGCGGGGGACACGGAGAAGGAGGAATCGCCCCGGGCGCCGTCGTGATCCACATACACCGTCACCCGGGTATCCAGGGTGTCCGTTGCACGGACGGTTTCCAACTGCCGGTGCACAAAAAACAGTTCGTAGGATTGGGTGGCCTCCTGGGAAAGGCGCCAGTCGCTGATTTCCCGATTATTTTCCAGCAATGTTTGTATGTTCATCATCCCAGCTTCACCCTCACTTTCAGGCTGGGCCCGCCGTCGGATACGCGCACCCATTCTTTATACCCCTTGCCGCACATGCCGGAGCCGATCACCTTGCCATGGTCCGAAACCATGGAGATGGATTTGAGCAGGTCCGGCACAAAGCCGCTCATCACCACGGGGGACACGTAATGGTCGGTCAGCTTGCCGTCCACGATTTCCATATTCCGCGGTGCACTGGATCTGCCAGTTCTTGGGGTCTTCCATGCCGTTGTTGGTTTCAAAGAGCATATAGCCGTGCCGGACGGAGGCGATCATATCCTCCAGCTTGTCCGTGCCGGGCTCAAAGAAGGTATTGGTCATGCGGGCGTAGGCCTTGCGCTTATAGGAATCCCGGCGGCCGTTGCCGGTGGGCGCGGTGCCAAGCTGGGCGGCGCTGGCCAGATCGGACAGGCCGCTGCGCAGGATGCCGTTTTGAATGATCTGGGTGTCGTGAGCCAGCACGCCGTCGTCATCAAAGAAGTAGGAGGCCACGGAATGAGTGGCGGCGGCGCCGTCGTGCATATTGGCGATGGGGGAGGCCACATACTGCCCCATGCAATGCTTGGCCATGGCCCTGTCCTTCACAAACTGATCCATTTCCACCCCGTGGCCGAAGGCCTCGTGGGCGATGAGCCCGGTAATGGAGGCGTCGGTGATCACGTCGTACACGCCGGGCTCAATGGGTGTGGCGTGGGTCAGATGCTCAGCCAGGTCAATCACCGGATCAACGCCGGCCTTCAATTTTTCAATGATTTCGCTGAGCTTGTCTGACCCCTCCGTCCGCCGGGCCTGCACCAGCTTTTCCCCGCCGTACATGACGATCAGATGCCCGTTGGCCCAGCCGTAATGCTGGGTCAGCTGGCGGTTTTTCGTCACAAATATTTTGGAGACCACAAAGGGCTGAAGGATGCACAGGGCGTTGAGCACCCGTTCATCCTTCCGGGACAATTCCTCCACCAGTTCCTTGCATACGCCCAGCAGCTCTTCATCGCTGTACCCGGCAAAATCCGTTTCCCGGACAAAATCCTTTTCCATGGGGTCATCCCCGATGGGACCGGGAGCAATCATGCTGCTTTCCAGGGCGGGATCGGTTTTTACCGCCTCCAAAATGGTTTTTGCCAGGGCCTGTTTGTCTCCTGAAATATCATCCAAAGAGTATTCAAAAAACGCCCGCCCGTCGTTCATTTTCACCACGAAGCCGCATTCCCCGCTGCCTTCCTGCACGGCGGACGTGCGCTTGTCCGCACGGATGGTGGTGGCGCGCACATCCGTGCCCAGGATGCTGACGTAGGGAAAATGCTGCCCCAGGGCCTGCACCAAAGCGGCGCAGTCCGCCCGTTTACTTTCCAAATAAGCCGAAAATGGCATGACTCCTCCTCCTTTGAGTTTTCTTCTTTCCTCAATACTATACCAGCAGCGCCCCCATTTTTCAAGACAAAAGGGAAAGAAAACCGTACGGAATTATTTTTTCGTTTAAGGTTTCTTTAAGACGGATGGAATATGCTATACTTGTCGGGGGGACAAAGAAAGCATCCCGGCCGGCGCAAGGGAAAGCCGACGCGCCGATCTTTCCAATAAAGGAGAATAAACATGAAAAAGATTTTGCTATCACTCTTCCTGGCGCTGTGCCTGGTGCTGACGGCCTGCGCGGGCGTTGCGGAGAGCGGCGCGGACGTATTGGATGTCAGCGAATATTTTTCCAAGCGGGACCTGAGCGGCGAATGGGATGCGGATGCGGCCGTAAGCATTGACCTGAACAACGGCAGCGTCCTTTGCGAAGGCGCAGGCGTCACCGTATCGGAGAACGCAGTGAGGATCACCGCCGCCGGCACCTATGTGATTTCCGGCGTGTGGGCGGACGGGAGCATCATCGTGGACGTGGGCAATGAGGATAAGGTGCAGCTGGTGCTCAGCGGCGCGTCTGTCACCTCCTCATCTTCCGCGGCGCTGCTGGTGGAAAGCGCCGACAAGGTGTTTGTCACCCTGGCGGAAGGCACAGAAAACACGCTTGCCAACAGCGGCGCCTTCAGCGCGGACAGCGACGTGGACGCGGCGGTGTTCGCCCGGGATGATATCGTGTTCAACGGCAGCGGCAAACTGAATGTGACCTCCACGAACCATGGCATCGTGGGCAAGGACGATGTGAAATTCACCGGCGGCGTCTATGCCATCACGGCGGAGGGCCGGGGAATCGACGCCAATGACAGCGTGCGCGTCTATGACGGCAGCTTCACCATCGTATCCGGCAAGGATGCCATTCGGGCCAAGCATGATGAGACAGAGAAGGGGTATATCCTGATCGTCAGCGGCACCTTTGACCTGACCGCCGGGGGCGGCGCGGAGAACGGAAAGACCCAGACGGGCAGCGCCGACTTTGGACGCATGCAATGGTATAACGCGGCCGTCTCCTCCGGCAGCACGGAAAGCCAGAAGGGCGTCAAGGCCAGCGGCGGCATCACCATCCTGGGCGGCAGCTTCGCCGTCAATACAGCGGACGACGCCATCCATTCCGACACCGATATCACCGTATCCGGCGGGGACTTCACCCTTGCCTCGGGCGACGACGCCATGCACGCCAACAGCGCGCTGCGCATCTCCGGCGGAAATATCACCATCACCCAAAGCTATGAGGGCCTGGAGGGGAAAACCATCGAAATCAGCGGCGGGTATGTAAAACTTACCGCCAGCGACGACGGCCTGAACGCCGCGGGCGGCAGCGACCAAAGCGGCTATGGGCGGAACGATATGTTCTCCTCCGACGGCGTATCCTCCATCCAGATTTCCGGCGGCACCCTGATCGTCAGCGCGGAGGGGGACGGCATTGACTCCAACGGCGACCTCACCGTCACCGGCGGCACCATCGTGGTATCCGGCCCCACCAACAGCGGCAATGGCGCCCTGGACTGCGCCGGCACCGCCACCATCACCGGCGGCACGGTCATTGCGGCGGGAGCCGGCGGTATGGCCGAAAACTTCGGCAGCAATTCCACTCAGGTGTCCATGCTGGTGAACCTGAGCGGCGGCGCGGGAACCATCACCGTCACGGATGAGACGGGCGGCGTGATCCTCACCGCGGAAGTGGAAAAGCAATATCAGTGCGTGGTGGTCAGCAGCCCTGATTTGCAGGTGGGGAAGACCTATACCGTTTCCAACGGCGCCGCCAGCACCCAGGTAAACGTCACCTCCACCATCATGGGCGGCGGCATGGGCGGCTTCGGCGGCGGCTGGGGCGGATGGCAGCAAGGCGGCATGGACGGCTTCGGCGGCGGCCGGGGCGGATGGCAGCAGGGCGGTGTGGACGGCACCAGCGGCGCCACCGTCCCCGGCAATCCCCCCGACGGCGGGGACCAGCAGCCGCCCCAGAACGGCTTTGGCGGCGGCCAAATGCCCGGCGGCCGGCGGCATTGACGATTCATAAAAACAGCCCGGAGGCAGATGAAACGCTGCTTCCGGGCTTTGATTCTGCGGCGGTCAGTCCAGGCTTTTGTAATACGCTTCCAGCTTTTCCCGGGCACCCAGGTAGTATGCTTCCAGGCCGGGATCAAAGTGCCTGCCCATGCCGTCCATGATGATGGCGTGGGTTTTTTCAAAAGGCATTTTTTCTTTGTATACCCGCTTGCTCACCAGTGCGTCATATACGTCCGCCACCGCCATGATGCGGGCCTCCAGGGGGATGGCCTCACCCTTCAGCCCCTGGGGATAGCCGGAGCCGTCCCACCGCTCATGGTGAAAATGGGCCACGTTTTCGGCAATGCGCTTGAAATCGTCGTCGTCCGTGCCGCGCAGGATTTCCCGCACGATGCGCGCCCCCTCGGCGGCGTGGGATTTCATCTTTTCAAATTCCTCCGGGGTGAAGCGGCCGGGCTTGCGGAGGATGGCGTCGTCCACGGCGATCTTGCCCAGGTCGTGCATGGGCGCGGCCTTGATGACCTTTTGGCAGAAGGCGTCGGTCAATTCCTGCTGCGGCGATTTCTGCATTTCCCGGATCAGCATTTCCACGCCCACGCTGGTCCTTTTGATATGCCCGCCGGTGGAGTTGTCCCGGCTTTCCACCATGGTGGCCATGCCCAGGACCAGGTGATCGTGCATTTTTTCTATGTGCGCCGTCTTGATGCCGACCTCTTTTTGCAGCTCCTGGTTGAAATTGTCCAGCAGCTTGATATACTGGCGGTCCGCCGTGTCGTCGGTGATAAAAAACTGATAGCCCCGCTTCAGCCGCCCGGTATAGAGATAGGTGATCGTGACCTGATAGGTTTTTTCGCCCTGCTCATAGAGCACCGTATTGCATTTTTCATCCGCCTGAAAAGCCTGGAGCCAGGGGAGGGCCGTGGCGCACATATCCGCATTCTTCTGAATGGGCCGATCCACGGTGAGGGTGCACAGCGCGGGAAAAATCGTTTTCGCGGTTTGATTGCTCCCTAAATAATTAAATTTGAAGTCAAAGGAAACGAAGCCGGTATCTCCCTTTTCCAGCAGGGAATCAATGCCGGTATCGGTGATGTCGTACAGGCTGATGCGCCAGGAAATAATCAGATAGACGACCAGCGCCCCCACATAAGCGGCGGGGATCAGCTCAATGTCCCGGAAGAGCAGCCTTCCGCCGAAAAAGCTGAGCATGCAGAGGGACGCCGGCAGGAAGAGCAGGAAAATGATTTTGCGGGACACCTGGTTTTTCCGCACATAGCAATATATGATGGCGGCCAGGCTGATCACGAAATAGCAGATCACCAGCCCCCGGAACACCGTGTGCATGAAGCCGTACTGCTTGTTGACCAGCGGCATGGCGCCGTCCATGGGCACGAAGGAAACGTCCCGGTAAAAGATGGGGCTGCTGCCGATGGTGAGAGAGGAAAGAAATACGGCCAGGCTCAGCGAAAGAGCCAGCACCCTGAAATACCGGTTCAGCTTGATATGGCACAGGCTGAACACCGTGAGCATGATCAAAAGCATGCTGAAGCACCCGCCCACATACGTCAGCTTGTTGGCGGCCAGCGCCGTTTCCAGGGATTGGGCGTGGGATAAAAGCATATTGCCCAGATTGGCAATGGGCACCATCACGAACATGAGCGTAACATGCACGTCAAAATGTTTGTGCCATATGAACATATAGAAGACGGTCAGCGCCAGGGAAAGAAGAAACATCGAATCGTAATACAGGGTATGCATGCGATCGCCTCCGGGGAAGATGGAAAACGCGGGGGATCAGCCTTCGCTGTTCATCAATTGCTGCTGATGGAATTGCAGGGTATAGAGTTGATAATACGGCCCACGGCGGTGGAGCAGTTCCTGATGGGTGCCCCGCTCGGCAATCGCGCCGTCGGAAAGGACGATGATGCTGTCCGCGTGCTGGATGGTGGAAAGCCGATGGGCCACGATGAGCATGGTGCCGATGTTCTTGATTTTTTCCAGAGAGTCCTGGATCAGCAATTCCGTTTCGGTGTCGATATTGGCGGTGGCCTCGTCCAGGATGATGACGGAGGGCTTATGGATGATGGTGCGGGCGAAGGAAAGCAATTGCCTTTGCCCCGCGGAAAAATTATTGCCCCGCTCCCGCACAGGTTCATCCAGGCCCTTTTCCAGGCGGCTGATGAAGGAATCCGCGTTCACGTACCGGCAGGCGGCCATCACCTCGTCATCGGAAACGCCTTCCTCCCGCAGCAGGATATTGCTGCGGATGGAGCCCGAAAAGAGGAACACATCCTGCAGCATCTGCCCAAAATGGCGCCGCAGGCAGGAAATCTTGATTTTTTTGATGTCCATGCCGTCAATGAGGATGCGTCCCTGCTGGATATCGTAATTCCGGCAGATGAGGGAGAGGATGGTGCTCTTCCCCGATCCCGTGGCCCCCACGAAGGCCACCGTCTGCCGGGGCATGACATGAAAGGACACGCCCTTTAATACCCATTCATCCGGCTTGTAGGAAAACCAGACGTCCTGGAATTCGATTTCGCCCCTGATTTCCTCCAGGTCCACCGCGTCTGGCGCGTCCACGATTTGGGGCACCATATCCAGAATGGTGAAGATTTTTTCCGCGGAGGCGAAGGACCTTTGCAGCATATCAAACTGCTCGGCCAGGGTCTGGATGGGGTTGAAGAAGCGGGAGATATACATATAGAAGGTGACGATCACGCCGGAGGTGATGGCCTGGCCAAAGTAATTCTGCCCGCGGATCACCGCACGGCCGCCCAGGAAAAACAGGCACAGCGTGCAGGATATATACAGCATATATACCAAGGGCCGGAAGATGCCGAACACCAGCATCCGGGCATACTTGGCCTTCCGGAGCTGATTGCTCTTTTCCACAAAATCGGCCATTTTGCGGTCCTCCCGGTTGAAAATCTGGGTGATCTTCATGCCGGACAGGTTTTCGGAAAGATAGGTGTTGATATTGGTGGTGGCGTCGTTGACGGCGCGGTGCACCTTGCGGGAAAACTTGCGGAAAATGATGGTAAAGAGCACCACGAAGGGCACAAAGCACATCACCATCAGTGTCAGCGCCAGGTTCAGCGTCAGCATGGCGCCCAGCACCCCGAAGATCACCATCACGTTTTTGATCAGGTTGATGAGGATATTGGTGAACATGAAGGAAATGGCGTTGGGGTCGTTGCTGACACGGGTGACCAGCTTGCCCACGGGGATGCTGTTCAATTGCTCATGGGACAGGGATTCGATGTGGGTGAAGGTATCCTGCCGGATGGCGGAAAGGATCTTTTGTCCTGTTTTTTGCAGCACCATGGACTGCATATACGTGCACACCAGACTGACGATGAGGATGCCCGCGTACACCGCCACGACGGCGAAAAGATATGGCAGCTCAAAGGCGCCCTTCACCATCTCCTCGATATGGCCCACCAGCAGGGGAGAAACCAGATCATAGCCGATGGAAAAGAGCATGATGAAAAACACGGCCACAAAGTTTTTGCGGTAGGGCCTGGCATAGGCAAGCAGCCGGCGGATGATTTCCCGGTCCTCCATGTGCCGGTCGAAGCCCATGGATTCCTTTTTATTTTTCTCCAGCAGATACGCCGCCAGGAACGCAACGGAAAACGTGCCGATGATGGCCGCCACGATGAGGATGGGCAGATATTCACGCATGCCGCATGCCCCCTTCCTCTTCCAGCTTCTGCAATTCCACCATCTTGCGGTAGGCGGGGCAGGATGCGTATAATTCCTCGTGCCTGCCCATGGCGGTCAGGCGGCCGTCGTCAATGAAAAGGATTTTATCCATCTGTTCGATGGTGGATATCCGGTGGGCGATGAGGATGGTGGTTTTGCCCTGGCGGGTTTTGCGCAGGCCCTCCAGGATGTTCTTTTCGGTTTTCGTGTCCACGGCGGATACGGAATCGTCCAGGATCAGGATGGGCGCGTTTTTCATCAGCGCCCGGGCGATGGAGATGCGCTGCTTCTGCCCGCCGGATACGGTGACGCCACGTTCGCCGAGCATCGTGTCATAGCCTTTCTGGTTTTCGGTGATGTTATCGTGCACGTCCGCCAGGGCCGCGGCATCGGAAATGCTGCTTCGGGAGAAATCCTCCACGCCGAAGCCGATGTTGTTTTCAATGGTATCGGAAAAAAGGAAATTATCCTGGGGCACATAGGCGCAGCCGTCCCTGAGGGAATGGATGGTGACGTCATTTACGTCCTGCCCGTCGATGAAGAGCGTGCCGTCCGGCACGTTATAGGTGCGCAGGATCAAATCCACCAGCGTGGTTTTCCCCGAGCCGGTCTTGCCCACCAGCCCCACGTTTTCGCCGGCACGGATGGAAAAGGAAACGTCCCTCAGGGCGTCAAATTCGCCGTCGGGGTAGCGGAAGGTCAAATGCCGAAATTCGATATCCCCGCGAATGGGGCCGATATTCCGGGCGGACGGGCGGTCCTTCACTGTCTGCTCCGCGTCCAGCAGGCGGCTGATGCGGTCCAGGGACGCCTTGCCCCGGGAGGTCATGTCGATGAGCTCCGATACCGCCATGATGGGCCATACCACCGCCGTAAAATAGCCGATGAATTCCACGAGCTGCCCCGCGTTGAACTTTCCCTGGTACACCAGATACCCGCCGTAGCCCAGGATGATGCAGATCACGCTTTCCACAAACAGCGTCACCAAAATGCGCAGCAGCACCGCGGCCTTGGTATGGGCCACGTTGGCGTCCTCGTTTTCCACATTGATTTTCCTGAAAGCGATGAGTTCCTTGGTCTCCTTGACGAAGGCCTTGATGACCGCGATGCCGGAAAAGCTCTCCTGGGCAAAATCGCTCAGGGAGGAAAACGCCGCCTGGCGGATATCCCATTTTCTTTTCATGTGCCGGCCCACGATGGTGGAGCAGGCCAGCAGCAGCGCCATGGGGATCATGCTCAGCAATGCCAGGGCGGCGCTCATGCGGAACATTTTGTTCACGGCCAACACGCCCAGCAGCAGCGCGTCAAAAAACATCATCACGCCCCAGCCGAAGCATTCCTGCACCGTATCCAGGTCATTGGTGAACAGGCTCATCAGGCTGCCCACCTTGTTCACCTGGTAGTATTCCCGGCTCAGGTAACGCACATGGTCAAACATTTCATTGCGCAGGTCCGTTTCCACCCGGATGGCGGAGCCGAAAAACATGATGCGCCACAAAAAACGCCCCGCCACAATGGCCAGGATCACCCACACCATGGGCATGCAGATGCGCTGGAGCAGGAAGTCCATATCGAAGGCGGTCCGCGCGCCGTCCACCGTGACGAAGCCGCTGTTGACGCCGTTGATCAGCATTTGATAAAGGTTGGGGATCACAAGCTGAAGATAATCCACCGTCACCAGGGACATAAGCCCCAGCAGAAGCAAATAGCCGTACTTCAGATAATAACGGTTGATGTGCTTTCCGAAGATCATACGTGCGCTCCTTTGGAAAATGAATCAATCATAATCCGCCGTTTCCCATCAGCGCCCCGGCCACGGCGATCTGCTCGCAGATCACATCGGCGGTATCCTGGGGCGATTCGCCGGGGGAGGACAGGGCGTTTTGCAGCGTGGCGGCCACGCAGCCCGCTTCCCGCGCCAGGCCCAGGGAATGGCGCAGCAGGCGGGACACCGCTTCGGCGGCGCAGCATACGCCGTGATCGGCGCGTTCCGGCTGCGCGGGGGAAGTCAGCGGCGCGTAGACGCCCACCTCCCCGTCAAAGGCGAAATCGCAGGCGATGTGCCGCCCGCCGTGCAGGGCCGCCGCCGCGGCGCCGAGGATGCCGCCCGTGTAGGGCGGGCACAGGCACAGGCCCATTTCGTTTGGCGACAGGATCAGGCGGCGCACCGCGTCCCGGGCGTCCAGGGCGCCGGCGGCGCCACGGGCGTACAAATCCGCCGTCCAGGGCGCTTTGGACGCGCCGGTGGGCGGCACGTGGCACAAGGCCGCTTCCTCCTCCCGGGCAAAGGCGAACGCGCTTTCCATGGCCCGTGCCCGGGTTTCCGCGTCCAGG
>Ga0079305_1003359_pt1 | contig 11007 bp, 10 predicted proteins | sample LMS_cellobiose_e_FD_79183 | JGI IMG/M metagenome (GOLD analysis project Ga0079305, IMG submission 79183) | Rumen-fistulated moose microbial communities from Alaska, USA - LMS_cellobiose_enrichment | ecosystem: Host-associated > Mammals > Digestive system > Stomach > Rumen fluid ... | reverse complement strand
TGCTGGATTCGGAACGAATATATGGAGCGGCCTGGGCCGATACGGCCCGGGAGATGAGCATCCCGCTGACCCAGGAGATGATCCATGCCACCATTGGCATGAACGCCAAGGTGAGCGAACAGTATATGAAGGGCTGCCTGGGGGAGGATTTTGATTTCCATACCTTCCACGAGGCGGCGCGGCATCTGACCTACCGGCGGCTGGAGGAGGAGGGGATCCCCCTAAAGCCCTATGCGGCCGAGATTCTGCAATGGCTGACCAGCGGGGGCTGGCGGCTGGCGCTGGCTACCTCAACCCGGGAGCATGTGGCCCGGCATCTGCTGGATTCCCGAGGGCTGATCGGCTATTTCAATACGCTGTGCTTTGGCAGCCAGGTGGAGCGGGGCAAGCCCTATCCGGATATTTTTCTGCTGGCAGCGCGGCGGTTAGGCGTGAAGCCGGAGGAATGCGTTGTGCTGGAGGATTCTCCCAACGGCATTGCAGCCGCCCATGCAGCAGGGATGACCAGCCTGTGGATTCCCGATCAGATAACACCCCAGGAGCGGCCGGATACGGCGCAAACGGCAGACTATCTTTTTGCCAGCCTGGAGGAAGCCGGGCAGTGGCTGCTGCAGGAAGGTGGGCGGCAGCCATGAGGATCAAGGGTGCAATTTTCGATATGGACGGCCTGCTGCTGGATACGGAAGCCCAGAGCGTTCAGTGCTGGCCCATGGCCGGCCGGGAAATGGGCTATGAGATTACGGCGGAGATGGTACATGCCGTAACCGGCTCCAACCATATTAGCTGCCGGGCCATGATGGAGGGCTTCCTGGGGCCGGGCCTGGACTTTGAACGGCTTTACCAGCGCGTGGGAGATCTCATTTTTGAGCGGATGCAGCAGCTGAAGATGCCGCTCCGCCCCTATGCCCGGCATATCCTGGAGGTGCTTAAGAAAGCGGGCTTCCGAATGGCGGTCGCAACCTCCACCAACCGCGACCGCGCAGAGCTTGAGCTGCGGGAAGCGGGGCTAATGGAGTTTTTCGATACGCTGGCCTTTGGCGACGAGGTGGAGCAGGGCAAGCCTGCCCCCGATATTTTTTTGCTGGCGGCACAGCGCCTGGCGCTTATGCCTGGCCAGTGCGCCGTGCTGGAGGATTCACCCAATGGGATCCGCGCCGCCATCGACGCGGGCATGGAGGGGCTTTGGATTCCCGACCAGATTACGCCCAGCGAGCGGCCGGACACAGAGAAGCTGGCTACCCGGGTATTCCCTACGCTGAAGGAGGCGGCCCGCTACCTGACAGATCAGGGCTAACAGCGAATGTGCATAATATTCCTCCATATACCGGTAATGTTCAAACTTTATACGCTTTTTGGTGCAAAATAAAGAAATTTATCCGATTCTAATGTTAGCGCCTTGACAGCGTGCATACCGGGCATTATCATCGGGATATATCATAGATGTAAGATAGGAGATGTGCAATGCCCCCATATGATTTTGAGGCCGGAAGCTTTTATGGATCGGCCGATCCGCAGGCTCTGATTGAACAATATGGAAGCCCGCTTTATGTATATCATGAATCCATTCTTCGCCGCCGTTGCCGGGAGATGGCCCGCCTGGTGGATTATCGGCCCTTTACCGCGAACTTTTCCTGTAAGGCCAATACCAATATTGAGCTGCTTAAGATTATCCGGAGCGAGGGTCTGCTGGCGGATGCCATGTCGCCAGGCGAAATCTATATGCTTAAGCAGGCAGGCTATAAGGGCGGGGAGATTTTTTACATCCCCAACAACGTATCCGAGCAGGAGCTGACCGATGCGGTCCAGGAGGGCGTCATGGTCAGCGTGGATTCGCTGAGCCAGCTGGAGCGCTTTGGCCGGCTTTTTCCAGGCGCGGAGGTGGCCATACGCTTCAATACCGGCCATGGTGCAGGGCATAGCGATAAGGTGGTTACCGCCGGAAAAAAGACAAAATTCGGTGTCGGAGATGATCAGGCAGAGGCGGCGGAAGCGATCCTGAAGCGGTATAACCTGACGCTGATGGGCATCAATCAGCATGTAGGCAGCCTCTTTATGGAACCGGACGCTTTTCTTGCGGGCATGGACCGGCTGCTGGAGCTGGCACAGCGCTTTGAGCAGCTTCGGCTGATTGACCTGGGCGGCGGCTTCGGTATGCCCTATCATCAGGGCCAGGCGCGGCTGAATCTCAAGGAGCTGGGCAGCCGGATGGGTGAGGCTATGGAGCATTTTGCCAGCCGCTATGGCCGCCGGGTTACCTTTAAGATCGAGCCGGGCCGTTATGTTACGGCCGAATGCGGCGTGGTGCTGGGCACAGTGCAGGCGATCAAGGAGCACGCGGGCACCTGCTATGTGGGTACGGACATCGGCTTTAACGTGATGCAGCGCGTGGTGATGTACGACAGCTATCATGAGCTGACGCTGTACCGCGGCGGGCAGCGGGTCGAGGGGGAGGCGCGGCCTGTCACCGTAGTCGGCAATATCTGCGAATCCGGCGACAAGCTGGCGGAGAACCGGCTGCTGCCGGAGGCCCGTGAGGGGGATATAATCGCCCTTTCTGACGCAGGCGCCTATGGCTATTCCATGGCCTCCACCTATAACCAGCGGCTCCGCCCGGCCGAGGTGCTGATCGAGGAATCGGGCTGTTCGAGGCTGATCCGCCGCCGCGAATGCTTCGAGGATCTTATGCGGGGCTACGACTTCTAGCCGGGCGCCGCTATCATAAGGAGGAAGAACATGAACAAACCAAAGACGGGAATGTATCTGTGGTTCTATGCGGTGCTGGCCTTTGTCCTGGCCATCTTCGGCCAGACGCTGCTCTGCGGCCTGCTGCTGGCCTTCGTGATCCTGACAGAACGGGACAGTTGGCTGACCTGCCAGGTGATCCAGGCTCTGGGGCTTTGCTTTGTCAATTCGGTGGTGGGTGTGATATCCTCCATCTTTGACCTGGTGACCGATTATACCCTGGCGGGGGTATCGCGCTTTTTCAATACAACCTTCAACGTGCTGGATCAGGTAATCGCTATCGTGGTGCTGATCTTCGCCCTGGTCGCTATCTCCAAGGTACGCAAGGGTGAGGACGCCAATGTTCCCCTGCTCTCCGGGTGGGCGAAATCCGCCTGCATCTGGACGGAAAACAAGCTGTAAATCAGCTGGAAAGAAAAATAAAAGGATTGGGCATGCGCCCAATCCTTTTATTTTTCTTTCCAGCCTTATGTAAATGCACGGCGGACGGGGCCTTACGTTTCTTCATGTTTAGCTGAGCCATGGGGGAAATCCGGGTTAACATGAACGACGGCATCAGCCACCTCATGGTGATCCAGCAGAAGGGCGCGGATCTTGCCGGCGATGGCGTGACCATCAGCCACCGTCAGCTCCGGCGGCACAGATACCTTGATGATGAGGATATACCGTGCGCCCACCGGCAGCGAGGTAATGGAGTCGATGTGATGAACCTGGTCAATTTCCAGGATGTGATCAATCAGGTGCTGCTCAATATCCTTGCCTATGGCCGTGTCCATCAGCACCCGCAGCGAAGCGATGAGGATGCGCGTACCGCTGTAGGCAATCCATAGGGAGATGAGGATGCCCACCACGCCGTCCAGCCACCAGAGTCCTGCCAGGGAGCCCAGGATACCAGCCAGCGTACCCGAGGTAATGAATACGTCGTTGCGGTGATCCTCTGAGTTGGCGAGAATCAACAGGGAATTATACTTGCGGCCATAGGCTCGGGTATAGAAATACAGCGATAGCTTGATTACGATAGTCATAAGGGCGACTGCCACCAGCCAAGGGGAAAAGGTAAAGGGCGCATGCCCGGCCAGAGTGAGCACGGCGGAACGGCCGGAGGTGAAGGCCACAGCCAGCATGGATAGTCCGATGGCCAGTGAAGCCAGGTATTCTGCCTTGCCGTGGCCGAAGGGATGGCCGCTGTCGCTGGGCTTACCGGCGACACGGCTCCCCAGCAGCGTGGCTAGCGAGGCAAATACATCACCTGCTGAATTCAGCCCATCGGCAATCATGCCCTGGCTGCGGGTGACGAGGCCTGCGGCCATTTTGGCCGCCATCAGCCCCAGGTTGCATACGATGCCCCAAAGGGCGGTGCGCGCCCCGGCCTGCTCACGGGTTTGCATGGGATTCTCCCTTCTTGTCAATATTTTTACTAGTATATAGCGATAAAGTCAAATTAGGCAATGCTAATTTTTGCACGGATGAAGGACAATAGGTGCATATCATATCCTAATATACAAAAGGGAGGGCACCCGTAGATGAAGTATATCCTGGCGCTGGATCAGGGCACCACCTCCAGCCGCAGCGTGCTGTTTGATGAATCCGGCCGCATGGTGGCCTCGGCTAACCAAACCTTTGAGCAGCTCTTTCCCCAGCCCGGCTGGGTGGAGCATGACCCCGATACGCTTCTGTCCAGCCAGCGGGCGACTATGACCCTCTGCCTGCAGCAGGCCGGTGTGGATGTGCGGGATGTCGCGGCGATCGGGATCACCAACCAGCGGGAGACAACGCTGGTATGGGACCGAAGGACCGGACGGCCCATCTATAACGCCATCGTATGGCAGTGCCGCCGCACGGCTCCGATCTGCGAGCATCTGGCGGCCCATGGCTGGGAGGAGCCGCTGCGGGTGAAGACAGGGCTGGTGCTGGACGCGTATTTTTCAGCCACCAAGCTGCGCTGGATCCTGGATCACGTCCCCGGCGCACAGCAGCGCGCCGAGGCAGGGGATCTCTGCTTCGGCACGGTGGATAGCTGGCTGATCTATCATATGACCGGGGGCGCCGTCCATGTGACAGACTTCTCCAACGCTTCCCGCACGATGCTCTTTAATATCCATACCCTGCGATGGGATGAGGAGATTTTGAAGCTTCTGAATATTCCGGAGGCTATGCTTCCCCAGGTGAAGCCAAACGCCGGGCTTTTCGGCATGCTGGACGCATCCTGGCTGGGGCGGGAGATCCCGATCATGGGGGTGGCCGGCGACCAGCAGGCCGCGCTTTTCGGCCAGGGCTGTTTTGCACCAGGCATGTGCAAGAATACCTATGGTACCGGCTGCTTTTTGCTTATGAATACCGGGGAAACACCTGTGGATTCGCCCAGCCGGCTGCTTTCGACCATTGCCTGGCAGGTGGAGGGAAAAACGGAATATGCCTTGGAGGGATCCATCTTTATGGGCGGGGCCTCGGTACAGTGGCTTCGGGATCAGATGGGCTTCATCAAAAGCTCAGCTCAGTCTGAGGAAATGGCCCTATCCGTGCCCGATACCGGCGGCGTCTATCTGGTACCGGCCTTTACCGGTCTGGGCGCGCCCTATTGGGATATGTATGCCCGGGGGACCCTGGTGGGCATGACCCGAGGCACAAGCCGCGCCCATATCGTCCGGGCCACGCTGGAGGCGATCGCCTATCAGAGCCGCGATGTGCTGGAGGCCATGCGGCGGGACTCGGGTATGCCTCTCTCCATCCTGCGGGTGGATGGCGGAGCCAGCGCCAACAACATGCTGATGCAGTTCCAGAGCGATATTCTTTCGCTGCCGGTGGAGCGTCCGTCCTGCATTGAGACGACGGCCCAGGGCGCGGCCTTCCTGGCAGGGCTGGCCAGTGGCGTCTTTCCCAGCCGGGAGGCCATAGGCCAGGCAAGGGAGACGCAGCGGCGCTTCACGCCCGATATGGAGCCGGCAGAATGTGAGCGGCTATACCGGGGCTGGCAACGGGCGCTGGAGCGCTGCCGGGGCTGGGCTCAGCCATAGGGGAATAAAGGATCAAGGGAAGGATCATCCATGAAAAAAATGTTTTTGATCTGCAACGCCCATCTGGATCCCATATGGCAGTGGGAATGGCCGGAGGGGGCGGCTGCGGCGGTATCCACCTTCCGGGTGGCGGCCTCGCTGTGCGAGGAGTACGGCTGCTTTGTTTTTAACCACAATGAGATGCTGCTGTATGAATGGGTTGAGGAGTATGAGCCGGAGCTCTTTGCCCGTATTCAGCGGCTGGCCCGGGAGGGACGCTGGCGGATTATCGGCGGCTGGTACCTGCAGCCTGATTGCCTCATGCCCAGCGGCGAATCCTTCCTGCGGCAGATACTGACCGGAAGGAGATATTTCCTGGAGAAGTTCGGGCAGGCGCCCCGGACGGCTGTGAATTTTGATTCCTTCGGCCATACGCGTTCGCTGACGCAGCTGATGAAAAAAAGCGGCTATGACCGGTATGTCTTTATGCGCCCGGATCAAAGCCAGCTGGAGCTGCCCGGCGTGACCTTCATCTGGCGGGGACAGGATGGGTCCGAGATCATCGCCCACCGGCTGGATGGCCCCTACAATACGCCCCTGGGCCACGCCCATGAATGTATCGACCGCTATATCAAGGCGCATTCTGACATGGAAAGGGGATTGGTAGCCTGGGGCGTGGGCAATCATGGCGGCGGCCCCTCCCGGGAGGATGTGGCTGCAGTCAACGCGTTGATTGCGGCCTACAGAGATCAGGGCTGCCGGGTAGCCCACAGCAGCCTGGACGACTATTTTGATGATATGAGCCAGCAGGAGCTTGATGCCCTTCCCCGATATGAAGGCGATCTTGTGCCGGTGAATGTGGGCTGCTATACCTCCATGATCCGGATTAAGCAGAAGCATCGACGCCTGGAAAACGGGCTGTTTACCGCCGAAAAGATGGCTTCAGCAGCATGTGCCGCCGGATTGATGGCATATCCGGCCCAGGCGCTGCAGGATGCGGCCAAGGATCTGATGCTTTCCGAATTCCACGACGTGCTGCCAGGCAGCTCCATCAAGGAGGGCGAGGAGGGCGCACTGCGTGTGCTGGATAAGGGCTATGAAACCGTCTCCCGGGTGATGACCCGGGCGCTTTTTGCGCTGACTGCCGGGCAGGCCCCGGCCAGGCAGGGCGAGATCCCTATCATTGTATTCAATCCCCACCCCTTTCCGGTTACCCGGACGGTGGAATGTGAATTCATGCTGGCCGACCAGAACTGGAAAAAGGAGTTTACCTTGCCCGTGGTGATGAAGGATGGCGTCCCCATCCCCTCGCAGCCGGAAAAGGAGGCCTCCAACCTCAACCTGGATTGGCGCAAGCGTGTAAGCTTTACAGCCGAGCTGGCACCCATGTCCATGAGCCGCTTTGACTGCTGCCTTCAGACCGTCCCGGAAAAGCCCAAGCCCCGGCTGGAGCGGGATGCGGCGGGAAACGCTGTCTTTGATAACGGAGAAATGCGCCTCATCATCAATGGGTCCACCGGCTGTGTGGATAGCTATCGGGTCGGCGGCGTGGAGCAGGTCAAGCCCGGCGCCTTCCGCCTGGATATTGTGGAGGATATTCCCGATCCCTGGTTCATGCGGGCTTGCGCCTTCCCCAGGGGCGGCAAGCCCTTCCGCCTGGCTGATCCGGAAACCGGCAGCTGGCTTTCCGGGCTGGAGGGCTGTGGGCTGGAATCCATCCGCGCCATTGAGGACGGTCCGGTGCGCACGGTGATCGAGGTCGTGCTTTGCTGTGCCCATAGCTATGCGGTGATGACCTATTACCTGCCTAAGCAGGGAACGGCCTTTGAACTGAAGGTACGGGTATTCTGGAATGAGAAGCAGCGGCTGCTGAAGCTTTGCGTTTCTCCGGCAGGCGGCATCGCCCGATACCGGGGCCAGACAGCCTATGGCGTAAGCGAGCTTGCGCCCGACGGCCGGGAGATGGCCAGCGGGAAATGGGTGATGGTGGATGACGGCAATCAGGCGCTTACGGTCATCAACGATTCCATCCATGGCTCCGACGCGATGAATGGCGAGCTGCGCTTATCGCTGCTGCGCTCCTCCGGCTATTGTGTCCATCCCATCGAGGATCGCCCGTTGGTACCGGAGGACCGCTTCCTGCCCCGCAGCGAGCAGGGGGAACGTATTTTCCGTTTTGAGATCCAGGGTGGCAGCCTGCAGGACCGGCTGCTCCGGGTGGAGCAGGACGCGGCCAGCTTTGCCGAAGCGCCTGTGGCTATGTCCTTTTTCCCATCCGGCGGCGGTACGGCGCCGGGCCGGCTTGTGGAGACGGAGGGCAATGTGATACTGGGCGCCTTGAAGGCGGCCGAGGATGGCGCAGGATATATTGCGCGGCTCTATCATCCATCCCAGAAGGCCGGGTGGGTCCGGGTCCGCTGTCTGCTGTGGGGAAGAGAGGCCTCTCTGGAGTTTGCGCCCTATGAAGTTAAGACGCTGCGACTGGGAGACAAGGGCATCGAAGAAACCGATGCTATGGAAGGCCTGCTGGGAAGCGGCCGGTAGGAAAAGCACAATGCCTGCAGCCAGGGCTGCAGGCATTGTGCTTTATAAGTGCACCGAAGATCACGGGCGGTCAAAGATGCCAGACGATTCGGGCCGGATTTGGCTCATTGGGTATGGCAGCCCTCCGCAGTGACGCCTCCATATCCGATAGGTAAAGAGCGGTGATCTCTTCATAGGCCGCATCCGGACGGCCCGGGCCCAGCTGGTCATAGGCGACTGCCGCCGCGCCGTAAAAGGCAAGACCAAGGGCATGGGAGGGGACGTGAATGGAGGATGCGGCCTGGGCCGCAGCGCGCGCTGCAGCCTGGGCTGCCGGATGATCCGACGCTTCTCTGGCGGCAGCATGGGCCCGAAGGATCAGCTTCCGTGCCATGGGGAACCGGATCGCGCCCGCCAGCCATGCTTCCGCGGCGTCCAGCGATTGACGCGGCCGGCCATCACAGGGATAGGCCTGCTCATAGATGGGGAGGATATTCGCCCGGGCATAGCAGACGCACCAGCGTATAAGGGTGGCCTTGCTCTGTGTTTCCATCAGCGCCATCAGGGATCGTACATAGCTCGCGTCTGCGCTGCCCAATGTTTTGCGTAAATATGCCATAGGATCTCCTATAAAATCAGTCAGAATTCGGTGAAAAATGTAATGCAGTATGTATTGCCGGCCGCATTAATCACCCATATATACCATGAGGTGCGGCGGCTGTCGTGGGTTGTGCGTTCCATAATCTCATCGCTGAGGGCATCCCAGTCAAAGGTTTGGTTCACGGCCAGCGTATAGGTAAGGGCCTGATGATCATTGCGCATCCGGCGGTAGATGAAATCAGCCATGCTGTCAAGATCCCAAAAAGCGGCGCCGAAGCAGTCAAAGCTATTGCTCTGAGGTGTAAAATAATAATAATTATGGTTGCTGGCTTGCTCAATGGGCCGGTATTCATAGAGTTCCGGCCAGGTCAATGTATCGCTGATTACATCACGGCCAGCGTTGAAGTAGCGGTAATTGACATAGACCTGGTTGGCGGGATCACCGCTGATCGGGGCGTCATCAGCCGTCACGTCGACTACGAACCAGCGGCCGTCCAGCTCGATGGTATTCCACATATGGCGATCATCGCCGGAGAAGCCCGACATCCTGTCGACGTTGAATCCAGCCAGCGTCCCCAGAAGGTAGAAGGCATCGGTATATCCCTGGCAGTTGGCCTGGCCATCCAGCAGCGCCCCCACCGCGGTCAGCGTGCGAGGCGCATCCTCGATTTGGGTAAAATCAGTATTGGAGGTTGTATAGCTTACATTAGCACAGATCCAGTCGTGCAGCTTTAGCTCTAGCATCAAGCCGGTTTGGGATTCTTCCTGGGCCTGCCGTACCACTTGCTGAGCTCTTTCCAGCACTTGGCGCTCGTCTTTCGTCAGCGTGGACAGGTCGCCCGCGGCATAGGCGTCGGCAATCCGGGTACCGGGATAATAGGTAATTTGAATGTCGTAGCGGCCAGTGGAGGCATTATAGCTGCTGGAGCAGAAAAAGAGACTGGCAAGGCGGCAAAACTCACCCGCACTGATCTGCTCTAAATCCGGGTCCATGTAAAAGGTTATGGTTTGCTTCCGCTGGTTCACACACTGCAGAAAGTAGTCCTGCATCTGCTCCACACTGGTAAAGGAGGGAGCATTTGCAGGCTGCTGGTAGAGCGGCGGCACTAAGGCGGATGCGGCGCCAAGCGCAGACGCCGAAGGCGCCACCAGCGCCAGGACCAAAGCCAGCGCCACAGCGGCCAGCATTCGTACATGCGTCTTTTTTTCCATGTGAGGCTCCTGTAGCTAAAGTTATTACCAAGAATGGTTTCATTATAGCCTTTTGTCAGACAGGGAGTAAAGAATTTTCTTGCCAGGCTGGTTGCATTTTGTCCGGCATATTGCTACGATAAAAAGAAACGGCTTCAAAAAATCGGCCGGAATAGGAGTAGTGGGATGCAGCAGGCACAGCGCAAGGCGGCGGAGCTGATGGGCGAATGCGGGCTGACGGCCTCCACGCAGGTACGATGCCTGGATCTGATTTCTGAGGTGGGCGAGCTTGCCAAAGAGGTGCTTAAGGCTACTGATTACGGAAATATACAGGAGCCTGTTCACAATACGAGGCTGGAGGAAGAACTGGGAGACTGCGTATTTTCGCTGCTGGCGTTGGCCGAGGCCATGGGGCTGGATGCGGAAGCGGCGCTGGAGAGTGCGCTGGGCAAATACCGCTCCCGTTGGCTGCGGCAGGGAGAAATCGGATCAGGACGCTAGGTGGGGCCCCTGGGCGCCGGAATAACGGATAATTCCGATACAAAGGGCAGTACGGAAGAAGCAGGGCATGAGCGTATCACGGGGTAGGTGTATGCTTGATAGCGCGTCCGTTATCACTCTTCCAGACCCCGGAGCCCATATATCCAGGCCGCCTGCTTAAAGGTAATGGGTTTGAATGATATTCATTTGAAGGCGTGTCAGTATTCCAAAAGAAAACCCAACATCCGCTGAAGCCATCATGAAATTTGCGTAAAGCGCCCATTTGACCGCAAGAGGTCAAAAAAGTAAATTGCTTTTGCAGGATTGCGGGTGTAGAATAAAACAGGTTAGAAGCTAACACTCATCCGAGGGAGGAAAAGAACAATGTTGATGGACAAGTATCACGAGGCGGTGGACGCGCTCTTTGAGAAGGTGCGCACTACTCAGCGTGAGAACATTATCAAGGCTGGACAGATGA
>Ga0079305_1003358_pt1 | contig 11022 bp, 11 predicted proteins | sample LMS_cellobiose_e_FD_79183 | JGI IMG/M metagenome (GOLD analysis project Ga0079305, IMG submission 79183) | Rumen-fistulated moose microbial communities from Alaska, USA - LMS_cellobiose_enrichment | ecosystem: Host-associated > Mammals > Digestive system > Stomach > Rumen fluid ... | reverse complement strand
TTCTTCCGCATGGTTCCATTCTTTTAATAGGACCTGGAGGCCCGCGTCCATCTTGATTGCGCCTGACGGGCAATATCTCCGTTCGTGCGTCCAACGATTCCTTCGGTTGCGTTGTACCAAACATCGGAGATTGTATAGTAACGGAGGGAAAGTGAAAGGAGGGACAGCTTCCGGTTAAAAGCCTTCAGACTGTCCTCGATGAGCCAGAGGGTCCGTGACCTTTCGGCTCCGGTGAGCATGTTGCCTTCTCCTCCCTCCGCAATGGCATCCCGGAGCGTCGTGTAGACCGCGACGAGCTCCGTAGCAGTCTCCGCATACAGGTTGTTCATGCTTAGGGTTGCGGCAATGCCCTGCGGATTGGCGGCGATTGCCTTCCTGATATCGCAGAGATTGATGAAAAGCCGAACCCCGTCATTGTACAGATGCGAGGCCGCCTTCAAGGAAGATGCGTATCCGTCCACCGTCTTCAGGTAGGCGTTATATTTCTGTTCCCATTTCTTGATCTGAGTGAATTCCGCCGAGATGGTGCCCTGGAGGACAGCCGTCTGCGTCTGGCCCTCGATCTCATTCTTGATCTGGCCATCGATGAGCTCGTTGCCCTCAACGAGGACGGCCCACTCGAGAGGGTTTGCCACCACGATCTGGGCATGGAGATCCCCGGCCCCCAGCAGGAGGACCGGCAGGATGAGCGCTACCGCCCACCGGCAATTATTGGTAATTGGCGAATTCATGGATGTTCATTCGTTTTCTGTTGTAGGAAACCCTCTCTCTGAGGGGAGTGACGATATCCGTCTGCTCCCGCACCCCTATAATGAGGAGCTTCGGCATGGTACGGTCCCCGGAATGGACGACAACCGTCTTGAGACCGAGGATGAGCTGAAGGAAACTTCTCTTTTCGTCAAAGTCAACGATGCGGTACAGCTCGATGTAGTCTCTACTGCGGCTGAAGACTCCGTGCTCATAGACAAGTTGCTCACCGGTGATGGTGTAAAGCATTGTCCGGAGATAGACGATCCGGTAATAGACCTTGAACCCCAAAGCCAGGGCAATGCAGAAGATGACAGAGTGATAGGGAACACTGTCCAGACCGCCCACGATGAGAAGGACGACTGCCGCCAGAATCGACATCAGTTCGTCGATAAGGAGCTGCCGCCAGTCAGGACGGATGCTCACATCCTCGTATGGATTCCCAGTCTGCATGTGTCTTATCTATGAAACCGGTGTTTCTCTTCGTTGGACTCCTCGGTCTCGACCGCACCGTCACCGTCCAGGTCGCACCCGACGGCTTTCTTTGCGCTTTCATCCTTGGCGATGAGCTCATCATTGAAGTCCTTGTAACCGTCGGCTGGTAAGATTCGCTCTACGCGGAGGATACAATCGTCAACCATAGCATTGAAGGCCCTGTAGCCTTCACGGATTCTGTTATTGAGGTCATCTTTGTCTTCCTGACAGAGGTAACCGGTCCTGAGGTCTTCCGCAAGTTCCTCCGCATCAAAGTACTTCTGCTTTACCTCGTCCGGTAGCTTGAAAAAAGCGCTTTCCTTCTCGTGATCGAGCCCGATCTTGCCAGGAGTGTTCTTGAATGCAAGCGCCACGTCACTGTACGGCTTTTCGGCTTTAGCCACATCGATGAAATTCTCCGCGAATATCTTCCCGGCGTCATCATTGTCGAATCCAATATGGAACAACGCACCCGACGCAGTTCGGATGAGTCCTTCCATCTGTCCGCGGGTCGGGTTGCCTCCAGTTGAGACGAACACGGACTTCCATAGTCCCGGATCCTCTTTACGGTGCAGCTGGAAATAAGCCATCGCATCGTAGGCGCTCTCAAAAAGTAAAACTCTCTTCGCATCCTTGAGTTGGACTCCATCCGGTGAGGCGATCCACAGCCCAATGCTGGCATTGCTCCCGGCGGCCTTTCCTTTGTAAGGAGAAACGCCCATACGGCTGATCCGCCCACGCTCTTCAAACCCCACAACAGCACCGTCACCTCCCGGGACGGTCAGCGGGAAGGACAGGTTTTTGAATACGACACCCTTCCGGTCCGGAGACTCCTTCGATGCGAGAACGAAACTGTCGCTGAAGGCCATCTGCGCCGAGAGGTTTATATGGCGGTGCTTGAAATACGGCCAGAACGGGAGACTGCTTTCTCGGTTCCCTTTCTCCATACGCTTAATCTCATAGGCATTGATATCAAATGGACGGACTTCCTTTTCCGGTTCCCGGATACGAGTCTCTTTTTCTTCGTATGGAGTGTTTAGAAGACGGCAGCACACTTTGTTAACGAGGACATCGGGATTCATCCCGGGAGAATACTCCGGGAAGAAATCCGGATGTTCCCGGATGAAGGAGATGACATTGAATGTCTTCTGCACCGGCGGCTGGAAACAGCGACGGCCGCCCTGGGTGACAATGAACTTGTCCCCGCGGATCCGCTGTCCATGCTCATCGAGGCGCACGAACGACGGATAGCGCATTCCGTCCTTGCGGTTGCGCACATACCCGGCGTCTTTCAGGAGGTCCTGAACTGTCAGCCTCTGCAGGTAATCGTCATAAGTGTATCCTGCCATAATCAAATCATTTATCGTCCAAGGCCGACTCCATGTTCGGCCGCATTGAGCCCGGCATCGAACGCGCGGCTTGCTATGTCCTGCGGGGAATCCACTCCGGGTTTCATGTAGACACGTCCGCCCGCATGGCGTTCCAGATAGAGATCTGGGGCCATGTGAGGCCCCCTGGCCAGTTCCCCGGCCGCAGTCAGGGCTGCGAGAATGGCGGCACCGACATGGATGCCCTCACGTTCCCTCGGCAGATTTTTCATGTCTACTTCCTTGAAGACCTTCGAGAAAAGCATCATGCGGTGGTAGTCATCCACCGCCATGAACTTGTCATACTGGCGGCGCGTAATTTCATGTGAGATCGCCTCCCCGTTGATGACAGCCGTCATGCGGTATTTCATATCCCGGCCCTGTTCCTCATTATCGCTGCGGACAGGCTCAACCTTGATTTCACCGACATTGACTGCACGGCCGTGCGCACCCTCACGAAACCATCCCTGGCGCTCTTCCATGGCGTAAAGGTCCTCACCATGGACCCTGCCGATACCACGACGCTCATCCTCCTGCTCCTGGAGAATCACCTGTTGCAGGATAAGATCTGCATCATCGGCGGAAACAACTGGTGCCGGATGGACACTGCGTTCCTGGGAGCGGATATCCTCGATGGCAAATGGCGTGAGTTGGAGGCCAATGGCCTCCCGGCTTTCGAGCATCTCTCGGGTAACCTTTCCATCGTAGTCCTGGACAAGGATGCCGTTGATGATGTCAAGACGTTCCTGAACGGAGACATCCTTAACGGAACCCGCCGTAAGGACTGCCACCTCATCATCACGGAGATCATATACCAAATCCCGATTGACTGCGGAGGATTGGACCGTCAGCGTTTTCGCCTGTTCGTCAATGACGATTCCGTGGGAAGAGAGTACGCCCTTCCATTTATCTGCGGAGAAATAGACATCGGACGTAATCGACTCCAAATAGGGGATTGCCGCCTTGGACGATTGTGGGCGTGCCTGAATCTCCGGAACCACATTCCTGAGTTCCTTCAGGACATCTTCCTCTCCTATGCGGGCACCCTGCCCGGCAGCCATGGATGCGGCCTGATCGCCTTTATAATAGAAGCCATAGCCTCCGTTGAGGAGCTCGCCGGGCTTGATCCGTCCATCCGGGCGGTCAGCAACCATCGGTGCACCTTCGTAACGGCGCAGATGAAACCCGGGCTGATTCCGGGGCGTCCAACCCAGCATGCCACGGCGAACCCAAAGATCCATGAACGGATTGGCCGTTCGGCCGTATTCGCCTTCACCGATCCGGTAGCCGTGGAGTCCCATGACAACCCGGCCGTTGGCGTTTCGCGCATGGACATAATCCTTCGGCAGCTGAAAATCACCGCCGACGATGGTAGCGAATGCATTGTAGGCGTTCCTGTTGGAAGAATTCGTGCCTCCATCAGTCAGGGCGGACAGCTGTGCGCGCGTCACTGGATAGGTAAGGAGAGGGGAGTCGTGGCCCTGGACTGCCAGTCGCACGTCCTCGCCCTGTTGGATGAGACGTGCCTGCATGCCGTTGCGCCGGAGCGTGTCCTGCAGCTCCGGTGCCAGCGTGGCGTAATGGCCTATGGAATTCACTCTTGTCGGCATAGGTGAGGCTGTCTTGATCGTTTATGCCATGAATTCCTCCATCGCCTTCTCCAGTTCCGCATCCTTGCGTTCCAGAAAGGCAAGGGCATCCTCCTCCTCGGCCGAACGTCCCGTATCGGCGCAGAAGGAGATGAATTCATCCTCCCATTGCTCGGGATGCAGACAGATGAAATCGACGAGCGTGATGACGCCGTCCTGGTACATCTGGACCAGTTCGTCTTCGGTATAGAATTTCTTTTCCATGATTGTCGATCTTTTTATCGTTTGAGACTGCCCTTGCGCTGGACTTCCTGCTCCAGCGCATTCAGGATTTCTTCCGTATAGTCGGACTCGTGGACATAATCGAGTGTCCCGTCATTGCCCTTTACCCAGCATCCGCAGATGCCGAAATTGTATCGCTCCATCGGAGACGACTGCATCTCCGCCTTCCAGTCCTTCTCGGTCCCGGAGACGATCCTGAATCCCTTCCTGCTCCTCAGGTCGATGCCTGCCGTAATCGGCTCGTCGCCCAGAAGGAACGTGACCGCACCTCCCTTCTGGATGAGGCTGATATCGTCCGAAGAGACACGGAAATGATTGACCAGTGCCGCGAGGTTCTTCCCGATAACAGGGGTCGGCACGTAGATCACCTGGTTGGTGTCGGGGTCGATCTGGACGAAGCACTTCTGGTCTCTGTCATCCGGAGCATGGCTGATGATGACTTTGCCTTCATGCAGCCGTGCCTGCTCTTCCTCGGTATAGTTGTCCAATTCGCAGCGCAGCATGCGCGGATAGAACAGGATATCGAGGCCTCCGTCATCGTCCCGGAAAAGGAGGAACCTGGCCCGGGCCTTGACGGTGTTCCCCCGGTCGTCCTTCGTGACCACCGGAAGCAGGGGAGAGCGGAATCCGTTCAGGATATCTTCCAGGATATTCTGCGGAAGGTCCTCGATCATCTCCTGTGTGAGGCCGAACAGTTCAAGCGTCCCGTAGGGGACTTCATTTTCCTTGTATAAACAATCTAACATGGTCTGTACTTTTGTTTTTCCTTTTGCAAATTACCAACACGTATTCTATCTTCAAAGCGTCATATATGTTTTGAGACCAAATCATTACATTTTTCAGTACATTTTAATGAAATGGTACTCTAATGCGGTACTCTAATTTCATTTCTTGACGAACTGGGTGATCTCCCGGCACATCTGCTCGACCTCCCGGTTCACGTTGACGAAATTCTCATAGAGGATATGTTCCTTGGCCTCTTTCGACGGGAAGGTGTAGAACTTGGGAAGATCCGTGTAATGCTTTTCCTCCTCCTCGATCTCCTTCATGTTGAAGTCCGTCTTGCAGTAGAACTTCGAGGTCTGGAACTCCTCGCTTTCCTGGATGTTCATCGAGCCGCCCTTGCCGGTCTTCGTCTTGACGAAATCCCTTGCCGTCTGGCCGCAAATCCAGCCCGTCGGAAGATCCGAAATCTTGGACGCCGGTACCATACTGTCCATGTTCTCATTCAGGTTGATGGACGTTCGGTCCCTGTCGATGGTGACTCCCTTCTTCAGCTGCACGACCTTGCCGAAGATGTCGTTCGATAGCCATTCCAGCGTCTCCTTGGCCCTGGCCGAACCGCTCACGACATTACCCACGGTCGTGATGACCTTCTGCATGCCCACCTTGCCGTAGTCGCTCTCCAGCTGCGGCAGTTCCTGGAAGCCCAAGGTGACACTCACCTTGTTGCTTCGAGCTGTACCGATCAGACGATCAATCTTGTGGAAATAGAGGGTAGGGAGCTCATCCACGATAATGCTTACCGGGACATTCTTTCCCTGGCCGGTGTTCACACGGGTGACAAGGCGGTTCAGGATCAAAGCGTTCAGGGCACCGATGATGCTCTCCATCTCCGGATCGTTGGCGATCAGCAGGTAACTCGGGTTCTTGGGGTCGCTGACCTTCAGGTCGAAGTCATCCCCGTCCTTGTGGAAGATCCAGTAGGATTCCTTTGTGGCAAGGCGGCTGGTGTAGACTCGGAGTGTGCCGATCATACCTTCCAGCTGCTCCATGGCCTTGTTCTTCAGGGCGGTCTGGAACGGGCCCAGCAACGGCAGCACCTCCGGGTCGGTCTGGAGTACGTCGAAGATGGTCTGGTAGTCCTGGTTCAGGAACGATAGGATATGCGGCATATCGGAATAGCGGCCCAGCCAATAGGCAGGTTCAACAAAGAGACCGTCGGCGTTCTTGGCCCTCCCGGTAAGCCGCTTCTGACCGGTTTGCCGGTCCGTGTCGTACTCCGCTTCCAGGACCTTGCCGGATGAATCGTAGGGAAGACGGTTCCAGTTACAGAAAAAGAAGATGCAGGCAGCGAGGAAGTTCACGGCCGAAGTCTGAAAGAACTGGTCCGAACCGCCGCCACCTTCCTTCTTTCCCTTCTGGAGGGAGTCCAGCAGCGTTTCGGCCGTTTCGCTGGCCGCCGCAAGGTTGTTGATGTATTTGAGCTGGATCGGGTTGACCCGCTTGGAATACTCCACATCCACGAAATTGATGACATTGAACTGACATCCAGCAGGGAGTGTCCCGCGTTGCCGGTTCAGAAGGTAATGGTAGTATAGCTTCCGGGCCAGGGTGGGGAACTTGTAATCGTACACCACCATGGCGAACCCCTTGGCGCTGTGCTGCCTGATGAATGGCTCGATGATCGAGAAGGTCTTACCGGAGCCCGGCGTACCTACAACCCATGTTCCTCTGAACGGGTTAACGATATTCACCCAACCGTGACGGAACTTGCCCTTGTAGTAATAGCGCATCGGCACGTTGACGCTGTACTTGTTCTCAATCTTTTCCTCGCACTGGACAAAGGATTCGTTCTCGAAATTGAAGCGGTCCTTCATGAGTCCTTCCTTGAGGAATTTGGAGATGTTGTCCAGCGCGATATGCACGAGCACCGTCCCGACCACCGATGCGGCCATATAAAGCCACAGGTTCAGGGACACCGTGTAGATATTTGGAGACATCCTGTGTCCGAAGAGCCACACCGAGAGTACAACGGTGAACAGACCTCCGACCAACGGGTAGAGGACCATCTTCCTGGCGTCGAACTCGAGCTGCTTCTTGTTCCTCGTGCCGATGCTGGTGATGCAGATGAGGAGCAGGGTAGCAACCTTGCTCCAGATGAGGTTCCCTTCCGCGTAGATGAACCACCGGCGCATCCTGCCGTGGATGTCAGCGACAATACCACCCCAGAAATCCAGAACCCCCGGATCCACCACATAAAGGAAGAACTCCAGTATGAGGGAGATGTAGACGAGACTCCTGAATATCTTGTATCCGGTGATGAGATCCTTACTTTCCTCCATCGCCTTTCCTTTTACGAAGAATCAATGTTCCGAGAAATGTCAAAAGCATTATCAACAAGGCGTTTCCTATGCGCTATTTAATCTTGCTATGGAACTTCTAATGGACGGGCATCTTGATGCCTACACCTGCGCCTACATGAAAGAGAGAGCCCCACTTGGGTAGTGTCAATGATGTCCCGGCCAGCCAGTATAACTGCCATCCGCCCCTGAGAGCGTAGGAATGCTGCCATCCGGCATGAAGGGCCGCCTGGAAATTCGACGGCGAGGCTCCCAGCGAGACGCCCAGGCGTGCAGACCCGTAACGGTTCCTTGCCATCCAGATGCAGGGTTTGTATGCGGCACCTACGCCCCATCTCTTGCCGTTGTCCCAAAGGTGTCCCGTCTGGGACAGCTGTTCCGGGAGCAGCAGCTGCCCTTCTGCGAAGACTTCCCAGGCATTGTGGTAGCGGGTCTCATGCTCCCAAAACAGGACGGCATCGCCAGCGAAACTGTAGGATGCCCCGATGCCAAGGCCCACTCTGTCCGAACGTTCCTGTGCCATGGACGGCAGGATAGCCATCACCAGCAGCGTTAGAATCAACAGAATCCGTTTCATCTCCTAGTCCTCCTTCAGCAATGCCCTGTTGAACGAATCGGCGTGAAGCACGTCCTCATAATCGATGGACAGCTTGATCGTCCTTCCGCTGATCTGCTTCTCGGACATCTCTATGGTCAGCACCTTGTCATTCGGGAACGTGAGTTTCTTTAGAACCACGACGTTCCTGTAACCGTGCAAGAAGGATTTCCCGCTTTCCAGAAGCATGGCCGGGCTGAGTTCTATGCTCTGGCTGTTCGTCGCTCTCGATTGTTTCTTATCTTCGATCTTGAAACGGATCTGGTCGATGTCGAAGCGGATGTTCGTGCGGTTCTCCACGCTGAAATCGATGAAGAAATACTCCCCGGCGCTGTATATGTTGTTCAGCCGGATATCCATGTGATGCTTCCGGGCACCGACGTTCCTGAAACGGGCTGGGGAGTCCCACACCTTCCTTGCGAACCTGGCCATCTCCTCGGTCGACATCGACACAGCCGGATTGTTGTAGGGAGTGATCTCCGACAAGAGGACCGTCTTCTCCGTGACGGCTTCCTGCAGGCGTGTCGTGTAGATGAGGCCATATTGGACACGGTAACGCTCCGTGATGATCGTGACGATGGCTAGGATGTCCCCGTCCGCATTGACATCGGCTCCTTCCTTCGGCTTGAGCCGGACGGTATTGCTGAGCGGCTGGTCACCGGCCACCTTGTCCGTGGAGATATCCACGAAACGGACAGGCTCGGAAGCGGTGATCACCGTGGTGACCTGGTCATTGACAGTAAGCAGCTCGAGCTCCCTCGGAGTGTTCTGTGCCCCAAGGGAAACTGTCGCAATGATGCTTAAAGTGAATACGGTAAAATGTCTGATGTTCATATCGATAGGTTTTATTCGTTTCGGATTTCACGGGAGTTGACGAGATAGACGAACGTGCCGTATTTGAGTTGGGCGCTGTTCTTCCGGATAGCCTTTCCGACGGCACTGGTGGTACGCTGATAGGCATTCTGGACTGCCTGCATTCCCCATTGGGAGAGACTGTTGCCGTAGCTGCCTTGGTTGATGGTCATGTTGCTGCCCACTGCTCCGGAAGCGACATCCTTTGCCGTCTCCCGGAAGGAACTGGACGGAACATACAGGCCTTCCAATCCGTCGGTGTCGTAGAGAGAGAGGCTCACCCTGACGATCTCGTCATACAGAAGGAGACTCTTCACCGTCCCCTTGACTCTCTGTGAGGAGAAACCGCTCATGATGGCATAGATATAACTGCCCTTGGGAAGCAGGGAGGATCCAATCTCGACATCATCCAGAAGACGGAGCCTGACACGGCTGCCGTCCACCGCCTTCACGTTCTCATCGATGATTGCCTTGATGAGATCAGGCTGGGGATCATTCTCCGAGACGGTATGGAAATAGTCCGAGCTCTGACGTACCCGCTTGACGACTTCGAACGAGTCGTCATCGTCCGAGGGAGTCGTGATCGCATGTCCTGGCTCGGCATCAGCCGCCTGGGGTTTGGATTCCGTGACGTGTGCGGCGCTCTGTTCCCGCAACTGGGCAAGGGCATGTTCCAGTTCCTCCCGAAGCGCTTCCTCCCTCTGCTGCGCCTGGATAAGACGCTCGCTCTCGGTGAGCGGGAAAGGATAGTCGTCCTGCTGAAGGGCTGCTGCCCGCTCGGCGCTGCGCCGGAGTTCCGCTTCCATCTGGACGTCACGGTCAGCCGGAGTTCCTTCGGCGACATCTGTCACCGGACGCTCATCGTCTGAATAGCGGGAGCTGTACTCCTCCTTGGAGGCTGCGTCATCCTCGCGCTCGATGTTCCCGACAGCACTGTAGTCATCGATCTTGCCGAAGGACTTGGTCATGCTCTCCAGTTTACCCTCCAGCCCCTCCTTCACACTTGGCTGGGGAAGGTTGGGGTTGATGTACTCCGTGGTCTGCATGGTGGGATCCTCGATTTCTGCCTTCTTCGTGTGCAGCATGTCGATGACGAAATACCCCGTGAAAAGAAGGGGAAAGTAGATGAGCGCCGGTAAGATGTACTTCGGCTGCTTGAAATTAATCTTCTGTGTCAGTTCCATCTTCTTCTGAATCTTGAATTGGTATCATGGTATGCGCGTTATCCAGGGCCTCGCGGATGGATTCTTCCGGAGTCCTGGACGATTCGGTCTGCGACTTGTGCAGCTGGTACGCTTTCGTGAAATGGTAGGCGTTGATGACGAAGCAGCCGATGACGATGGCCAGTACGATTCCGAGGAAAAGACCGCTGTGCCTGTCCGCGAACTTCTGGACATGGCCTACCAGGCGGTCAATCCTCGTCCGTTTGGCGAACTGGCGGCCGGCCTCTACGTCCCGTTCGTAGGTCTCCCTGTATTTAGGATCATCCTTGCTGGGCATCTTTTCGCCGAGGATCATCTTCCTGAGGTTCTCGTTCATATGCTAGAAATTTGATTTGTTCTTCTGCTCGATATCCTTGTTGAGAAGGGTTCGCCAATTCACGATGAGCAGGCCATGCGGGTTGTTGTCCGTTCGGGGGACACGCCTTAACTGTCCGGCAGTCACGAGCTCCCTCATCAAGACGCTGCTGCGGCGTTCGATCCTCTGCCTCCCGTAGTAGGTGAATTCCATGTTCTTCGTGTCCACTCGGATGGAGTCGCAGTAGATGCTGAAAACGGCGCTCGTTCCCATGATATTCGAATAGAAACCCTTCTCCTTGAGAGTATTGTACTGCGCGAGGCCCGTCTCATCCACGAGGTACATGGCCTTCTCCATCGTGTACTTGATGTACTTGTCGTCCGGGGCGAGCGTGAAGAAGTAATGGTGGAACATCTCCACGTGGCTCTTCGCCTCGACCTCCAGCGTCTCGTCCATGGAACTTCTCTCCACGAGGATCGGGACGTTGCCGTCCAGGACGTATACCTTCTTGTGCG
>Ga0079305_1003357_pt1 | contig 11026 bp, 13 predicted proteins | sample LMS_cellobiose_e_FD_79183 | JGI IMG/M metagenome (GOLD analysis project Ga0079305, IMG submission 79183) | Rumen-fistulated moose microbial communities from Alaska, USA - LMS_cellobiose_enrichment | ecosystem: Host-associated > Mammals > Digestive system > Stomach > Rumen fluid ... | reverse complement strand
CGGCACAAATGGCGAAAAGGCCGCAGGGGGACCGACCCATGGTCCCCCTGACTCCCCCATGGGCAAAGGGGCTTCGCCCCTTTTGAATCCCCGCGCTCCGCGCAAGCTGTCGCCCTGAACTTGATTTTGCTGTGCGAAGGGGATATAGAGGAAAACAGATTGCAAACTGCTTGCCTTCTTCGCGCTCGCGCGAAAGCGAGCGCATTGGCTTCCCCTTGAGGGGAAGCTGTCTCGGGAACCGAGACTGATGAGGTGGTGATACCAATCTGATATCGGCTCCGTGTTATAGGCAAGATTTCTTTTTGCGCTCGCTTTTGCGCGAGCGCAAAGAAAGCGCCCGGGCAAAGCCCGGGCGGAAGATCATTTCGTCATCTTTTCCTGCTTGACCTTATGGTCTATTATATGCCGTGAGGCAAGCTCCCTGTGGACGTCCTCCACGGTTATCCCCATCTGTACCATGAGCACCATGGCGTGGTACGCCAGATCGGCAAGCTCGTATATCGTCTCCTTTTTGTCGTCAGCCTTGCCGGCGATGATGACCTCGGTAGACTCCTCTCCGACCTTTTTCAGTATCTTGTCTATGCCCTTTTCGAAAAGATAGGTGGTATACGATCCCTCGGGTCTCTCTTTTTTCCTGCCCTCAAGGAGCGTGTAAAGCCCTTCGAGACTGAATTCGGAAAGCTCGGGGCTGTTCCACACCGGCTTTGTAAAGCAGGAATCCGTACCGAGATGGCACGCGGGTCCCTCTTTTTCGACCGTGACGACGAGCGCGTCGTTGTCGCAGTCCGCCGTGATGCTTACGATGTGCTGGAAATTGCCGCTCGTCTCGCCCTTGAGCCAAAGCTTTTTCCTTGAACGGCTCCAAAAGCAGGTAAGCCCCTTTTCCATTGATATTTCAAGGCTTTCTCTGTTCATATAAGCCAGCGTGAGCACCTTTTTCGATATGGAATCCACGACTATCGCGGGGATGAGTCCGTTTTCGTCAAATTTCAGTTCGTCTATGTTCAGCATGATTTTCAGCTCCTTACCGTTATTCCGTTTTCACAAAGCGCCGCTTTCAGATCGGGGATCCTTATTTCACCGAAGTGGAACACCGACGCGGCGAGTCCCGCGTCCACACCCGGGACCTTCTTGAAAAGATCTATGAAGTCCTGAACGCATCCCGCTCCGCCGGAGGCGATGACCGGGACCTTCACCGCGGCGCACACCGCCTCGAGAAGCTCGATGTCGAATCCCTTTTTGACGCCGTCGGTGTCGATCGAATTCACAACGACCTCGCCCGCGCCGAGCGAGACGCATTTTTTGATCCACGACACTGCTTCCATACCGGTGTCTACTCTGCCTCCCTTGGCGAATACGCGGAAGGCGCCGTCGACTCTCTTGACGTCCGCGGAAATGACGACGCACTGATCGCCGTATTTTTCCGCCGCCGCCTTTATAAGTCCCGGATCCTTTATCGCGCCGGAATTCACGCTGACCTTGTCGGCGCCGCATTTTAAGACTCTGTCAAAATCGTCGACCGTGTTTATGCCGCCGCCGACGGTAAGAGGTATGAATATCTTTTCCGCCACCTCGCGCAGTATGTCCGTGAAGAGCGCCCTGCCCTCGAAGGACGCGGTTATATCGTAGAAAACGAGCTCGTCGGCGCCGCTGTCGGAGTAGTACTTCGCAAGCTCCACCGGAGATGAAACGTCCGAAACGCCCTCGAAATTCACGCCTTTCACGACTCTTCCGCTGCGCACGTCGAGACAAGGTATAATTCTTTTCGTTATCATTTTGCCACCTCGACAGCCTCTCTGAGATCTATCGCCTTCGTATAATACGCCTTGCCGATTATAGCGCCGTAAATCCCCATGTCCCGAAGCGCCCTGACGTCGTCCATGGAGGAAACTCCGCCGGAAGCGGTGATCTTTATATCATACCGCGCCGAAAGCTCCCTGTAAAGCTCCCTGTTCGCACCCTTCATGGCGCCGTCTTTTGATATGTCGGTGCATATGACGTTTTTCACGCCGAGGCTCTGCATCTTTTCCATGAAGGCGTAAATATCCGTCCCGGACGTCTCCTTCCAGCCCTTAACGGCTATATATCCGTCGCGCACGTCGGCGCCGACGGCTATTTTTTCGCCGTAAAGCCCGAGAGCTTCTTTCAAAAACTCCTCGTCGCATATCGCGGCGGTGCCGAGGATGACCCTGTCGACTCCGGCTTCAAGATATTTTTCGACGGTCCCGATGCCGCGGATGCCGCCGCCCGTCTCGGTAAAAAGACCGGTGCTTTGCGCTATCTGCTTTATCACTTCGATATTCGGCGTGTTTCCGTCTCTCGCGCCCTCGAGATCCACGAGGTGGATATGCGTCGCGCCGCACTTTTCGAAATCCCGCGCCACGTCAAGAGGAGAATCGCTGTAAACGGTCATCCTGTCGTAATCGCCCTTATAAAGCCTTACCGCCTTTTTGCCGTAAAGATCTATCGCAGGAAATATTATCATTTTTCTTCGCCTCCGTCGGAAAAGCAGAACGCGCGGAGGATCGAAAGCCCCACGCTGCCGCTCTTTTCCGGATGGAACTGGCATCCGAACACGTTTTCTTTTTCAACGCTCGCCGTGAGCTCGATCCCGTATTCCGCCGTCGCCGTAACGCTGTCTTCGCAGTCGTCGGCAAAGAAGGAATGGACGAAATAGACGCAGTCGTTTTCCTTTATGCTGGAAAAGAGACGGCTCGGCTTTCTGAAATGAAGCGCGTTCCAGCCGATATGAGGTATTTTAAGCTCTTCGGGGATCCTGCCCTTCATCGGGACAACGCTGCCTTTGAGCAGCGCGAGTCCATCGTGATCGCCGTATTCGAAGCTTTTTTCGAAAAGGAGCTGCATCCCGAGGCAAATTCCGAGAAGCTCCTTCCCGTTTTTCACCTCTTCCTTTATCACCTCGCCGAGTCCCGTGGCTCTAAGCTTGTCCGCGGCGTCCGCAAACGCGCCGACGCCCGGAAGTATCAGCTTGTCCGCGCGCCGAATGACGTTTTTATCCGAGGTGACCGCCGCGGGAGCTCCCACTGCGGCAAGAGAGCTGCACAGCGAAAAGAGGTTTCCAACGCCGTAATCTATTATCGCGATCATAGCGTACCCTTTGTCGAGGGGATCTCGCCGCCGAGCGCGGGGTCGATCCTCAGCGCGTCACGAAGGCTCCTTGCCGCGGATTTGAACGCGCCCTCGATTATGTGATGTGAATTTTTGCCGCATATTTTGCGGATGTGCAGCGTAACGCCGGCTTCTCTCGCAAACGCCGTCCAGAACTCGTCGACAAGCTCCGTGTCGAAATCTCCCACCTTCTCCGCGGGGATATCGAGCTCGCCGTAATATCCGCCGCGTCCAGAGATATCCGCCGCGCTCAATATAAGCGCCTCGTCCATGGGAAGCGCGGTGTCTCCGTAGCGGACGATACCCTTCTTTTCGCCGATCGCCTCGCAAAACGCCTTTCCGAGACAGATGGCGATATCCTCGGCGGTGTGGTGATAATCGACGTACGTATCGCCCTTGCAGGATATCGCAAGGTCAAATCTTCCGTGACGCGCGAAAAGCGTCAGCATGTGATCGAGGAATCCGCAGCCGGAGGATATCTCCGACTTTCCGGCTCCGTCGATATCGAGAACGACGCAAATATCGGTCTCGGCGGTCTTTCTTTTGATTTCAGCCTTTCTCATTTTTCAAAGCCTTTCTCTCCGGGCAAGCCGGAGTCTGTTCGAGCCGCCGGCGGCGGCGAAACGCGTATCATTCCAGTATTTCCCTGATTTTCGCAAAGAGCGCGTCCATCTGCTCTCTCGTGCCGACGGTGACGCGGTTCCAGTCCGATATCCTCGGCTTGTCGAAGTGGCGGATCAGAACGCCGCGCTCCTTCAAAGCAAGATACAGCTCCTTCCCTCCGATCCTGTCCGATCTTGCGAAGAGGAAATTCGCCTTCGAGGGAAGCACTTCAAAGCCGAGCGAGGAAAACACGTTTTTCGCGTACTCTCTGTTTTCCGCGATAACGCGGCAATTTTCCATGTAATAACCGTTGTCCCTCAAAGCCGCGACGCCGGCGGCGGAGGTAAGACGGTTGACGTTGTACGGATTCGTGGAATACCTTACGGTGTTGAGGCATTCCGTCAGCGCTTTGCTTCCTATTGCAAAGCCGAGTCTGCCGCCCGCGAGGGAGCGTGACTTGGAAAAAGTTCCTATAACAAGAAGGTTTTCATATTTTTCCGTGAGCTTCACGGCGCTTTCGGCGCCGAAATCCACGTACGCCTCATCGACTATGACGACGCTGTCCGGATCGAAAGCCGCTATCTTTTCTATCTCGCCGAGGCTAATCGCCGTTCCCGTAGGCGCGTTCGGGTTTGCGATCACCGCCACGCGGTCTTTCGTAAGATAATCCTCCGCGTTTATCGAAAAATCTTCCGTCAGGGGTATCTCCCTGTACGGGATGTGATCAAGCTGAGCGAATACGGGATAAAAGCCGTATGTCACGTCGGGAAAGACGAGCGGCCGCTTTTCGTCGGCGAAAGCCATGAACGCGAAGTTCAGCGCCTCGTCGGAGCCGTTTGTCATCACGACGTTATCCGTCTTTACTCCAAAGACCTCCGACATGGCGCGCCGGAGATCGGTGCATTCCGGATCGGAATACAAATTGAGCTTTTCGGATTCCGCTCTCACCGCGTCCGAGACGCCCGAAGACGGCGGAAACGGCGATTCGTTCGTGTTGAGCTTTACGTACTTCATATCCCTCGGCTGTTCACCGGGAACATACGGGATGAGGGACGAATATCTGTCTGTGAAAAAACGGCTCATATCACTTGCCGAAACGGATCACGGCGCTTTTCGCGTGACCGTCGAGTCCCTCCTTGTTTGCAAAATAAGCGATCTTTTCCGATACCTTCCCGAGCGCCTCGCGGCTGTAATACGTGTACTGCATCTTCTTCACGAAGTCGTCCACGGACAGCGGCGACGAAAATCTCGCCGTGCCGCCGGTGGGCAGCGTGTGGTTCGGCCCCGCGAAATAATCGCCCAGCGCCTCGGGACAGTTCCTTCCGAGAAATACCGATCCGGCGTTTTTGATCATGTTCAGATAATCGAAGGGCTCGTCCACGCAGAGCTCGAGATGCTCCGGAGCCAGCTTGTTCGCTATATCTATCGCAAGCGAAAGATCGTTTTCGGCGACGATTATCTTTCCGTTGTTATCTATCGAAGCTTTGGCGATATCCGCTCGCGGGAGAAGGGGGATCTGCCTTTCGATCTCGCGTTTCACCTTTTCGGCAAAATCGCGGCTGTCCGTGACGAGAACCGCGCTCGCCATCTTATCGTGTTCCGCCTGAGAAAGCATATCCGCCGCCACGAAAGAAGCGTCGCTCTTCGAATCCGCGACAACGAGGATCTCGCTGGGTCCCGCGATCATGTCGATGGACACCGTGCCGAACACCTGTTTTTTCGCCTCCGCGACGAACGCGTTCCCGGGTCCGACGATCTTATCGACCTTCGGCACGCTTTCCGTGCCGTACGCCAGCGCCGCTATCGCCTGAGCGCCGCCGACCTTGAAGATCCTGTCGACTCCGGCGATCCTCGCCGCCGCGAGTATTACGGGGTTTACAGTTCCGTCGCTCCTCGGGGGCGTCGTGATGACGATCTGCGAGCATCCGGCGATCTTCGCCGGTATGCTGTCCATGAGCACGGTGGAGGGATACGCCGCCGTGCCGCCGGGGACGTAAAGTCCGACTTTTTCTATGGGGATCACCCTCTGTCCAATGACGACCCCGTCCCTTTCGCTTATGATAAAGCTGTTTCTTACCTGCTTTTCGTGAAACGCGCGTATGTTCGCCGCCGCCTCCCGGAGCACGTCGAGAAACTCGGCCTCCACGCTCTCAAAAGCGTTTTTTATCTCGTCCTCCGTCACCTCGAGAGACGAAAGCGACGCCTTGTCGAATTTTTCCGCGTATGAATAAAGCGCCGCATCGCCGTTTTTCCTGACGTTTTCTATTATTTCGGAAACGACGCCCTCCACGTTCGCCGAGACGTTTTCCCTGGCGAATATCTCGCTTTCGGGGATAGCGCCGTAATCATATATCCTTATCATTGTTTTCCCGCTTCTCTTTCCAGTCCCCGGACCGTTTTTTCGATCATTTCGCCCTTGAATCTGAACGCGGCTTTGTTTGCGATCAGCCGCGCGCTTATGGGAAGTATCGTTTCCTTCACTTCAAGGTCGTTTTCCCTGAGTGTCGTTCCCGTCTCCACGATGTCGACGATGACGTCGGACAGTCCGAGGATCGGCGCGAGCTCGATGGAACCGTTCAGTTTTATTATATCTATGTCGCGTCCGAGCCTTGAATAGTAGCCCGACGCTATGTTCGTGAATTTAGTCGCCACTCTGAGCGTTTTTTCTCCGTCGTCGAAAAAGTCCTTCGGACCCGCCACCGCCATACGGCATTTGCCGACGCCGAGATCGAGGAGCTCGTACACGTTCGGCTCGTATTCGAGAAGTATATCCTTTCCCGCCACGCCGATATCGGCGGCGCCGCGCTCCACGTATATGGAAACGTCAGACGGCTTTACCCAAAAGTATCTGACGCCCTTTTCGGGATTTTCGAATATGAGCTTTCTTCCGTTCTCTTTTATGGAGGGACATTCAAAGCCCGCGCGCTCGAACATATCGTACACCGTCTCGCCGAGGCGTCCCTTAGGCAAAGCTACGTTAAGCATTTTCATCCTTCCTTTCGCCCCCGGCTCTCATATCGACCGTCCGTCTGAACCGCATTTTCGCCGGGACCGTCTTCTGCGCGCTGACGGAAAAGCCTTCTTTTATCAGTCTTTCGGACTCCGCCAAGACCGCCGCGCTGTCTATCGAGTCGTCGTAAACGAGCAGCACGTCCGCGTCAAAGCCGTCCTTTTCGTCGGCGAGCTGTTCCAGAAGATCGAGATATATCGCAAAGCCCACAGCGCCGGAGGATCTGCCCATGCGGCGCATCAGGCTGTCGTACTGACCTCCCGACAGGATGCCGTCACATATCCCGCCGGCGTATCCGCGGAAAACGAATCCGCTGTAATAGCTCATATCGTTCACCACGGAAAAATCAAAGTTTATCCTGTCCTCGTACTCCGTTTTTCCGAGAAGCTCCGACAGAGTTTCAAGGTCCTTCACGGCGTCTTCGCCGAAGCGCTCCTTCAGCGTCTTTATCACCTCGCTCCTCTTTCCGTACGTTCCGACGAGAGAAACGATGTTCTCGGTGTTTTCGGCGGAAAGTCCGCCCCTCTCGCAGAGCCGCCTCAGATCGTGGGCGTTTTTGCCGGATATGAACCTGAGCGCCTCCTCCGTGAATTTTCCCTCGGGCGCGCCGCAGCTTTTGAGTATCCCGGCGAGCGCTCCGAGATCGGAGACCTCGAGCACGAAGGTATCGGAAATGAGCGCGAGACTCTGCGCCGCGAGAGAGATCACGTCGCATATGTCGCACACGTCTATATCGCCTATGCATTCCACTCCGGTCTGCATTATCTCCTTAAAGCGGTGCGTGCTTCCCGAAACGCGATACACGTTCTCGTTATACGACACCCTCTGTTTGAAGCCTTTTTCGTCCTCGCCGCTCTTTATTATCGACAAAGTGACGTCCGGCTTGAGCGCCATGAGCTTTCCGTTCGTGTCGTTGAAGGTGATTATCCTGTCGCTCACGAGAAAATCCTTGTTCTGTATATAAAGCTCGTATTCCTCGAACTTGCTCATCTTATAAGGGAGATACCCGTGCTTTTTATAGAGCCCTCGGAGAGCGAATATGGCTTTTTCCTCGTTTTTCAATAATTTTTCGTCCGTCATGTCGGAAACGCCTTTCTTTATCTCTTTATCGCTTTAACACGCTAAAATGATCGTACGGTAGATTATAACACGCCGGACCGGATTTGTCAACGGCAAAACGCAAAAAAACGCACAAAGCGGTGTCAAAAGCGGACGCGCCGCAAAGTCCGCGCAAAAACGCGGAAAGGACCGAGGCGAAGCCCCGATCCTTCGGTATCGAACGTATTGAATTTCCCCGGACTGAGGCTTATTCTATATCGACGTAGACCCTTTTGCTTTCCCTGCCGGAAGCCGCCTTCATGAGGGTGCGGATCGCCTTTGCGATCTTGCCCTGCTTGCCGATTATCTTGCCCATGTCGTTCTCGTCGACGTGGAGGACGAGCCTTATGCATTCCTCCTCGTCACGCTGCTCGACGCTGACCGCCTCGGGCTTTTCGACGAGCGCTTTTGCTATATCGGAAAGTGTCTTGCTGAGAGATGCGCTGCTCATGACTTACTCGATAACGCCGCTCTTTTTGAGGATGCTTCTGACCGTATCGGTGGGCTGAGCTCCCTTTGCGATCCACGCCTTTGCGTTTTCAGCGTCGATCTTTATTTCGGGGGGATTCTTGAGAGTGTCGTAGTATCCGAGCTCTTCGATGAATCTTCCGTCTCTGGGGGATCTGGAATCAGCGACGATTATGCGGTAAAAGGGCGCCTTCTTGGCACCGATTCTTCTCAATCTGATCTTAACTGCCATTGTAAATGACCTCCGTTTTATAAATGTGTTTATGTGTTTTGCGGTGCTTCCGCATATTTATATAAGCGTTTTACGCGAATATACTTTTTCTTTCCGGCTTATCAAAAGCCGAACGGGAACTTTCCGCCCCTGCCGAACCTTCCGTGCTTTGAACCCTTCGTCATCGTCTTCATGAGCTGGTTCGTCTGGTCGAACTGCTTGAGAAGGCGGTTTACCTGCTCCACGCTCGTGCCGCTTCCGGCGGCTATGCGCTTTTTTCTCGAAGAATTGAGCAGATCGGGCTTTGCTCTTTCTTTCGGCGTCATGGAAAGGATGATGGCTTCCATCTTGTCGATCTGCTTTTCGTCGATCTTCGCGTCCTTCAGGTCGGAGGGCTTTACGCCGGGAAGCATGCCCGCGAGCTGTTCCATGGAGCCCATCTTTCTGATCTGTCGGAACTGATCGAGGAAATCCTCGAGCGTGAACGTGGATTCACGCAGCTTTTTCTCGAGCTCCGCCGCTTTCTTTTCGTCGAAAGCCTCCTGCGCCTTTTCTATCAGGCTGAGCACGTCGCCCATGCCGAGTATGCGGGAAGCCATCCTGTCGGGATAGAACGGCTCGAGCGCGTCCGGTTTTTCTCCGGTACCGACGAATTTTATCGGCTTTCCGGTGACGTATCTGACCGAAAGAGCCGCGCCGCCTCTCGTATCGCCGTCGAGCTTCGTGAGGATGACGCCTGTGATGTCGAGGAGCTGATTGAAGCTCTCCGCGACGTTCACCGCGTCCTGACCGGTCATGGCGTCCACTACGAGAAGTATCTCGGTGGGGGATATCTTTTCCTTTATATTTTTAAGCTCGCCCATGAGCGTTTCGTCGATGTGGAGTCTGCCGGCGGTGTCGATGATCACCATGTCGTTGCCGTTTTTCTCGGCGGCTTTTATTGATTCCGACGCGATCTTCACCGGATCGGTGCAGCCCTCCATCGCAAATACGGGGACTTCCACTGCCTCGCCAACGACCTGGAGCTGCTTTACAGCCGCCGGTCTGTACACGTCGCACGCGACGAGCAGCGGGCGCTTGTTCTGCTTTTTGAAGAATTTTGCGAGCTTTCCGGAATGAGTCGTTTTACCGGAGCCCTGAAGTCCGACCATCATGATGACCGTCGGCGGCTTGGGAGCGATGGCTATCTTTTCGTTCTTCGTTCCCATTATAGAAACGAGCTCTTCGTTTACTATCTTTACTATCTGCTGGGCGGGAACGAGGCTTTCGAGCACGTCGGCTCCCACGGCGCGTTCGGACACCTTCGCGGTGAATTCCTTTACGACCTTGAAGTTTACGTCCGCTTCGAGCAGCGCGAGCTTTATCTGGCGCATACCCGCCTTTACGTCAGCCTCCGAAAGTTTTCCTTTGCTCCGGAACGACTTGAACGCGTCGTTTATCTTTTCAACGAGATTTTCAAACACGGGCGCACCCTCCTTCGCTCTTTATATTTCCCCGCCGCGTCTTCCCGGCGAGACGAGTTTTCTTATTTCCGCAATATACTTTTCCAGCTCCGGGAGATCGCCTCCCGTTCCGTTTTCCTTTACCGCCGCAAGGGCTCTTTCGCATTTCGCGCAAAGCTCCTCAAGCGCCGAGAACGTTTTCACCATGCCGAGTGCTTTTTCAAAGCTTTCCAGCTCGACGCACGCGTGCTCCAGAAGCTCTCTCACCGCCTGCCGCGACGTCTTCGTGTGCTCCGCCGCCTCGGAAAGCGAATAATCGTCCCAGTAGCACAGCTCGAACACGGCGCGCTTTTTTTCGGAAAGGAGCTCTCCGTAGAAATCGTACAGCGCGCAGAGCGCGAGATTTTTCTCTATGTCTGACATTTTTCACCTGCCGTGCGCCTTTGCCGCGCTTTTGCGTTGGTGTAAAGGAAAAATCTTTACAGCCGCTATATTATACACGACCCCTCCGGCGTTGTCAAGTGTTTTTTGAAAAATATTTTTCCCGCGTCCGCAGGCTCCGCCCAGCGGCATTGCATTCCCCTTGAGGGGTCGAGGAACGCAAGCGTTCCTCGGCAAAATCCTTCGGATTTTGCACCTTGATCAAAATAGTGACGGATGAGGTGGTGTTTCGGTCTGATGAGTGCTCCGTATTATATGCAAAGGTTTCTTTCTCTCTTCGTTGTACGAAGCTCAGCGATACAACCGCGAGATATACGCCATTTGTCTCGCCACAAACGGCGAAAAGGGCGCAGGGGGACCGACCCATGGTCCCCCTGACTCCCCCATGGGCAAAGGGGCTTCGCCCCTTTTGAATCCCCGCGCTCCGCGCAGCTGTCGCCCTGATGTGATACTGCGGTGCGAAAGAGATATAGAGGGGAGAGTATATTTCAGAAAAGCTGCCTTTTTCGCGCTCGCGCAAAAGCGAGCGCTTTTTGCCTTCCCCTTGAGGGGTCGAGGAACGCAAGCGTTCCTCGGCAAAATCCTTCGGATTTTGCACCTTGATCTAAATAGTGACGGATGAGG
>Ga0079305_1003356_pt1 | contig 11032 bp, 16 predicted proteins | sample LMS_cellobiose_e_FD_79183 | JGI IMG/M metagenome (GOLD analysis project Ga0079305, IMG submission 79183) | Rumen-fistulated moose microbial communities from Alaska, USA - LMS_cellobiose_enrichment | ecosystem: Host-associated > Mammals > Digestive system > Stomach > Rumen fluid ... | reverse complement strand
TTTGGCGATCTCGGCCAGGACCTTCTGGTCCTGCAGGCGCAGCGCCGCGGCCTCCCGCACCTCGGCGGAATCGTCCGACAGGGCAATCTTCGCCAGGGCGGCGGGGTCGGCCGTGCGTGAGGCAGCCAGCTTGCGCACGCGGACATGTGGACTCTCCGCCGCGGCGGCGGCCAGCGCGTCCAGCTGCCGGCCGATCACCCGCATTTCCAGCGCGGACAAGCCGCTGTCCAGGTCATAGACCCCCAAGGGCCGGAGGAGCGCGGTCAGATAGTCAGAATATCCCATGTCACGCCTCCAGCTCCGTGAAGGTCAGCGTGCCCAGCACGGGCAGAACACCCGCCTCCGCCTCCACATCCGCCGCCGGGGCTGTGACGCGGCAGTTCTTTACGCCCGGGACGGCGAAGACGAGGCTGGTGAGCGCCGCAAGACACACGCCCTTGCCCAGAAGCTTCCCGCTGAAATATGCCTCCAGCGCAGCCTGCACGCCGGCGCGCGCCGCCGCGAAGTCCGCCGCGGACAGTGCGATCGCCACGTCCACCTGGCTCCCCTCCGGCGCCGCCACGGCGATGTCCACGCAAATCCCCCGCAGCGCGGCAAGTCTGGCGCGCACCGCCTCCACGACGCCCGCATCCGGCAGGCCGGACGCCGACGCCACATAAATGTCCACTGTGCCGGTGCCCCGGGCCTTGGGGATCACCTCCACGGCGGCGACGCCGTCCACGGCCAGGGCCTGGGTCTCGTAATAGGCGGCGTTGGCCCCGTTGGGCAGGCTGCTGTAGCTGGCCAGGATCCGCGCGCGGAGGCTCTCATCGCTCTCCCCGGCGCTGCCGCCCGTAAAGGCGGCGGTGTTCACGCAGCCCGCCACCCCCACCGGGGGCAGCGGCATGGCGCAGACGGCCCCGGCGGGCACGTTGCCCGCCTCCCCGGCCTCCACCGCCGCGCATTCCAGCTCGCACCAGAGCTCTCCCGCGGGGATGACGCCGCTCTCCGTGGTGACGAACTGCGTCCCCGCACCGTCGGTGCAGAGCACCCCCGCCGCAACGGGGATGTCGCTCTCCGCCCCTTCGTCCACATAGAAGCGTACCGTGCCCCGGGCGCAGACGGCGCTGCCCCGCTGCAGCGCCCGGACGGCGGCATGCCGGTCCAGATACTCCCCCTCCGCCGTCTGGGGAAAGGCCTGGCGGCGGGTGAACTCCAGTTGATTTTCCAGCGCGCAGACCTGGGCGGCCACGGCGTGGAGCCGCAGGGACATGTCCCCGCCGTCGTGCAGCGCAAGGCCGCTCTCCGCCTCGTAGTCGTCCACCATCTCGCCGTAGATCTCGTCAATAGTCCTCATGCTTCACTCCCTATCTCCGTTGTGACGGACACGGTGCCGCCGCCGCAGCGCAACACCATGTCCACCGTGATGCCGTTTGCCGTCTCGGTGAGCTTCAGCGCCTCCAGACAGGCGTCCTCCCCGCTGAGGGCCTCCGCCACGAAAGCCCGGGCCGAGGTCTCCCGCGCGCCGGGCAGGAGGCCCGGCAGCGTATAGAGCCGGCTGCCGTAGTCCGGCCGCAGGGCGAAGCCGCCCCGTCGGGCCCGGAGACGCAGCATCAGCCGCTGGGCCAGCTCCTCCGCGCCCGTGACGCTTTCCAGCGTGTGTCCGCTGCGCACATAGTCGCCGTTTTCCAGTCGCAGTTCCATCCTCACACCTCCGCGCAGCTGCACTTCTCATAGAGCTCGCCGTTGATGTAAAGCGGCCCCGTGAGGCTGATCCGGCTGCCGGAGAGCGTCACGGTCCCATCCGCCCCCAGGCGGAGGACGCAGCCCTCCCCTGCAAGCTCCACCGCCCCCGGAGTTTCGGTATTCTCCGTCTCCGGGAGAACGCCCACGACGATGCTCTCCCCCTCGCCGCTGTGGAGCACCAGCACCCGCTGTCCTGTCTTCGGCCGCCAGGAAAAGCCCCCCGGCAGGGCCATGCGCAGCTCGCGCTGCTCGTTCTGGGTAACCACGGCGACGGTGCCGCCGGCCAGGCTCACCTGGCCCACCTCGGCCGCCGGAGCGCTCTGTCCGCCCCCGGACCGGAGGCATTCGCTCAGCCACATATCCTATTCCTCCTTTTCCAGCGTCAGGTGCGTCTCGGCGGACCGGGCGTCCGCCGTACAGCGGCTCTCCCTGACGCGGTAGCGCCCCTGAAGTCCCAGGGGACTTCCCTCCAGCGCCACGGTGTCCCCGGCAAAAGCGGCAAAAAGCACGGGCAGCGTCAGGCTGAGAACGTTCTTGCCCTGCTCCGACTGCCGGATCTGGTACGCCCCGGTATGGCGCATCCGGTCGTACACCGTGTAGCGGGGCACGTGCAACACCCGGCGGCACAAAATGCCCTTTTCCGCCGCGGCGGCGTTGTCCACCGCGGCGGTCATGCCCCAGACCGGGTTCTTCACCAGCACCTGGGAGATCACCCCGCTGCGCTGCGCGCGCCAGACCTGCCGGGAAACGGGCGCGTCGCGCAGCGTCACCGTCTCCCCGGCCTCGCCGTTTAAAAGCAGCGTGCCCTGCCGGTCGAAGCGGGGGGCGACGCCGCCGGCAAAGTAACAGAAATTTTTCAGGACCTTCCAGTGGCTCTCCCCTGCCCGGACAGGAAAGCGCCCGGCGGCGGCCATGGGCTGCCAGCGCACGTCGCTGATGCGCCAGGGATAGACGTGCCGAGCCAGGATGAGCGCGATGCCGGGGCTCCAGTACTCGGCGCTCTCGGCCTCGCTGTCCATGAGATAGGCCCCGCGGCCCCGCCCCGCCAGCACGGCCAGGGCGGAGCCGGCCTCCGCCCGGAGCTCGTACTCGTCCACCACGCCCCGGAACACGGTCTGCCCCAGGTGGGTACAGTGAAATTCCGCCGCGGCGGCCAGGGTGTCGGCCAGTCCCTCGGTCAGGGGCATGCGCACCTCAAAGGCGTCGCAGTTTTCCATGCTGTGGACGATGTTCCACTCCAGCAGCACTGGCAGCGCCGTCACATCGCCCCGGGGATCGATCACATAGCCTTCCATGGTCAATCCCCCTGCCGCACCCGGATCCGGTCGCCCGCCCGCAGGGCGTTGGGGTCTCGGATCCAGCTGTTGAGGGCAAGCAGCGCCTCCGCGCCGCCGTATTGGACGCTCAAGGTCCAGAAGGTCTCGTCGGCGCGGAGGACGTGGTAGTTCACCGGGGGATTGTCGTAGCCCGGCTGTCCGGCCTCGGTGACGTTCCCGTACTGGTCGAAGCTCTCCCAGAACTCAAAGGAATAGGCCACATAGTTCTCCATGGGCTCCTCCCGGAGGCTCAGCTCCACGAAATAGGCGTTGCTCTCCTGCCACAGGGGGTGCACCAGCAGCCCCGGCCGGTTGTCGTAGAACACCGTGGCCAGCTTCTTAAACTCCGCGTAGGCCCCCGGACCCGCAAAGGCCCCGCTGCCCCGCAAAATGCGGCAGCTGCGGCCCATGTTCTGCAGCACGTAGGCCCCGAAGGGCACCTTGTGGCAGGCCAGGCGCCGGGCGTAGTGGATCTCATAGATCCGGGGATTGTGCGGCCAGACGTAGTCCTTGAACCGCATGGGCGTCAGATTCACAAAAATGCCCCCTTAATATTGTTCCAGCGCCGCGTCATAGCGGCGGCTGTCCCGGCGGAGACAGTCCGACATCTCCTCCAGGGCGTTGACGCGCTCCACCGCCCCGGCGCGCCGGAGCGCCGGCGGCGAGAAGGACCGCGTCTCCGCCGTCTCCGCCGCCGGAAAGCCCGCCGCCCGCCGGAAAAGCGGCGCTTCGCCGTATTCCTCCATCGGCTCCCGGTCCGGATCGACGGACAAAAAGTCCGTCCGGTCCGAAGCAGGCTCCGCCTCCCCCGGCAGGGAGAGCGGCCTTCGGCCGCCCTCCTCCCGGGTCTTGAACACCGCCGCCGGTCTCCCGGGGGCGGCGTCCGTCCAGTCCGATGCGGCGGGGTAGGCCGCCGTCAGACGCGTCAGAAGCTCCGCGGCCAGCTCGCGCAGCTCGGCCCGGCTCAGCTCAAGCTCCATGCCGCGCCTCCTCCCGGAGCGCGGCAAAGCGCGCCGCGTCAAAGCCGGGGTTGCCCGCGCCCTCCGCCGCGGCGCGCGCTTCAGCCAAGAGATGCAGGGCGCACTTCACCACCTGCTCGTCGCTCTGGCCGTAGGGCGCGATGCCCAGAGTCCGGGCCACCAGCCAGCGCAGCCGCTCCAGAGGATCGGCCGCCAGGGCGGCCATCAGCGCATCCGTCATACCCGCGTCTCCACCCGCTTGCTGGCCGTGATGGTGACGCGCTCGGCCACCATGCGGCTGAGCTCGCCGCTCTCGGCGATCTCGCTCCACTGGCAGCCGGTGTAGGCCACCCGGCGATCGGGCTTGACGATGACCAGGGAGAAATTTTTCAGCCTGTGGAAATCGATGCCGTCGGACACCGCCTCGGCGGTAGCGTACAGACGGGTCAGCTCGATCTTATAGGTGAGCTGGGTGGCGATGGTGGCCACGGGCTCGGACTCGCCGAAGGCCTCTACCACCTGCTCGCTCCGCCGGGCCGTGGCCTTGTAGCTCTGGACGACGGCGATTTTTTTGCCCTCCGCCTCCAAATAGATATCGCTGCTTGTGGGAAAACCAGCCTTTGCCATAATGGGCCTCCTATACCGTAATCTTCGCCGCCAGGCTGATGTGGTTCAGCCCGTGGGCGACGGTGAATTCAAACTGCACCTCGCAGGTGGTGGGATCGTCCGCCGCCGGGGCAACGGTCACGTCGCCGTAGCCGTCGATGATCTCCCTGGCCAGCCGGTCCTCCAGCTCGATGACCACCTGGGTACGGATGGCGCCCCGGGTCTGGGCCGTGTTCTTGGCCCGGGCGAAGCGGGCTCTCAGCGCCGTGCGGATGCCGGGAATAAGCTCGTCGATGATCCGCACGGTGGTCACCTCCCGCCAAGTGCTGTCCGCCGCGCCGCCGGTGGTGGTGCGGCTGGTCACGGCCCGGAGCACGGCAGGTGTTCCGGCGGCGGACTCCGTCAGGGTCACGCCGCCGCGCACCAGGGAATTGACCTCATCGTCGCTCCAGCACGTGGGGGCCGTGACGCCCAGAAGCTCCGCCCCGTTGAGGGGCAATGCCGGGTCCGCCGTGGCGGCCATGACGCCGGAGAGGGCCGCGGCCGCGGCGCCGGCGGCGTTATTTCCGTCCGCGGCGACGAGCACCATGCGCTCGCAGTTCACCGCGGCGGCCGCGGCGGTCATCTCCGCCGCGGTGCCCGTCACCTCCGCCACGCCGATGCGATAGCGGCTGCTCTCGCCGGCGCTCAGAATGGACTCCTTCAGCGCCGCGTGCACCGCGGCGGCGCGGCTGTCGCACAGCACGACCTCGATGCCCTCCGTCTCGGCCAGCTCCCCGAAGGCGGCGGCGTAGTCCGCCGTCTGGGCGCCGGCGGCCAGGCAGCGGGCATACACGGCGCCGGCGCCGTTGCGCAGGGCAAGGGCAATGAGCTCCGTGATGCCGCCGCTGCCGAAGGCCGCCACAGCGGCGGCGCGGCTGGCGATGCGCGTGACCCCCAGCGCCGCGCCCTTTTCGCCCACGGCGGCGCAGCCCACGGCGCCGCCGGCGGCGGCGCCGGTGACAGAGCTGGTCACCTCGTAGCTGGAATAGACGCCGGGTCTTTCATTCGTTGGCATGCAGAATCATTCCTTTCACAAGAAATCCCGAGAAGGTCCCGGAGAACTCCTCCGCCGGGCGCGCCAGCCAGAAGCTGGCGGAGAGGGCGCAGCGGCAGCGCAGGCAGTCGCTCTTCCGGTCGTACTCCGCCTGCTCGATGGTCAGGCCCGGCGGGCCGCCCATGTCCCCCAGGGACCACAGCGCCGCGGTCAGCCGGTCCGTCTCCGCCGAGAGGGCGTCATAGCCCCCCGCCGGGCCGGTGCGGACGTCCAGGGCGAACTGGGCGTCGCAGCGGAGGGCGAAGAGCTCCTCTTCCCTCTCCAGCCCCACGAAGTCGCCGTAGCCGCCGGGGCCGATCACGGCCTTTTTTACCGAGACGGCCACCAGGGGCCCCGTCCGGTCCACCGGGGCGTCCGGAAAAGCGGACACGGCCCGGACGCCCTGGGCGCAGAGGGCCGCGCAGAGAGTCTGCGTCATGGCTTCAAGCATTTCTCTCCCTCCCCTGATAGCGCAGAAGGCACTCGATGTGGCCGGCGATGCCCTGGCCGAATTCCTCCCGCCGGAGCAGGCGGAACAGCCCGCCCCCGAAGGCGATGCGGACGCCCTGCTCGTCGGCGCTGATGGCCTCCGCTGCGGCGATGAGCAGATAGCTGCCCCCGCCGACGCCGGCCTCTCCGGGCTCGCCGAAGCGCTCGGCGGTGATCAGCAGCGGCTGCACGAAGCCCCGTTCGATGCGCCCGGCGGGGCTGAGGTCGCTGTACACCACGATGGGAGAGGCATATTTTTCCAGTTGGGCAAAGTTCATCCCGCCACCTCCTTGAAGGCAAAGCCATTCTCCCTAAGCTCGCCGGGGAGCATCTCCTCGGCCAGCGCCCGGAGGCGGTCCGCCAGACTGCGCCCTCCGGCGCGCCGGAGGGTGACGGCGCCCACCTTCACCTCGTCCAGCTCGCTGTCGGAAAAGGCCGCATACATGGACAGGGCCAGCGCCGCCGCGGCGCTGACGAAGCGCTCGCGGAACGCGTCGGCGTCCGCGCCCGGCCGCAGCCGGGCGCTCAGCTCCTCCACCGCCAGGGCGCAGAGCGTCTCCAGCCGCCGCGGTGCCGTTTCCGGAAGGGACTGATTCGCGAAGAGCGCCGCCCGGGCCAGCACCTCACCGATCATATCCATCAGCCGATCTCCAGGACCTGGGCCGCGTCGGTGTAGATCTTGGCGAAGCCGGAGGTACTGGTGATGGCGGCGCGCTCCAGCTGGCGGTCGATGAGCCGGTCATACTCCACGGCCACGTCGCCGGCGGAGACCATCTCCAGGGCATAGCCCCGGTCCAGGCCGATGACGGTGCCCTCGGGCACGCAGCCGGAGCGCAAAACCCGAGCGCCCAGAGGCGTGCCGATGTCGCCGGTGCCGGCAAAGTTGAGGCCGCCCAGGGGGGAGCGCAGCTCCTCCAGCTTCAGCATGGAGAGCATCACGTCCGGGGACACCAGCATGGTGTTGAGGGTGTAGGGATCGAACTTTCCCCAGAAGGTCACCAGGGCGTCATAGGTGAGACTCTCCGCCTCGGTGACGGCGGCGGGGTTGCTGTTGCCGTCGCCCTGCATGAGCACCTGCACGGCGTCGGCCAGGTGCATCCGGGCGATATGGGCGCCGATCTGCCGCAGCATGACGGAGAACAGCTCCAGACGCTGGAAGCGGATGGCCTCGTAGGAGGCCACCAGCAGCCGGCCGCGCTTATGCAGCTGCACCAGCTTGTCCTGGGCCCGGATCTCCGTGCTGGGGAGAGCGGCGCCCTCGGCCACGGGCTTTAAGCTCTTGTCGTCCTCAGAGGGCAGAGAGGCGATGGTCCGGTAGTCCAGGCTGTCGATCCGGGTGGAGGTGGCCACGATGCCGGGCAGCACGGCGTTCTCCTCCATGCCCTGGCGGACGGACCGGGACACATATTCGGGAAACAGCACGGCGCTCTCGGCGGTGTGGAAGAATTTCTCCACCTTGTCGCAGCCCTCGCCGCGGACCCGGATGTCAAAGCGCTTGAGCTGGCGCTGGTAAGCGTCCAGGCCCTCCAGGGCGGTGCCCTTGTACTCCTCGGAGGGGTCCAGCTCCTCCAGCAGGGCGGAAAAGCCCTTGCCGGCCACGCCGTACATGCCCTTGTCCAGCTTCACTTCATTGAACTTGAATGCCATATTCCGATTCCTCCTCAAAGCATGATGACGGCCTCGCCGTCCGCGGCGGTGAGCACCAGATACGCCTTGCCCTCCTCGGCGGCGCAGACGCCGCCGTCGCCGTCGGCGACCAGGATCGTGCTGCCCGCTGTCAGCGAGCCGGTGTAGGCCACCTCCGCGGTGCCCGCCAGCTGGACGGCGGCGTGGCCGCCCCGGGTGCCGCAGCAGATGCCGATGAAGGCGTCTTCCTCGCCGCAGGCGGTCACAGTGCCGTTGCCGCTCATTTTCACAGGGGTGCCTGCGGCGATGGCCGCCCCGTCCGCCGCACCGAAAGTGGCGACGATTTCGCCGATGCCGTTGAAAGAATAGTTCATATCCATCCTCCTCAGATCAAATAGTCCTCGCCGTTAAACCGGACCTCGCTGTCCCGGCCCGGGAGCTGGCAGATCGGCGGGAAGCGCTCTTCCAGCTTTTTCTCCAGGCTGGCGCGCAACTCCATCAGCTCCTGTACCTCCATGTACGCCGCCGCCTTTTTGACGGAGGGAGCCATGGTCTCGTCCCAAAGCAGGCCCAGACGGTAGATCTCCCGCCTCTCCCGCTCCAGGAGCTCGTCCCCCGCCCGGGCGCGCTTTTCCAGCGCCTCCAGCTCCGGCAGATAGCTCTTGCCCCGGCTGCTCTCCGCGAAGTCCCGCAGCCGCTTGCTCTTCAGCACGCCTGCCTCCCGCTGGGCGGGCACCGCCACGAAGCTCCACTCGTAGGCGTCCGTGGCCCCGTGGAGCACCGTGTGGCAGAGTCTGCCCTCATAGCTCTGGCCGGGGACGTGGGCGCAGTGCTCCTCGTTGCAGATGCTGCACTTGCGGTATCTCACCGCGCAGCCCACGCTGGTCTCCCGGACGATGCCCCCCTCGATGGCCTCGATGAGGGGCTCCGTCTCCGCCGTCCGGAGCATGTAGGCCCAGCCCTTGAGGTACTTGTAGGGCTCCCCGGCAATGTTGACGCGGCCGGGCTCGGAGGCTACCTCCGTGCGGTAGATGCGGGCCAGCTGGCCCGCCGCCGTCCAGGCGTGGTCCATCAGGCCGCTCTTGCCCACGTAGAGGGGCTGCAGCTCCTCCAGACAGGCGGTGGAAAACCGCTCGAAGTCCCGGTCCACCTCGTTGTCGCAGAGCTTCACCGTGAAGGTATAGACCTCCTCCGCGGTCAGCGCCCGTCGGGCAAAGGCGCTGATGGCCTCCAGCTCCGGGGCGGAGGGCCCGCCCAAGGCCCCCGATTTGCTGATCCTCATACGCTTTCCTCCATCTCGCCGGCCTCCGCCAGCGCTTTTTCGCTCTGGGCCCGGTAGAGCGCGGCCCGGGCAAGCTCCACCTCGTCCTGCAGGTTCACGTTCTCCCACAGAATCTCAAAGGGGCAGTCATAGCCGTGCATCCTGAGCCACAGGGAGCAGATCCTTGCGATCACAGGCTCCACGGACCGGCGGATGGCGGTGATCTCGCTGGTCATCAGATCCGCCTGCTGTACGGACATGCGCTCGGTGGAGCTCCAGTTCAGTCCCAGCATAAAGGGCGGGATGCCCGTCCGGGCGATGAGCTGCTCTAAGATCTGCCGCACCGGCACCTCGCTGTCCAGCACCTGGTTGTCCGCGCCGATGACCCGGATGTCCACGTCGCCCACCGCCACGAAGTCCCGGACGGCGCCGGAGCGGGTCTCCTGCATGGCGGCGCTCCAGGCCCGGGCCACCTCTTCCGCCCGGTCCGCGGCGCCGCCCCGGTTCAGCAGCTCGCTCTCCGGCTTGCAGACCACGGCGTAGCGCACGCTGCCGCAGCGCTCCCAGTTGGTCCCCACGGCGGTGAAGATCTTCATCAGGATATCCGTGAGGAAGGGCATGCTCCTAAGCAGGGAGCAGCCGTAGGGGCTGTCCGCCTCCGGGGAGAAGGGGGTAAACAGCAGTAGCTCCTGCCGGGGCAGGGGCTTAGGCTCCAGACTGTCGCAGAGGCAGATGGAAAAGTCCAATGGCGTCTTCCCCTCCCGGACGCACACCTCCGCCACATTGCCGCAGAGCACCGCGGCGATGTCCCGGCTGCCCCAGGTGACGATCTCCCCCACGGCCCGGCCGCAGGTGATCATGGAGTCCAGATAGACGTCCAGGAAGGCATTGATGCCATAGCACCCCCGCCCCGTGTCCACCGTGGCCAGAAAGCGCCCCAGCTCCGCGTCCGCCCGGGGGTCGGTGCAGCGTGCGGAGACACCGCCGGTGAGCCGGATGAGCTTCAAGATCGCCGCGTCCACCACCGGCACCGCCTCCCGGATGGCCCGGTAGAGGCGCACATCGCCGCCCCCCAGGGGCGTGTAGCCGTCCAGGGCGGTGAAGGGATGCCGCGCCCCGGTCCGGAGCTGGGCGTGGGCCGCCGGCTCCTTTTTCTTTTGAAACAGCCTCATTGTTCCAGCAAATTCCTCCATCCCATTCAATTTGAGGGTGATCGCTCCGCCGCGCATACGGCGAAGCCGGTTTTTGCGCCGCCCAGCCAGGTCTGGGCAAAGTAGCGCATGTCGTCCATGGCGTGGTCATTCTCCTTCACCGGGCGGTCGGCCCCCGACTCGTCCCAGACGTAGAGCTCCATCTCCCGGAGGGTGTCGCGGCACGGTCGGCAGATCGCCATTTTCCCCGTACGCAGCATCTCCGCCGTAAGACGGATGCCGCTGACCACGTCGTTTCTTGCCTTGACCACCGGGAGGCCGGTCTCCCGGAGCGCCGCCATGAAGCTGGCCGCCGAGGGATCCACGATGACGGCCTCCACCCGCCGTGTCCCGATGAGGGAGAGCATTTCCCGGACGTATTCGCCGTCCGTCATCTGGCGTCCCCGTTCCCGGGAGGCGTAGTAGAACTCCGCGATGCGGTACCAGACGCCCTCCTTCTCGCCCCAGAGACCGAAGGAGGCGGGGTTGGCCGTGCCGTAGTCACAGGAGACCACGTACCGACGGCAGGGCTCCGCCGGGACGGGCACGGCCATGTCCGGCGTGAAGAAGTCGTAGACCCTGCCCTCCGGCAGCACCCACTCCCCCAGCACGAAGCGCCGGTAGAACGCGCCGGAATACCGCCGGCGGTAGCGCTCCAGCGTTTTTTCCGACAGGCTGGGGTTGTCCTCCATGCGAAAGCGCAGATGGAGCGCCCGCCGCTCCGCCGCTTTGCAGATCCACTCCCGGTAGAACCAGTGGCCCGGCGACTCCGGATTGCAGTTGAA
>Ga0079305_1003355_pt1 | contig 11035 bp, 5 predicted proteins | sample LMS_cellobiose_e_FD_79183 | JGI IMG/M metagenome (GOLD analysis project Ga0079305, IMG submission 79183) | Rumen-fistulated moose microbial communities from Alaska, USA - LMS_cellobiose_enrichment | ecosystem: Host-associated > Mammals > Digestive system > Stomach > Rumen fluid ... | reverse complement strand
CAAATCTGTGGGAGTCAAAAACGGCGCCCGCACCTTTGAATTTCCGGTGATTTTACGCGCCATCAACACCGTTGATGCCATGACCGCCACTGTGGAACCGTTGAGCTGGACATTGCTCGGCCGCATCACCGAACGCATTCTGGCAGAAGTCCCCGGCGTCAACAGGGTGCTGTATGACTGTTCGCCCAAACCCCCGGCGACCATTGAGTGGGAATGATATAACTGTTGTTCAGGACCACTTGGAAACACAGAATGAGTACAGGGCGAGACAGGTTCCTTGGGCTGTTAAGCTCTTCCTGGAGGAAGGTCGCTATATCAGTTTGAATAAGATCAATCACTTTCTTACCTTCAGAAAGAACGACGTATAAGCCTGTTTTTCACTGATTACAGATCCTGTGATAAAAAAGGTGGTCAGTGATTTGCTTGCGGGAGAAGTGCTCCCTAAGAGAGCGGAAGGCTGAGGGCCAAGCACCAATTGAACACTACTGTTGAAGTAAATAAAAGAAGATTTGTAGAAAATTCATTCAGTTATGAAGCTTTTCTCTTGAACTGGAAGCCCGCTGTCGCTATAATATGAGACAGTGGGTTTCTTTTATTCGTTAGCCTGTATGATATCTCTAGAGAGGAAAAATGCTATGAAAGTAAGTTACAAAAAGCTCTGGAAGCTGCTTATAGACAACGACATGAAGAAAAAGGACCTTCAGGCCGCTGCGAAGCTCAGCTGGGCGTCGGTCACCAAATTTTCAAAGGGAGAAACCGTCAGTATGGAAGTGCTGATGAAGGTCTGTAAAGCACTTGAGTGTGATATTGGGGATGTCATGGAGCTCATCCCGACAGAGGATGGCAGCGAAGAATAATGCATTGCTGCATTGACGGGGGGTTTATTTCATGAAGATTTTCGATAATGTCACTGAGATCGTCCGAAATGATATGGAACAGACGATTCGGCGCGGCAGCAAGGTATCTGTAGCGGCGGCTTGTTTTTCCATGTATGCCTATAATGTTTTGAAGAAGCAGCTGGAATCCGTTGACGAATTTCGGTTCATTTTCACGTCTCCAACTTTTATTGCAGAGAAGGCAGAAAAACAGAAACGTGAATTCTATATCCCCCGTCTCAATAGAGAGCAAAGCCTCTATGGTACGGAGTTTGAAATCAAGCTTCGTAACGAGATGACGCAGAAAGCTATTGCTCAGGAATGTGCTGAGTGGATTAGGAAGAAAGCACGCTTCCGTTCTAATATCACTGGCGAAAACATGGGCGGATTTATGACCGTGGCCTCTCCTGTTGAGGAAGTGGCATATATGCCGATGAACGGCTTCACTACGGTGGATATCGGGTGTGAGCGCGGCAACAACAGTTATAACATGGTCAACCGTATGGAAGCGCCCTTCTCTACACAGTACATGCAGCTTTTTGACACGCTCTGGAATGACCGCAATAAGCTCCAGGACGTAACAGACGTAATCATTGAAAATATCACGTCCGCTTACAATGAAAACTCTCCTGAATTTATATACTTCATGATGCTGTATAACGTCTTCAGCGAGTTTCTTGATGATCTGTCTGAGGATGTTCTTCCCAACGAGGCCACAGGTTTCAAGCAGAGCAAAATATGGAGTATGCTCTATGAGTTCCAGAAAGATGCTGTGCTGGCGATCATCAATAAGCTGGAGAAATACAACGGCTGCATTCTGGCAGACAGCGTTGGTTTAGGTAAAACCTTCACTGCGCTGGCTGTAATCAAATACTACGAAAACAGAAATAAGACGGTTCTCGTTCTTTGCCCGAAGAAGCTGTGCGAGAACTGGAATACATACAAGGACAACTATGTAAACAACCCGATTGCGTCGGATCGGTTGAACTATGATGTTCTTTTCCACACGGACCTTTCAAGGGCTGGGGGCGTATCCAACGGTCTTGACCTGGACCGTCTGAATTGGGGCAACTACGATCTGGTCGTTATTGATGAGTCTCATAACTTCCGTAATGGAGCAGGTACCCATGCCAACACGCAGGAGAACCGCTATGTCAAACTTATGGATAAGGTGATCCGCGCCGGCGTGAAGACAAAGGTACTGATGCTTTCCGCAACCCCTGTCAATAACCGTTTCACGGATTTGAGAAATCAGCTTGCCCTCGCTTATGAAGGCAATTCGGAATACATAACCGACAAACTTGATACGAAAAAGCCTATTGAGGAAATCTTCCGCCAAGCACAAAAGGCTTTTAACGCATGGAGCAAGCTCGAACCTGAAGCGAGAACAACAGAAGCTCTGCTTCGGACGCTGGACTTTGACTTTTTTGAAGTGCTGGACAGTGTAACGATTGCGCGTTCGCGCCGCCATATCGAAAAATACTATGACACTGCAGAAATCGGTCAATTCCCGCAGCGTCTGAAGCCGATATCACTGAGACCATCCATGACGGATCTGAACAGCGCTATCAACTACACGCAGATATATGAGCAGCTGATGCTGCTGTCCCTCTGCGTTTATACGCCGTCGAACTATATCTTCCCCAGCAAGCTGTCTAAGTACATTGACCTGACGCACAACAAGGGGACAAACCTGACACAACGCGGTCGTGAGCAAGGTATCCAGCGCCTCATGAGTATCAACCTCCTGAAACGACTGGAGAGTTCCGTATACTCGTTCAACCTTACCCTGAGCCGCATTCTGGAATTCATCAACGGCACTATCAAAGCAATCAATGATTTTGAGAAGTACGGCAGTGCGGATCTCGACATGTTTGAGGCGTCTGACAGCGACTTCGATATGGAAGACAGCAATACCGATTTCTTTACAGTCGGTAAGAAAGTCAAAATAGACCTGGCAGACATGGACTATAAGACCTGGCGCTTAGAACTTGAGCAGGATGCGGACACGCTTGAGCTGCTGACGCTGATGATTGCCGACATCACGCCTGAACACGATCTGAAACTACAGACACTCTTCAAGCTGCTGGATGAAAAAATGAGCAAGCCAATCAACGAATGCAATAAAAAGATTCTTATCTTCTCGGCTTTCTCGGATACCGCAGAATACCTGTATGATCAGGTCAGCGGATACATGAAAAAGAGCTACGGCCTGGATACCGCTGTGATCACAGGATCCATTGACGGGCGTACAACGCTCAAAGGGCTGAAGCCTACGCTGAATAATGTCTTGACCTGCTTCTCTCCGATTTCCAAAAGCCGGGATGTTCTGATGCCTAGCAGCACGGCGGAAATTGATATCCTGATCGCAACGGACTGCATTTCTGAAGGGCAAAACTTGCAGGATTGCGACTACCTGGTGAACTATGATATTCATTGGAACCCGGTGCGCATTATTCAGCGCTTCGGCCGCATCGACCGTATCGGCAGCCGGAACAAGTATATTCAGCTGGTGAATTTCTGGCCGGATATGACGTTGGACGAATATATCAATCTGAAATCCCGCGTTGAGACTAGAATGAAAATATCCGTTCTGGCTTCTACTGGTGACGATGACCCGATCAATCTGGAGGAAAAAGGCGATCTGGAATACCGGAAGCAGCAGTTGAAGCGGCTGCAGGAAGAAATTGTGGATATCGAGGATATGTCCACAGGCATTTCTATTATGGATCTCGGGCTGAATGAATTCCGGCTGGATTTGCTGGAGTATATCAAGACACATGACGATCTTGAAAAAAAGCCCAAGGGCCTGCATGCCGTTGTCCCGGCGGATGCGGAAAATCCGGAAGGCGTCATTTTTGTGCTCCGGAACATCAATAATGGCATCAACATAGACAACCAGAACCGCATTCATCCATTTTACATGGTTTATATCAGTTCGAGCGGTGATATTGTCTGTGACTACCTGAACCCGAAGAAGCTGCTGGATACAGTACGGCTGCTATGCCGTGGCAAAAAGGAACCTGTACTGTCTCTGTGCCGCAAATTTAATGAAGAAACCGATGATGGCAGGAACATGCAGGAAGTTTCAGAACTGCTGAATGATGCGATCAATTCCATCATCGACGTGAAGGAAGAAAGCGATATTGACAGCCTCTTCTCCGCTGGCGGCACATCTGCGCTGATGTCCGAGATCAACGGGCTGGATGACTTCGAGTTGATTTGCTTCCTCGTGGTTAAGTGACGCCCCAAGAACGAAGTGATTGGCTGGCGGAACTTATACAGAGGAGAAGTAAGGAGGTGTTTCCGTGCTGGGCTTACCAAAAAGCACAGAGTTTAACCGACGAATTCCAAAGCAGAAGTTCTATGAGAACCTGTCGGTGACGCCTGCGCTGAAACGCATTTTCATAGACCAGATCAAGGTGATATACTGGCGCAACAAGATTGCTGCTACGACCATGAATCTGGCTGCGGGAGATAGTGTAACGGAGATAGAGGTATTTGAGGTTCGGCTGGACGCTCCGCAGCTGGATATATCCGTTCTGAAGCAGATTGATAAAGAGATCCCGTACCATATCGTGTTTCTGTTGGAATACGAAGGCAAGTATCAGGCATGGACCGCTTACAAAGAGTCGGCTGCATCTGGCAATAACGCATTCAAGGTTGGGACCTATTATCATACTGATTGGCTCACAGAGCAGGAACTCCCGCTGAAGGTGGATGGCCTCAATACCGATGCTGTCTACGAAAACTTCGTGCGGCAGATTGCTGGAGATGCACTGCAGGCAGACAGCGCGGAATCGCTGAAAGAGTCCGTGGAACGCGATGCCCGCAGGCAGGAATTACTGAAGCAAATTACTGCGCTGAAGGCTAAGGTGCGGAAAGAAAAACAACTGAACAAGCAAGTTCAGTTGAATTCAGAGCTGAAGAGGTTAAAGAAGGAACTGGGAAGGATATGCAATGAGGATCAAAAAAGTTGAACTTACATTATTTAAGAGATTTACGCATCTACTTGTTGAAGAAATTCCAGAGACAACTAAACTGGTAGTCCTTGTTGGACCTAACGGTTCTGGGAAGACTTCTTTTTTAGAAGCATTGAATCACTATTACAAATATTCTGGCTATAATGATATTGGTGATTATCATTATTTAAGCAAAACTGGAAATGTTGAGGAACACAAGCATAATGAATGGTATACACTTGCCGCTCAAATGGTTGATGTTGAATTCTTTGATGTTAGTTTCCCGAAAAATGTAGAACAGAGCCTTATCAAAGGCCATTTCTACTTTCGTAGTGCATATAGAAATGAGTCTGATTTCCAGATAGATTCTATGCAAAGACAAAACGATCCTACAACATCTGTCCGATTGTCAACCCTTATACAGAATGATCAAACTGTTTCTGCGAACTATCAGAGATTAATTGCAAATACAATTTCAGGACTGTTTGATGAAGAAAACAATCAAAAGTCGGTCGAAGAGTTGCGGGAAGAATTAACTGGTAAGATCCGTGATGCTATGGGGAGAGTCTTTGAGGATTTGACATTTTCTTCGCTTGGAGAACCTTTGAAAAATGGGAATTTTTACTTCACAAAAGGAACAACAAAAGATTTTCATTATAGAAATCTATCTGCTGGAGAAAAATCAGCGTTCGATTTGATATTAGATATGGTTGTTCAATCAAAGTATTATCCAGATGCAATATATTGTATCGACGAACCCGAAACCCATATGCACACTAAATTGCAAGGAAAAGTATTACGTGAATTGTATCAGCTTACTCCGGGTAATTCACAGCTATGGTTATCAACGCATTCAATAGGTATGTTACAAGAAGCCGAGGATATTGAAAAAGAAATGCCAGGTACAGTTGCTTTTTTGGATTTTGGAGGGAGAGACTTTGACATTGATCAGATTATCCGGCCTTCAAAAGTTGGGAAGGCTGTCTTGGAAAAATTTTATGAGCTGACATTTGGCGATTTTGCAAAATTGCTGTTACCTAAGACAATTATCTTTTGCGAAGGAGATCCTAATGGAACCAGACGCAAGGATTTCGATAAAAGAATATACACAACGATATTTGGTGATACGCATCCAGAAGCATTTTTTATCTCCGGAGGATCTTGTAATGATATCGAAGACATAGAGAAAAGGCATGGAGAAATAATTAGCACTTTACTAAAAAATGCCAAGGTTATTAAGGTTGTAGATCGAGATGACCGAAGTGAACAAGAAGTAGAAGAACTCTCTGGCAAAGGAATAACAGTATTATCTGGACGAAATCTTGAATCTTATTTGCTTGATGATACAGTGATCAGAAAACTATGTAATAGTGTTGGGCAAGGAAATAAATATACTGAATGTATTACTGAAAAAACTGCGGCTATTTTGGCGTCAGTTTCCAGAGGAAATCCTGAGGATGATTTAAAATCTGCGCGTGGAGATATCTATACTGCATTAAAAAGGATCTTAGGCCTAACCAAATGTGGAAATAATGCTGATTCTTTTATCAGAGACACAATGGCTCCTCTGATTACGCCTGATATGGACGTGTATAGACGCTTGGAAAATGAAGTGTTTGGAAATTAGGAGGATTTCAAATGGACATGATGCGAATGGAAACGCCGGATCTGACGGCGGCGAATGTTGAGAAAATCGGTGAGCTGTTTCCGAACTGCATTACAGAGACGACAGACGAAAACGGCAAGCTGAAGAAGGCTATCAACTTTGATTTGCTTCGCCAGATGCTGTCTGCAGATGTTTTGGAAGGTGATGAAGCATACGAGTTTACTTGGGTGGGGAAAAAAGCTGCTATCGTTGAAGCGAATAAACCTATTCGTAAAACTTTGCGTCCCTGCCCTGAACAGAGTGTGGATTGGGACACAACCGAAAACCTGTATATTGAGGGTGACAACTTGGAGGTTTTGAAACTCCTTCAAGAGAGTTATCTGGGGAAAGTTAAGTTAATTTATATAGACCCGCCCTATAATACGGGAAGCGATTTCATTTATCGTGATGATTTTACCCAGTCGGTGGAAGATTATGCAGAGCAATCTGGGGTCTATAGCGAAGAGGGTGACAGGCTTTTCAAAAATACAGATTCTAATGGGCGTTTTCATTCTGATTGGTGTAGTATGATGTATTCTCGCTTGATGCTTGCGAGGAATATACTATCGGATAATGGAGTCATTTTCATATCAATTGATGAAAATGAGGTAGAGAACCTGAAGAAAATATGTAGTGAAGTTTTTGGCGAAGGGAATTTTGCAGGCGAAATAATCTGGAAGAATAGCAGTAAAAATGACCAAGCTTATATTTCTATTCAACATGAGTACATTCTCTGCTATGTGAAGAGCAAAGCGTACAATACAGGCGAATGGGTTGAACATAAGGAAGGTATTGACGAAATATTCAAAGCCTTTGAGGGATTTAGAAAGCAATACGGCAACGACTGGAAAGCTATACATAAAGCGGCTTTAGATTGGTATAAGCAGTTTCCCGAGTCTAATCCGATATACTCAAGCAAACATTATTCTTGGATGGATGAACGTGGGGTGTACTTCCCCGATAACATTTCTGGACCTCACTTTGGCCAGTATCGTTATGACGTGATACACCCTATAACAGGAAAGGTGTGTAAAGAACCTGCGAGTGGGTGGAGATTTGCAGAATCCACTATGAAAGAAAGAATTGCTCAGGGGTTAGTGCATTTTGGCGATGATGAAACGACTGTACCGAATAACAAAACATACTTGGTTAATACACTTAACCAAAGCCTAACAAGTATTAAATATAAAGATGGACGTGTTGCATCAAAACAATTGACCGCATTAATGGGAACAAATTGTTTCACCAATCCGAAGGATGTATCAGTGCTTCAAACCATCTTTACAGCTATTGGTTTAGAAGATGGAGACATTGTTCTTGATTTCTTTTCTGGATCTGGTTCTACTGCTGAAACTGTAATGAACATTTCAAATGAAACTGGCTTAAAGTTGCATTTTATTATGGTTCAGCTCCAAGAGAACCTAGACGAGACTTTGAAAACAGCTGTTGGAAGCACGAAACAAGTTATGGCTAATGCAATAGAATTGTGTGATCAAATGGGCGTGCCTCATCTCTTGACCGAAATTGGTAAAGAACGCATTCGTCGTGCTGGGGCCAAAATCAAAAAAGAAAACACGTTACTAACACAAATTTTAGATACTGGTTTCCGAGTCTTTAAACTAGACGACAGCAACATGAATGATGTGTATTATGCTGCAGGAGATTATACTCAGAATCTGTTGACTATGCTTGAGTCCAATGTGAAAGCTGATCGCACGGATCTGGATCTCCTCTTTGGATGTCTGCTGGAATGGGGGCTGCCCCTTTCCATGCCATATAAGTCAGAAAAGATTGACGGTTGCACAGTCCATACGTACAACGACGGAGATTTGATTGCCTGCTTCGATGAGAATATTCCTGATGCGGTAATCAAGGAAATTGCACGGCGGCAGCCGCTCCGCGCTGTTTTCCGCGATAGTAGCTTCAACGGAAGCCCTGCGAAGATCAATGTCGGTGAAATCTTTAAGATGCTGGCACCAGATACGAGGGTAAAAGTGATCTAAAAGGAGGCATTTGCCGTGCGAATACAGTACAAGCATCAGAAATTCCAGGCAGATGCTGCTAAAGCTGTGGTGGATGTCTTCGCTGGACAACCATATCTGACCCCTACCTACATGATGGACCGGGGCTCAGGTTACTATACAAGCCTTACGGATGACCAGGATTTCACCGGCTGGGGCAATCAGCGTATCATTCCAGATCTGAACGACCAGCTGATTCTGGAGCATCTGCAAAAAATACAGCGGGCAAACCAGATTGCCCCTTCATCCAAGCTGGAAGGCCGTACCGATGGCTATAACCTGACCGTTGAGATGGAAACCGGCGTCGGCAAGACATATACCTACATCAAGACCATGTATGAACTGAACCGCGCCTATGGCTGGAGCAAGTTCATTATCGTGGTTCCCAGCATCGCTATCCGCGAGGGTGTCTATAAATCCTTCGAGATGACGCAGGAGCATTTTGCCGAGGAATACGGGAAGAAGATCCGCTTCTTCATCTACAATTCCTCTCAGCTGACGGAGATCGACCGCTTTGCGTCTGACAGCTCCATCAACGTCATGATCATCAATTCCCAAGCGTTTAACGCCAAGGGCAAGGATGCCAGACGTATTTACATGAAGCTGGACGAGTTCCGTTCCCGCAGGCCGATTGATATCATTGCGAAGACAAACCCGATCCTGATCATTGATGAGCCGCAGTCTGTGGAAGGCAAACAGACAAAAGAGCGTCTGAAGGAGTTTCATCCCCTTCTGACGCTGCGCTACTCCGCTACGCATAAATCCGACAGCATCTACAACATGGTCTATCGGCTGGACGCAATGGAGGCCTATAACAAGCGCCTGGTCAAGAAGATCGCCGTCAAAGGTATCTCCGAGTCTGGAACGACAGCTACGAATAGCTATATCTATCTTGAGAGTATCAATCTCTCCAAGAGTGATCCTACTGCGACGATACAGTTTGATGTGAAGCAGGCGGCAGGAACAAAGGCAAAGAGCCGCATCGTCAAGATTGGCGATAACCTGTATGATTATTCTGGCGGTCTGGAAGAATACCGAAACGGCTTTGTCGTGAAGTCCATTGACGGGCGTGATGACTCTGTTGAGTTCCTGAACGGCGTAAAGATATACGCTGGCGACGTGATCGGTAAAGTGGATGAAGATCAGCTGCGCCGCATTCAGATCCGCGAGACGATCCTTTCTCATATTCAACGCGAACGCCAGTTGTTCTATAAGGGCATTAAGGTTCTGAGCCTGTTCTTTATTGACGAAGTGGCAAATTATCGTGAGTATGACGCTGCTGGTCAGCCAGTCAACGGCAAATACGCCACGATGTTCGAAGAGGAATATGAGGATATCGTAAGCACACTTCAGCTATCCATCGGCGAGGATGACTACACCAAATACCTGGACAGTATCCAGGCATCCAAGACTCATGCTGGCTACTTCTCCGTAGACGGCAAGGGCAAGATGATCAACAGTAAGGTCGGCAGGAAAGAAACGACTTCTGATGATGTCAGTGCCTATGAGCTGATCATGAAGAATAAGGAGCTTCTGCTGGACCGAGATCCGAAGAAGTCTCCAGTACGCTTCATTTTCTCCCACTCCGCGCTGCGTGAAGGATGGGACAATCCGAATGTGTTCCAGATTTGTACGCTGAAACAAAGCAGCAGCGATGTCAGAAAGCGCCAGGAAGTGGGCCGCGGTCTCCGCCTGTGCGTCAATCAGGACGGCGAGCGCATGGATACCAATGCGCTGGGCAACGATGTCCATAACGTAAACGTGCTGACGGTTATTGCCAGCGAAAGCTATGACTCTTTTGCCAAGGGGCTTCAAACCGAATTGGCCGAGGCTGTCGCTGACCGTCCGCGTGCCGTTACGCCTGAACTTTTTGAAGGCAAAATGATTACGGACAGCAAGGGTGATACAAATGCCATCACCGCTGATACCGCAAGGGAAATCTGGCTTGATATGCGCATGAACGGCTATATTGATAAGGCTGGTGCGCTCACCGACAAGTATTACGCGGATAAAGCCAACGGCGAGATCAAGGTCGCTGAAGAGGTCGCAGATTCTGCCGCCTCGATCATCCAGATCGTTGATTCCATCTATGATGCCAAGAGCATGCAACCTGAAAATGCCCGCAGCAATAATGTGGAGTTGCAGGTGAACGAGGACAAGCTTGCTATGCCAGAGTTTAAGGCGCTCTGGTCCAAGATCAATGCGAAGTCTGTGTACGTGGTAGATTTCGATACTGATGAGCTGGTAAAGAAGTCTATTGCATCCTTGGACAGCAAACTCCGCGTCTCCAAGATTTATTTCAAGGTTGAGGCAGGTACTATGGGTAGCATCAAGTCCAAGGAGGCACTTGCATCAGGAGCCTCCTTTGTCAAAGAAGAGTCTGCCAGTTACGGCGTGACCGTCACGGCGAATTCCAACGTGAAGTATGATCTGGTAGGCAAACTGGTGGACGAGACTGGTCTGACACGGAAGGCAATTATTGCTATTCTGCAAGGGATACAGCCGTATGTGTTCGATCAGTTCAAGGATAAT
>Ga0079305_1003354_pt1 | contig 11036 bp, 8 predicted proteins | sample LMS_cellobiose_e_FD_79183 | JGI IMG/M metagenome (GOLD analysis project Ga0079305, IMG submission 79183) | Rumen-fistulated moose microbial communities from Alaska, USA - LMS_cellobiose_enrichment | ecosystem: Host-associated > Mammals > Digestive system > Stomach > Rumen fluid ... | reverse complement strand
GTCGTTTACGATCAGGTTGATTCCGATCGCCTCGAGGTCCTTCTTGGCTTCGGTCAGGATCATGAATGCCGGGTGGTCGCCGGATCCGTCAGCCGGGATCATGGCTTCGTACTCGAGCTTGGCGCCTTCCGGAGCAGCGGTGACCTTTCCGTCAGCGACGGTGTAGCCGGCAGCCTCGAGGAATCCGAGAGCAGCGGTCTTGGCAGCCTCTCTCTTATCATCAGCGCTCATGTCGGAAGTGTAGATGTCATTTCCGTCAACGTCTACCGAGAAAGCGAGTCTGTAGTCGTCATCGGTCGGCTGGGGAGCAGCCCAGGACGTGTTGGAAATAGGATAGTTGATAACTTCAGCAGCATCAGCATAGTAGGAGTCGATAGCCACGTCTCTGTGTACGCTGAAGATGGTCGCGAAGGCCTTTCTGAGGTTCTTGGAAGCATCAGAACCGGGTTCGCCGGCAACGGATACGTTGACGGAGTTGATTCCGATATAACCATAGCCGAGGTTGTCTACCAGGTTGGTGGTGATAACATCGCCGTTGAGGTCATCATTGCCGTTGGCGTCGGAGATGGCCTGAGCGGTGTCCTTGGAGAAGCTGGGATCGGTGATATCAACGGTTCCGGTGATAAGGCCGTTCAGCTTGTCGGCATCGCTCATCTCACGGAACTGAACGTCCTTGGTCTTCGGAGCGCCCTTGTAGTAATTCTCGTTGGCTTCGAAGTAAACGATACCGTTCTCATACTTAACGAATTTGTAGGGGCCGGCGCCCATGGGCTCCGTGGTCTTCGCTCTCACGCTGGAGAGGTCGCCCTTGTCAAATCCGAACATGTTGTTGTCATAGTCATATTTTGCCGGATCACCGTAGTAGTGAAGCGGGCAGATGTTGACGCCCAGGTTGTAGATAGCGGGAGCGTCGACCTTGGTGGCCACGATGCGGAGGCTGTAGTCACCGGTCTTCTGGATACCGCTGATGTTGGCAGCGGAATCGCCGGTCTCGACACCGACGGTGTACTCTTCATAGTTCGGGAAGAGATCCTCTACCGTGCTTCCGGCGTTCTCGACGCTGATGAGCTCTACTACGTTGTTTCCGTAGGCTTCCATCATGGTAGCGGCGAAATCTTCAACGGTAGCGCCCTCGTCAAGAGTGAATCCCCAGTTGCCTGCACATCCGGCGACATCGCCTTCGTCATTGTAACCGGCAGCTACGAGGTAATCGCAGATCTCCTGAGCGATGGCTACAGAAGCGGTATCGGCCACTTCCCAGTAAGCCTTCTGCTGATCTTCTGTCCAGAGGCTGAAGTCGGTGTTGTCCGGGCCTGCGGCAATGATCAGGTTGAGCAGGGTGTCCATTCCGGAACGATAGGCATCCATGCCCTCGATCGGAACTGCGAACAGCGTGCTGGATCCGTCATAGGTCGGGTCGCTGAGGACATACATCGTGAAGATGACGTCATCGATGGTGACAGGCTCTCCGTCGGAGAATACCAGGTCATCTCTCAGGGTGAAATCGTAGAAAACGGTTCCATCCGGGTTCTCGGTCATGACGATGTCAGCGGGTCCGTAGTAGGTGTACTCGGTTCCGTTGTACTCAGCCTTCTCGCCTTCGATACCATTCATGATCACGTTTCCGAGTCTGTCGGTGGTCAGAAGAGAGATCTGAGTCATGGACGCGACGTCCTGGTCATAAGCGGTCTCAGCAAAGAATGGAGAGAATTTGCTGCTGAAGTTGGAATAACCAACTACCATAGGTGTGCCTTCGGTGGTGTCTCCGCCATCTCCGCCCTCGTCGGATCCGCCGGATCCACCGCATGCGGCCATGGAGAATACCATGACAAAGACGAGCAGCAAAGCCATCAAAACTTTTGCTTTTTTCATTGTTTTCGTCCTTTCTTTCGAATCGATACTCTTAAGCTATAACGTATGACTACAACATTGTTCTGTCGTTTTCGGCTGCGCCTTTACGGTACAGTAAGGGCATGCGAAGAATGGTCTTCACAAACCCTTCACAATTTTAGCACATACCGTGTAAAATGTCAAAAAATAACGTTTAATTGTGTTAATTAATATCGACCTGGACCTGTCTCTCCCATTCCAGCCTGCTCTCCGTCTTCAGCGAACTGATCTGGAGCAGCAGCGCGTCGCCGACGCAGAAGAGGAAGAGGACGGATCCGGTGAAATAATAACCTCTTCCGTGAATGATGAGCCAGACCAGCTCTCCGACGAAAGCGATCCCGAGTATTATCATCATCGCCTTCCTGCGGTTCGGCATGCCCTTGATGCTCTTATCGTAGACGTATTCCGTTATCTCACCGTGGCCCCTGACCCACTGGGAAGTGCGGTAGATAAGCACGCCGCCGAGGACCACTGAGATGCCGTACGGAAGGACCACATACCAGGTGTTCATCACTCCGTCGGCCGGAAAGAGCCCCGCCACTATCAGCAGGATCTCCGTCAGGACCGAGAAGAAGAGGCATGAGCTCATGCTCCTCGCCTTATCGCCTTTCAGGACGTAATAATCACCGGTGTAATGGTAATCGCCGTTCGCGTCGAGCCGGTATTTGTCAAGATGGTCTCTTTTCTTCATGAGGTCCCTACTCTATTCCGCTGAGGTCGTAATCGTCCAGATAGGCCTTTGCTCTCAGGCAGACCTTGCAGAGCGTATCGCCGTCAAAGGGGCTCTCAAGCCCCGCGTGAGCGAGAAGGTCCGTAAAGGTCCTGCTGCCGCCCTGCTCCGTATACTTCATGTAGTGCGCCCAGGCGTCGGCTCTGTCCTTTTTGATCATCGCCCAGAACTCCAGAGCGACCGTCTGCGCCAGGCAGTAGTCGATATAGTAGAACGGGGAGCCGTAGATGTGGAGCTGCCTCTGCCAGCCCTCACCCTCGCTGTAGACGGGGATCTCGCCGTCCAGCTTCATCCAGGGCATGTATATGCCGAGCAGTCTCTTCCACTCCGCGTGTCTTTCGGCGGGTGTAAGCTCCGGTCTCTCGTAGACGATATGCTGGAAGTGGTCGACCATCGTTCCGTAAGGGATGAACGTTACCGCGCCGGCGAGATGGCTGTAGAGATACTTCCGGGTATCGCTTCCGAAGAAGCCTTCAGCCCACTCGTCTCCGAAGAACTCCATCGACATGGAGTGGACTTCGCAGGCCTCCATGCTGGGCCACACGTACTCCTGCGGGACCCTCTTAATATTGGTCCATTCGGCGAAAGCGTGGCCCGCCTCGTGGGTGATCACTTCGACGTCGTGCTGAGTGCCGTTGAAGTTCGCGAAGATGAACGGCACCTCGTAATCGGGGATGCCGGTGCAGTATCCGCCGGCCTGTTTACCCTCGGTGGACAGAAGGTCCATCAGTTCGTTTTCGAGCATCGTATTGAAGAATACGGAAGTCTCCGGGGAAAGCTCGTCGTAGAACTTCTTTCCGGCTGCCACGATGTCGTCCGGAGTTCCCTGAGGTCTGGGATTTCCGCTTCTGAATTCGAGAGCGTTGTCAGCGAAGCTCATAGGATATGTCTTGCCCAGACGCTCCGCCTGCTTCTGATAGATGGACGCCGCAAGGGGTACAAGGTATTCGACCACGGCTTTTCTGAACATCTCGACGTCGTTCCTGTCGTAGCAGTTTCTTCCCATGCGGTCGTATCCGAGCGGGATATAGTTCTCGTATCCGAGCATCTTTCCCATCTCGGTCCTGACCTTGACAAGCTCGTCGTAGATCCTGTCGAGCTCGGGCTGGTTCTCCTTATACCAGCCGCCATCCGCCTTCCACGCTGCCAGCCTTTCGGCATCGTCAGCTCCGGTCTTGAACGGCGCGAGCTGTGAGAGCGTGTAGACTCCGCCCTTAAACGGGATCTGCGCGGACGCTATCAGCTTGTCGTACTGAGTCGTGAGCTCGTTTTCTTTGATCATCAAAGGGATCAGCTCAGGCCTGAACGACCTCTTCTCGATCTCCGCGTTTATGAACATCAGGTCGCCGTATTCCGCGGTGAAGTCGGGGCGGAAGCGAGACTCGAGCAGAGCCTCCTTCCACGCGACCTGACACTCGTTCAGAACAGGCATAGCACCGTCCCAGAACTCGTTCTCTGCGTCGTAGAACTCGTCTCTCGTATCTATGGAAAGGCGTATCGAAGCGAGGGTGGCCATCGTAGCAATATGCTTCGACTCCTTCTCCATCTCCAGGAAGACTTCCTTGGCCGCCTCATAGCTTTCGGCGTTTCTGAACCTCTCTGTCAGAGCCGCCTGACCCGCCTTGACCGCTTCGATATCCGGTCTTTCGTATTTCATGTCTTTGAACTTCATGTCGTTATCTCCCGTGTATTTAACGTGCAAAGTGCTTCGCCTTGCGGCGAAGCACTTTATACTCATTCAGGTTAACTGAAGCCCTATGGCTTACTCCTCTTCCATGACCTTCAGGTCGTCCGCAAAGATGAGCTTGCAGCCGGTAGCGGCCTGGATGTCCTCTTTGGTGTAATCCGGGTGGAGCTCGGTAACTACGAGTCCCTCGGGTCTTACTTCCATGACGCCCATCTCGGTGATGATCAGGTTGACGACCTTCTCACCGGTAAGGGGAAGCGTGCACTTCTCAAGGATCTTGTGGTTGCCCTTCTGGGTGTGGGTCATGGCGATGATGACCTTCTTGGCTCCTACTACGAGGTCCATGGCTCCGCCCATTCCGGCGACCTTCTTGCCCGGAACGATCCAGTTGGCAAGGTCTCCGTTCTCGGCTACCTGCATGGCTCCGAGTACGGTCGCGTCAAGGTGTCCGCCTCTGATGATGCCGAAGCTGGTCGCGGAATCAAAGTATTTGACTCTCGGAACTACGTTTACCCATGCTCCGCCGGAGTCGATGATGTCAACGTTGATCTTGTCGAGCTCGGTAACTGTGGTGTCGAGGCCGGCAAATCCGTTCTCGGAATGCACCGTTACGACTACGTCATCGGGGATGAACTTCGGAACCAGGGTCGGAATACCGATACCGAGGTTTACGACGTCTCCGTCCTTGAATTCTTTCGCTACTCTCTTAGCAATTCTTTCTTTTATATCTGCCATACCGGTTCACCCTCCACAACACTCTCTACAAGTACGCCGGCGATATCGAAGTAATCCGGGTCAAGTTCGCCGATCTCGACGAGCTTCTCGGTCGCGATGATGGTGTGATCCGCGCATCCGGCCATAGGATAGTTAAAGTTCTTAGTCGCCTTGGCGCTCATGAAGTTGCCGAAGCGGTCAGCCACGGAAGCTCTCAGGAAAGCGGAATCCGCGCGGAGAGGTCTCTCCAGGAGGAATCTCTTTCCGTCGATCTCGATGGTGATCTTATCTCTTCCGAGCTCGTCCTTCTCGGTCTCCATCGGGGTTCCGAGTCCGGTCGGGGTAAGGACTCCGCCGAGTCCGAAAGCGCCTGCTCTCAGCTTCTCAGCGAGCGTTCCCTGCGGTACCAGAGTGTAGGTGAGCGATCCGTCCGCGAACTGCTCGTTCAGTCTGGGGTTGACGCCTACGTGGGACATGACGACGTGGTCGATCATATGCGCGTCGAGGAGCTTGCCGATGCCTCTGGAGGTCTTGCCAGCGCCGAACGCGGGCTGTCCTTCAGCAAATCCGCCGTCGTTGGCGATCACGGTGAGGTGCTTGACGCCCTTTCTGACCAGCGCGTCGATAATGCATTCCGGTGTACCGGTACCGAGGAATCCACCAATAGCTAGGGTCATTCCGTCCTGAACGCCGGCCACCGCTTCATCAGCTGTGATAACTTTGTTGATAGCCATATTTCAGTCACCTTTCTTTAAAAAATAATTAACATAAAAATTATATCACAACAATCAATAGAATACAATTCTAAGCGTTGTAATCTTCTTCCTCTTCTTCAGTCAGCCGGTCGTCCTCCGCATCTTCCGGGATAACGGCTTTCTGTCTGTCTTTCTTAGAAAAAAGCGATCTCTTCTGCTTCTTCTCTATCCTGCCTTCCGCTATCGCCTGCTTCTTCTCCCTGTGGTGACGTATGATGTTCGAGATATTCCCTACTGCAAGGACCAGAAATATCGCAAGGAGCACGAAGGTCTTAACATAATCCGCCATAACGCTTTTCTCCGGATCATCAAACAGTAAAAGGAACGGCCCGTATAAGGACCGTCCCAAAGATGCATATCAAACGCTTTATACAGCTCCCAGTCCGAGCGCGCCTACGATGAGGAATCCACCGCATGCGACTACGGCCATTACGAGCAGTGTAAGTACGCAGTAACCCATGATGTCCTTCGCGCCGAGGCCTGCAGCACCGAGTGCCGGGAGAGCCCAGAACGGCTGGATCATATTGGTCCACTGGTCGCCCCATGCGATCGCCATACCGGTCATCGCGGGTGATACTCCGAGTTCGAGTCCGGCAGGCATCATGATCGGGCCCTGAACTGCCCACTGTCCGCCGCCGGAAGGTACGAAGAAGTTTACGATACCTGCCGCGAGGAAGGTCCAGAGCGGGAAGGTCATCTGGTTGGAGATCGATACGAAGAAGTTGGAGATAACTGCCGCAAGGGATACTCCGGTAGCTCCTGCCTTGAATACCATCATGGCCTGAATTCCGGCGTAGAACGGGAACTGCAGGATGACGCCGGCAGCGCCGTGAGCAGCGTCGATAACGGCGTGCACGTAGCGGATCGGCGTTCCGTGGCCGATGAGTCCGAGGATCAGGAAGATGAAGTTTACGGCGTTAAGGTCAAGACCGTTGAGGCCCTTTCCGAACATTGTACCGTTCACTTCGATAGGTACGAAGAAGTATACTACGATCCATACGAGTCCGGCGAGACCGATGATCCAGGCAAGAAGTCTGCTGTTCTCGATCTTCTCAGCGGGGGTCACGGGAGCGGGATACTCGCGGACCTTATCCTCGAGGAGCTTCGGATCTACGATGAATGTGTTTTCTCTCTCAGGATGGGAGATGGCGAAGATCAGCGCGGTAAGAACAACGCATACGGCTACCATGATCAGGTTCCAAGCGGAGAAGATGGTCGTGGAAGTCGAGATCAGCTCCGTTACCGCTCCGCCCGTGTTGGCCATGCCGGTCTCGGGGTTGAGGTTGGCGGCAGTGTTCAGGGCGAGAGGAATGGAACCGGACATACCTGCGTGCCAGATCGCGAATCCGGAATAACCGGCTGCGATGAGCATACGGTAGTCAACGTCCTTGAGCTGTCTGGCAACAGCGCGGCCGAGAAGCGCGCCGACGACGAGTCCGAATCCCCAGTTGAGGAAGGACGCGATGGAGCCGACGAGAACGACGAGGGCTACGCCCTGAGCAGGTGTCTTGGCGACTCTGGCGATGGCTTCGAGCGCTCTCTTAACTACAGGTGCGGTAGCGAACGCGGTTCCGGTAACTACGACCAGAGCCATCTGCATGGAGAAGGCAAGGAGTCCCCAGACACCGCTTCCCCACGCCATGGCGATCTGAAGCGGACCCGCTCCAGCTGCCGGCATCGCCGCGATGAATACGATGATCGTAAGGATCACGGCGAAGATGAATGCGTCAGGCAGATACTTGTTCATGAAGTTGACGCATGCGTTGGAAAATTTTCTCATACAATCCTCCTACAAACGAATAACGATATAATCACACTGAGATATTTTATTCCTATATATACGTTTTGTCAACGAAATAACAAATAATTCGTCAACAAAATAACAGGCCAGAATATTCTTACAAGTTCAACATTCCCGGGAGCTCCGCAGCGCGTCCTTCGCACGCAAAAAGGGCCTCCTTCGAGGCCCTTTATTCAGCCGTTTTTTCAGGCCGCCTTCCCTATTTCAGAGGAGGTCTCTTCTGCCATCCGCGCTTTACTATCTCGGTGGCGATATAGCTCATCACGTGCTCGGCGTAGGTGTGGGGGCCGAAACCGGCGTCATAGCCCAGTTCCTGAGCGAGCTCGTGAGAGATACGCGGTCCGCCGCAGCACAGAAGGATCTTGTCCCTGATGCCTTCGGCTTCGACCAGCTCCGCCATATTGGTCAGGTTGATGATGTGGATGTCCTTCTGGGTAACTGTCTGGGATACGAGGATCGCGTCCGCGTTGACTTCCTTGGCCTTCGCGATGAGCTCCTCGTTCGGGACCTGCGATCCCAGGTTGTACGCTTCGACGTTCTTGAAGCGCTCGAGGCCGAAGTGGCCGTGGAATCCCTTCATGTTGATGATCGCGTCGATACCGACCGTATGGGCGTCGGAACCGGTGGATGCCCCGACCACCACGACCGGGCGTCCGATGTTCTCGGCGATATACTCACCGCATTCAACGCGGTCCATGACCTCGACGTCGACCTTGACGACTTTGATCTGGGTAAAGTCGACCGTGTGCTGGCATTTTCCGTAGACTACGAAGAATGTATAGCCGTTTCCCATATCGTGGGAATAAGTCACGTTGGGCTCTTCCCATCCCATCTTCTTGACCAGCTGACGGGCAGCCTCGTTCGCCTCCTCGCCGTAAGGTACGGGAAGCGTGAACATGGTCTCCATCATGCCGTCGTTCAGTGTATCACCGTAAGGTTTTACCTTGGTGAGATCGACCTGAGCCGTTGCTGTCTTTGCTGCTTCCGACATTATTCCGCACCTCCTAACATAAGCGGGATGAAGGGATTGAAGTACTGATCGTCCTTGACGCAGACGCCCTCGAGTCCTTTTCCGCCGTCTCTCGGTCTCTTGACTCCGCCGAACTTGCCCTGCTCGATCGTGGAGAACAGACCTTCCTTCTCGACTTCCGCGAGAAGAGCGTCAGCCTTCGCGAGAACGGTCTGGGCTCTCTGCTGGATGATCCCGCCTTCCTTGAACTCGACTTCCTCGCCGAGATCACGGCAGTTGTTGAAGATGTAGTTGGCATTCTCGATCGAGAGGTATCTGTCCTGCATATGCGGGGTGTGAACAGCCTCGGTGAGCATTCCGAGGAGCTGCAGGCTCTGGCCGGACCATACGGCGACCAGATTGAACAGAGCGTCCTGGATATGTCCCTTGTAGATGTTGCCCGTCATGAACTTCGTCGGGGGCATGTACTTGAGGGAGGCGTTCGGGAAGATCTCTCTCGCCATGACAGCCTGAGCGAGCTCGTAGAGGAATCCGTTCTCGATGTCCGGATCCATCTCGAAAGCGTGTCCCAGACCCATCTGCCACTCCTGGATGTTGGCGAGTACAGCGAACTGCTCGTTTATGAACTGGGACGCGGTAACGGTGTGAGCCGCCTCATAAGCGTCATCGGTGGTCAGATAGTTGTCTTCGCCGGAGTTGAAGATGATGCCGCAGTATCCGATGATGACACGGCTCATGAACTGGTCGACTATGGTCCTCTGCATATTGATATCTCTGAAGAGGATGCCGTAGATAGCGTCGTTCAGCATGACGTCGAGTCTCTCGAGAGCGCCCATAGCGGCGATCTCGGGCATGCACATTCCGGATGAATAGTTGCACAGTCTGATGTATTTTCCGATCTCCTCACCGACTTCGTCGAGAGCTTTTCTCATGATGCGGAAGTTCTCCTGTGTTGCCCAGGTGCCGCCAAAGCCTTCGGTCGTCGGTCCGTAGGGAACGTGGTCGAGGAGCGACTGAGCGGTTGATCTGATGACCGCGATGATGTCGGCGCCCTGTCTGGCTGCCGCCTGAGCCTGAATGACGTCCTCATAGATGTTACCGGTAGCTACGATAACATAGAGGTAAGGCTTGCGGCCTTCGCCCAGTCTCGCGAGGTATTCCTCTCTCTTCTTCGTCTGGGCTTTGATCTTGTGAAGAGCCTCGTGGACGGCCGGCATGATGGCTTCTTCGGCTTCCTTCGCCGTCGCGGTCGGGAGCTTGGTGAGATCCAGCTCGCCCGCCGCCACCTTCTCGGCCAATTCCTGGGGCTGGAGCCCGGTCTGGATCATGGCGTTTCCGATCCAGTAGGCTACTCCTCTCGGGAGCCCGCCGGCGTCTTTGATGTGATCCACCACCACGTTGGGGAGCGGTGTCTCGACATCGTCGATACCGTCGACGCCCAGGAGCCTCAGGATGGTCCTCTCAGTGCTCACCGTCGTGTGCCTGTCGATAAAGTCCTGCATGTCGTGGGCTATATTCCTGGCATGATTGCGAGCGCTCTCCACCACCTTCGGGTCAAGATTAAGTTTGCTTTTCATTCTTCTGTCTCCAATCAAATCCTATGAGTTAACGGTTATTGCAAGCGTTTATTGTTTACTGTTCAAGATATTTTCCGGCGCCTTCGATTATCTCTTTGTCGATGCCCAGCATCTTGGCGATGTTCAGGGCATCGTGAGGCACCCTGCTCTCTCCGTTCACCTTAGAGAGCCTGTAATCCATATATTTTCCTATGATCGCGATGCGTTCCCTGCGGTTCGCGTACCTCAGCTCGCTGTCGAGCTTTCTGAAGTCGGCGTCCGCGAGTCCCCTGACCTGCATGTTCACAACGCCTTCGCGCTCGGTCACGGTCTCGAAATGCGTCGTGATCAAAGAGATATAGTCCCTTTCCATCAGGTAGTCGACCAGGCTCCTCGTAAGAGCCAGACCTTCTCCGGGGTTCGTACCGCTGGCTATCTCGTCGATCAGGATGAGCGAGCGGTCTCTGGCGTGATCCAGGATCTCCTTCAGCTCCTCCATCTCGCTCCCGAAGCTCGAGAGCCCTCTCTCGACGGACTGACTGTCCCCTATCAGGAGCTGGACGAAGTTCGAGAGGCCGATCTCCGCCTTTTCCGCTGGAACAAAGTATCCGTACTGCGCGAGGAGCGGTATCATTCCCGTGAGCTTCAGGGAGACCGTCTTTCCTCCCATATTGGCTCCGGTTATGCAGGTGACTCCCCTCTTCAGCTCGATGGATATCGGGCAGTACTCCGCACCCTTCCTCTTCAGGATCTCCTCGACCTGGATGTGGCGGCCGTTTTTGATCGAGACGCGGTGCTCGGGGATGATCTCCGGCATCACGCATCCGTGCTTCCCGGCGTATAGAGCCTTGGCGAGAACAAAGTCGAGCCTGCCGATCCTCCGGAAGTTATCGAGCATAAGGTCCGCGTGATCCGCCACCTTTGCGGTCAGGG
>Ga0079305_1003353_pt1 | contig 11039 bp, 12 predicted proteins | sample LMS_cellobiose_e_FD_79183 | JGI IMG/M metagenome (GOLD analysis project Ga0079305, IMG submission 79183) | Rumen-fistulated moose microbial communities from Alaska, USA - LMS_cellobiose_enrichment | ecosystem: Host-associated > Mammals > Digestive system > Stomach > Rumen fluid ... | reverse complement strand
TGCCTCATGAGAGCGACGGTAAAGTACGGGTACAGGAACTGGAGGTTATCCGCGAGGTGCCGCTGGAGGAGTGCGGTGTCTATGGCAAGGTTCTGGCGGCGAGGAGGGCGAAAGCGTGAGCCGAACAGTGTACCACATGTGTTTATCCTGCTCCGGCGGGATCAAGAACGCTGCGAGCCTTAAAGGTGTTATTACCGTGGATGGGCGAACACTTACAAAGGTCAAAGAAATCCGGGAATTTTTGGAGTATCAGCTTGCAATGGATCATGAGGTGCTTCCAATGGGCGATTGCGACGATTTCGACTACAAAACCGGCTGCCGGGGCCATGTGATCGAGGAGGACGCGAAATGAGCCGATTCCTTTTGCTGGCCCTCACGGCGGCGCTTTGCCTGACAGCGGGCGGCGCGGAGCAGAGGGAGGATACATACATGACGGCGCAGAAAACGGCGGTGCGGCTCGATCACGCGCTCCGGCCTATGGAGTTGCCGGAGATCGCGGAGGAGCCGGAGGAGGCCGCGTCTGTCACCATCAGCGCCGAGGATGCGGAGTTGATCGCCAAGACCATGTACGGCGAGTATCGCGGACCGGACAAGCTCCAGCAGGCGGGCGTGGCCTGGTGCATACTAAACCGCTGTGACGCGTGGGGGCAGACCGTGCGGGAAGTTGTAAGCGCGCCTTACCAGTTCAGCGGTTATGACGCGGGGAATCCGGTGTTGCCGGAGCTGTACGACATGGCCGTGGACGTGCTGACCCGGCACCAAACCGGCGAGGGGCGCGTCCTGCCGGCAGATTACTTATGGTTTACGGGCAACGGCGCCGTCAACATTTATCGCAACGCCTACACAGGCGGCGCTGTGTGGGATTGGAGTTTGGCGAGCCCGTATGAGGTGAGTTGATGGCTGGACAGATCGACATTTTTGACGAGATCATCGTGGACAATTTCGCCGGTGGCGGCGGAGCGTCTACCGGGATCGAGCTGGCCACGGGCCGTGTGGTGGATATTGCCATCAATCATGACCCGGACGCTATTTTAATGCACAAGACCAACCATCCCTACACCGAGCATATTCGGGCGTCCGTCTGGGACGTAGACCCCGTGGATGTTTGCCGTGGCCGTCCTGTGGGGCTGGCCTGGTTTTCGCCGGATTGTAAACACTTCTCGAAAGCCAAGGGCGCGGCACTTGTGGACCGGAATATTCGGGGTCTGGCGTGGATCGTTCTGCGGTGGGCCGGGACCGTGCGGCCGCGGGTCATCATCCTGGAGAATGTGGAGGAGTTCCAGAGCTGGGGACCTGTGCGCAAGGGAAAGCCGGTGAAGAAACTGGCTGGTCGTACATTCCTGAAATGGAAGCGCCAGCTCAGCGATCTTGGATATCATATCGAGCACAGGGAACTGGTGGCGGCGGACTACGGCGCGCCCACCATCCGCAAACGCTTTGTGCTGATCGCCCGATGCGACGGGCGGCCCATCGTCTGGCCAAAACGGACACATGCCCCGGCGGGTCACTGGACGGTGCGCGACGGAAAATGCAAGCCCTGGCGCAGCGCGGCGGAGATCCTCGACTTGAGTTTGCCGATGTACTCCATCTTTGAAACGAAAGCAGAGATTAAGGAAAAGTTCGGCGTGAACACGGTGCGGCCATTGAAGCCAAACACGATGCGGCGGATCGCGCGGGGGCTGGACAAATTCGTTATTAAGACGGCAAGCCCTTTCATCATGTGCAACAACGCCAACAATGTGCCGCACGGACTGGACGAGCCAATGCCGACCATAACAACGGGAAACAGAAACTTTCTTGTGGCCCCGACGCTCATTCAATACCATTCCGAGCAACATGAGCGAGAGGCACGGGGCCAAAACGTCAACGAACCGCTGCGGACAATCGACGCTGCGAACAGGTACGGGCTGACCGTAGCCTTTATGCAGAAGTATTTTTCCGGCGTGGACGGTTCAGACCTGCGGAAGCCAGTGCCGACAATCACGGCGGTGGATCACAACTCCCTGACAGCGGTACATATTGCAAAGTTCAAAGGCAAAAACAAAGGTCAAGGCGTCCGGGAACCGCTGCAAACCATTACGGCCACAGTCGGACAATTTGCCCTAATTGAAACGACCATACAGCGGTACGCAGAACAACGAGAGCTGAAATACTGGCCCCGTGTGCGTGAAATGCTCAATCAATACTGCGGCTATACGCTGGCAGATGATGAAATACTGCTGTTCGGGATTGCGGAAAGCTGGTATTTCATTGCGGACATTGGGCTGCGGATGCTGACGCCGCGGGAACTCTATGCGGCGATGGGATTCCCGCCGGATTACATTATCGACAGGGACTATATGGGCCACGAATACGGCAAGACAAAGCAGGTGGCGCGCTGCGGCAACGCCGTCTGCCCGCCGATGGCGGAGGCGGTGGTCCGCGCCAATTATGCCGCTGCGCCGGTGACGATCATCACGATGGCGCAGTTGCAAAAGGCGGTGGCGATGTGAACCGCCGTGTAAACCCGCGTTTTGAAGGAGGATACTATGGCATTAATCGAAAATACATTAATTGGGCGGATTGACAAGGTTGAAATTGCGATTGACAGATTAAGGGCTTTTGAACCCAGAAATGGAGAAGGATATTACCTTGCATTTTCTGGGGGAAAGGATAGCCAATGCATATACCATCTTGCCGAATTGGCTGGGGTGAAATTCGATGCGCATTATGCTGTCACGAGCGTTGATCCGCCGGAATTGATGAGGTTTATTAGAAAGCAGTACCCTGATGTAATTTGGGAGCGACGTTACTGGAACTTTAAAAGCGAAGACTTAAAACCGATAGCAGAAAGGAAAGTTCTTACAGAGGAAGAGGCTAAACGAAAATTCAGGAAACCAATCACTATGTGGAACTTGATAGCAAATCACACTATCCCGCCAACAAGACAAGCACGTTACTGTTGCTCCGCATTGAAGGAACCAGGGGGGGCAGGGAGAAAGGTAATTACGGGCGTCCGCTGGGCAGAATCAGCGCTGAGGAGATCGTTGCACGGCGTTGCGGATATCCAAACCATGAGTAAAAAGCTCCATAAAGAGGCTATGGAAAATCCCGCATACAAACAAAATAAAAACGGCGGGATTGTTTTTATGGATGATAACGACGCGGCGCGACGCATGGTGGAATCATGCTATTTGAAACGCAAGACCACCATCAACCCTATCGTAGACTGGACAGACGAGGATGTTTGGGAATTTCTGGACGATGTGGCGCGGGTTCCACATTGCGAACTATACGACTAGGGATTTTCTAGGCTTGGTTGTATCGGATGTCCGCTCCAGGGCCGAGATGGTATGCTGAGAGATTTTGAACGCTGGCCAAAATATAAAGAACTCTATATTAAAGCCTTCAATCAGATGATAACGAACCATCCCGGTGAAATCAAAACGGCTACTGGCGAAATCGCAGAAAGTGGGGGGGAGGTACTCCGCGAATGGGTCAAATGGACATCGTGAGATTCGATCAATGGACAGGAGAACAAATATACGATAACTGGATATGGAGCATGAGAACGGACAAGTCAGAACCGCCTCCGTGCAGGTTTGTGCCGAACAGGTACACGGGGACGAAACGGTGGACGAAATAGGCAGAGCATTTAATCCAGATCCACGTATAGCCGACTTTAAAAACCCAGAGGAAGTAAGGACAAGCATGACGCGCCGGATGAAGAGCTTGCGCAGTTGCACCGGGAGATCGTGAGCGTCATGGAGGGCCTTGCGGGCGGCTATGTCACGCAGGCCGATATCAGGCGGGTGCTGGCGCGGGAATATGATTTGACCGTCAAAATGATATAGGAGGATCGCAATGGAGAGATTGACATTTAGAGACGAGTTTAGGCAGCGTTGGCAGATCAATAATGACCCTGGACATGTTATAATCGACGACTTGAATTATGCTGTGGGTAAAGCCATTGACCGCCTTGCCGCCTACGAGGACACGGGCCTGACGCCGGAGGACGTGGCAGAGCTGGCGCGGTCAAAGCGCAAGGAGGCCGAGGCCGCGCTGGAGAAGGAGGCCGAGAAATGAGAGAAATACTTTTTCGCGGAAAGCGCACAGATAATGGCGAGTGGGTAGAAGGGACATTTACAAAGTACGGTCCTACGGGTGCCGAATTAAACTGGATAGTACCAAAATATGCAAGTTATCTGTATGCGTTTGAAATTGATGCAGATACCGTGGGCCAATTTACGGGACTTACCGACATGAAAGGTAGGCGAATATTTGAAGGGGATATTGTTGAGGGCGGCGATTTTAACGCCGAGGACAATTATGGGGTAATTTTCTGGGATGCAGAAGATGCATGCTGGGAAATATGCGGACAAGAGCCAAACAATCTATGCGCCGATTTCACACAGTATTGGGGAAGGGATGTTGAAGTTATTGGAAATGTCTACGATAATCCCGAATTGTTAGAGGAGGCAACGCCATGACCACCTACGCCATCATGACCCACCTGGCCGCTGCGTGGGTGGGGTGCATCGTCGGGATCGTACTTATGTGTATCGCGCAGGCGGGGAGGGGCAACGATGATTGAGTACATAAGCCGCGAGGCGGCGTTGCTTGAGCTGGAAAAAGTTGACGTGTGCAATGTGGATTATCCATTAGATGTTAAGCGCGACGCTATTTACAGGCTCAAAGCCATTAACGCCGCTGACGTGCAGCCTGTGGTGCGGGGCGAGTGGGTAAGGATCAATGGTTTAATTGCGTGCTCAGTATGCAAAGAAAATCCCACTCGCACATATCATAACTTCTGCCCCAACTGCGGAGCGAGAATGGACGGTGAGGAGGAGAGCGAACAATGCGCTGGCCCCAGATAACGATGATGATTATATTTGGCTTTAATGTTGGCGCCGCGCTCGCAAAACATGGGCAGCCGCGTGATGGCACGTATAATGTTTTTGTTATTCTATTCGGCACGGTGATGGAAGCCGCAATCCTTTATGCAGGAGGGTTTTTCAATGACTGACACACTCATCCACCTGTCCTGCGCCCTGGGCGCCGTGGACAAGTATCTGGCCGATCATGAGAGCAACGCCTCAGACGCCGCGCAGGACATCATATCCGATCTGCTTGCCCTGCCGCGTGCGAACGCCGTAGAGGTCGTGCGGTGCCGGGAGTGTAAGCATCTGGCCATCAAGGATATGGCAACGGGGTACTGCCAACACAACATGACCGGCATTGTGCAGCCCTGGGACTATTGCTCAAAGGGGGAACGGAGGGAGGATGCATGAAACTTTACATAAGCAACGCCGCAGACCGAGACAGCGTGATCGTAATTCTGGCCAGGAACGGGTACACCGTGCGGCAGGGAAAAGAAAAACCGCCTGGAGCAAAAGCGGCGGTCTCCTTCGTAGAGGTCATAAAAGAGAGCGCAAAATCAGACGAAACATAAGAAAAGAGCACCCGGTCGGGTGCTCTTTGCTATTCGATGGATCAGCGCCAGGGGACGCCTTTGAGGCTTACGTTTTTACCGATTACTGCTTGCAACAGGAAATCCTTTTCCGCCGGACTTACATTCATGCCGCTGATGATGTCGACGGCCTTTGCCTTCTTGGAACCGGAAATGCTTTCGCCGTCCTCGTCCTTGTCCGCAGCCAAATCCTTTGTGTCGGCCTTGAACAGGAAAAATGCAGCGGGGTCGATGCCGAGCTCCTCCGCCTCCGCATATTTTTGCATCTCCGCCGAGCCGCTGTATCCGGGCACATATTCCCGCTTTGCCTCATACTGCGCGTAGGATTCCATTTTGTCAATGAAATCCGCTTTCGTCTCGCTGCTCAGACGGTTATACATGGGGGACAGGATCGCCCTTGCGTACAGGTCCCGCCGGTTTTCTCCGAGCGCCCGCGCAAAGTCTGTATACTCGTCTGCGCTGAAGTAGTAGGGCTTTCCGTCAACCGTCACGCTTGTCGCGGCGTTTTCCGGGTAAATGGAGGTCCGGCCGGTCCGTTCTACAAGACCGGAAAGCTCCCGCTCCACGCTGTTCATGTCCACTCTGGACATATAGCCGGGCGACAGCAGATTGGAAAGCGCCCGCTCCCACACTTCGCCTTCATCGCTCTGTGTATCGCCCCATGCGTCGATATAAGGGCGCTGCCGGAAGTCCGGGAACGGAGAACGCGTGCTGGCCTTGCCGATCTGGCGCTGGAGCCAGTCTGGAATGGCGCTGTCTTTGTCAATGTGCGTCGTTGTCCGCTCGTTCCTGATCGTGCTTTTGATCTGGCCGACAAGCGTGTTTGTCAGCCCCTGCGTCAGATAACCAATCACAGATTGCAGGAAAATCTGCATCGTGTGGTTCTCCGAGTATTTCACATTCTGCAGCGCGTCATTCACGCCGGAGAGCATACTCATCTGCAGCATGGGATCAAAGGTCGCCGTGATAGCGCGCTCCGCCGTTTTCAGGTTAAGACCGTTTTCCTGTGCCGCGTCATAGAACGCGGCGCCGGCAAACAGCGGGATGGCCTCCGGGGTCAGCCAGTCCAGCGCATAACTGGTGCCGTCCGGCAGCTCCATTGCATAATTCTGATGGCCGACAAGCCGGTCAAAGGCCTGCTGCCTGTCGTCCTCGTCGTCCCCGCCCCGGAGCAGCCCGCGGCTGCGAAGATACACGCCCAGGGCGAAGATCATGCTGCCGGTGGCCGTTTTCGCCAGCTGATTGATCACGTCCGCGCCGGTGACGCCGTCTGCCCCTTTGGCCAGCTGGGCGGCCTTCACCGCTGTGTTGATAAGCCCCAAGGGGCTGTATTCCTCCGCCCGCACGGCCACGTTTGCCGGCGTTTTGCGGAAGGGGATCACGCCCTCGGCGGCAGTGCGCACCCAGCCGGGCGTGTCCTTGCCGCGCCCGATTTTGGAGACCCAGCGGCTCACGGCGTTGGTATCCCGGAAGGTGGCCTCCTGCGCTTCGCGGATCGCGTAGGCCCGCGCCGCGTCCACAAAGCCGGCGTTGTTTGCCTGCCAGTCGGCGGAGGCGAACTGTTCGCCGGTGACGTTGTGAGCCTTCAAATATCCGGCCAGCGCCCTGGTGTAGCTGGCACGGGAAAAGATCACGTCGCCCTTTTCCATCGCCCAGTTTGTGGCCCTTCTGTAGGCCTCCAACGTGCGATACACGACAAGCCCTTTTTTGCCCTGAATGCCCAGCGCCCTTGTCAGGGGATTGTCGCCGAATTTAAAAACGGTTTTCAGGTCCTGCGCGCCCTGCATAAAGCTGCCGCTGCCGGAATCGCCCAGGGTATATTTGCCCTCGCCGAGCGCGATCTTCTCAATGTTGGCAAAATCCGCCCGGGCGGCGTCCAGTCTGGCTCTGCCCGGGAACAGGGCTTTCGTGCGCTGGTAGCGCCCGCCGCTGACGGCATATGCAAGACCCTCCATCGCCGCGGCAACAGTGTCCTTTACGCGGGACACGGCCTGCATGCCGGCATTTCCCGCCACATTGCGGATCTGGGTCTTGAAATTGCCCAGCATGTTCACATAGCGCAGCGCAATGAATTTGTCCTTCAGCGTGCTGGGGAGCTGCTGCGCTACTTCCTTCTGCATGGCCTCAACAGCCGCGTCCCGCTCCGCCTCCGTTCGGGCGTCGAGATATTGCCGCCGGGCTTCTTCGCTGATGGAGATGCCGTCCGGGATGTTGTTGTCGGCCGCGAACTGCTCCACGCTTTTTTGGATGGCGTACAGCCGGTTTTCCGGCGTGAGGCTTTTCAGGATTCGGAAGGCCTGGAGCCCTTGGGCGGTGTTCGTCCCAAGCGCGGCATAATCGGAAAGGATGTCCAAAGCCAGACTGAAATTTCCGCTGTTCACGGCGTGATTGTAGAGCAGAGCGCCCCGGGCGGTGATCTCCGCGCCGGCTGCGCCGTCCCTCACGTTTTGCCGCCAGACCTTCAGCGCGTCGTCCCAGCCGACGCGCGTGATATATGCCTCCGCCGAGCGCGTCGTTTCGCTGTTGGTGATGGGCATATAGGAAAAGCCGCCGTTCATGGTGCTGTTCTCGATGAGCGGTACGAACTCCTCCGGCGTCACTGCCGCGCCCTTTGCGGATACGACAGTGCGGCTCACTCTGTCCATCCCGTCGGTAGAAACGGGCGCGTCGTCCGGACGCACGGCGTCAACGCCGCCGTCCTGGACACCGTAAGTCAGCTCCGCGTGGGAAAAGGGAGAAAACCCGGCAGCCGCCGCGCCCACGCTGCCGCCGCTGTCCGTATTGACATTTTGCTGCGCATCGGGTATACTGTCAATAGAAGAGCTTTGCGGCGGCACGCTTCGGGCGTTCTGTGCAGGGTCGATGGTACCATCGGCATTGTAATACTCCGAATCTTGCGAGTTCTTCAAATGTGGGCTTGATTCATCGGAGGCTGCCGTGGGCACTGGACCCACCAAGCTACCCTCCGGTTGGATCAGGTCCACATTTACTATTTGGTGCGTCCGATAATTGTTTACATCGGGCAAAACCTCTATATCAAATTTTGCGATATAAGGCTTGTTGTTGATGGTTACTGGTGTTTCAAAGTAATCATACCGAACAACCGGCCTTTTTTTGCTGGATTCATTTATATATTGTCCACTTCCGGCATATTTACTATTTTTCACAATATCCGGCAGCATATCCAGCAAAGCCAGTTTTTCAGCACTCAAGTTCGGGTCGCTGATGACCTTTCCGGGAACCTTGTTTCCAATTTCCACAAGATACGGCTGCCCTTCAAAGGCAAGTCCAAAAACGGGAACGCCGGAAGCACGCTTGAATGTCTGCTGATACAGTCTGGTCAGCAGCGTTTTGAAGCCCCGCCCGCCTGTTGGCACGGCGGCAGCTTGCGCCCGCTGCATATTCTCCTGTGCTGTCTGAACAGAAGAAGCGGGGACTGTAACAGCTTGTTCGGCGCTCTGCGTCTGCACAGGCACAGGCCCGCTGTACGGATTGTAGATCGTGGTTGCCTGCCCGGCGTGAACGGGTACAGCCGTTCCCGTCTCGGGGGCGGCAATTTGCGTCCCTGAGACGCCCTGTGAAGCGGTTTCAGCCGTGGGGGTGTCTGCGTCCGTCTGCGGCAAAGCGCGCGTTTCAATCGCAATGTCGCGCGCCTCACCGATGTTCGTTGCGCTGTTGGCATTGCCGCGTCCCGCTATGGCCGACACGCTGCCGCCCACGCCGCCCAGAATGCCGCCCACAAGGGCGTCGTGGAGGATGTCCGCGGCGGTTTCCGGGGCGTAGTGGGAAGAAAGGCTTTGCCCGTCGTAGATGCTTTTCAGTGCCGGGTCTATGACGCCGGCTATGATCTCCTCCGCGGCCTCCGCTCCGGCGCTGTACAGGATGTTCAACGCGTTCCGGCCGGCCTCAGAGGCGGTCATGCGGTCGATGGCAGAGCGCACGATGTCGTCCGCCTGGCCCTTGCCGTAGATTCCGGCAAGGCCGTCGGCCAGCTTCTCCGTGGCCATCTCCACGGCGGCCACGGCACTGCCGTAGCCGAGCTGCTGTCCGATGGAAGCGCCCGCCTGCCTGGCCTCCTGTGTGCCGGAGCCAAAAGCCCGGTAGCCCATCGACGCCAGGCCCATGCCTGGGGCGATGACGTTCGCGGCGGCGTCGGTGAGCATCTGCGCTCCGGCCACGCCGGCGTCAACGAGCAGGCCGCCGACCGCGCCGGCGCCGCGTCTGGCCGCTTCAATATCTTTGCCGGCGCTCTGCTGCAGCTCGTCGGCAAGCCCTGCCGCCGCTTTGGCCGCGCCGGACTGCGTGCCCTGCACGCCGCTGAGATCAAACCGGGCAAGGTTGTCATACACGCTTCTGGTGTCCTGTGCGCCCGTGAGGCTGTCGGCTGTCCGGTAAGCCTCCGCAAGCGCCCTGTCATAGACGCCGTCGCCGAGGACGCCCGCGCTGGCGCGCAGTTTTTCAATGGCGGAATTAAGCGTATTTTGCGCGATAAACGCGTCCGCGCTGTCCGCGCCTGCGCCGGAGAGCGCGTTGTCGTAGGCGCGCTTCGCCGCGGCCACAGCCCACTCGCTGTCGCGGAGTGCCTGAATGTTATCCGCAGTTCTGGCCGGCTGCGTCGCCTCATACCGGGCGCGCTCCGCGTCCACATAGCCGGCGGCGGAGCTTTTGGCCGCGCCGGCTGCGGCACCCGTCACCCGCTGCCAAAAGCTGGGCGGCTCCGCGATCGGCGGCCTGATCACGGACACGGTGTTTGTCCCCGTCCTGTTGAATGTGCCGCCTCCTCCGGTCCAGCCGTCGCCTTTTCGTCTGGCCTCCAGATAGGGCCGCTCCCGGATTTCCTGCGCAGGGGGAGCTGTCGTTTGTTCTTCTTGCGGCAGCAGAGGCGCAAGCCCATGCTGCCCACGCATCTGGTTGATGGCCTCCATCGTGGATTGAAAGCCGCCGTTATGGTCAGAGGCGGCGGGCTCATCCGCTCCCGCCGCCTGCCTCTGTTCAAATCCGTTTATCGGTCGGCCGTGGAGCCCGCCGGGGACGCTCGTCGGCTGCGGCGCATCTTGAAGCCCGGTCCTTCTCTGACCCCCTTGCGTAAAGGGAGCCGGAGAAGCGGACTGGGGGACTGTTTGATCCGCGACGCCGTTTTCTTCGCGCATGCGCCGAATGGCCTCCATCGTGGTTTCCATATCAAGCCCCCCTGACGTTGCCGATATTGTACTGGTAAAGAATGCTGTCTCTCTGCGCCTCCGTGATCAGGCCTTCCCGGACAGCGCGGTCCAAATAGAGAATCGCAGCCGTCTCGTTGAATTCGGGATCGTTGTACAGACTGGCGATGTACCGGTTCGCAGCGTCATAGCCGCTGCCGGCTGCTTCGCTCCGCTGCATTCCAATACCGCTGTTGTCGCCTGTATAGAATGCGATCCGCGTCTCCAGCGCGCGCCGCTGGTCTGCCGTCAGCCCGGCGACGTCCCACGCGGCCCGGAGCGCTTTCGTGTCATTGAAGTTCTGACCGTTCCAGGTGAAAATGCCCTCGTCCTGGTCAAAGTCCAGGGCGGTCAGTCCGGCGCCGGGATTCCCGGCGTATTCCGGTCTGTAT
>Ga0079305_1003350_pt1 | contig 11047 bp, 6 predicted proteins | sample LMS_cellobiose_e_FD_79183 | JGI IMG/M metagenome (GOLD analysis project Ga0079305, IMG submission 79183) | Rumen-fistulated moose microbial communities from Alaska, USA - LMS_cellobiose_enrichment | ecosystem: Host-associated > Mammals > Digestive system > Stomach > Rumen fluid ... | reverse complement strand
TAAGTTCGATATGGTCAAAGGGATGATCGGATTTGATCCCATACTTAAAGGCAAATTCAAAGGAATGTGGAGCCTTGACCCGGCGTGGGGCAATGTTGAATGTGATGAAGGAATCGTCACCTTGAACGTAATTTCCGGTAAGCTCCAACTAAACGAGATATCCGTACCTTTTAAAGAGGCGAAGTCCGTTGTTGTTGACGGCAGAGAGCTTTCCTCATCCGATTTCACTGTTAACGGCAAGACGGTCAGGTTTGCCGTAAATACGCCGATCACTTCATTTTTGACCATACGCGGCTAAGGAGAAAAAATGTATAATTTCAGAAAATACGCTAAATCGGACAAACCGTATAAGTATCTCACTCTTTCGTTTGACGACGGAGTAACGCAGGACAGGCGTTTTCTCGAGATTATTAACCGATACGGTCTCAAATGTACCTTCAATCTGAATTCCGGAACTCTCGGAATGCCCGGTGAGCTTCACGGTAAAGACTGGCGCGTCGATCACATAAAAGTTGCTCCCGAAGAAGTTCGCGATCTTTATGAGGGGCATGAAATTGCCGTTCATACTGTGCATCATCCGCGTCTTGATTTGCTGAGTCAGGATGAAGTGTTTCATGAAGTAGAGGATGACCGAATAGCTCTTGAAGAGCTTTCCGGTCAGAAGATCATCGGAATGGCGTACCCCGGAGGACATTATTTCAACGACGACGTCATCAACACCATTCGTACCGGAACGCCAATTGTCTATTCGAGAGACGTTTTCTCCACGTACGATTTTTCGCTTCCCGAAAATTTAATGATCTGGAAGCCAACCGTGCATATGAACGACGAGAAGCTTTTCGATATTTCGAAGCGTTTTATCGAAGAAGACTTCGACGAAGACACACTGCTTTACGTTTGGGGACATACGTATGAATTCGACATTTATGATTCATGGGATAAAGTTGAGCGTTTCTGCGAATACATTTCCGGACGTGACGACGTAACTTACGCTACCAACGGTGAGATCGCCGAATATATTTTGAATAATAAATAATTACGGAGAAACGATGGAGATTGCTGATTTTAAAAACGCCGAATGGATATGGGGCGAAGACAACAAGACCAAAGACCAGAAAATGGTCTTCAGGTATAAAGTTGAGCTGGATGAAGTCCCGGATAAGGCGTGGTGTCTTGCTGCTTGCGATACGAAATTCTGGCTTTGGATCAACGGCGAAGAGGTCGTCTGGGAAGGCGGCGTATTCAGAGAAAGTGTTCCGGGCTGCGGTTGGGCGGAAAAATTCGATATTGCTCCTTATCTAAAAAAAGGAGAAAATATTCTTTCTGCTCTTGTATGGTTTTACGGCAACGGCGGGCGAAACAATCAGAACAGCGGTGAAGCCGGGTTTATTCTCTCTTGTCCGGATGCGGGAATTTTCTCCGGGGAAAAATTTCTTTGCGCGCATCACCCCGCTTATGTAATGAGCGGAGACCCGCGCCCGTCGTATCTTTACGGAGGCGATAATATCGCGTTTGACGCTCACCTTGATTTCGGAGATTTCACATCTGACGATTTTGAGGAGATAGAGTTCGTTCCGGCGACCGTTTATGAGAACAAGGTTTGGGGAGATATGATTGTCTCCGAACTGCCTCTTCTGCACATTGGTTCTCTCGAAGAATGTGACTTTAATGATGAAGACGGCAGAGCTGTTGCGGATCTTCCTTACGCGATGACCGTTTCCGCTTATCTTGAACTTGACGCCGAAGGTGGGGAGACCGTTGATATCAGGACTGACAGGTTCAATGTGAACGGAGGCCCCGGAGACGAATTTCACAATTACAATTCGCAGCGCATCGAGTATATCTGCAAAGAAGGAAGAAATGAGTTTCTTTGCCCGATGTATATATACGGCGAAAAGCTTATTGTTTCACATCCGGAAACGGTTAAACTTAAGACAGTTGGTTTCAGGGAAAGCGGTTATGATACCGAGATTGTCGGAAAATTTGTTACCGAAGATAAACTGTTTAACAAGCTGATCGAAAAATCCATTCGCACCTTGTACGTATGTATGCGAAACAACTTTATGGACTGCCCGGACAGGGAACGCGGGCAGTGGATCGGCGATGTTTCTGTCCAGGCTCCGCAGGTATTCTTTGTTTTCGATGATAAAGCTAAGTACCTTTTGAAGAAGTCTATCCTTGATTTTATTCGCTTGCGCAAAGGCGACGTGCTTGTCGGCAATGTCCCCGGGGAGCATTTTTCCGAGCTTCCGTCGCAGAGTCTTGTTGCAATAAGCGAATTTGGACTTATAGCCGAATACTATAACTATTCCCTCGATCCCGAAATACCGTCGCTCGTTTTAGAACCGATAGTCAATTATCTCAAACTTTGGGAGACCGACGAACGCGGACTGTTGATCGGAAGAGCAGGTAATTGGAGATGGTTCGATCATTTGTGGAACGCTGACGAAGATGTTCTCGAGAATTGTCTCTACGTATCGGCGTGCAAATTTGCGCTTAGAATGGCGGAGATCTCGGGAGATCACCGCTTTGATGGTTTTTTGAGAGAAAGATGCGTAAGTCTAAGCGCGTTGATCGAGATAAACTTCTGGAAAGGGCAGTACTACTCTTCACGTGATTTCGTAGACGACCGAGCCAACGCGATCGCTGTTTTGAGCGGAGTGTGTCCCGTTGACCGTTATCCGTTGATGCGTAAGATCCTTTTGACCGTTTTCAATTCTACGCCTTATATGGAGAGGTTTGTTCTTTGCGCACTGTGCGAGATGGGTTACGTTCGCGACGCGTATGACAGAATGATGTCCCGATATTATAATCTCGCGAGAAACGATAATTCCACCCTCTGGGAAGATTTCTATATTCTCGGAACGAAAAATCATGCGTGGACCGGTTCTCCCGTCGAAATTGCATTCAAGTATCTGCTTGGCTTTAAGACCACGGACGGTTTTAAATCGTTTACTGTTGATCCGGTAAAAGGGATTTTTGAAGAGATCGAGTGTTCGTTCAATTTGAACGGGTCAGTCGTAAGTTTATCTGTTGACAAAGAAGGACAAACTAAAGTAAAATAATCAACCGACGCTGGTGTTTTTATGAAAAATCGTATTTGGTGTGTTTTATTGATAGTAGTATCGATTATAACTTCCGTTATGCCTCCTGCCGTATCGGCAGACGAGCCTCCTTTGCCGTTTGTCGATATAAAAGAGAGCCATTGGGCATATAATTCTGTCAAACGGCTGTATTCTATGGGATTGCTCTCCGGTATCTCGGAAAACGAATTCGGTACCGGTCACGTTATGACAAGAGCGATGTTTGCAACGATGATCGCAAAGGTCGTGGATGCCGATACTTCCGAAGTAACTGAAAACCATTTCTTCGATGTTGCAGACGGCAGGTATTATACCGCTCCGATCAATTGGGCATACGAAAACGGGCTGATTTCGGGCGACGGAAACGGCATCTTTATGCCGGATCGTCCCATCACCCGCGAGCAGGTTGCGGTTTTGCTCAGGACGCTAGGCGATTATCAGAATCATGACGTGACTTACGAAGATCCGAAGCTTCTTTCACTTTACCACGATAACGGAAGCATATCAAATTATGCGAGATCCGCTATGGCGTGGGCTGTTGATTTCGGTTTGATGTCCGGCAACGAAGACTATGCGCTTCAGCCGCGCAAGACCGCAACTCGAGCAGAGATCGCCGTGATGTTCGCGAAATTTCTCGATTATGCAGATCTCCCTCCGATAGTTCCGCCTGTCATTTTCAAGGTCACTTTCAAGAACTGGAACGGAGACGTTCTTTATACGTCCAACGTAGCGTCGGGTGAAAATGCAAAATATCGCGGAGAAACTCCGCAGCATGCAAAAGACAGAAGTTATACATATACCTTTACCGGATGGGATAAGCCTCTTGATAATATCACTGCTGACACTGTATTTACGGCTCAATATAAGAAAGCGGACATATATTATAAACTTTCTTTCAAAAATTGGGACGGGACCGTTCTTGCTTCTTCAACGGTGAAGGCGGGCACGACTGCGTCGTATAACGGACCTACTCCAACCAAGCCTTCCGACGCAAAGTATAAATATACTTTCAAGGGTTGGGACAAGATGCTGGTTCCGATCTTCACCGACACGATATATACCGCACAGTTTGAGCAGTCCGAAATACCGCCTCACGAGCGCGATATACGCAACGACGTGTTTTTCGCCGGACGTTTCAGCTACAACGGAACCGAATTCCGTATGAGCAGCGACCTTGCAAACCGCATCTACAATAAAGTGGCGAACAGCGAAGGAAGAACCACCGGGGTTTATGTTGTCGATCTTCAGACTCACGCTACCTTCGGGTTCAACGCGAACGTCAACTTCCCGACTGCGTCAACCGTAAAATCGGGTATGGCTTTGACGGCATATAAGATGGCTGAAGCAGGGAAGTTCTCTCTCAACGACATCTGGACGTATTATTACGATCTGCATTATTGCGTCAGGACCGGCAGAATCAAGGATAGCGCCGACGGTACGAAATATAAAGCGCGCGACGTCATATATGAAATGGTTCACGAAAGCGATAACGCGGCGTATTATATGACGCAGTATTACGTAGGATACAAAAATTATAATGCGGTTATGTCCTCGATAGGAGTAAAGAATATGCATACGCATTATCAGCACTGGGGATACTACACCCCCCAGGAGCTTGCTTTGATAATGCAGGAGTCGTATAATTACAGAAATCAGTCCTCGTACGGAGCGGAGCTTTTTAATCTCTTCCTAAATGCAAAGTATAACTTTATCAAGAACGGGCTGAAGAGAAGATACGGCAGCAGCATTCAGATTGCTCATAAATCGGGATTCAACGACTGGGCGTACAGCGATGTAGGAGTAGTCTTCGGCAACAGACCGTATATTATGGCTATAATGACTAAGCCCGGGAATCTTGAGGACAGGGAAGAGTACGTAAGAAGCCTTGCGCTACTCCTCGATGAGTATATGATCGAATATTCAAATTACTTAAAAACTCACACAAACTAAAAACAATGCTGACTTTAAGGTCAGCATTGTTTTTAAGACCTGATTATGTCTCCCTTTGAACATTTGAGCGGGATCTTCACGTACGCCTTCATTTTGGGGTGAGGAGCCGACTCGATCGGTTCCATATCCTCGTTGAATAGTTTTTCGATCACGAAAGGTCTTCCGGTATTTCCGGGGGAAATAAGTTCTGCGGAATCCCCGACAGATAGTTTGTTTCGCTGCTCAATATAGGCAAGCGAGCTTTGCTCGTCATATGATTCCACTATCGCAAGATATGCTTTTTCTCTCGAATATCCCGTAAAATGAGTCGTTTTCGGATCATCTGACGGTGAGTCGAAGAAAAATCCGGTTCCGTATTCTCTGTGAGAAACGCTTTCAAGTTCGTGAAGAAGTGCGGGATCGAAACGGTAGCTCGAAGGACTTTTCAAATAAGAGTCGATCGCGATCCTGTAAGCATTTGATGTTACCGCAGCATAATAGGCGCTCTTCATTCTGCCTTCAATTTTAAAACTGTCTATTCCCGCTTCGATCAGTTTCGGAATGTGCTCTATCATGCAAAGGTCTTTAGAGCTGAAGAAGAAGGTCCCCTCCGGAAATTGTTCAACGGAAAGAATATCTTCGCGCCGCTTCTCCTCTGCAACGTGGGCGAATTCAAAGTTCCATCTGCATGGTTGAGTACATCTGCCGTTGTTGGCGTTACGCCCCGTAAAATATTCGGAAAGAAGACATCTTCCGCTATACGATATGCACATCGAGCCATGGACGAATGTCTCGATTTCCATTTCCCGCGGAATACTCTTGCGAATGCGGCTTATATCTTCAAGTTTTAATTCTCTTGCAAGAACAACTCTTTTCGCGCCTTGTTTGAACCAGAACTTACACGCTTCGCTTGAAACCGTGCTCATTTGCGTCGAAATATGAAGCGCGGCTTTTGGCACAAGTTCTTTCGCAAGATCGAAAACGCCGGGGTCGGCGACGATAAGAGCGTCGGGATCTGCGTCACGCAAAATCTTGAGATATTCGGCGAGACCGCCGTATTCATTTTCTGTAGGAAAAGTATTAACGGCCACATACGCTTTTTTGGAGAGAGAATGACAATAATCGACCGCGTCTTTTATAGTAAATCTGGAAAAATTTTCTGCGGCGGCTCTCATACCAAATTCGTCGCCTGCGAAATATACTGAATCTGCGCCGTAGAGCAACGCAGATCTGAGTTTTTCAAAATTACCGGCGGGAGCAAGCAGTTCAGGCATTTCGGTTTCCTCTTTTGTATTTATATTTTTATTATACATGAATTTTCGTTAAATTCAATAGCGGAGTTAAATATGGTTTTTTCAGATTCACAAAAAAACGAATACATGAGGCTCGCGCTCGATCAGGCGAGACAAGCATTTTCACACGGTGACGTTCCTGTTGGAGCGATCATAGTCGATAAAGAAGGGAAGATCATTGCTTCATCCTTCAATGAAAGGGAAGCGATGCATGATTCGACCGCGCATGCTGAAATCCTTTGTATAAAAAAGGCATGTGAGGCACTCGGAACATGGAGGCTTTCCGGATGTTCTATGTTTGTTACCGTCGAGCCCTGTCCGATGTGTTCCGGCGGGCTGATTAATTCGCGGATCGAAAATGTATATATTGGCGTTAAAAACTCAAAATCAGGAGCATTCGGTTCGGTTTTGAATATGAATTCATATCCGCTGAATCACGTATGCCGCACGGATTTCGGCATACTTCAGGATGAATGTGCTGAACTGATGCAGTCTTTTTTCAAAATGAAAAGATGTATTGAAAATTAACAAAGAGTAAAAAATATTTCAAAATTATTTGTTCTTATTGACTTTATATTATTTGAATGATATAATTTAGGATGATTATAAGGGATAGGATGCACCGTCCCTTTATAGCGCTTTCTCTTTGAAAGGAGTAAACATGAAAAACAAATCGACAATAATCAGAGTTCTTATGGTTCTCTGCATTATGCTGCTTTGCATTCTTGTCGCTGTATCTTGCGGTAAAGAGAACGAGCAGAACAAACCCGTCGACAGACCCGACGACGTTGATCGCGCCGACGATCTTCCTTCGGACCTCGATTTTGACAGCGAGCAGGTAAACATCTTCTATTGGGGCGCCAATTTCGTGGTCAATGAACTCACGGCCGACGGCTCCACCGGTGATATCGTTGATCTCGCTATCGACGAGAGAAACACCACCGTTGAAGAAAGACTCAACATCAAGCTCAACTACATCCAGGGCGAGAACCCCGCGGAAGTGTTTATGCCGGTTGTCCGCGACGAAGTCATGTCCGGTTCCACCGATTATGACATTATCCTCGGACCCCAGTGCACCTCCGGCGAAGTTGCGGCAGCAGGCGCTTTCCGCGATCTTCAAAACGCCGAATACATTGATTACTCAAAGCCCTATTGGAGCGACGACTACATTCAGGCTCTTTCCGTAAATGAAAAGAAGTTTATGATCGGCGGAGACGTATCTCTTACCACCACCGCCTGGACTTCAATGATGATTTTCTTCCTCGAGGAGTACGAGAACACCTTCGGAGCTCCCGAGAATCTCTACAATCTTGTCCTTGAGGGCGACGGCTCCACCGGCGGATGGACAACCGATACTTTTGCGGATTACTGCCGTCAGAGCTACGTTGACCTTAACGGTAACGGTCTCCGCGATAACGGCGACCAGTACGGAATGGATCTTACCGGAACCTCTTCTACTACCGACAGGTATATGCTTTCTTCCGGTATCAATCTTACCGTTCGCGATGAAAGCAATGTTCCTCACCTCAACATCAAGAGTTCTCAGGTCATAAACTATTTCGAAAAATTCTATAACCTTTGCTATGATAACGTAGGCGTTCTTATGAACAACGCTGACTTCTCCGATGATATCGAGATAAATAGCATTTTCGCCGGCGTCGGCATGGATGCGCTCGTTTCGCTTCGCGGAGAAGAGAGAGACTTCGGCGTTATACCGATGCCGAAGGCTGACGAAGCTATGACTCAGTATAAGTCGTGGCTTTCCGACAACACCGTTATTGCTGCCGTTCCGATCACTGAAGTCGACGATAGAATGGGTCTTTGCGGAGCAACCCTCGAGTGCTTTGCAAGTGAAAACTACCGTCTGCTTCTTCCCGCGTACTACGAGATGGCTCTTAAAGAGAAGTTCACCCGCGACGAGAATTCCAAGAAGATGCTTGACATAATCCATGACGGTGAGACCACCGACTTCGCGGTTTCTTATTCTCAGTCTCTCAGCGGTATCGGCGGTATGTTCCGCCAGCTTATCGGATATAACGAGCCCAATCTCGTATCCTGGTATGAAGCTCGCGAGTCTCAGACTCTCGCCAAGATGCAGACTCTGTTTGACGCGTTTGAACAGCATACCGTCAATCCGATAATCCCCGACAGTCAGACCGCTAACACCGTAGATCCCACCGATACGGAAGAGGATATAGCGGATAACCAGATCTCCACCAACTGGAAGGTCTTCGGATCCAAGTACCGCGCTTCGCAGGTACTCGTCCGTCCCGATATGAGCGATAAGTTCGCTTACGTTATCAACGATAACGACGAGATCGAAGTCCGTTCTCCTTCGATGAAGGCAGTCGGCGGTTACAATCCGACCGCAGCCATCATGAGCAAGACGACCGTTCCGCTCGCGCCGCTCTCTGTTGAGTTCCACACCGACGAGGGATTCACCTATACGAGATCTCCCGACGGATATTCTTCCGCGGTATCGTTCGTATGGTCCGATAAGCCCATGGAAGCTCTTCCGAACTATCTTGACGGAATCGGAACCAACGGACTCCGCGCTTGCGTACCGGACGATGCTTTCGCGCTTGTCGTTTCCTTCCTCGGCACGACCGAGACCAGCGGCGACGTAGCAAATCTGATGTATATCATCATGTTTGACGGTACGGGAACCGCTCCCGAAACCGACAACCGTACCGGATACAGATGGACCAACTGGATTGAAACTAACGTCGCGGAGCCGATACTTATCGAGATCCGCGAGGACGAGACTCTCGGATACATCGTCAACCTCAACGGCGTTGACTACACCTCCGGTATGCGCGGAAGTGAGACGCTCGATATCGACCTTACTCCTTTGAAGGATAAGGCCTCCAGCGGCTTCATCGGATTCGGAGCAGAGTCAGCGGGAGACGACAGTTACTCCAACTTCACGGTCTCCAAGATCAACGGCAAGAACGCAGGTTCTTACTTCGATTGATATCATTCAATTATTCTAAGAAAGACGCCAAGAGGCGTCTTTCTTAATTTTTGCAGGAAAAAACGGATAATTTAATGTGTTGACATCAATTATTTCGAATGATATAATTATACAGAGAGAACACTCGTTATCTTTCTTGAAAGGAGACATTATGTCAAAGTTCAAATTTTCTGCAGTTATTATTCTGCTGCTTGCGTTTGTGCTTGTGATAGCATCATGCGGAAACGACGAAAAGGGCGGCGGAAAAAATAACAATTCCAATGAGATCGACTATCCTGACGATCTTCCCTCCGACCTTGATTTTGAGGGAGAATCCGTCAATGTATTTTACTGGGACAATTCGTTTGTTGCAAACGAGCTGACGGCTGACGGTACAACTGGAGACGTCGTCGATCTTGCCATTGACGAACGCAATACCTCTGTGGAAGAGCGTATCGGAGTTACCCTGAACTATATTCAGGGCGATGTTGCCGCCGAGGTCTTCATGCCCGTCGTTCGAGATGAAGTCATGTCCGGGTCTACTGATTATGACATCATTCTCGGACCCATCGTAACAGGAGGCGAGGTCGCGGCTGCAGGCGCATTCCGTGATATACAGGACGCCCCGTACGTTGATTATTCAAAGCCGTATTGGAATGAGGATATCAACCAGGCGATGTCAGTAAACAAAAAGAAATTCATGGTCGGAGGAGATATATCCCTCACCACTACTGCGTGGACCTCTATCATGATGTTCTACCTTGAAGATTTTGAGAATACTTTCGGCGATCCTAATCAGATCTACAACCTTGTTTTGGAAGGGAACGGAGCTCCCGGCGGATGGACTATTGACGCGCTTGGCGAATATTGCCGCCAGAGCTACGTTGACCTTAACGGTAACGGTCTTCGCGATAGGGGAGACCAGTTCGGTATCTCCGCATACAAGGGCCAGAGCTGGCACGTAAGAATGTTCCTTTCCTCGGGAGTTAATCTTACCGTCAGAGACGAAAATAACGCGCCTGTTATCAACATAAAGAGCTCGCAGGTCATAAATTATTTTGAAAAACTTTACGATCTTTGCTGGAATAACGTCGGCGTATACTTGTATAATGCCGATTCTTCCGACGATAGCACGGTTGACTCTCACGACATTTTTGACGCAACGGGACTTGACGCGCTTGTCGGACTCAGGGGTGATGAAAAGGATTTCGGAGTGCTTCCCATGCCGAAGGGCGACGAATCCTTGACCAATTACAGATCCTGGACCTCTGATAACAGCGTGATCGCGGCTGTTCCGATCACTTCCCCCGACGACAGAATGGATATGATCGGCGCAACCCTTGAATGCTTTGCAAGCGATAACTACCGTCTTGTTCTTCCCGCATACTATGACGTTGCTCTCAAAGACAAATATACCCGCGATGAAATGTCCAAGCAGATGATCGACATCATACACGACGGTGAATTCCAGGATTTCATTCAGGCCTACGGCTTGACCCTCGGCGGTTTGAACGGCATGTCCGGACAGCTTATCGCATATCAGGAGCCCAATATCGTTTCGTGGTATGAGGCGCGTGAGGGAATTGCGCTTTCTAAGCTCCAGACTTTGTTTGAAGCGTTTGAGCAGAATACCGGTGTAAATCAGGTCATACCCGATTCTTCCACCACTAAGGATTCCGAGAACTCAGACACGGAAGAGGATATAGCGGATAACCAGATCTCCACCAACTGGAAGGTATTCGGATCCAAGTATCGCGCTTCGCAGGTCCTCGTCCGTCCCGATATGAGCG
>Ga0079305_1003349_pt1 | contig 11050 bp, 6 predicted proteins | sample LMS_cellobiose_e_FD_79183 | JGI IMG/M metagenome (GOLD analysis project Ga0079305, IMG submission 79183) | Rumen-fistulated moose microbial communities from Alaska, USA - LMS_cellobiose_enrichment | ecosystem: Host-associated > Mammals > Digestive system > Stomach > Rumen fluid ... | reverse complement strand
TGGGCAACGACGTGGCTGTGGGGCTGGCCGCCTCCCAGGGAAATTTTGAGCTGAACGTGTTCATGCCGGTGTGCATCTATAATTTCCTCCAGTCAGTCCGCCTGCTCTCCGAGGCCATGGTCTCCTTTAACGACAACTGCGTTTCGGGCATCCGGGCCAACCGGGAGAAAATGCGCGAAAATCTCCATAACTCCCTGATGCTGGTGACGGCGCTCAACCCCCATATCGGCTATGAAGCCGCCGCCAAAACCGCGCAGAAGGCGTATCGGGACAATATCTCCCTGAAGGAGGCCTGCGTGCAGCTGGGCTATCTCTCCGAAGAGGAGTTCGACCGCGTTTTTCGCCCGGAGGAGATGGCCTGAACCGGCGGGAAGCGGATATCCTTGACAAATCGCACAAAATCATATATAGTACTTTGGCAATTGAGCGTAGATGGGGAGGAGTAGGCTCCCGGCGTTTCCTTTAGAGAGAGGGCGGTCGGTGCAAGCCCTTGGAAGCCACAGCCGAAGGTCGCCCCGGAGCTGCCGTCTTGAAAAAGGAGTAGGGACGGACGGGCGCTCCCGTTACAGGGCGAAAGAGTGCGGCGCTTCGGTGCCGAACCCAGGTGGTACCGCGTAAGTTTTGCGCCCCGGGAATTTTCCGGGGCGTTTTTTATGTCTGGAGGATAAAAATGAAAGAACTGCCCAAGATCTATGACCCCAAGCAGGTGGAGAGCCGGATTTATGACTTCTGGATGGACGGCGGCTGGTTCCACGCCGACCGCGGCGCTGACAAAATGCCCTTCACCATCGTCATGCCGCCCCCCAATGTCACCGGCCAGCTGCATATGGGTCACGCCATGGACTGCACCCTGCAGGACATCCTCATCCGCTATAAGCGCATGCAGGGCTACAACGCCCTGTGGCTCCCCGGCACCGACCACGCCGGCATCGCCACCCAGATCAAGGTGGAGGAGGAGCTGCGCACCAGGGAGGGACTGACCCGCCACGACTTGGGCCGGGAGGAGTTCCTGGAGCGGGTCTGGGCCTGGAAGGAGCAGTACGGCGACAGGATCGTCCGGCAGCAGCGGAAGATGGGCGCCTCCTGCGACTGGGACAGGGCGCGCTTCACCATGGACGAGGGCTGTTCCAGGGCCGTGCGGGAGGTGTTCGTCTCCCTGTACGAAAAGGGCCTGATCTACAAGGGCTCGCGCATCGTCAACTGGTGCCCCCACTGCGTCACCGCCCTGTCCGACGCGGAGGTGGAGTATAAGGAAAAGCCCGGCAACCTCTGGCATCTCAAATACCCCATCGTGGGCGAGCCGGGCCGCTGCGTGATCGTGGCCACCACCCGGCCGGAGACCATGCTGGGCGACACCGGCGTGGCCGTGAACCCCGCCGACGAGCGCTACCGGGATATCGTGGGCAAAAAGTGCCTGCTGCCCCTGATGGACAGGGAGATCCCCATCGTGGCCGATGAGTATGTGGATTTGGAGTTCGGCACCGGCTGCGTGAAGATGACGCCCGCCCACGACCCCAACGACTTCGAGGTGGGCCTGCGCCACAATCTGGAGTCCATCCGCGTGCTGGACGACAGCGGCCGCGTCAATGAAAACGGCGGCAAGTACGCCGGCCTGGACCGCTATGAGGCCCGCAAGGTCATCCTGGAGGACCTGGAGGCCCTGGGCCTGCTGGAGAAGGTCGAGGAGCATGTGCACAACGTGGGCACCTGCTACCGCTGCGGCAGCGACGTGGAGCCCATCATCTCCGCCCAGTGGTTCGTGAAGATGGAGCCTCTGACAAAAGAGGCCATCCGCGTGGTGAAGGACGGGGAGACCAAATTCGTCCCGGAGCGCTTTACCAAGAACTACATCAACTGGATGGAGAATCTGCACGACTGGTGCATCTCCCGCCAGCTGTGGTGGGGCCACCAGATTCCCGTGTGGTACTGCGATGACTGCGGCGAGATGACCGTGCCCAGGGAGGACCCCTGTCAGTGCGCCCACTGCGGCTCGAAGAATATCCACCGCGACCCCGACGTGCTGGATACCTGGTTTTCCAGCGCCCTGTGGCCCTTCTCCACCCTGGGCTGGCCGGACAGGACCGAGGATTTGGCGTACTTCTATCCCACGGACGTGCTCGTCACCGGCTATGACATCATCACCTTCTGGGTCTCGCGCATGATCTTCTCCGGCTGCGAGCATATGAAGAAGACGCCCTTCCACACCGTGTTCATCCACGGCCTGGTGCGCGACGACAAGGGCCGCAAGATGTCCAAGTCCCTGGGCAACGGCATCGACCCGCTGGAGATGGCGGACAAATACGGCGCCGACGCCCTGCGCTACAACCTGGTCACCGGCAACTCTCCCGGCAACGACATGCGTTTTTATGTGGAAAAGTGCGAGGCCATGCGCAACTTTGCCAACAAGCTGTGGAACGCCTCCCGGTTCGTGATGATGAACCTGACCGTCGAAAAGAACGAGCTGCCTGAGACCCTGGAGCTGGAGGACAAGTGGATTCTCTCCGCGCTCAACGACCTGGCCGGGGAGGTGGGCGAGAATCTGGATAAATTCGAGTTGGGCATCGCCGCGCAGAAACTCTATGATTTCATCTGGGACAGCTTCTGCGACTGGTATATCGAGCTCACCAAGGCCCGGCTCACCGGCCCGGACGAGGCCGGGCGCACAAGGGCGCAGCGGGTGCTGCTGTATGTCCTCACCGAGACGCTCAAGTTGCTGCACCCCTTTATGCCGTTCATCACCGAGGAGATATTCCAGGCGCTGCCCCACCGGGGGGACGCCCTGATGGTCCAGCGCTATCCCGTCTACCGGAGCGAGCTTTGCTTTAAAGAGGAGAGCGAGCGCATGGAGAAGGTCATGGAGGCCATCGGCGCCATCCGCTCCCGCCGGAGCGAGATGAATGTGCCGCCCTCCAAGCGGCCCCACCTGTATGTGTTCACCCAGGATCGGGAAGCCTTCGCCGCCGGGCGCGAGAGTCTGTGCCGTCTGGCGCTGGCCGCGGACATGACGCTCCTGGACGAGACGCCCGCCGATCTGAGCGGCCTTGTGAGCATCGTCACGGAGCACGCCGTGTGCTATCTGCCGCTCCATGAGCTGGTGGACCTGGACAAGGAGCGGACCCGGCTGCAAAAGGAGCTGGAGAAGAACCGGGGCTTCCTGGAAAATCAGAGGAAAAAGCTCTGCAACGAGAGCTTCGTGTCCCGCGCGCCGGAGCACGTGGTGGCCGCGGAGCGGGATCGCGCCGCCAAGCTGGAGGCGCTGATCGCCAATCTGGAGGAATCACTGCGTCAATTGGGGTGATAAAAGAAAAACCAAGGCCGGGGAAAACCTTTCCCCCGGTAAATGCGTCATTATAAGCGAAAGGACGCCTGGGACGGCCCTACGGCCGCCCGTTGAGGAGAGAGAAAAATGAAAAGAATTGTTCTTCGCAGAGCCGGCGCGGCGGTGCTGATCGCCTGTCTGGTCTTCGCGCTTTCCGCCACCGCCCTCGCCGAGAACGACGCGCCGGCGATCACGGTGGACCTGCCCACGTCGGTGGGCGTTCTGGAGGGCGGCACTCTCTCGCTGAGCGTGGGCGCCAGCGGGGAGGAGTTGTCCTTCCAATGGTATAAAAACGACAGGCCAATCGACGGTGCCACCTCTTCGGATTACCAGGAGACGGGCCTGAAGGCCGCCTCCGACGGCGCGCGGTATTACTGTTATGTGCAAAACCCTTACGGCTCGGCCCAGACGGGCGTGTGCCGCCTGACGGTGGTGCTCAAGCCGGAGATCACGCGGGACATCAACATCACCTCGCTCACCCTCACTCACGGGGACACCCTGACCGTCACCGCCCAGGCCTCCGGCACCAATGTCCAGGCCCAGTGGTATGTGCGGCAGGACGGCGGGGAGACCCGCGAGCTGGCCGGCCAGACCAGCGGCACGCTGATCCTCACCGCCACGGAGGAGTATAACGGAGCGGACTTTTTCTGCCGCTTTTTCAATGAGGCCGGGTCCGCCGACACCTCCGTGTGCCATGTGACCGTCAACCCCGCGCCCACGCCCACCCCGGCGGTGACAGCCGAGCCCACGGCCGTCCCGACGGCCACCCCGGCGCTGCCTCCCAACATCACCAAGAACCCGGTGGGGGAGATCGTGGAGGAGGGTGGACGCGCCATCTTCATCGCCCGTGCGGACGACACCCGCGCCTATACCTGGCGCTTCGTCAGCCCCGACGGCAACACGTATTACAATTACAACGACAGCGCCGTGAACACCGCCTTTCCGGGCCTGATGGTCTTCGGCGGCAACACCGACACCGTTGTTCTTGAGCGCATCCCCTATGAGATGAACGGCTGGAAGGCCGCCTGTCTGTTCACCGGCGCGGGCGGGGATTCCCTGTCCACCGGCGCGGTCATCACCGTGCAGAAGACCGGCAGCGCCCTGAGCATCGTCAGCCAGCCGGTGGGCGGGACCATGATGCTGGAGGACGATCCCGATTTTGTGCTGTCCATCCAGGCGTCCTCCACCTATCCCGGCACCTTTGCCTACCAGTGGTACAGCTCGAAAACCAACAACGCCGCGGCCATGCAGACCATCCCCGGCGCCACAGGCAGCACTTATGCGCCCGAACGGGAGGAGGGGACGATGTACTACCGGGTCGGCGTTACCATCACCACCGACGGCGTCACCTCCGAGCCGTACTATTCCTCCATTGTTCCCGTGACCTTCACCAAGCCCAAGGTGCACGAGCACGCCTACAGCTCCGTATGGGAGTATAACGAGCTGTCCCACTGGCACCAGTGCACCTGCGGCGACCACGCGGACGAGGCGTTCCACACCTATGAGTGGACCATCCTCACCATGCCCACGCAGGAGCAGGACGGAGAGCAGCGGGGCGTTTGCACCGTCTGCGGCTATGAGACCGTGCAGCCCATCCCCGCCGGCTCCATGACAGAGGAGACGGAGCAAACCGAGACCGCTCCCGCCCGGCGCTTCACCTTTGGAAACGGCTGGATGATACTGCTGGCCGTGCTGGCCGTGGCCGTGATCGTGGGCGCGGCGATCCTGATCCGCCGGGTGCTCCGCTCGGACGACACCCCGGAGGAAACCGGCGAGGATAAGCAAGAAAAGCAGGAATAAAGCATTCATTACAAAGAGGCGGCATGACAGATCATGCCGCCTCTTTGCTATATAGATTTTTTATCAAAAATTCAAAAAATAAAAACACCTGGCCGTTGATAAACGTTATAAGAGTGAAAAGAGAAAGAAAGGAGGGTGCTATGCTCACAAAGCTGTACACCGTCTATCGGAGCGAGCTGTTGAAATACTGCTGCATGATCTGCGCCGATGTGACCGACGCGGAGGACCTGCTGCAGGAGACCTTCATGAAAGCACTTTCCAATCTGGAACAGCTGGAGGAGCTGGATGAAAAGCAGCGCCGGGCGTGGCTGTACAAGGTCGCCAGAAATCTCTTTTATGACTTGTGCAGACGGCGGGCCTTGGCGAGGGCCCGTCCGCTCCCGCCGGAGGAGGAAACGGACGGAGGCTTCTCAGAGGTGGAGACCGCCATGATCTTATCCGCGCTGCCGCCGGAGCTGTCCCAGGTCTTCATCAAGCGCTATTTTCAGGGGTACACCTCAAAGGAACTGGCGGAGGAATACGGGCTCTCGGCCTCAGGAATAAGAGCCATGCTGAGCCGCGCCCGAAAGCTCCTGCGGGAGAAACTTTAAAAAGGAGGATATTATGAAAAACAAGGTGATCAATGCCGCTTTCTGTGACGCGCGGGAGGTGACGGAGGAGAGTCTTCAGCCCTATGATACGATCACGATCAACACGGCGGTGCTGCTCGTCGGAGAGCGCGCCAAGGAACTGCTGAACCGCTACCCGGTCACGATGAACGCGGCCGCTATCATCGATGCCCCGGACGGAAAGGATATCGAGGTGAAGACCGTCAACGGGAGCTTTGAGATCGGGCCGGAGACGGACGGGACCGGCGTCTTCCTGATGGTCAACGGAAGACTGACCGTTGCCAATGACAGCCTGGAGGCCGTGAAGAGCTATTATAAGATCGTGGTCAACGGGAAAATCCTCATGCCCAAGAGCTGCCGGGGCCAGTGCCAGAATCTTCAGATCAGCGGGAAGACGGAATATTATCCGGACGGCGCGGCCATCCTGAGAGCCAATACCCAAATCGACGATTTGTTTGTCTGCCGCGCGGCGAATCCCCTCTACTATTGCCCCGGACGCCTTTTCTTCCTGGATACGGGAATCGATACGGACAAGCTCCTTCAAAAGGGACTCCGGTTCGGGGCCAAAAAGCTCGTCATAGCAAAAACGCTGGTCGGAAAGCTCCTCTCACAGCTCGATGAAGAGGCGGAACTCATCCCCGTCCCGGACGGCACCCGCCTGATCGCTGATGACCTGGAGCTGCAGCCGAGGACCGTCAGGAAATACGGGGCAAAGCTGTTCGTGTGCGGCGATGTTTCTATCCGTGACGCCGAGGCATTGCGTGCGCTGGAATACCTGTATGCGGATGGATCAGTCCGCCTGGACAGGAGTCTGGAGGAGGCCTTTGACGCCGTTGAGAGCGTCTGCAGGGAGCTGAAGATCATCGACGCCGATACGGGGTATATCTCAGATCGGCCTATGGTCAAGGTCGGCCCCGCCATACTGAAAAACTATCCCAACGGCGTTCAAATCGAGGACTGCGCCAAGGTGACGCTCTCCGCGGAGCTGAGCCCCGGCGATATTCTGGATAAAATACGTATCTCGGACTGCGCCGTCGTTCTTTGCACAAAAGAACAGGAGGAGGCCGTCGCCATGATCGCGGAGGATGTGGCCCAAATCCTGGCCGCCGGGAAGTCAGGCGAAAACCCGGAGGAGGGGACGTTGGGCGGACTCCTGGGCAAACTCAAGGATACGCAGGTTGTCAATGCTGCGGAGATTAAGCTCTGATTTTTCCTCTGGGATCGGCATGGAGGCTATCGGGCAGCTTTTGCTGCCCGATAGAGCAAGGCGGCCGCGAACGCCGTCCTGGGCGAGAGCGGAGCGGATGGAGAGGAGCGTTCCGCAGAGGGAATTATGGCGGTACGGCGAGGACGATGCCCGGCGCGCGAAAGGTAAAAAGAGAAGAGACAGGAAAAGGGCAGCGGCAAAATAGCCGCCTGCCATTGCGCAAAGAAGGCGCTTTCGCGGCCTTTTTTGCACAGTGACAGGCGGCTAGTGTCTTGTCCGCCGCTTTATGTAACACTTCAGATGATCTTGGTGCCCCGTTCCTCGGCGGCCAGGACGGTCCTGCCCTCCTCGACGGAGTGGGTCAGCCACACGTTGCCGCCGATGACGCAGTTGTCGCCGATCTTCGTCTCGCCGCCCAGAATGGTAGCGCCGGCGTAGATCACCACGTTGCTGCCTATGTCCGGATGGCGCTTGATGCCCTTGACCGGGTTGCCGTTTTCGTCCAGCTGGAAGCTCTTGGCGCCCAGGGTGACGCCCTGATAGAGCTTCACGCGGTCGCCAATGGTGGTGGTCTCGCCGATCACCACGCCGGTGCCGTGGTCGATAAAGAAATACCGCCCGATGGTGGCGCCGGGATGGATGTCGATGCCGGTGATCTGGTGGGCGTACTCGGTCATCATCCTGGGCAGCATGGGAATCTTCAGCTCATAGAGCGGGTGGGCCAGGCGGTAGATGCTGATGGCCTCAAAAGCGGGGTAGGCCAGCATGATCTCCTCACCGCTGATGGCGGCGGGGTCGCCGTCATAGGCCGCCTGGATATCCGTTTCCAGGCATTCCTTGATCTCCGGCAGATGCTGCAGATATGTGCGCACAGCCTCGCTGATGTCCCGCTGGGGCTGAACGGATTCGATGATCTGGCCCAGCAGCCGTACAGCGCTGTTGAGCTTATACTGCACCGTGATGGGGGAGGGGTCGGCCTCGTCCTGGTTGACGCCGCCGAAGATGTGGGGGTACATGGCGCTGCGCAGCAGCGAGATCAGGCGGATCACGTTGTCCTTCATGCCGGGGCTGTTCTCCAGCGAACTGCTGGGATGGTTCACGGCCAGCAGCTGCGCGGCGATGTCCTCGATCAGTTCCTTATGGGGCGTTGTTTCTATCATGGATTATCCCTCCTGGGATTTTACAATGCCAGCACCAGAATGGCGCCGTCCTTGACGGTGAGGCCGACCTGGCTGGCGGCACTCCGGCGGCGGTCGATCAGCTCGGAGGCGATGGCGTCCTCCACTTCCTTTTGGATCAGCCGCTGGAGATTCCGCGCGCCGTAGACGGCGCTGTAGCCCTTCCCGGACAGATATTCCGTCACGCTCTCGTCCCAGGTCAGGGTCATGCCCCGCTCGGCCATGGCCGAGCGGAGATCGTTGAGCATCAGCGTGGTGATGCCGCGGATGTTCTCCTCGCTCAGATGGTTGAAGTAAACGATCTCGTCCACCCGGTTGATGAACTCCGGACGCAGGAAGTCGTTGAGGGCCTTGACGGCCTTCTCCCGCCCCTGCTCGTCGGCGGTCATGTTGAAGCCCACGGCGCCGGTACGCTTGTCGCTGCCGGCGTTGGTGGTCATGACGATCACGGTGTTTTCAAAATTGACGCTGCGCCCCTGGGCGTCGGTGATGCGCCCCTCGTCCAGAATCTGGAGAAGGATGTTCATCACGTCGGGATGGGCCTTTTCAATCTCGTCAAAGAGCACCACGCTGTAGGGCTTGCGGCGGATTTTTTCGGTCAGCTGTCCCGCCTCGTCATAGCCCACGTAGCCCGGCGGCGAGCCGATGATGCGCGAGACGCTGAATTTTTCCATGAACTCGGACATATCCAGCCGGATCAGCGATTCGGGGGAGTTGAAGAGGTCCTGGGCCAGCCGCTTTACCAGCTCCGTCTTGCCCACGCCCGTGGAGCCCACGAAGATGAAGCTCACCGGCTTGCGCTTGAGCTGCAGCCCGGCGCGGTTGCGCTTGATGGCGGCGCAGACGGTGTCCACCGCCTGGTCCTGGCCGATGATATGCTCCTTCAGCCGTCCGGCCAGCCCGGAGAGCTGCTCATATTCATCCGCGCGGATGTTGGCCGCGGGGATTTTGGTCCACATCTCGATGACCCTGGCGAGATCGTCGGTGGTCAGCGCGGGCACACTGTCCGCCTGCAGGGTGGACAGCCGATTGCGCAGCTGCAAATCCCGGCTGCGCAGCTGGGCCAGGCGCTCGTAATCCTCCTTCTCCGGCTCCACGTTTAGCAGCAGCTCCCGCTCCTTGCCGACGTCGTCGATCTCCTTTTGCACGCGGGCCTGCTCCTCCAGCACGGTGTTGTGGAGATTCAGCTCGGAGCAGGCCTCGTCGATCAGGTCGATGGCCTTATCGGGCAGGAACCGGTCGGTGATATACCGCTCGGAGAGCACCACCGCCTGGCGGCACATTTCCTCGCTGATGCTGACGGAGTGGAACTGCTCATAGTATTTGCGAATGCCCTTGAGAATTTCCACCGCGTCGTCGATGGAGGGCTCTGCCACGGTCACCGGCTGGAACCGGCGCTCCAGGGCGGCGTCCTTTTCGATGTGCTTGCGATACTCGGCAAAGGTGGTGGCGCCGATGACCTGTATCTCGCCCCGCGACAGGGCGGGCTTGAGGATGTTGGCGGCGTTCATGCTGCCCTCGGCGTCCCCGGCGCCCACCAGGTTGTGCACCTCGTCAATGACGAGAATGATCTTCCCGTCCTGACGTATCTCCTCGATCAGACCCTTCATCCTGGATTCAAACTGGCCGCGGAACTGGGTCCCGGCCACCAGGGAGGTCAAATCCAGCAGATAGACGCTCTTGTCCTGCAACTTATAGGGCACCTGCCCGGCGACAATGCGCTGGGCCAGCCCCTCGGCGATGGCGGTCTTGCCCACGCCCGGCTCGCCGATGAGACAGGGGTTGTTCTTCTGCCGGCGGTTGAGAATCTGGATCACGCGATCCAGCTCCTCCGTGCGGCCGATCAGGGGGTCCAGCTTGCCCTGGCTGGCGCGGTTGTTCAGATTGATGCAGTAGTTGTCCAGGAATTTGTGCTTGGTCTTGCGCTCGTTTCCCTCCCGGCCGGTGCGGGTGGCGCGATCGTCGCCGGCGGGAGAGGCGCCCTCCCCGCCGTTGTTCTGGGCGCCGAAGAGCCGGTTGAGGAAGGGGAAGGTGGCGGTCTTGCCGTCGTCGTCGGAGTCCTCGGCGCTGTTTTCGATCTCCATGAGCCCATCGCCGTTGCCGCCCAGAGAGCGCATGGCGTCCATCATGTCGGAGGTAAGGCTTTCCAGGTCCTCGTCGCTGATGCCCATTTTGGATATCATGTCGTCGATGGGCTTGATGTGCAGCTCCTTGGCGCATTTCAGGCATAATCCCTCCTGGGTGGACTTGCCGTTTTCCAGTCGATTGATAAAAACCACGGCCATATTCTTATGGCAGCGGGCACATAGAGTAGGTTGCATGCTTCAACTCCTGTCTGAATTATAAAGAGAAAAATGTATTGGTATTATATCCCCAGATAATGTACCAGCACCGACTGGTCCATGAACCAGGGCACCAGAAAGCTGTCGGCCAGGGTCTCCTGGGGGATCGCCAGTCCCAGGAATTTCAGCGCCCAGCCCAGCACCAGACACAGGCAGACGCCCTGCACAAACCCTGTGACGGCGCCGCCGATGTCGTTCAGGGCGTCCAGATTCGGTATCTTAAAGCTGATGTTGGGGATGTTCCCCAGCACCGTGAGAAGAATCAAGATCATCAAAAACGCCAGGATGAACGCCCCCACATAGGAGATGCGTATACACAGCACCTCCACCATGGCGTCGGTGAGCTCCACGTTGTTTTCCTTGGCGTAAGCCACGGCCTCGTCGGCCATCTGCTCGCTGGTGGCGTCATAGATGCCCATGCCCTTGTAGGTCAGGGTACAAAATTCCTTTTCCCGGCCCGGATTCTGGGTGAAAAAGTCGGAGATGGACAGATTGGTGCTGTCGATCCCCAGCACGGGACGCACCTTTTTATCCACCACATTGACCTCCACAAAGCCGCTAGCAAAGGGACGGAGGGCGTCGATCACCTCGCCGGA
>Ga0079305_1003347_pt1 | contig 11075 bp, 11 predicted proteins | sample LMS_cellobiose_e_FD_79183 | JGI IMG/M metagenome (GOLD analysis project Ga0079305, IMG submission 79183) | Rumen-fistulated moose microbial communities from Alaska, USA - LMS_cellobiose_enrichment | ecosystem: Host-associated > Mammals > Digestive system > Stomach > Rumen fluid ... | reverse complement strand
GGCTGATGCACCCAGAAGTATAATCATTCCCAGAAGGGTGAATACTATTATTTTTCCTGATTTATTCATTTGTCTCTCCAAGCACGGTGCCTATCACATTCCTGGCTCCGTTTACAAAGGATCTGAAATCCATCTCGTTCTTTGACTGGGGTTTGAGCATCTGGAGGGCAAGGTTCCCATCGCCGGTGGCAACCACTATTCCCTGTCTCTTGTCCACTCCCAGCACTGTGCCGCAGCTGCCGTGTCCAAACGCATCTCCAGTGTACAGCGAAGCCTGTGTTATTGCAATGGTCTTGCCTGCTATAGTGGTAAAGCTTCCAGGCCATGGCTGATATGCCCGTATCTTCCGGTCTATGGATATAGCACTCTCGTGCCAGTCTATGATTCCATCCTCTTTCTTTAGTATATGGCAGTAGGTGGCCTTGGACTCATTCTGAACAGTAAAATTAAGAGAATCTGCCTCCAGCGCCTTTATAAACCCTGGGATAAGCTCTGCACTCTTTAAAGCCACTTTCTCGGTAAGCTCCGGTGCGTTCTCGGTGCCATCCAGGGGGAAAGGTATCTGCAGTGCAATATCGCCGGTATCCATCTTGAGTGCCATCTTCTGAATAGTGATTCCTGTGACTGTGTCACCGGCAAGTATTGCGGCATTTATAGGAGCAGGTCCTCGCCATCGGGGCAGCAGTGATGGATGGATATTGAATGCGCCGCCAGTAAAGATAGAGAGGAAATCCTCCTTGAAAATCCGGCCGAATGCAAAGGTGATCAGAGTGTCAAAACCTTCATCTTTCAGGAACTGTATAAAGTTGGCATCCAGCTTCTCGGGCTGGTAGACAGGGATGGCATATTCCATGGCACAAGCTTTGACTGGAGACTGTGTAAGGATATTCTTTCTGCCAGCCGGCCGGTCCGGGTTTGTAAGAACTCCAGATACAGAAGAACATTCTGACAGCGCCTTGAGTGTGGGTACTGCTATGGCCGGGGTTCCTGCAAAAAGTATCTTCATTTTTTATGACTCATCTTCTCGTATTTGCTTATGACTTTCTTCCTGTTGTTGTCATCAAGTCTGTCCACAAAGAGCATACCGTTCAGATGGTCGTTCTCGTGGAGTATGATCCTGGCAAGCCAGCCTTCGGCATTAAGGCGGAAAATCTTTCCTGTGGTATCCTGAGCCTGCACCTTGACAGAATAGGGGCGTACTACATTGGCCCACACTCCTGGCAGACTGAGGCATCCTTCTTCTCCTTTCACTGTCTCCTGGGATGTCTCTATAATCTCCGGGTTGATGAATACTCTGGGCTTGTCATCCACAGCCTCGGTTACAAAGAACCGTCTGGATATGCCTATCTGCGGTGCGGCCAGACCAACACCTTTCTTCTCCCGCATAAGGACAAACATCTGGCGTACTGTATCTTCCAGCTCCTGGTCAAAAATTTCTACAGCTTTGGCTTTTTCGCGCAGAACCTCATTCCCTAAAGTGACAACCTCAAAGTCCATACTATTCTCCAAAATTATATAATATAACAAAAGGGCTGTTTTAACAAGCGGTTGTCAGTTCCAGAGGTAGAGCTTGTGGATACGGTAGGAGATAAAGACTGTTCCTGTTGCCAGAAGAGCCATGCCGATTGCGGCGCCCAATGGTGTTGCTGTGTAGAACAGGGTGTGGCTTCCCGTAAGTATGAATATCATGCTCACCGCCAGGTTCAGATATTCCCAGTTCCGTTTCTGAATATAGTTGAATACCAGTGTCAGTACAGTCAGCACCTTTATGATGAGAAGTGCAGTAAAAAAATAATCTAGTCCAGGAACGAACAGGGCATTGCTTCCTTTGTTGGGTGCAAATGGGAGCAGGATAGCCACAAACAGAGCCAGGAGCAGCACTGCGCTGAGCAGGGTGGCAAAAGGCTTGTATTCGGTGTCTATGGTCATAAGGGCAAAGCACAGCAGCACAAAGACACCCAGTATTTTTCCGAAGTATGCCAGCCGGGTCAGGATAAGCACATAGGATTCTGGTTTGTCCAGCTGCTCAAGGATATAGATGATGGCTCTGATGCCGTCAAAGTTCAATGTCAGAAGAAAGATAAGAAAGAAGAAAATCTCTGCTCTGGTGTTCTGCAGGAAGAACTTGCGGATAAAGAATACAGAAAATACCGAGAATATCATAGTTATAGTAGGGAAAAGCACATTCGGGCTTAAAATCATCTGGATGAAAGTCTGGGGCAGATCCTTGGAAAGATAGGCCAGAAGCCCTATGAAACACAGGATAAAGATTGCAGAGAAAAGGTTGAAACCTGTGATGATGATATTCCGCTTGCTCAGTAATGCCATGGTTTTAATATATCATTCCGGCGGAATTTTTCAATAATTTTTTGTTATATATCTTTTTTTTTTCGTAATAAGAAAGTAGGGTTTCCATAGAAATAGGAGAATCAGATATGATTTGGAATCCAGAAGCCGAACAGGCAAAACAGGAAGTAAGAGAAAAACAGCAGCTTGCTGATCTTCAGAAGCTGGCGAAAAAAGTATATGAGAGAGTTCCGTTTTACAAGAAAAGATTTGATGAGTTAGGGGTAAAGCCAGAGGATGTAAAGAAGCTGTCCGATATCAAATATCTGCCATTCACCACCAAGACAGACCTGCGGGATATCTACCCGTATGGACTTCTGGCAGTTCCCTTGAAAGATATTGTAGAGATTCACACATCATCGGGTACCACAGGTATTCCTGTAGTTGATGCATATACCAGAAAAGACCTGGACATCTGGGCTGAGGGAATGGCCAGAACCCTGACTATGGCAGGGGCAGGACCGGACGACGTGCTTCAGAACGGTTATGGTTACGGTCTTTTCACCGGCGGTCTTGGAGCCCACTACGGCGGAAACAAGATAGGTCTGACAGTGCTTCCGATCTCTTCCGGAAACACAGAGCGGCAGATCAACTTTATGCGGGACTTCGGCTCCACAGTAATGACCTGTACCCCATCCTATGCCCTCTATATCTCGGAAGTTCTGGAAAAAATGGGCATCCCGCGGGAACAGCTTAAGCTCAGGATCGGATGCATGGGTGCAGAGCCCTGGAGCGACAATATGCGCAAGGAGATAGAGAGAAAGCTGGGAATCAAGGCCTACGATATCTATGGACTGACAGAGATCACAGGTCCTGGCGTATCCAGCGAGTGCGAGGTCCAGAGCGGACTCCATGTGAACGAAGACCTGTTCTATCCGGAAATCATCAACCCTGCTACAGGCGAGGTGCTGCCGTATGGCGAGAAAGGCGAGCTGGTAATCACAACACTCACCAAGGAGGGAACACCTCTTGTACGCTACAGGACAAGGGATATAACATATCTGTACCGGGAAGAATGTGCCTGCGGCAGAACCACAATCAAGATGCACCGCCTGCTGGGCCGTGTGGATGATATGCTTATCATCAAGGGTGTAAATGTATTCCCATCCCAGGTGGAGCAGCTCCTTATCCAGATTCAGGGACTTACCCCAAACTACCAGATTATCCTTACCCGGGGCGACAACCATCTGGACGAGATGGAGATTCAGGTGGAGATGGACGAGGAGACGTTCTCTGACGAGACAAAGGATCTGGAATCCCTTAAGAATAAAATTTACAATTCTGTGAAGTCAAAACTTGGAATATATGCTAAGATAAAGCTGGTTGAGCCACGGTCTATCGCAAGGTCCGAAGGCAAGGCCAAGAGAGTTATTGACAAGAGAGTTATCTAAAAAGGAGGAAGGTATGACAATAAATCAGATTTCAGTTTTTCTTGAGAACAAATCGGGCCGTATTGCCGAAGTTACAAGAGTGCTTGCCGAAGCTGGCATAAATCTGCGTGCCATGACTATTGCCGACACCGCCGACTTTGGAATACTCCGCATTATTGCCAATAACTATCAGAAGGCACGGGAAGTGCTGGAGGCAAACAACTTTACCACCCGGATCACCAGAGTTCTTGGCATCGAGGTTGCTGATGAGCCGGGCGGGCTGTACAAGATCATGAGCCTCTTTAAGGAGAACGGTGTCAACATCGAATACCTGTATGCCACATTAGAGCAGAAGGATGGCAAATCAATAGTCATCTTCAAGGTTGCCAACGTGGAGCAGGGCCTTAAGATTGCCCATGACAACGCATTGGTGACAATTTCTGGAGATGATTTCTAAGAGACGGTTTTTTTATAGTGCAGTTTTAATAATTTTTGCAGCTGTGCTGTTGTGCGGCTGCACTGAAAAGCCCAAACCTATCCGGCAGACAGAGCTTGCCCTGGGGACAGTATGTACAGTCTCCCTTTTTGACAGCGGCGACAAGGCTCTTCTGCCGGCCTCTTTTTCCCTTATATCAGAGCTGGAGAACAGCATAAGCAAGAATCTCAGGGAGAGCGAGATTTCGGCCTTGAACCGCAATGCGGGACTCAGTCCTGTCAAGCTGTCCGAACCTGTCTTTAAACTTTTGACGATTGCACAGAAATATAGTATCTTATCAGAAGGGATGTTCGATGTGACTATAGATCCTGTCGTGGAGCTGTGGGGCATTGGAACAGACCATGCAGCTGTACCGTCCCGGGATGCACTGTGCCATGCAGTAAGTCTGGTGGATTACCGGGCTCTGGTGCTGGATTCTGATGCCAGGACAGCGTTTCTGCCCCGAAAGGAGCTGGCAGTTGACCTGGGTGGAATAGCCAAGGGTTATATTGCAGACCAGGTGCGTGATTTCCTGGTATCTGGCGGCGCCTCCGGGGGTATCATAGACCTGGGTGGCAATATCCTGGTCTTTGGCAGAAAGCCGGATGGCAGCGATTTCCGTATAGGAATCCAGGATCCTTTCGGCGGCAGGGGCTCTTCCATTGGAGTGGTGACAATGGCACAGGGCTCGGTGGTGACATCTGGCATCTACGAACGGTTCTTTGAGCAGGATGGAAAACGCTACCACCATATTTTTGACACCAGAACCGGTTTTCCGGTGGAGAATACATTGGCAGGGGTTACTGTCATAACCCAGGATTCGGTATCGGGAGATGCCCTTTCCACTGCAGTATTTGCCCTGGGCCTTGAGAAAGGGATGGCGCTGGTGGAGAAGAATAGCGGTGTAGATGCAATCTTTATCACCAAGGATAAGGAAGTATTTATTTCTTCTGGCCTTAAGGAGAGCTTTACTCTGACAGACCGGAATTTTACAATGCGAGGTATGTTTTGATCTGTGACATCTGCGGCAACGACAATGCCATAATGCATATACGGCAGATAATGGATGGAAAAAATGATATGTCCCTTAATCTGTGTAAAAGCTGTGCGGTAAAGAATGGTTTTCAGATAGGAAAGGAGAACTCTGTCCATATTCCTGCCCTTTTGGAGAAACTTAAGAATTATAAGAAAGGGCTTTCTTCTCAGGACCTGAATGTGGTATGCCACAACTGCAACACAACATTGGCCGAGGTAAAGAAGTATGGAAATGTAGGCTGCAGCCAGTGCTACGAATACTTTGACGAATACCTGTCAGGCTATTTCCGCAATCCGGCAGAGAACCGGAAACAGGGGGCTCGTACCCGTGGAGCTGTCCGGGAGGTTATCTCTCAGGCAGAGTACAAAAAAGCGCTTGAGAAAAAGCTCCAGCAGGCAGTCTCTATCGAGGATTATGAGGCAGCTGCAGTGCTCCGGGACAAAATAAAGGCACTGGTGAAATAATATGGATCTCTGTACTGATGTGGTGCTTCATTCCTATGTGAGGCTGGCCAGGAATATTGCAGGCTGGAAATACTTTTCCCGTCTTACCGGTCCAGAGGTAGGTGCTCTGAATCTGCAGCAGGGAGAGGCTATGGATAAGCTGCCGGAGTTCATATTCCGGAGCCTGGATGAGCTTTCCTTTTCCAAGCGGCAGCTGATGGTGGAGAACAATATCATCAACCCGGAATCTATTGTAAGTTCCGGCAAATATATTGCCACATCTCAGGATCTTAAGCCGGTGGTGATATTCAACGAAGAGGATCACATACGGATAAAGTGTTTTGTGAAAGGGCTTGATCTTTTTTCTGCCTACACTTTCTGTTCCGATGTAGAGAAGAAGCTGCATACTGTCTTTGATTTCCAGAACCATCCTAAATATGGATATCTGACATCCTCTCTAGATGACTGCGGTACAGGAATTCATCTGTATGTCACCATGTTCCTTCCAGGGCTGTCCTTGGACGGCAAGCTGGATGATTTTTTCAGGACAGCAGATGCTTCCGGCGTGCAGATAAAAGGGTATGTAGATACCAAGGATTCAATTCCCAAGGGTTCTATCTTCCTTATCGAGAACCAGATGGCTCCGGGGAACAGCGCCATAGATGTGCTGACCCGCATGAACGATATCTATACCAGAATTGTAGATATGGAACGGGATTCCAGAAACCATATCATGGAGACCAAAAGGGATGATGTAGAGGACCGTGTGATGCGTTCCTACGGCATCATAAAATACTGCCGCAAGCTTACAATATGGGATGCACTGGAGCTTATAGCCGACATAAAGCTGGGGGTATGCACAGGCATTCTGAATGATGTTCCCACCGACCTGGATTCCCTTTTCATACGGATGCAGAAGTACCATGTCCTTTCTGCAGCCATGGCTTCTGAGTGGGACAAGGATGATGTGGATGTGGATAAGATGCGCTCTGTCCAGCTCCGCAGAGAGCTGGGAATAAAGGAGGCTGAGATTGGTTAAAGAAAATGTAAAGAGTAAGACTCCGCTTCTGGACAGCTTTGCCAAGGACCTGGTGTTCATGGCATCCTCAGGACAGCTGGATCCTATTGTAGGGCGGGAGGCTGAGATAAACAGACTTATGCATATTCTGGCCCGCAGGCGGAAGAACAATCCAGTTCTTATAGGCGACCCTGGAGTTGGAAAGACTGCCATTGTAGAAGGGCTGGCCCAGCGTATTGCCCAGGGGAGTGCCCCCGAGGTGTTCCAGGGAAAGCGTATCATGGTCATAGATATGGGATCTCTGGTTGCAGGAACCAAGTTCCGCGGCGAATTCGAGGAACGGCTTAAGAACCTGGTAAAAGAGGTGGAGTCGGCCAAGGATGTTATTCTGTTCATAGATGAGATACACACTATTGTAGGTGCAGGCGGCTCCGAGGGGGCGGTGGATGCAGCCAACATCCTTAAGCCAGCCCTTGCCAGAGGCAGTTTCCAGTGCATAGGTGCCACCACCATGGATGAATATCGGAAGCGTATAGAAAAAGATGCGGCACTGGAGCGGCGTTTCCAGACTATATTGGTGGAGGAGCCTGACCGGGAACATACTCTTGAGATTCTGAAAGGGTTAAGGACCAACTACGAGAACTTTCACAACGTAAGCTTTACCGACGAGGCCCTGGAGGCTGCTGTTGACCTTTCTACCAGGTACATAACCAGCCGGATGCAGCCGGATAAAGCTATAGACCTGCTGGATGAATCGGGTGCCCACTGCCGCATAGCATTTGTGGAAAAGCCAGCAGAAATGCTGAACCTGGAGGACAAGGTGGTACGCCTGACCGAGGAGAAGAAGCACTATGTCCAGATCCAGGCCTACGAGGATGCCGCCAGGGTGAGGGATGAGGTAAACAAGATAAAATATACTCTGGATATGATGGGAGAAGAATGGCGTGCCTCCCTTAAGATGAGCCGGAATATCATTGATGTGGAAGATATATGCCGTACTCTGTCTGTCATGACAGGCATACCAGTTTCAGGCATCTCCCGCAGCGAGACCGAGAAACTTCTGAAGATGGAGGAATATCTGCATCAGTATGTGGTGGGACAGGATGATGCTATAAAAGCAGTCTCTGCCGCTATCAGGCGTTCCCGCGCAGGAATAGCATCCCCAAGACGCCCACTGGGTTCCTTTATCTTCCTGGGGCCTACAGGAGTGGGAAAGACATACCTTGCAAAACAGCTGGCCAATTACCTGTTCGGCAGCGAGGATGCCTTGATCCGGGTAGATATGTCAGACTATATGGAAAAACATACCACATCCCGGCTGGTAGGGTCTCCTCCTGGATATGTAGGATATGAGGAAGGGGGCTGGCTGACAGAGAAAGTGCGGCGCAAACCCTACTGTGTCATACTGTTTGACGAGATAGAGAAAGCTCACCCGGATGTATTCAACCTGCTTCTGCAGATGCTGGAGGAGGGGGAGATTCAGGACAACATGGGTCGCAGGGTATCGTTCCGCAATGCAGTTATCATAATGACAAGCAATGCAGGAACCCGGGAGTTTGCATCTGATTCCATAGTAGGATTCCGCCGGGAGGAGGAGTCCAGAAGCAGGAGCACAATTAAGTCGGCGGCTCTGAACGAGCTTAAACGGAGTTTCCGCCCTGAGTTCCTGAACCGTATTGACGAGGTTGTGGTATTTGACCTGCTGCAGCCTAAGCAGATAGAGGCAATATTCGACCTGATGCTCAAGGAGCTTTCAGACCGGCTTGCAGAGAAAGGGATAACTGTTTCTCTGACACCTAAGACCAAGAAATATTTTATAAAGAAAGGGTTTGATCCAAAGTTCGGTGCCCGCCCTATGCGGCGTCTGATTCAGAAAGAGCTTGAGGATGTGATTGCCCTGAAGCTTATAAACGGCGAGCTTAAAAGCGGCTCTACAGTGGAATTCTGAGTACCATGCCTGGGAACAGTTTCCGTGCATCCTCGATATTGTTGTAGACTGCAAGTTTTTCTGCAGGGACTTTATACTTTCTGGAAATTTTATCCAGAGTGTCGCCTGCCTTGACAGAATAAGCCACTATGGAGCTGCTTTCTGCAGCCTGGCTCTGGGACGAAACATCTGAGACCAGGGATGCCATCAGGATGGTCTCCAGGCTTGAGTCAGCAGGAAAGACAAAGTCGGATGGCTTTTCTACCTTGGGTACATGAGTTCCCAAGTTGTAGAGAAGCAGGGCACCTGCAAGGCAGGCAGCCCCTTTGAGCACAAACTTGCTGCAGAGTATTCTGGCGCATTTCTTAAGTACTGCACCAATGTCAATCTGTGCTTCTGCTCTCTTCTGTCTTGAGGTTTCCACCTGTGGTTCAGCCATCAGCTGACTGTAGTTAAATATTTCGTTCATAATGGGTAATTATTGTATCGACAAGAATTGAAGTAAAGATTAGTATATATTTTGATGGAAAAGACCTGGAAAGCCAAACTTATCTTCGCAATCGCAATTATTTCCGTCTGTGGTATCATTGGAAGATACTTCTATCTTATGGTTCTTGTACCCCGGGATGTCTCTTCTTCCCAGAAGAACTACAGGGTTGAGCGGGGGCCTATTCTGGACCGCAACGGTGCAGTATTGGCTATACAGACCAGGCTGTTCAGAGTCTCGGCATGGCGTCCTACCCTTAAGAATTCCGACTATGTGGCAAAGAAACTGTCAGAAATCCTTGAGATTCCCGAGAAGGAGATAAAAGAGAAGTTTGACAAGAAAGGGGGCAATGTTATTCAGATTGCCCGCAAAGTCTCTTATGATGCGGCAGAAAAGATACGGGATATGCTTAAAAGCGGCGAGATTTCGGGCATCAGGGTGGATAACGACTATGGCCGCAGTTACCCCGAGAAGGAGCTGGCATCGCACCTTATCGGTTTTGCAGGCGAGGATAACAAAGGGCTTGACGGGGTGGAGCGCCAGATGGACAAGTTCCTTTATCCTGACGGAGAAGAGAAGGCATTCTCTGGTGTTGTCTACGGAAACCAGGTGTATCTGACTATAGATGTGAATATCCAGAACTTTGCCCAGCAGGCATCTATGGATGTTATGGAGCAGTTTGAGCCTTTGGATGGTGTCATAACTTTAGTGGCAGATGCCAAGACAGGGGAGATTCTGGCCTATGTCTCCATGCCTGAGATAGATCTTAACAACTATACAAAATACAGGGATGATGACCCTATAAAAATGAACAAGCCGGTTATCTACAACTACGAGCCAGGTTCTGTATTCAAGGTGTTCAGCATAAGTTCGTTCATGCACATTCCAGGAGGAATAAAGCCTGAATCCAGATTCTTCTGCAACGGCTTTTATACAAATGTCTCTGGAAAACCTATCAAATGTACTGGTAAGCATGGAGATATAGATACTGGCGATATAATCAAATATTCCTGCAACCCGGGAACCTGCTATGCCTCTGAGTCTGTTACTCCCGAAGCATTTTACTTTATGATCAAGCAGTTCGGATTCGGCGAACCCTCCGGTGTCGAGCTGCCTGGAGAGGCAAAAGGTCTTATACGCCACTACAGCAAATGGGTAGACCGCTCCAAGCCTACCATGGCCATGGGGCAGGAGGTTATGGTCAACGCCATGCAGATTGTCAAGGCTGCCACCGCTATTGCAAACCACGGTACTATGCTGGTGCCTCATGTAATCAAGAAGGTGGTGGATGCCACCGGCCATGTGGTGTACGAGACAGAACGGCAGCCGATTCAGGAGGTTATTTCTCCAGCTGTTGCCGATTCAATGCTCCTTATGATGGAACGGGCTTCGGTGGATCGCGGTACTGCACGGCGGCACAATGTGGGTGGCGTGCGTATGTCCATGAAGACAGGTACTGCACAGGTATATGATGATGCAATCAAAACCTATTCTGAAGAGAAGTTCACCGCATCCTGCATTGCAATTTTTCCTACCGAAGACCCGCAGTACATAATCTACAATGTGGCATTCCATCCTATGAAAGGTGGCATTACAACTGGAGCCGGAATTGCAGTCCCGGCAGTAGGCAAGCTGGCCAACGACATAATCTCCTACAAGGGGATGCAGCGAAAGGGCGACACAGTCCTGGGCTTTGACGGTGCTATTGATGTGCACGAACACAGCTATGCTGTACTTGATATTATTCCAGACTTTACCGGTGCATCAAAGAAACATCTTCTGCCACTTTTCAAGGATGACAGATTCAATCTGATTATAAAAGGAGATGGCTGGGTCTATAGGCAGTCTCCAGCTCCCGGCACTCCTGTGACAGAGGGGATGACTCTGGAGTTTGAGCTCCAATAATCAAAGAGAAAAATCGGCCAGGACTTTTTTCTTTTCCTCTGTAGTTTTTCCACCTTCCATAGTATAGG
>Ga0079305_1003344_pt1 | contig 11089 bp, 11 predicted proteins | sample LMS_cellobiose_e_FD_79183 | JGI IMG/M metagenome (GOLD analysis project Ga0079305, IMG submission 79183) | Rumen-fistulated moose microbial communities from Alaska, USA - LMS_cellobiose_enrichment | ecosystem: Host-associated > Mammals > Digestive system > Stomach > Rumen fluid ... | reverse complement strand
TCCGATTGCACAAGGGGCCATGCGGGCGATCCAGTTTTTAGCTCCGCCGGAATAGCTCACAACCCAGCCGTTGGAATTCTCCGAATAAAGCTGAACAAGGTATCCGGTCTGTTTGAGGTTGCTTTTGCAGGCGGTCCCCTTGGCGGCATCCACTGCTTTCTTCAATGCCGGAAGCAGCATTCCCGCCAGGATCGCAATGATGGCTATGACCACGAGGAGCTCTATCAAGGTGAAATAACTGACCGTTTCATGCTTCATGGGTATGAGAGGTGAGATGTTTATCGTGTGTTTTTTGGATTTCTGCATGATTTCCGCTCCTTTCAAACTCGTTTTTTAACTTGCGTCATCAGAATCAGTATTTTTTGCGCGTCAAAATTTTTTCAACCTGGATACATTCCTCCCGGATTCAGTATCTAACTCGAATTCACGGCTTTTTCCGATTTACGATCCCGCTTTGGACGCTGTCAATGATCAAATCGGGGTTTTCAATTTTTAATGAAATACCTGCCGGATTCCGGTTGATCACATTGCTGATGCAGGAGTTCTGAAGTCCGCCAAGGACACGGACACTATGCCGGGCGTTTCCATTGACATTGGAAACGTTGATATTGAACAATGCCTGTTCGAATTGTTTTCCATATGGATGGCCGGGTTCTCCGACGATACCGGGAGCCTTGCCCAAAGCAATGTCATCAAGAACATGAAAATCATCAGGAGATGCATCGATCACGTTGTCAATGGAGACATTGTGGATTTCCCCACCTTCTATGCCGAGCAAACGGATAATGGAACATCCTCCGGCCGGGTAGGCAAGCACATTGCGGATGATTACATTGCGGATCCCTTTCTCACGCCGTGTCCAGTCGTTGCCCAGCACGTGTGTGGATTTCAGTTCGCCGCCTTTCCGCAGCTTTTTCTGGGAAGCAATGGCCGTTAATGCAATGACGTCGTCACCCGTTTTCCCCGTTATGTCTGAAACGATGATGTCGTGACATCCGTTCCGGAGATTGACGCCGTCCTGGTTTTCAACATTATGTTCCGCGCCGTCAATAACCCGTTTTTGCGATGCGCTGAAGTCAATATGACTGACATTCCCGTATGTGCAGTCCTCAAGGGAAATAGCCCAGCCATGCTGTTCCACAATGCGGATGTTTTCAATGGAAAAATGGCTGACCTTCGCAAAAAGGATCCCGATATTGCGCCAGTCGCCATACTGCGATTCACTCTGTACGAGAGCATCCGTTCCATACGTATGGGCGTGCAGATCGGCAAAGGTCGGGTTCGCCGAACCGTAAAAATTTCTGGGACAGGGGCAGGCAAGCAGTTTGGAACCATCTCCAGTGGAACGCGGGTGGTCGGCGCCTTCCAGAATACAGCATCCGATCCCTTTGATATGAATGTTTTCCGCCGATTCCGGTTCCTCGATCCCCAAACCGCAGTTGGCGCTGCGGAAGAAATTATCCCGGCATTGGTCGGAAAGTTTGATTTTGCAGTCCTGAAGCACAATCGTCGTATTCGAGGGAAGAAGAATTGCACGGTCCAGCTTCCACCAGGTGCGGTCCGGCTCGATGTCCGAGATCCGCTTGGGAATAATGACAATATTGCCGTTCCGTCCGCGGATGGCAGCCTCGATCCGATCGTTGTCGGTCTTTCCCTCATAATCGTTGACCGTTTTTAACGTCGCTCCATATTCGGATACTTTCATTTTCTTCTCCATGATGTTTTTGTTTTTACCGGTTTCAAGTTCCGCCCGGCAAGCAGAAATGATGCAGACACGGCTCCCGGGAATAACAATTTTTCAATGAATAACCGACCGGATAGCCATTGTATCCTTGCTCTGAAAGTTTTGTTCAGGCAAATTATCATTCTCGTCCTCCTTGATGAATGGTTCGTTTTTTTTAATAATATACTGAATTATATACATTTTCGGCTGAAAAACAAGGGATAAAAAGCGGTTTATTATGCAAAATAATTCAAGATATATATAAAATCGTATTTGAAAACAGAATCGGCACGGGTTATATTGACTCTGGATGCTTGCAGGATTTGAAAACCAAATCTTTTGGCGACTACTGGCTTCGCAGCCGTTGTCCGATGCCGCGACTGCGGATCTCCGATGGCGTCAGCGATTGGCTGATTCCGTGGTATTCGGTTTTGGAAGTCCATGTGGATTCAACATTCCGACTTTTCGAGCTGTATCTCGCCGGAGACGTAGTCTGCCGAATCATTTCCCGGCGTCCGCAGGAAGGACTCTATGCAGATTTGCAGCAGGAACGGGTGAAAGTCATTTACCTCGTCGCCAACGTCTCGGTCAAGTTCGAAGATATGAAAAAATGAAGTAGACGATTATAATATAACTGCTTTGTTCCAAGAAACGGCGTATGTGAAAACGGAGTGCCCGCACCTTCCAGCTTCGTCAAACATATCCCTGCAGAATGAAAAACAGGAATTTTACGCTTTTCGGACTTGACATTGTTACAATTAGAGTGTAACTTACAAATAGTTACACAGGAATTGACGCAAAATGAACCCTTTATATGAGCGAATGACACGATTTTTACTCTCTTTGGGAGATGAACCGGGGCCTCCGGTTACAGAGGCGAGTTCCCGTAATCTGCCGTTGTTCGTCAGCGCTCCTTATGATTTTTGCAGAACTTCGATTTTGGGACATGATTATCTGGTCATGACCGCGAAAAATCAAATTATTTCCGCACCGGAACAAATCATAGCACAAAAAAAATTACTCGACAAATTGATTCCCGGAGAGATGGTTTTTGTTTTTCCATCCGGGACCAAAGAGTTTTGCAGTCATCTGATAAAGGCGCAGATTCCGTTCATAATCCCGGACAGACAAATTTATTTGCCGGGAACGCTGGTTTCCCTGCGACAAGACAAATTCAATGTCCGGAAAGGCGAGCCACGGCAATTTTTTTCTCCCTGGGCGCAGGTCATGCTGCTCTTTCATCTGCTGAACCGTGAGCATGGCAACGAATTGGCATTTCAGTTCATGCAGACGGCTCTCAAGGTCAATAAAGTTTATATTTCCCGGTCCGCCAAAGAATTGGAACAATCCGGGATTGCCGAAATTTCGGCAGTCGGGCGAAACAAATACCTGATTTTCCTGTATGACCGTCGGACTCTCTGGGAGAAAATGCAGGAAAAATTAGCCTCCCCGGTGATAAAACGAATTCGTCTTGTCTCTCCGCCCGAAAAGGCGATCCGGGCAGGAATATCGGCTTTGTCCGATTATTCGTTATTGAATGATGATCCGGATCCGGTATTTGCTGTTTACTGGCGAAGATTCCGTGCTAATCCTGAAGAACTGCGCGAATTCAGCGGGCCATATCTGGAATTATGGAAATATGATCCGCTTCTGCTTTCCGGACAAGAAAAATCTGTAGACAAACTTTCGCTGTATCTTTCGTTGCGCGATCATTCCGATCCGAGAGTCAGCGGAGAACTCCAAAAAATGATGGAGGCTTTTATATGGTAAGAGGATTTGAGATTTTCAGGGAATACTTTCGGGATTTTACCGACCATTTCATGCTGATCGGCGGAACTGCCTGCGAGTTGAATTTGACCGATTTCGGCGGCTTTCGCTCGACCAAGGATATAGATATTCTCATCTTGCTCGAAAATATGAATGCCTCGTTTGCCAACGCTTTCCACAATTTTCTCCTCGCCGGGAAATATAAATGCTATGTATCGAAAGATGGGAAAAGACATTTTTACCGGTTCCTTGATCCGGATGATAAAAATTTCCCTCAGCAGATCGAATTGCTTTCCAGAAGCCTGATTCCGGAACATAAGGATTTGAAATTCACACCTCTGTCCAAGGATCAATATATTCGCAGCATGTCTGCTATTATTTTGAGTAAAGATTATTATAATTTCGGGATATCTCATAGAACCGTCAAGCAGGAAATTCCCTGTTTGGACAGCGAAGCCTTGATTGTATTCAAGACAGCGGCATATCTGAATTTACGTCAGCAAAAAAGTTTGGATGCATCTTCAGTCCGTTCGGATGATATTTTAAAACACCGGAATGATGTTTTCCGGCTGCTGGGAACTCTGGTTATAGAATCTCCAGTGTCCGTTACAGATTCCATACGGTCAAATTTGAAAAAATTTATCGAGTTTTTTCCTGAGACAAATCCGGAATGGAGATCGATTATTCAATCAATTGGTGCCGTTGCTGATACTCCGGAACACTATATAGAAAATTTCATGAAATTCGCCGGGCTGTCACAGTAACAATATGATTGTTTTCTGTAAACTGAATTATACCCATTCCCGGCTGAAAAACAAGAGATAAAATACGTTTTGTTATGCAAAACAGTTTAAGATATATGGAAAAATGTATTTGAAAAAAACTAATGCGCGGTATATTGACGCAGGACGTTTGCGGGAGAGGAGATACTATGGAAATCGTAAATAAAGATTCTTTTAATACTTGGGTCCGCCACAAATTGAAGATCCAGCTGAGCAACTGGCTGCCGACCTCGGCATTCACGCTGGTCCTCTGGCCTGATTTCGCAACCCGGGTCACGTACGCGGACGGTTATTTTGTCCGGCACACCCATTATGAAAAATGGTGCGCCTGCTCCGTGGAAAAAGGGTGTCTCCAAGTGATCAGCAACGGCAGGGCCGTCAAGATCAAAGAAGGGCAGACCGCACTGATCCCGCCGGGACCGCATACGCTGTCGGCCGAGGACGGCGAGGTTGCCGTCAGGGTGTTGGGGATCGGAGGACACCTGCTGCGGCTGATTCTGGAAACCCTTTCCTTCAACTGCTGTCTGGTGGTCGAAGATTTCCTTACGGAAGAATACGAACGCCTTTTTGATGAGGTCTATACTCTGCTGGGGAAACAGAATCTTGCCAGTGCGTCCCGGCTTTCCCTGCTGGCGTATGCGGTCCTGATGTATGCCGTGAGGTTCGTTCCCCGGCAGAAACTGCCGGAAGAATTAGTGCTGGGGCAGCAGTTCATCCAGCGGAATCTGTTCCAGAAAATCACTTTGGCGGATCTTTGCCGGGAGACGGGGTGTTCCCGGACCCGGCTTTGCATGCTGTTCAAGCAGTATACGACGTTTTCGCCGGGGGAATATATTGCGAACGAACGGCATAAATATGCCATGGACCTGTTGACCTCATCACCGACATTGCCGGTCAAACAGGTAGCCAGCTATTGCGGCTACCGCAGTCAGCTGTATTTCGCCAAAGATTTCAAGAAACACACCGGCATGTCTCCCAGCCGCTACAGGGAAAAATATTCCCGGCAAAGCCCTTCCCCGGATCGTTTACCGTTCCCCCGGAAGAAGCAGGACCGATAATATCCCTTCCTGGATTTTTATCTCAGCTTTTCGGAGGCGAAACGGATCAGGGCGTCCCAGTTTTCGGGATTGAAAGCGTGTCCGCCCTGCCGCAGATAATAACCAACCTGATCCCCGATGAGTTGTCCGGGCGGCGGCATCGTCGATGCACCCAATCCGGTTTTGCCGAAAATCTTCCAGGCACGGGAAGCGGCAGACACGGCTTCGAATGTGCCCTGCGGATCGGCATAGACATCCTCCGTGCCGTCGGACACATAGAGCAGACGCGGCGCGATCGCCGCCATCAGGAAATGCTGGTCGAAGGGGATCTCGCGGTCTTTACCGACCCAGCGCCGGAAACTCTCCGGCAGCCAATGGGGATTCCACAGCCGGACCCATTCGTAATTTTCGCCGTAATAACGGCAGGCCGGCTTGGCGCCGCAGGTGCCGGATCCGTTGCTGACCGTCAAAGCGATGCGCGTATCGTTGGCGCCCGCCCACAAGGCGGTCTTCCCGAGCCGGGAATGACCATGCACAATGATTTTCGTCCGGTCGATCTCCTCCTGTGCTTCCAGGCAGTCGATGGCGCGGGAAATGCCCCAGGCCCAGGCGCTGATGGCCCCGAACGGACGGTTGGGGGATTCCCATTCGCTCCGGTCGTAAAACAGCCGCATGATGCTGCGGTCGAAACTGTTTTGACGGTCCGGACAGATGTCATGGAACATGATCGTGGCGGACGCGAATCCCGCGCGCAGGACCTTTTCGAAACACCAGCCGTTCTTCGCGATGCCGCGTGCGTCCTCCCCTGCCCGGTTGTCGTTGAACCGGACCGTCCAGCTGTCCGGATAACGCACAAAAGGATGGAAGGTCACGCCGGGATCGTCGGTGCACGCGTGATTGCCCTTGAAGTTGAGACCGAAGAACACGGGGACTTTGCCGGAACGGTTCGCGGGGATGTAGAGCAGCAGATGAAGGACCTGCTCCTGTCCGCAGTGCCGGCAGACGATATCGATCTCCCGCCGGACGGCAAGACCGTCGAAGGCCATCCCCTCGCTGCGGGGACGGAATACCAGCTCATCGCAGTGGGGCGGGATCGGTCCATACATGTTGTCGGCCATGATCCGGACCAGTTCGGGGCGGACCCGGCCGAGGAATTCATCGGCGGAAACGGTATCGGAGAAAGGCAGTTCCGGCAATTGGTACGGCGGGATCCGGTCGGGTTCGATATTCATGCGGTCGGCGATCTCCTGGATCTCCGGCGGGAATTTTTCAGCTTCGAACTGATGCTTGGTCATCGTCTTCCTCCTTTGGGGTAAAAAAAAGCCCCGTACAGGACAGGGCAGAAGTTTGCTTCGTCGATCCGGCAATAACAGGAACAGCTGCCGGAAAGGGAAAAAACTTACATTCTGGAACCGCGGATGCCAAATTCATCAGCGAGCTCGAGATACCTGGCATGGTTTTCCCCGGCGAGGTAACGCAGGAGACTTTTGCGCCGGTTGACCAAAGCCATCAGACCGCGTCTGCTGCTGTGGTCCTTCTTGTTGTTGCGCATGTGTTCCGTGATTTCAGCGATACGGGCGGAAAGGAGAGCGATCTGAACTTCGGACGAACCGACATCGCCTTCTTTGCGGGCGTACTTCTTGATGATTTCAGTTTTCTTGGCTTTTTCCATGATTCCTTCATTTCCTGTTTTTATTGCGAAAGCAGATTGTAATATATACCGAACTCTTTGTTTTGCAAGTCTTTTTTTCGAAAAAAACCGGTTTTTTCCTGTTTTCGCGCTCAAAACGCATCGAAAAATCAGCGGTTCTCCTCAGGATCGTGTAAAAAACGCTCCCAGACGGCGAAGACCGCGGATGCGGAAAAGCCGTGGCCGGAAAGATAACGGACCGCTTTTTCCTTCCGTTTCTGCGGATCGGATGGTGGATAAAACCGCCACACTTCCTGAACAATTCCATCAGGAGAGTTTTTGCAGCATTCTTTACCGGCATTTTTATGTTCAAAGCTACTTTATGGTTATATATTTCTGAAACCGGCTGTTCGGTTTATCCGGAATCGTCATGGCGAGCTGACCTCGTTTGATTAGAGGAAAAATAATCCTTTTGACTGTTCTTCTATCTTTAAGATGGAGAAAGGCAGTTATTTCCCGCATGCTTTTGGGAAGTGCACAGTATTTAAGTATCTGGAATGTTCGCAAATCGACTTGTGCATCGACTTGTGCATCGACTTGTGCATCGACTTGTCCATCTGCCGGACTTTGCCGGGACAGCTCGCCGGTTTTCAATTTCTCGAATGGGAGAACAAGGGATATCGTATTTTCTCCGAAACGATAAATACCTTTGTCGTATGCACCAATAATCTTTGGAACACCCCGCCCGGTTCGCTCACTGATATGGAGCTGCAGAAAGACATCCGAGAGTTCGCGATTTACCGGAATCGAAATACCGTCAAAAAAGCCTTGTACGGTCTGTCTGGGCGGCAGCGCTCCATGTGAAATAATCTCCAGACGGTCACTGTAGACACAGAACATCGGTGAATTGTAATCTGTCCAGCGGTTGTGAACGAACGCATTGATCACAGCCTCCCGATAAGCATCTGCATTGAATAACGGGATCTCTTTCCTTTCAACCACCCGGTTGCGTTCATCGGCTTGCGGGACATTCAATATCTCCCCCAACTCCAATGCTTTGTCCAGGGAATACAGCAGACAGGTATTGCCGATTTCCCGGACGGAATACATGGTGGATGTTTTATCTTTCCCGCTGAAAATTGCAAAGCGGATTGAAAGACCGCTGTTGTCTGAAAGCAGCTGTCCCAGCAGGTTATATTTGCCCGAAGGCAGCAGAAAACCAAGATTCTTCTTGAATGTCCGTCGATTCAAACTGATTCCCCGGGATACATAATAGACAAAAAGTTTTTCAAATGATAAATCCTGTTTGGGAGCTTCGGTATTTGAAAGGGTCGGCTGACCATTGCGTAGAATCTGGAACAATTCCGATTCCCGTTCCGGAAATCTAGTCAGAACAACTTTGCTGGAGCCGATCCGGAAATAACGAACATTGGCAAAACTGACAGGCACACTTTTGGCGGCCGCAATTTCCAGCAGCACGATCTGCCTTCCCGAAAAATTTATTTTATGGAAAGCAAACGCTGTATCCGGAGTCAATTGGCGAGCCAGGTAATGCTGCAGAGGTTCATGCCGGACATCTTTATCCGGAGAAAACGATGTTCCGGTCACTTTGTGCGTTTGATTATCAATTCCCCAAACGACATAACCGAATTCATGACCATGGAAAGCCGCCGCATTTGACAATGCCGAGATATATTCTCCAATTCCGTTCGGTTCGTCCCAATCCTGCTTGAACTCAAACCATTCCTGTTCATGCGGATATTCAAGAAGATCACGAACGATTTTTTCAAATTTTCCAACGGATCTCACCATGACGATATCCTTCATCTGTTGGGTATAATATAGTTCCGGAAATGCCCGCAGTCAATGTTTTTTCATCAAAGAAACCGGAAGATCAACCGTTTTCCGCGCAGAAACGCTCCCAGACGGCGAAGGCTGCGGATGCGGAAAAACCGTGACCTGCAAGATAACGGACCGCTTTTTCCTTCCGTTTCTGCGGATCGGATTCGCGCAGCAGGGCGGCACGTTTCTTCTGCAGGGCCTGCCAGGCGGCTTCCTCTTCCGGCACTTCGAGGTTGAGTTTACCGAGGGTGTCGTCGATCAGTTCCGGGGCAATGCCTTTCATGCGAAGTTTGCCGGCGATCTTGCGTTTGCCGTCGCCGCGGGCGGTCAGCGAGGAACAGAGATTTTCCGCATAAAGGGCATCGTTCAGGTAGCCTTTGGACGTAAAATCCTCGATGACCTGCCGGATCTCGGGAAAGGGATATTCTCTGGCCAGGAGCTTTTTGCGCAGTTCGGCCGTGGAATACATGCGGACGCTCAGCAGGTAAGCGGCATATTCAAGGGCGGTTTTTTTCTTCCTGTCGTTCATTTGCCATACCGGAAAAGATACGTTTTGATTGTTTGACCAACGGCCGATCGATCAGAGCGAAAATCCAAGTGTAAAGAACTTGACTGATGATCGCAATCGCGAACCATTCGGCGGAACCGATACCGGCGATCCAATCAAGCGCTCCTGCAAGCAGAGAGATCAGGAACACTGTCGGGACACTCATCAGCAGGGCCAGACTTCCGCCGAACGACCAGGAACCGGCTGCCATCAGCGGGATGCTGAACAGGACGAAGAATTTGAAATGATTTTTCACGCGGTAATGGATCCTGGGCCCCAGCCGGTATCCGAGCAGAAACGGCAGAACCGCAAGAACCAGCGAAATGATGACGATCCCCCAGGCGAAATAGACGTGGTTCGGGTTCACAAAACGTATCCACCAAGGCAATCCGGAAGTAGAACAAAATAAACGTGCCGTCATCATGTCCGGTCATCTTTCCTGTTGTTCTTCGATCTCATCCCAGGCATCCTCGAGATCGCCGACGCGGAGTTCCAGCTGCTCGTATTCTTCGCCTTCCGGCAGGGAACGGTCCGCATTGATCAGGCCCAGCGTATTCAGCATCCTGGAATGGAAATCCTTCATCCGGTCCACCAGTTTTTTCGGGATTTTCGAGTTCTTGTAACGTTCGACCAGGGCACGGGCGAATTCGAGGCGGCGGGTATTGAGTTCCAGCAGACGGGTCCGCAGGGGCGTCTTGGTCTGTTCGATCACGGGATCGAAATGTTCCGAAGCCTCTTCCCAGCATTCCTCCGCGAAATTCCAGAAGGCGGCTTCCTGCGCGTCATCGGCGAACTGCACGCCCATGAAATCGATCAGTTTGCGGATGAATTCCTCCGGAGACTCCTGTCCGTTGGCCAGATCATCCTGGATCATGGCGTAGATCTCGATATAATCCAGCGGAGCGGAAAGATCTTCGAGCAGATGTTCAAGCGAATCGATCCGTTTGGAAGAGGCCGAAAAATCTTCCGCCCGCAGCGGGGAGGCATCCTTGCCTTCTTCGTGATGATGATCATGGCCGCAGGTGCATTCGTGGCCGTGTTCATGATCGTGGCCGTGTTCATGACCGTCCTCCGCGGGCGGCTGATAATCATCGTAACCGCCGCTGACCGAGGGTTCGTCCACCGGGACCAGGGTCCATTCCGGACCGTCCCGCCGGATCGAGATATCCCGCATCAGGGCGGGGTATTCTTCGAGGGAAAGGTACGGCCGCTGCCGGAGATCGTGCCCGTGCCGGAAGGCGGCGAGATAGGCATGGGCGATCTGATCGGGCACTTCCAGATATTCGCCGTGATCCTCATAAGCCTGGATCAGTCCTTCCTCGAAATCGGCAAGCCAGACCGAGAGCTCATCCTGAGCGGGCAGATCGGCCGCTGCCGCATATTCCACCGTGAAAGAACCGGTCTCCCAGTCCTGCACGGTCACGATCACCGCATCGCCTTCCGAAAACTTATGTTTCCGGTAAAAGGCGGTAAAATCGAACGCCGTGAGCGTCACCACGGCTTTTTCCGCGGTGTCGGTATGCTGCAGGACATGGTAATTTTCGGCATCGTCCGCCACAATGCAGTCGATCATGGTGGAGCGTCCCAGCATCTGGAAGAGTTTGGCCACGCGGCTGAACAGGACGGGACAGGCAACGGGAGGAAATATCTGGCCGGACTCCTTTTCGGCAATGCGGTATTCATCGGCAAAGATATCCTCGCTGCAGAACGGGGCAAACCGGGCGCCGTAAAACAGGAGGCCTTCGCGGATCTCGAATTCGG
>Ga0079305_1003343_pt1 | contig 11092 bp, 9 predicted proteins | sample LMS_cellobiose_e_FD_79183 | JGI IMG/M metagenome (GOLD analysis project Ga0079305, IMG submission 79183) | Rumen-fistulated moose microbial communities from Alaska, USA - LMS_cellobiose_enrichment | ecosystem: Host-associated > Mammals > Digestive system > Stomach > Rumen fluid ... | reverse complement strand
GGCGACCTCTGCCTGATCTGGTTCGATACGCCGAGCTCGATCACCCCGGCGCAGAGCCGCGAGCTGGTCGATATGGTGCACACGCTCCAGCCGGACTGCCTCGTCAACTCCCGCGTCGGCAACGGCATGGGCGATTACCGCTCCTGGGGCGACAACCAGATCCCCGACGAATACATGTCCGACGGCCTTTTCGAGACCCCCGCCACCCTCAACGACACCTGGGGCTACAAATCCTTCGACAACAACTGGAAGGACGCCCGGCGCGTGCTCGAGCTGAAAGAGCACCTCAACTCCCGCGGGATAAACTATCTGCTCAACGTCGGCCCGGACTGCCTCGGGCGCATCCCCGCCCCGGCGGTCGACATCCTCACCGAGGTCGGACGGCTGAGCGGCGTCTGACCGGCGCGAAAGGACGTATGATATGCAGCGCATCATAAGATCGATGGAGGAAAGATATCTCCTCCCCTCGCTCGAGCTCGTGCGGGAGGTGTTCTCCCGCGCCTGCGATGAGCGCGAGGGAGAGACCGTCGCGCGGCTGGTGGAGGAGATACGCTCCAAAAGGTACTATCTCCCGGAGCTCGAGCTCGTCATGCTCGACGGCGCCGAAAGCGTCGTCGGCTACGCGATGTTCTCGCGCTTCCATATCGAGGGGCGCTATGAGGACGAGCTTCTGCTGCTCTCCCCCGTCGCGGTCAAGACCGAGCTGCAGCGGCGGCACATCTCCCGCGACCTGATCGAGCACGGCTGCGAAAAGGCGGCGAAGATGGGCTTCCGCGCCTGTCTTGTGGAGGGCAACCCCGCAAACTATAACCCGCGCGGCTTTTATACGAGCGCCGGGTTCGGCGTCGTCGCCGGCCCGGGCATCCACCTTCCCCGCGTCGAGTGCCTCATGCTCAAGGAGCTCGTGCCCGGCGGCGCGGAGGGCATCCGCGGCGTCGTGGACTATTCCTTTTACGAGGCGCTCGCCCCGCAGGAGCCTTCCCTCCCCTGAGCGGACAAGCCCCGCAAAAAATATTCTTTACGTACCCTATTGACTTAATTATATATACGATATATAATTAAGTCGAATCCATAAAAAAGGAGCGACACATATGGCAGCTGAATTTGCTTACACCATCTGGCAGTGGGGCAGCGACAAGGAGAGCGTCATCACCGCCTGCAAGGAGATCTCGGAGGTCGGCTACCGCTATTTTGAGAGCACCAAGCCGTTCATCGACGTTTTCAAGAACGACAAGGCCGATCTGCGCGCCATCCTCGACACCTACGGTCTCGCCCCCACCGGCGCTTATTTCCACCTGAACGGCACCAAGGAGAACGACATCGACGACGCGATCGCCAAGCTCCCGTTCATGGAGGAGTTCGGCATGAAGGTCATGACCATCCAGGCCGCCGGAGTGTTCGGCCGCACCGCCAACCGGGAGGAGCTGGACTACGCCCTGCGCACCATCACCCAGCTCGGCAAGCTCTGCAAGCCCTACGGCGTCCGCCCCTGCGTGCACGTGCACTACAACACCGTCGTGATGATCCCCTCCGACGTCGATTTCATCATGCAGAACACCGACCCCGAGGAGATCTGGTTCTGCCCGGACACCGCCCACATCACCGCCGGAGGCGGAGACGCCGCCGAAATGGTGGAGAAGTACAAGGCGCGCGTCGGCTTCACCCACCTCAAGGACTATCTCAAGAGCGAGGGCATCAAGTCCGAGGGCATCGAAGAGGGCAAGGAGGTCTATTACGGCTTCCGCGAGCTCGGCGAGGGCAACGTCGACTACAAGAGCGTCTTCGCCTCTCTCAAGAGCGTCAACTACGACGGCTTCCTCTGCGCTGAGCTTGACCGCAGCCGCTTCACCAACAAGATCAGCGCCGAGATGACGATGAAGTTCCTCAGAGAAAACTGGTGAAACTCCCGCGGATCGCAATAAAATTATTGTGCAGAACTCTTGACTTTAATTATATATACGTAGTATAATTAATACAAATCATTCTGTTAAGGAGAGATATAAAAATGGCAGCTACTTTTGCTTACACCATCTGGCAGTGGGGCGGCGACAAGGAAAGCGTTATCGCCGGATGCAAAGAGGTATCTGAGCTCGGATACAAATACTTCGAGAGCACCAAGCCCTTCATCGATCTTTTCAAGAACGACAAGGAAGAGCTCCGCGAGATCCTTGCGAAGTATGACATCGCTCCGACCGGCGCTTACTTCCACCTCAACGGCAAGAAGGAAAACGACCTTGACGACGTCGAGGCGAAGATCCCCTTCATGCTCGAGTTCGGAATGAAGCTCATGACCGTTCAGGCTGTCGGCGTGTTCGGACGCTCCGCCAACCAGGAAGAGCTCGACTATCTGCTCAAGACCGTCACCAAGATCGGCAAGATCTGCAAGCCCTACGGCATCAAGCCCTGCATGCATCCGCACTTCAACACCACCTGCATGATCCCCAGCGACATCGACTTCATCATGCAGAACACCGATCCGGAAGAGATCTGGTTCTGCCCGGACACCGCTCACATCACCGCCGGCGGCGGCGACGCTGTCGCTATCGTCGAGAAGTATAAGGATCGCGTCGGCTTCACCCACCTCAAGGACATCAAGACCAGCGATTCCCTCAAGTCCGAAGGCATGGAAGAGGGCAAAGAGGTCTATTCCAACTTCCGTGAGCTCGGCGAAGGCAACGTCGACTTCCCCGGCGTCTTCAAGGCACTGAAGAGCGTCAACTACGACGGCTTCCTCTGCGCGGAGCTCGACCGCAGCCGCTTCTCCAACAAGATCAGCGCCGAGATGAGCCTCAAATATCTCAAGGCCAACTGGTAAGCTCTTTATCCAAAATATAAAACGGAGGTAACGAACCATGTATAGATACGGTATGGAAGAACTCGACGCCATGAAGCGCGTTATCGAGAGCAGACAGCTTTTCCGCTCCAACAACGGTGCGAAGGAAGTCGAGCATTTTGAGCGCGAGCTCGCCGACATGACCGGCACCAAGCACGCCCTCGCAGTCTCCGGCGGCACCGGCGCTCTCATCTGCGCGATGATCGGCGCGGGCATCGGCCCCGGCGATGAAGTCATCGTCCCCGGCTATACCTTCATGGCCACCGCTCTCGCAGTCCTCGCTGCCGGCGCCATCCCCGTGCTTGCCGAGTGCGACGAGACCTGCACCATCGACGTCAAGGACGTTGAGAAGAAGATCACCCAGTACACCAAGGCCATCGTCCCCGTACACATCTGCGGCTTCCCGTCCGACATGGACGCCCTCACCGATCTCGCCGTGAAATACGGCCTCATCATCATCGAGGACTCCTGCCAGGCCGACGGCGGCAGCTATAAGGGCAGACGCCTCGGAAGCATCGGCACCGCCGGCGCTTTCAGCTATAACTACTTCAAGATCATCGGCTTCGGCGACGGCGGCGCGGTCGTCACCAACGTCGACAGGATCTATGAGCGCGCTCTGATCTATCACGACGGCGGCGCTGCTTTCCGTCCTTATGCCGGCGATCTCCATGAGCCGGTGTTCTGCGGCACTCAGCTTCGCGTCGGCGAGCTCTTCGGCGCCTTCATGCGCGTGCAGCTCACCCGCATCGACGGCATCCTCAGCGATCTCCGCAGGATCAAGAAGACCATGATGGACGCCCTCAAGGACGTCGACGGCATCGAGTTCGCCCCCTCCCACGACATCGAAGGCGACTGCGGCACCACCCTGCCCTTCCGCTTCTGCTGTGAGGACAAGGCCAGGGCTTTCGCGGCTGCCGTTCCCGGCGGCTGGCTGCCCATCGACAGCGGCAAGCACGTCTACTACAACTGGGATCCGGTCATCGAGCAGCGCGGCGCTCACTGCGACGCCGTCAACCCCTACAAGATGGCGGCGAACGCAAAGCTCAACCTCCAGAAGTACGACAGGAACAGCCTGCCCCAGACCAACGATATCCTCTCCCGCACCGTTTACATCTCCCTCAACCCCGATTGGGACGATGCGAAGGTCAACGAGCTCATCGAGGCCTGCAAGGCTGCCGTCAAATAATCAAGGCACAAACAAAGGACCGGAGCGTCTCGGACGCCCCGGTCTTTTTTTGCTGTTTTTGCGTCAGTTCTGTCCTTCCTCTTCCTTCCGCACGGCGCGCCGCAGCTCCTGCGCCGCCCGCATTATGCCGTATTTGCCCGAGGAATAGGTCAGTCCGCCCTGGATGTATATGCAGTACGGCGGCCGCACCGGGCCGTCCGCCGAAAGCTCGATCGACGAGCCGGAGGTGAAGCAGCCCGCCGCCATGATGACCTTGCAGTCGTATCCCGGCATCTCCCATGCCTCCGGCGTGACGAAGGAATCCACCGGCGACGCGCCCTGTATCCCCTTGCAGAAGGCGGCCATCGCCTCCGGGCTGCCCAGCGTCAGCGTCTGGATGATGTCGCCGCGTTCGGCAAGATAGCCCGGATGGGTGTCGAAGCCCATCAGCTCCAGCAGACGCGCCGCGAACACTGAGGTCTTCAGCGCGGAAGCGACCACGGCCGGCGCCACATAGAGCCCGAGCATCATCTCTCTGGTCTGCCCCAGCGAGCAGCCGACCTCCGCGCCCATGCCCGGCACGGTGTGCCGCTGCGCCGCGAGCTCCACAAGGTCCGGCCTGCCGGCGATGTATCCGCCGGTCACAGCCACGCCGCCGCCCGGATTTTTTATCAGCGAGCCCGCCATCAGGTCCGCGCCGACGTCGGTGGGCTCCAGCTTTTCAACAAATTCGCCGTAGCAGTTGTCCACCATCACCACGACGTTCGGGTTCGCCGATTTTGCCGCCGCGATCATCCGCCCGATCTCCCCGATCGAGAAGGCGTCGCGGGTGCTGTATCCCCGCGAGCGCTGGATATACACCAGCTTCGCGCTCTTTGCGGCGTAGGGTATCGCGTTGTAGTCCGGCTTGCCGTCCTCGAGCAGGTCGAGCTGCCGGTAGTTTATCCCGTAGTCCCAGAAGGAGCCGTTCCCGCCGCGTATCACCTGCGCCAGCGTGTCATAGAGCCCGCCCGTCAGCGACACCATGTAGTCGCCCGGCCTGAGCACACCGAAGAGCGCCGTCGCCAGCGCGTGGGTGCCGTTGACGAAGGTGTGCCGCACGAATGCCGCCCCGTCCTTTCCGCCGAACAGCTCCGCGTATATCGAATCCAGCGCGTCGCGTCCGATATCGCCGTAGCCGTAGCCGCGCGTCGCGGCAAAGTGCGCCTCGGAGACGCGCGCGTGCTCGAACGCGGCCGCCACCTTGCGCGCGCAGTGCTCCTCCGTCTCCGCGATCCTCGCGAACACCTCCGCGCAGTCCGCCTGTGCCCTGACGGCCAGCTCCTCTATCTCACTGTCAAACTGATACATCTGCAAACGCCATTCTCCTCTTTATTACAAAACGTATAATTTTCAAATAAAATAACAGATTTCGCCCTTTTTCAGATGTTTTCGAGGTCAAAATCCGGTATGTAGCTGTCGCTTGCCGAGGAAAGCTCCTGATAGTATCCGTCCTCGACGTCGCTGAACATCAGATACTGCCCTATCTTTTCGTATTCCCTGCGGCTGAGCGTGCGCGCAAGCTCCGGGAACTCGCCGCCCTTCACCCGTCCGAACGGGGTATACTGGCTCATCAGGCTGAACATCACCTCACCCGGCCGGAAGTTAGAGGCGACCCAATCGATGACCCGCCTGGTGTTGTCAAGCTGCCCCGGCAGGATCATGTGGCGTATCACCGTGCCGCTCTTTATCAGTCCGTCCCCGCCGATGACGTACGGCCCCGTCTGCGCGAACATCTCCCCGATGGCCTTCGTCGCCGTCTCAAAATAGTCCGGCGCGCCGGAATATCGCATTGCGAGCCCGTCGTCGGCGTATTTGAGGTCGGGCAGATATACGTCCACCTTTCCTTTCAGCGTCCGCAGCGTCTCCACCCGGTCGTATCCGCCGGTGTTGAAGATCACCGGCGCCCCGAGCGGCTCGCTGAGCAGCTCTGCGACCGCCGCAGAATAATGCGTCGGGCTGACGAGGTCGATGTTGTGCGCGCCCATCGCGATGAGCTTCCGGCAGATCTCGCGCAGCCGTTCCACGGTGACGCGCTTTCCGAAATTCTCACTGCTCACACGATAGTTTTGGCAGAATACGCAGTGCAATACGCAGCCGCTGAAAAAAATCGCGCCGGCGCCGCGTTCGCCGCTGATGCAGGGCTCCTCCCAGCGGTGCAGGCACGCCTTGGCCAGCACCGGCTGCGCGCCCATGCCGCAAAAGCCCTCTCCGCGGTCGTCCTCCCGCAGCGCGCCGCAGCTTCTCGGACAAAGTGAACAGCGCATGCCCATCCTCCGTCAGAAGCGGACGACCGGCATGTCGCCCAGACCGTCCCCGCCGTCCGCGAGCAGCCGCAGCGTCTCGTCCGGCGTGTCAGGCGCCTCCGACGCGGCGAGCCCTGAAAAATCGAACGGGAAAAAGCTCCCGAAGTGTCTCCTTCCGGTGCGGCAGAGCTTGAAAAAGTTGCCGCTGCCGCCGTTGTGCACCAGCCCGTCAAAATCCGGTATCAGCTCCGCCGGGATCGCCAGATCGGCGCCCCAGTAGATCCCCTGGAGATCCTCGCCTGTGAAAAACCGCGCGGATATCTCCCCGTGGATGAGCCTTTTCACGCTCCCGTCCGCCGAGAGCGCCGCGACCGCGCCGGAATGCTCCGCCGCCGCCGAGATGCAGCCCCCGCCGGAGCGCAGCAGGAACGCAAGCGCGCTGTGCTCTTCACAGCTCACCTCAAATGCGGTCATCCGCAGAAAAAGCCCCTCCGGCGTCGCCGCCATCCGGAACTGCGCGAACGGCTTATAGTCCTCCCGCTCGAGCGGATAGCTCTTGATCTTCGCCACAGATACGCCGTCCATGTCCTGTCTGGTCTGTGTGAAGCTTATCTTGTAGTTCATCGGAACCTCCTGCCGAAAGTCAAGCCGGAGCGCGCCGAATAACGGCCGTCCGGCTTGACGCTGTTTTTTTATCGGTTCAACCCATCGCCCGGATGCTCTCGACTATCTTCGCGAGCTTGTCCTGCGCGGCGGCCAGCTTGGCGCGTTCCGCCTCGACGACCTTCTCCGGCGCCTTGGCGACAAAATTCCCGTTGGAGAGCTTGCCGCTCACGATCGCGATCTCCTTCTCCGCGGCGGCCTTCTCGCGGCCGAGCCTTTCGAGCTCCTTCTCTCGGTCGACGAGCTCCGCCATCGGTATCGCCATCTTCGCGGCGGCGGTGATGATCTGCACCGCGCCTTCGAGCGCCGGCAGCTCCCCGACGATGACCTCGGAAGCGGACGCGAGCTGCTTGATATATTCGCTGCCCGCGCGGAAATCGTCGGCGTGCTCCGTCTCGATATAGAGGCTGGTCTTTTTGGAGGGCGGCACGTTCATCTCGGCGCGGCGCACGCGCACGCTCGCGATCGCGTCCATGATGCGGCTGAAGGCGGCCTCCTCGTCTGCGAAGCTGAGCGCCTCGTCGTACTCCGGCCAACTGGAGATCATGATGCTCTCGCCCTCATGCGGCAGCGCCTGCCAGACCTCCTCGGTGATGAAGGGCATGAAGGGGTGCAGCAGCTTCATCGCGCCGCCCAGCACGTGCACCAGCACTCTCTGCGCGGTCTCGGCGGAGTCTCCGCCCTCTCTCATGCGGCTCTTGGAGAGCTCGATGTACCAGTCGCAGACGATGCTCCACACAAAATCGTATATCTTCGCCGAGGCGACGCCGAGCTCGAAGCGGTCGAGGTTGTCGGTGACCTCTCTGACGAGCGTGTTGTATTTGCTCAGCACCCATCTGTCCTCGATACGCAGCCTGTCCGCTTCGGGCAGACCGAGCTCGATATCCTCCGGCAGATTCATCAGGATGTAGCGGCTCGCGTTCCAGATCTTGTTGGCGAAGTTGCGCGCCGCCTTGACCTTGTCGTCGGAGTAGCGCATATCGTTGCCGGGGCTGTTGCCGTTCGCGAGCATGAAGCGCAGCGCATCCGCGCCGTATTTGTCGATGACCTCCAGCGGATCGATGCCGTTGCCGAGCGATTTGGACATCTTGCGTCCCAGCTCGTCGCGCACGAGCCCGTGGATGAGCACCGTGTCGAAGGGGGCGCGTCCGGTGTGCTCCACGCCGGAGAACATCATCCTCATCACCCAGAACGGGATTATGTCATAGCCTGTGACCAGCGTGTTGGTGGGATAGAAATACCGCATATCCTCGGTGTCGTCCGGCCAGCCGAGCGTGGAGAAGGGCCACAGCGCGGAGGAGAACCAGGTGTCGAGGGTGTCGCCGTCCTGCGTCATCGGTCTGCCGCACTTCGGGCACCTTTCGGGCTGCTCCGCGGCCACCTCCATGTGCCCGCACTCGCAGTAATAGGCCGGGATCCTGTGTCCCCACCAGAGCTGACGGGAGATGCACCAGTCGCGGATGTTCTCCAGCCAGTGGAAATATATCTTTTCGAAGCGCTGCGGCACAAAGCGCGTCTCGCCGTTTTTGACGGCGTCGATCGCCGGGCCGGCCAGCGGCTTCATCTTCACGAACCACTGCGTCGAGACCCTCGGCTCGATGGTGGTGCCGCAGCGGTAGCAGGTGCCGACGTTGTGGGAATAGTCCTCGATGCGCACCAGATAGCCGCCCGCCTCAAGGTCGCGGACGATGGCCTTGCGCGCCTCGTATCTGTCCATCCCGGCGTATGCGGGATAGTCGCCGTTTATCTTCGCGTCCTCGGTGAGCACGTTGACGACGGGCAGCGAGTGACGCAGCCCGACCTCGAAGTCGTTGGGGTCGTGCGCCGGGGTGATCTTGACGACGCCGGTGCCGAACTCGATATCGACGTAGTCGTCCGCAACGACGGGGATCTCCCGCCCGACGAGCGGCAGTATCAGCTTTTTGCCGACGAGCCCGGCGTAGCGCTCGTCGTTCGGGTTGACGGCGACGGCCGTATCGCCCAGCAGCGTCTCCGGGCGCGTCGTCGCGAGCTCGAGCCAGCCGGAGCCGTCCGCGAAGGGATAGCGCAGGTGCCAGAAGTGACCCGCCTGCTCCTCATATTCGACCTCTGCGTCGGAGATGGAGGTCAGGCAGTGCGGGCACCAGTTGATGATGCGCTCGCCGCGGTAGATCAGTCCCTTTTTGTAGAGGTTGATGAAGACGGTCTTCACCGCCCTGCTGCAGCCCTCGTCAAGGGTGAAGCGCTCGCGCTCCCAGTCGCAGGAGGAGCCGAGCTTTTTGAGCTGCTCGATTATCCTGCTGCCGTACTTTTTGCGCCAATCCCATGCGCGCTCAAGGAAGCCCTCGCGTCCGACGTCCTCCTTGGTCAGGCCCTCCTTCGCCATCGCGGCCACGATCTTCGCCTCCGTTGCGATGGAGGCGTGGTCGGTCCCCGGCAGCCAGAGCGCCTCGCGCCCCTGCATGCGCCGGAAGCGGATGAGGATATCCTGCAGGGTGTTGTCCAGCGCGTGCCCCATGTGGAGCTGCCCCGTGATGTTGGGTGGCGGTATGACTATCGTATACGGCTTCTTTGCCGGATCGATATGTGCATGGAAATAGTTTTTGTCGATCCAGAATTTATAGGTGCGATCCTCGACGCTCTTCGGATCGTAGGCCTTTTCAAGCTGTCTCATCGTTAAACTTCCTTTCGGAGGATTTGAACTCATTTTATCAAAAACAACCGCCGAATCAGCAGGATGTCGGCGGTTGTCCCGGAACGCTTGCCTGTTGCCCGGCTCAGAAATTCTCGACGATCTCGCCGTAGACCTGGCCGGAGCAGCCCGCTGCGTTGGCTTCATCGGTGTCGATATGCATCGCAAGCGCGAACTTCTCGCTGACGCGCACCACGACTTCGCCGAATATCAGCTCGCGGCCGTTGCCGCCCACCTTGACCGCTACCACCTGGTTGTCCTTCACGCCCAGACGCTCCGCGTCCGCCGGAGTCATGTGGATGTGGCGCTTCGCTACGATGACGCCCTCGCTCAGCTCGACCTCTCCGCAGGGGCCGACCAGCTTGCAGGGGGCGCTGCCCGCCACGTCGCCGGACTCGCGCACCGGAGGAACTACTCCGAGCGTTCTGGCGTCGGTGAAGGATACCTCTACCTGCGCCGCCTTGCGGGCCGGGCCGAGGATGGATACGTTCGGTATGGTCTTTTTGGGGCCGACTATGTCAAGGCGCTCCTCAGCGGCGAACTGTCCCGGCTGGGAGAGGTCCTTTTTGTTGTGCATCACGGCGTCGGCGCCGAAAAGGGTCTTGAACTGTTCTTCGGTCACGTGGATGTGACGTGCGGATGTTTCGACGATGAATTTTTCAGCCATATTCTTTACTCCTGTCAATATAAAATCCCTAATTAAATATTTTATACTATTTTATCCCAACATTCAAGTATTTTGCGAAAATTTCCGCCGCTCCGGGGCATTTTCCTTCCCGCTCAGGCCTTATATCCGAAGTCGCAGTATTCGCAGAGCAGATGATCCCTTCCCGCGGAGCTCGCGTCCGGGCGGTAGGAGGCCGGAAGATAGAGCTCCGACGCGGTTATGCAGTTGTGGTTGCGGCAGGGCCTGCCGGTCACGCCGGTCAGCCTGTCGGGCTCGCCGGGGGCCTCCAGCATCTTCAGTATCAGCGCCATGCGCGCGTAGACTCCGCGCTCCGCCTGCTTGAAATAGAGCGCGCGCGGGTCGTCGTCCACCTCGTACGCTATCTCGTCCACCCTCGGCAGCGGGTGCAGCACGATCAGGTCGCGCTTTGCGCGCTGCATCTTCTTGCCGTCCAGTACATAGACGTCGCGCTGGCTCTCGTAGAGCTCCTCCGACGTGAAGCGCTCCTTCTGTATGCGCGTCATATATAGCACGTCGAGCATCGGGATCGCCTCGTCCAGCGAGGGGATGAATTCGCAGCTGCAGCCGCTCGCCTCCAGCATGCGCAGGATGTAGGGCGGCAGTCCGAGCTCCGGCGTGGAGATGAATACGAAGCAGTTGTCCTCCTTGCAGAGCGTCTTGACCAGCGAGTGCACCGTGCGCCCGTTCTTCAGGTCGCCGCAGATGCCCACGGTCAGCCCGGAGAGGGTCTGCTTCTCGCCGTAGATGGTGACGAGGTCGGTCAGCGTCTGCGTCGGGTGCAGATGGC
>Ga0079305_1003342_pt1 | contig 11096 bp, 7 predicted proteins | sample LMS_cellobiose_e_FD_79183 | JGI IMG/M metagenome (GOLD analysis project Ga0079305, IMG submission 79183) | Rumen-fistulated moose microbial communities from Alaska, USA - LMS_cellobiose_enrichment | ecosystem: Host-associated > Mammals > Digestive system > Stomach > Rumen fluid ... | reverse complement strand
AGCGATCCCCAGGAAGATCAGGGAGATGGGGGACTGCAGGAAGGGCAGGAAGCTGCCGCCCGTGCGCATCAGGCCGCGGCGGTAATTCTGCTCGGCCAGGGGGCCCAGGATGAAGCCCAGGATGAAGGGCGTGGTGGGCACCTCAAATTTTTTGAAGGCAAACCCGATAACACCGAACAGGATGCAGGCGATGACCTGGCTCATGTTGTTTTTCAGGTTGTACGCGCCGATGGTGCACAGTACGAAGATGCAGGGCAGCAGGATGTACTTGGGGATACTCAGCAGCTTCACGAACACGCGCAGGCCGAAGAACTCCATGAACAGCATGATCACGGAGGAGATCAGCATGGCGGCGAAGATACCATACACCACGGGAGCCTGGTTTTCAAACAGCAGGGGGCCAGGGGTCAGGTTATGCAGCGTCAGCGCGCCCAGCAGCATGGCCGTGGTGGTATCGCCGGGGATGCCCAGGGTCAGCAGGGGCACCATGGCGCCGCCGATGGTGGCGTTGTTGGCGGTTTCAGAGGCTACTACGCCGTCGATGCGGCCGGTGCCGAATTCCTCGGGATGCTTGTCGGAGTTCTTGGCCACGGTGTAGGCCAGCATGTTGCTGGTGCCGCCGCCGATGCCGGGCAGGATGCCGATGCCCATGCCGATGAAGGCGCTGCGCAGGGCGTTCCAAAGCTGGCTCACAAATTCCTTCACGGTGAAGCCGAAGCCTTTAATGCCCTTCATGCTGGGCTGGGTGACGACCTCTTCATTTTTATGGTGGCTGGTTTCCGCGGCGGCGATGATCTCGCCCACGGCGAACAGGCCCACCATCACCGCCAGCATGTCAAAGCCGCCCTTCAGGCTGGTCATGCCGAAGGTGAAGCGCTGGGTGGACTCGATGGCGTCGGTGCCCACAGTGGAGAACATGAAGCCGATGACGCCGGCGAGGATGCCCTTGACCATGTTGCCGCTGGAGAGGGTGGCGATCATGGTCAGGGAGAAGATGGCGATGGAGAAGAACTCATAGGGGCCAAAGTTGATGGCCACCTTGGCGATCTGGGGAGAGAGGAACATCAGCAGGATCGTGGAGAAGATGGTACCCATAAAGCTGAACACCACACCCACGCCCAGGGCCTTGGCCGCTTGGCCCTTAGCCACCAGGGGATGGCCATCAAAGCAGGTAGCCACGCTGGAGGGCGTGCCCGGGATGCGCAGCAGGATGGCCGAGATCAGGCCGCCGGAGATGGCGCCGATGAACAGGGCCATCAGCAGCGTCATGGCGTCCGCGGAAGCCATGGCGTAGGTCACGGGCAGGAACAGCGCGATGGCCATGGTGGCGGAAAGGCCCGGCAGCGCGCCGAACACGATGCCGACAGCCACACCAATGAACATCAGAAAGATGCCGGTGGGCGTAAGCACGGTGGAAAAGCCGGTTGCGATCAAAGAACCTATCGTCATACGGACACCTCCTTGCTCAATAGCCCAGCAGCGCTTCGATCGGGCCACGCGGGAGCATCTGGGAAAGGCCGATGCGGAAGGCGATGAAGGCGATGATGGTGAATACGACCGCCACGATGGCAAACAGCAGCAGGTTGCGCTTTTCCTTCGGGGCCAGGATGGTGATCTGCCCGAACAGGAAAACAATGGTGGAGAGAATGAAGCCGAGCGTCGGCAGGATCACGATGTAAAGGCACATGGCGGCGAAGGTCAGCGCCACAGAGGCCAGATCCACCTTGCTCATTCTCTCGGAGACCGCCCCGTCATCCTTCCGGAAGCGGCGGATGCCCTGATAGATCAGCACCAGGGAGAGAATGGCCAGCAGGATGCCCAGCAGGGTGGGGAGCACCTGGGCATTGGCGTAACTGGGCGTCATCTTGGGCCTGGTTTTGATCTGCCTGGCAAAGATGATGTACGCCACGCTCAGCGCCAGCAGAAAAATGCCAAGGATCAGATCTCTGCATTTTTTGAAGGACAGCTTTTGAGTTGACATAGAATACCTCCTTTAATGTAGTAAGCGATTCCCTTCGTTTTCATGTATGCGAAAAGCGTGCCAACACTATTAGCTGGGCAAAATAATGTGCCACGAATCAATGCTGCCGCGCGTCACGAAATGCAGTATGTTTACATTTTGTTTATATTTGCCTGTGGCAGCCTCCCGTATGATCTGGAGCACCCTTTCGGCGTTCACCGTCCGAAATCGGCGTGTTGGCGCTCCACGTTTCAAAGGGTTCATCGATGGTTCATTGTGAAACCAAAATGGGTTTAATAATGAAATCATTAGATAGATTCGGGATCAAAAATGCCAGGATAGACAATGCCTGCAAAAAAACGTGGCTAAACAGAGTTTGCGCTTGAAATGATCGGAATATTAACACAGCTTCATAGTATAAGGAAGAATTTCTCTTCCAGAAAATTATTTTCCTTTTTCTTTGATCTGTTGGCACGCTTTTCGCATGGTAAAGGGCAAAGGGGCAAAAGCCCCAAAAATCAAAGGAGGAACTTCTCATGAAAAAACTACTTGCTCTCCTGCTGATTGCCATCATAAGCCTGACGGCTGTATCGGCGCTGGCTGAATGGCCGGAACGCTCCATCGAGCTGATCGTGCCCGCCAACCCCGGTGGAGACACCGACGCCAACGCCCGTGCCCTGGCTGCCGCTCTGAAGGAAGAGCTGGGCTGGGACGTGATCGTCACCAACATGGCCGGCGGTTCCGGCTCCGTGGCTTTTGAGGACGCTCTGGGCAATCCCAGCGACGGCTACCGCTTTGTGTTCTATCACAACGGCGGCGTTACCAGCGAGCTGATGGGCATGTATGATTTCAACATCGTGGATGACTTCAAGCTGGCCGGCATGCCCTTCATGGATTATTCCAACGCCTTCCTGATCAATGCCGAGAACGGCAAATTCACCGACGTGGATTCCATGGTTGCCTACATGAAGGATCATCCCAACGAGGTCACCTTCGCCACCGAAACCGGCAACTTCACTCACCTGCAGGTGTTGGCCTTTGAAGCCGCCGCGGGCGTGAAATTCAACATCGTGGATGCCGGCACCGCCGCGCAGAAAATCACCGAGCTGCTGGGCAAGCGCCTGGACGTGATCGGCACCCAGGCCGGTCTGGTGCGCGACTATCTGACCACCAACCAGTTCATCTGTGTGGGCACCTTCGCCGAGAATACCATCCCCATGGGCGATATGCAGCTCAAGTCCTTCAAGGAGCAGGGCTATGACGTGGTCTTCTCCAAGTTCTTCTATCTGGCTGCCCCCAACGCCGTGGATGATGCCGTGATCGAAGCCATGAACGCCGGTCTGGCCAAGGTGGTGGAGAACGCCAAGCTGAAGGAATATGCCGAAAACGCGCTGCTGGAAATCTCCAGCATGACCCCCGAAGAGACCGAAGCCTACTACACCGCCCAGAGCGAAGTGTACGCCGATTATCTGGCTGACTACATCGAGTAATCACAGATAAACAGGGCACGCCCTTCCGCGGGCGTGCCCCTTTCCCCGGGATCGGGAAACGAAAAAACTCTTCCCGTGCAGCGTAAGCCGCCGTGGGCAAACGGCGGATATACACGGAAAGAGGACACGCGCTCCTTGTGCAAAAGCGTATGACGTATTTATTATACAGGAAAACGCCGCGGATTGCAAACACAATTTAAATCGGCGAAAGGATGCGCTTTGGCGCCTGGCGCATCCCCGGGATAATAAAGCGGCATCGCTTTAAAAGCAAACGAAACCAGTTTCCCTCACGACTTCAAATCAAAAAAGGAGAAGAACCATGAAGAAATTGATCGCTTTGCTGCTGGCCGCGATGATGGTGCTCAGCGCCTTCGCCGCCATCGCCGAACAGACTGCTGAAACGGAAGAAGCTCCCGCCCACGTGCTGGGTGAAGACCCCATCTACGACGCCATCGTGATCGAGCCCAACAGGCTGCAGGAATACGCCAGCACCGTGACCCCCGCCGATGAGGTGAAGGCCAACACCACCCTGGCGGTTGCCTACTCCGCTATTCCCCTGAGCAGCGCCAAGACCAATCCCGTGGCCCGTCCCCAGATCATCTGCGGCGTGAACTCCAAGACCTCCGACGATGAGCTGAAGATGTGGAAGCAGATGGGCATCAACGCCTGCGAGCTCTCCATCAGCGCTGATGAGCTGACCTACGAAGCCCTGTATCCCGTGGTGGAGCGCCTGCGCAACTTCGAGAACGGCGGCTTTGAGATCCTGCTGGCCAGCTATGGCAAGTATCAGAAGGACACCATCATCCACCTGCAGCTGGAAGGCTGGGAAGAAGAAATTGAGAAGTTCAACGACTATCTGCGCCTGATGCAGCAGGTTGGCATCAAGACCGTGGCCATCGCCTGGCAGCCCAACGGCATCAGCCGCTCCGGCGACACCCCCAAGATGATCCACGGCGCCAACGCCGGTGCCACCAATATGGAAGGCATCGATCCCTTTGAGCTGAAGAACGACCGTTACTACAGCCGTGAGGAAATGTGGAAGACCTTTGGCGATTTCCTGGAGCGCGTGCTGCCCGTGTGCGAAGAGACCGGCGTGCGCATGGCCCTGCATCCCAATGATCCTCCCGTTCCCTATCTGGGCGGTGTGGGCAGCCTGATCATGAGCGCCGACGATTATCGCCGCGCCTTCGACCTGGCCAACGACAGCCCCTACCTGGGCATGAAGCTGTGCACCGGCTGCTGGACGGAAGGCGGCCTGCTGTTCACCAATGATATGCTGGGCGATATCGATGAGTTCGTCCGCCGCGGCAAGGTGTTCGAAGTGCACTTCCGCAATGTTTCCGCTCCCCTCAACGCCGATTACAGCGGCTACTTTGAGGAGACCCTGGCCGAGGATGGCTATGCCGATATGTATGAGCTGATGCTGCAGTTCGTCCGCAGCGGCTACAACGGCCCCATCTTCTGCGACCACACCCACCGCAGCGTGAACAGCGAGCTGCTGGGCTCCAAGACCAACCGCGCCACCAGCGACGCCTGGATCCAGGGCCTGATTTACGCCGCCCGCGCCCAGGTGCTCAAGGAAATCGCCGCCCAGTAAGCTGACTGCGCTCAGCTGATGGCTTTTCGCGATTGACCGAGACAGATCATGAAGGGCAGGGGAGGGGTTAAGACCTCCCCCGCCCCCGCCCGGAGGATCGCTCCGGAAAAGTGCCACGCTCGGTTGCTTTCAGCCCCGCGTGGCACTTTTCCATATAAACCGATTTATTGCAAACGACAAGGAGGAAACGCCTATGAAACGGTTTCTTGCGCTGATCCTGACACTGATCCTGCTCCTTTCCGTGACGGGCGCTGCCTCCGCGGCGAAGATCGTGCAGCCCTTTGAAAACGAATACTTCAAGATTTTCATTCCCGGTGATTGGACCATCGATCTTTCCTCCGTGCAGGATTTCTTTGGCGCCATCGATCTGGGCTTCGCGTATTCGCCCGATAAAAGCATGCTGCTGGAATCCAGCCTCTATTTCTACGGGGATTGGGCGCAGGATTCCCTGTGGGCCGCCTCCAACGACACCTGGGATAATTATATCGAGTTCATCATGGATGACCTCAAGGAGGAAAACCCGGAGCTGGTCAAGACCATTTACGCGGGTAAGTTCCCCGGCGTGATCGTCCGCGGCACCAACGACTATGGCTCCTATCTGTATGGCGAGATCATGGTCAATGCCTATGCTTACGGCTTCTACTTCTACCTGCTCAACGAGGATGGTTCCGTCAATTCGGACATCGCTGAGGAGAACGTGGAGATGTTCCAGAGCATTCTGGAGACCTTCACCCTGAATTATTGAAAACTGACGGGCAAATCAACGATTTCCGCGGCCGGGATGGCGCAGGCCGCCGCAAGAACGCTGCCATCGGCCTTTGCTGATTGATGGATTTGTCCTTTGAAATGACCGCGGCCGGGCTGATCCTTATCGAATCGGCCCGGTTTTTTGGATTTCATCTTGAAATGTTTTATCTTTCCTGTTATTATGGGGGTGAAATGGGGTGCTGAATATGATCCAAATCGCCTTCGTGGTGCCTGATCCCGCCATGGTCGAGGTGGTGCATAAGGCCTGGGCGCTGCATGAAAAGATATTTGGAAAAAGCAAGGATCTGCGCTATACGGTGGATTGCGAGATCCAGCCGGACGTCATCCTTTCTCAACACTATAACGCGGACGTGATCGTCAGCCGCGGCGGCACCGCCGCCGAGATGAAGGAGCGGAACATCCTGACGCCGGTGGTGGAGATCCCCATTACCAGCGGCGATATATCCGCCTCCATCCGCCGGGCCATCGCGGCCCACGGAGAGATGCCCGTGGGCGTGGTGGGCACCGTCAACACCATCCGCGGCGTGCATTTTATGCAGGAGAAATTTCCCTTCCCGGTGAAGGCATACCCCACCTCCAGCGTCAACATCCGCGACCTGATTGACGGTATGGAGCGGGCGGTGGCCGATGGGTGCAAATTGATATTGGCCGGGCACCGCACCTGCCATTACTGCGAGGAGCACGGCATCCCCGCCGGGCTGATCTACTCCTCGGAGGAATCGGTGTTCCTGGCCATCACCGAGGCCAAGCGCAGCGCCAACGTGGCCCAGATCGAAAAGCAAAACAGCATGATTTTCCGCGGCGTGGTGGAGCATGTGTCCGAGGGCATCATTGCCGTGGATAAGGATAACATGATACGCACCTTCAACCCGGCGGCGGCTCAGCTGCTGGGCCGGAGGGGGCAGGACTGCCTGGGCCAGCCCGTGCACCTGGCGCTGCCCGAGGGGCGGCTCAGCGCCATCCTTACCGGCAGCCAGAGCTATACCAATGAGATCGTGCGCATCAACGGCACCAACTGCGTGCTCAGCTGCGTTTCCATGACCCACGACGGCCAGCGGCTGGGTACGCTGGTCACCTTCCAGGCTGAGCAGGCCATCACCAACGCCGAAAGCCGCCTGCGGGATCGGCTGCGGGTCAGCGGCCACGTGGCCCGGTATCATTTCGATGATATCCTGGGGGAGAGTGCCGCCATCCATACCGCCATCCGCCAGGCGCAGCGGTTCGCCCATGTGGACAGCAATATCCTGCTCATGGGCGAAACCGGCACCGGCAAGGAGCTGTTTGCCCAGTCCATCCATAACGAGAGTGAGCGGGCCAACGGCCCCTTTGTGGCCGTCAACTGCGCCGCCATCCCCGAAAACCTGATGGAAAGCGAGCTGTTCGGCTACGAGGGCGGGGCCTTTACCGGGGCCAGCAAAACGGGCAAGCCCGGCCTGTTTGAGGCAGCCCACGAGGGCACCATCTTCCTGGACGAGGTCAGCGAGATCCCCCTCACGCTGCAAAACCGCCTGCTGCGCGTGATCCAGGAGCGGGAGGTGCGGCGCATCGGCGCCAACCGGGTGATCCCGGTGAACGTGCGCATCATCTGCGCCACCAACCGCGATCTGCTGGAGATGATCCGGCAGGGCCGCTTCCGGGAGGATCTGTATTACCGGCTCAAGGTGCTCAGCGTGCAGCTGCCGCCCCTGCGGGAGCGGGACGGCGATATGGCTCTGATCATGCAGCATTACCTGACCTATTACGCCCGCAAATTCGGAAAGGGGCAGATCACCCTGTCTGCAGAGGCCGCCGCCCGCATTGCCGCCTACGGCTGGCCGGGCAACATCCGGGAGATCCGCAACGTCAGCGAGCAGCTGGCGGTGCTGTGCGAAAACGACGTGATCACCGTGCCGGATGTCGCCGCCGTGCTGCCCGCGGAGCAAGCGGAAAGAAAGCCCCTGCTGCCGCCGGAAAATGGCGACCCCACCCTGAGCAGCCTGCAAAAGCGCCAGATCACGGAGGTGCTCTCCCGGGCGAAAAGCCGCAAGGAAGCGGCGGAAATGCTGGGAATCAGCAAAACCACCCTGTGGCGCAAGTGCAAAGAGCTGGGCCTGGAATAGCAAAGGAGAAACGATCTTATGAGCAGAAAGCTTGTCGCCGCCATCTCCGCGCTGGGGGAAAGCCACCGGGCGCGGATCGCCGCCGCCGCGGAAAAGCACGGCTTTGAAGCGCTGTTTTTTGACAGCGACGAGCAGGCCATGCCCGCCCTGGCGGACGCTGAAATCGTATTTGGCCAATCCGCCGCGCTGGCGAAAAACAGCCCGCGCCTGCGCTGGCTGTGCACGCCCTCGGCGGGGGTCAATCAGTTTCTGGGCGAAGGGGTGTTCGCCTCCCCCGATGCCGTGCTGACCAACTCCAGCGGCGCTTACGGCGTGACCATCGCCGAGCATGTGGTGATGGTTACGCTGGAGATGCTGCGCCGCCAGTCCGAATATACGGAAATCGTCCGCCGCCGGGAATGGGCGCGCAATCTGCCGGTGCGCTCCATCAAAAACAGCCGCGTTACCTTGCTGGGTACCGGCGATATCGGCCAGGAATGCGCCGTTCGTCTGCGGGCCTTCGACCCGGCGGCGCTGGTCGGCGTCAACCGCGGCGGCTGCAATCCTCGGGATCTGTTTGACCGCATCGTGCCCCAGGAGCGGCTGGACAGCATCCTGCCTGAAACCGATATCCTGGTCATCTCCCTGCCCGGCACGGCGGAAACCCTTCACATGCTGGACGCACACCGGCTGCCTCTGCTGCCCGATGGCGTCCTGATCGTCAACGTAGGCCGGGGAACGGTGATCGACCAGAAGGCGCTGGAAAAGGAGCTCCGCGCCGGACGGCTGCGCGCCGCCCTGGACGTGTTTGAGCGGGAACCGGTGCCTGATGATGATCCCCTCTGGGATTGTCCCAACCTGCTGATGACCCCCCACATAGCCGGCAATATGACCCTGCCGTATACTAAGGATCGCATTGTGGCGCTGTTCCTGGAGGACTTTGAAAATTACTGCGCCGGGAGGCCGCTGGCGCGGCAGGTGGACCTGAAAAAAGGATATTGACGCGCGGGATCGGCGCGCTGCTTTGAATCGTTCGCGATGATGATTCCCGGCCGGAAGGTTATGCTTTCCGGCCGGGAATTTTGTAGCTAAGCCTGCGCTAAGAAAACGCCGGATTTGTTGATGTTCTCAGCCCCGCCCTTTATACTGAAACCGTCAGCTTTTGTTGTTGCGGCATTCCCTTCATCGTGCCAATAAGCGCTGATTCATATCACAAAGGAGTGTTATCATGCAATTCAAAAGGTACAAGGATATCCTGTTTGGCGGCGTGACGCTGGCGCTGAGCGGGGCCTATCTGATCTGCGCCACGCAGATCAAGACCCGTCCCAAGCTGACGCCCGGCTACGCCAACGCGAAGATCATCCCCCTGCTTTTGGGCGGCCTTCTGGCTGTGCTGTCTGTGATGTGCATCCTGCAGGGCGTGCGCAAAATGAAGGACGCCGCGGCGGAAAAGCAGCAAGACAAAGCCGGCAAAGGCGATTTGCTGACGGTCACGCTGACCTTCGCCGTGATCCTGGGCTATATTGCCATTCTGCCCAGGCTCGGGTTCTGCCTTTCCACCATGATCTATCTGTTCCTGCAGATGCTGGTGCTCGCGCCGAAGGAAAAGCGGAATTATCCGCTTTTTGCCGCGGTTTCCGTGGGCTTCACCGCCATCGCGTTCGTGGCCTTCCGGATCGGATTGCAGCAGCTGCTGCCCCGCGGCCTGATCGAAAGCCTGCTGGGTTTCTGATCCGGCGGAAAGGAGAAATAACATGTCTACCCTGCAATTGATCGGGGCCGGCTTTGGCACTGTACTGACGCCCACCGGCATTTTCCTGATGCTCATCGGCGTGGCGGTCGGCATCGTGTTCGGCGCGCTGCCCGGCCTTTCCGCCACCATGGCCATCGCGCTGTTCCTGCCCGTCACCTACGCCATGACCTCCTCCAACGCCATGACCCTGCTGATGGCCCTGTTCATCGGCGCCATCTCCGGCGGATTGATCTCCGCCATCCTGCTGCGCATCCCCGGCACCCCCTCCAGCGTGGCTACCTGCTTTGACGGCCATCCCCTGGTGGCCAAGGGCCAGGCGGCCAAGGCTCTGGGTTTGGGCGTGGTGTTCAGCTTCCTGGGCACCATCTTTTCCACGATCCTGCTGATGTTCCTCGCGCCGCAGATCGCCAAGGTGGCCATCAACTTTGGCCCCTACGAATTCTTCTCCATCGCCATCTTCTCCCTGACCATGATCGCCACCCTGTCCAGCGGCAACATGGTCAAGGGCATCATCGCCGGCGTCATCGGCTTCATGTTCTCCACTGTGGGTACGGACGCGATTGAGTCCACCCAGCGCTTCACCTTCGGCATGACCAGCCTGAAGGGCGGCTTTGACATGCTGGCGGTGATGGTGGGCCTGTTCGCCGTGGGCGAGATCATCGCCGCCGCGGAGACCAGTCACCATAAAAGTGAAGAGGTGGCGACCCAGCCCAGCATGAAGGGCATCAAGGGATTCGGCTTCAGCATGAAGGAGTTTGTGAGCCAGAGATGGAACGCCCTGCGCAGCGCCTTCATCGGCATGGGCATCGGCATCCTGCCCGGCATCGGCGGCGGCACCAGCAACATGCTGGCCTACACCGTTGCCAAGAACTCCGATAAGCATCCCGAGGAATTCGGCACCGGCCGCATCGACGGTGTGGTGGCCTCCGAAACCGCCAACAACGCCACCATCGGCGGCGCCATGGTGCCCCTGCTGACCCTGGGCATCCCCGGCGACACCACCACAGCCATGCTGCTGGGCGCGCTGACGCTGCATAACCTGACCCCCGGGCCCCTGCTGTTTGAAAACCAGGCCCCCGTGGTATACGGCATCTTTGCCGCCATGCTGATCTCCTCCGTGATCATGCTGTTCATGGAATTCTTCGGCCTGCGCGTGTTCGTCAAGCTGCTGAGCATCCCCAAGTACATCCTGCTGCCCTGCATCTTCGTGCTGTGCGCCATCGGCGCGTACAACCTGAAGAACAATATGAGCCAGGTCATCGCCTGCATCCTGTTTGGTGTCATCGGCTTTGCCTTCAAAAAGTTTGATATTCCCACCACGCCCTTTATCCTGGGCTTCATCCTGGGCCCCCTGGCCGAGCAGAATTACCGCCGCGGCCTGATGCGCACGGGCGGCAGCTTCCTGCCCTTCCTGCAGTCCCCCATCTCCCTGATCTTCCTGGGGATCGCT
>Ga0079305_1003340_pt1 | contig 11099 bp, 11 predicted proteins | sample LMS_cellobiose_e_FD_79183 | JGI IMG/M metagenome (GOLD analysis project Ga0079305, IMG submission 79183) | Rumen-fistulated moose microbial communities from Alaska, USA - LMS_cellobiose_enrichment | ecosystem: Host-associated > Mammals > Digestive system > Stomach > Rumen fluid ... | reverse complement strand
CTCAGCAGGTGTTTCATTCTTTTCATGGTTGTTCTCCCTGTATATAAATGTGCAGTATTTTCCGACCCTATTGTAACACAAGCGATCCGGCTTGTGTGGACGTTAAACAAAACGTAACATATTTACAACACAAATGAAAAAGACCCGGCGAAAAAGCCGGGTCTAAAGGTTCATTTTCTGTTATTCTCCGGATGTATCGGAGCTTTCCTTGGAATCCACTCCGCTGAAGTCCATGGATTCTTCGTCCAGCTGGTTAGAGTAGATCTCGGTGAGCATTTCCCGGATCTGACTCTTGCTGGAGAACCAGAAGGACAGATCCCCTTCCCCGATCCGGGCTTCACCCGGCACGGTGTAGGTGGTGACTTTGTCCGGCGACAGGCCGGTGGCGTTCTTGGCGAGGCTCAGAACCGTATCCACTTTCACGTCGGATTCCACGTTGTTCAGGACGGATCTGGCGACCTTCACGATATTCAGGCCCATGGCCTGGCGGAAGGCGGATTTCATGAATTCCTGCTGGGTCTTGACCCGGCCGATATCCCCTTCCCGGTAACCCGGATAGCCCTTGTCGCCCTTCCGGAAACGGATGAACTGCATGGCTTTCTGACCGTCCAGAACCTGGTAGCCTTCCTCGATGTCGATGTACAGCGGCGGTGTATCGTAAATGTCCGTGTAGTGCATGTGGAAGGGCACGTTCATGGGCACGCCGCCCATGGAGTCCACGATCCGTGCAACGCCTTCATAGTCCACCTTCATGTAGCAGTTGATTGGAATGCCTTCCAGCAGGTCGCTGACCGCCATGGCAACGCCCAGGGCGCCGTCCTGGTAGGAAGCGTTCATCTTCTTTTCCGAAGGATGGCCGTGGCCTTTCCGGACATAATAAGTGTCTCTTGGAATGGAAATCAGGTCGATGTTGCCGGTATCCTTGTCATAGGACGCCAGCATAATGGTATCCGCCAGTCCGGAATTGACTCCCAGCAGGAGTACGTTGATTCGGTTCGCGTCGGAGAAGGCCTGGAAGAAGGGACTGTCTTCGTCCACCAGGGACGGGAGATCTTCCTCCAGATTGACTTCGCTTTCCTTGAATACCGTATTGTCCTGGATACTGTTCCACCAGGCAAAGACCGGTGTGAGTATGCAGGTAAATAACAATGTTGTGATGATGAGTGTTTTGAAAAAAATCTTCATGCGTAACCCCTTATGATAGTTCAATTGATGCAGTGTGGTTATTATACCACATTTCCGGGGAAATGTTTTCTTTATTCATTACATCTTTATTACAAAACCGTGGAATTTAGTTAAACTCTACACGGGGCTCCTCTTCTGCCGGGCCGCTGACGTCGATGGTCACGGTATAGGCGGCAATGTCGTGGAGCGGGCGGTTATTGGCTTTGATGTAAGCGACGACGATGGAAGCGATGTTCATCAGGCCGAAGGAACAGAGGTTGCAGACGCCCTTGATGAGGAAATCCCGGACGAAGGCGTCCTTCAGGGTGATTTTTTCGCCGTCCAGCCGCATGACCCGCTGATGGAAGAGCTTCTTGCCCGGGGTGCTGCCGTTTGTCTTTGCCAGGAAGATCCAGGTGACCAACTGCCCCATGTTGAGGTAGACCGCCAGGAACAGCCGGATGAAAACGTACCCGGCATTGAAAGGCTCGATCGGAAGAAAATACGGCAGGACCAGGTAATAGACCAGCGTCACGGGGATATAGACCAGAATGGCATCCACAAAATGCGCTTTGAACCGGTCCCAGATGTCCGGCTTGGGGTATTTGGCGTACCAGTCCGCCGCCTCGATTTTCCGTTCCGGGTCCGTTTCGCTGATTTCCACCAGCTCTGTCCGTCTTTCTTCGTTTTCCATGTCCGTTCCTCCGCAGGTTTTGTTCAGATAAAGAAAAAGCCTTGAAACGTGGTATTTCAAGGCTTTGATTGGTACACCCTCGGGGGCTCGAACCCCGGACACCCTGATTAAGAGTCAGGTGCTCTACCAACTGAGCTAAGGATGCACATCTCGTAACGACTTGTTTATAATAGCATTTTGCGAACAAGGTGTCAAGCCTTTTTTATACAACAAACCGATTTTTCAGATGAAAAAGTTCAGGGACGGTCGCCCGTCCCTGAAACCTTTATTACTTAACTAAATCAGGATTATTCAGCGTGGTTAGCCAGGTCTTCTGCATTGTCCCATTCAGCGATGATCTGCGGGATAACCTTGTACAGGTCGCCTACGATACCGTAGTCCGCAACTTCAAAGATCGGAGCATCCGGGTCTTTGTTGATCGCAACGATGCAGTCAGATGTCTGCATACCAGCTAAGTGCTGGATAGCACCGGAGATACCGCAAGCGAAGTAGATCTTCGGCTTAACGGTTGTACCGGTCTGTCCTACCTGGTGGGAGTGATCGATCCAGCCAGCGTCTACAGCTGCTCTGGAGGAACCAACAACGCCGCCAACCTTGTCAGCGAATTCTCTGATGAGGTTGAAGCCTTCCGGTCCGCCTAATCCACGGCCGCCGGAGCAGATGATGTCAGCATCTGTTAAGGAAACCAGTTCCTTAGCAGCCTTAACAACTTCTACAACCTGGATCTTGATATCGTCTTCTGTCAGGTTAACCTTAACGTCGATCGGAGTACCCTTCAGGGAGTCGTCTCTGTCTCTCTTCTTCATAACGCCAGGTCTTACTGTGGACATGGTCGGTCTGGTTCTCGGTGGGATGCTGGTCGCCATCAAGAAACCGCCGAATGCCGGACGAGTCTGCTTCAGCAGGTCTTTCTTCGGATCTTCCGGAGTGAGGCCCTTGGTGTTGCAGGTGGTGTCACGAACCAGGAAGTCGATGTAGTTGTTCATGTCGATATCCAGTCTTGTGCAGTCAGCTGTTAAACCGGTATCCAGTCTGGCAGCTACTCTCGGAGCCAGGTCACGACCGATGTGTGTTGCACCGAAGATTACGATTTCAGGCAGGAGTTCTTCAACAGCATCTGCCAGAACCTTGGTGTAACCGTCAGTGGTGTACTGTTCCAGCAGCGGATCAGCCAGCTTGTAAACTTCGTCAGCGCCATAAGCAAACAGTTCGTCTGCCAACGGAGCGATATCTTCTTCAGAACCAATGAGAACGCCGCAAACCTTTGTGCCTTCCGGCATTTCTCTGGATAATCTGTAACCTTCGCCAATCAGTTCCAGGGCTACGTTCATGAGTTTGCCGTGTCTCTGTTCGGCAAATACCCAAATATTTTTAACAGCATTAAAATCTTTGATTGCCATCTTTGTCCCTCCTAATTAAATGATGTGTTTCTTCTTCAGAGCAATGAGTAAGTTCTTAGCCAGATCGTTGTCGGTATCGCCTTCGATCTTCTTGCCCGGTTCTTTCGGCTTCGGTGTGAAGGACTTGAATACGTTGGTCGGGGAAGCTTTCAGACCTACTGTGTTGAGGTCTACGCCGATGTCAGCTGCATTCCAAACCTTGATGGGGTATTTCATTGCTTTGTAGATACCGTTGATGAACATGTATCTCGGTGTGTTCAGTTCTTTGATCGCGGTCAGCAGGCAGGGTGTCTGCAGCTTGATCAGTTCATAACCGTCTTCCAGAGCTCTCTTAACGGTGATTTCCTTACCGTCGATGGAGAATTCTTTTACATAAGAAACCTGAGGAACACCTAATTTTTCAGCGATCTGCGGACCTACCTGAGCGGTGTCGCCGTCGATAGCCTGTCTGCCGGCAAAGATGATGTCGAAGTCGCCTTCTTCAGCAACGACTTTACGGATACCTGCAGCTACTGCATTGGAGGTTGCCCATGTGTCGGAGCCGCCCAGCGCTCTGTCGGATAACAGAATCGCATCGTCAGCACCCATAGCCAGACATTCTTCCAGCATTTCGGTCGCCTGCGGAGGTCCCATTGTGATGACTGTGATCTTTGTTCCCGGATAAGCATCTTTCAGTTTTAATGCTTCTTCCAGTGCGTTTGCGTCGTCGTTGTTTAAGATACTGGGTACGCCGTCTCTGATAAGAGTTCCTGTTTCGGGATTTGTTTTGATTTCGTTTGTATCAGGAACCTGCTTTGCGCATACGATGATTTTATATGCCATTGTCTATGCCTCCTTGACTTATTTCTTTCCGAAAATTTTATTAGCGATAACGATCTTCTGAACTTCAGAGGTACCTTCGTAGATCTCGGTGATCTTCGCGTCTCTCATCATTCTTTCAACCGGGTAATCTGCAGTGTAACCATAACCGCCGTGGAACTGTACAGCCTTTGTTGTTACGTACATAGCTGTTTCAGCAGCAACCAGCTTAGCGATAGCGGAAGCTTCGGAATAATCCTGGTGCAGATCCTTGAAGTTCGCAGCTCTGTAGATCAGCAGTCTGGAAGCTTCGATTCTGGCCTTCATGTCAGCCATTTCGAACTGCAGGGCCTGGAATTTGCTTAAGGTCTTGCCGAACTGCTTTCTGGCTTTCATGTAGTCAACGGTCTTGTCGAAAGCGCCCTGTGCAATACCCAGAGCCTGGGAAGCGATACCGATACGGCCGCCGTCCAGTGTAGTCATAGCTACCTTGAAGCCTTCGCCAACTTTACCCAGCATATTTTCCTTCGGAACGATGCAGTCCTGCATGATCAGTTCTGTCGTGGAGGAAGCGTGGATACCTAACTTGTCTTCGGTCTTACCAATGGAGAAGCCTTCGAAGCCTTTTTCAACGATGAACGCTGTGATGCCGCCGTGGGTTCCCTTGGATTTGTCTGTCATAGCAACGATTACGAATGTGTCAGCAACACCGCCGTTGGTGATGAACACCTTAGCGCCGTTCAGTACATAGTGATCGTCTTTTTCGATAGCAACTGTCTGCTGTCCGCCTGCATCGGAACCAGCGTTAGGTTCGGTCAGACCGAAAGCACCGAGCTTTCTGCCGGAAGCCAGGTCCGGAACATACTTTTTCTTCTGCTCTTCCGTGCCCCATCCAAAGATAGGCCATGTGCAAAGCGAAGTGTGAGCGGAGCAGATAACGCCCGTAGAACCGTCTACTCTGGATAATTCTTCGACAGCGATAGCATAGGAAATGTGGTCACCGCCGGCGCCTTCGTATTCTTCCGGATAAGGAATACCCATGATCCCGTACTGGCCCATTTTCTTAGCCACTTCCCAAGGGAACTCGTGGGTTTTGTCGTGTTCAGCAGCAATCGGTTCAACTTCGTTTTCAGCAAACTTTCTTACCATTTTTCTAACTGCTTCTTGTTCTTTGGTAAGATTAAAATTCATTTGAACTCCTCCTTTTTTTAGTCAAGTAAATTTTTTATCTGAAGAGAAGACCACGCAAAATAGCATAGTAATCCTCTCAGAATTACCCTATCATCTAACATACAAAATATTCGGGCTCATGTCAATAGCGACGGTCGATTCGCTGGTCGGAAGCTTTTTCATGATGTTCCGGGGAATCCCCGCCGGATGGCAAAAGCGCATAATATTTCATTATAAGTATTGATGATACGACACTATAAGTTTAATATATTAGTGGGCAGGATTCAAGCATTTTTTGTCTGAAATTTAACAAATGTAAACGATTCCAAAAAAATTTTTGAAAATGGGTTTTATACAGGAGAAAATACGGAAGAATGAAGGTTCACGTAGTAGTTTTTTTGAGGAAAACGGAAAAGTTTTATGATAATGCCGCCGGGGAATACGCCAAAAGGCTGGGAAGGTTCTGCAAACTGCAGATTACCCGGGTTCCGCCGGGGAAAAAAGTCCCGCAGCCGGAAGGTCTTTGCGTGCTGGTGCAGCCCGGGGAACGGATGATTTCGTCGGAAAAACTGGCGGAGGAAATCGCCGCAGCCGGGCTCCGGGGCGTGTCCCGGGTGACGGTGCTGCTGCCGGGCGGGGAAGAGATCGCCGGCGACTGGGACCCGCAGCCGGTGAAGCTGGGGCTCAGCCCGATGGAGATGTCGCCGGGGCTGACGCTGACGGTGGTGCTGGAACAGATCTACCGGGCGTATAAGATTATTCATAATGAAACGTATCATAAGTAAAATAAAGCATACTCCGGGCTGCAAAGGGCGACAATAGCTTCCTCTCCGGAATCGGCGCCTTTTATAGGGCTAAATCGCCTTGAATGGTCCGACTTCTACGAGCGCCTTTCGCTCCGAGGAACTATTGCTCGCCTTCAGGCAGCCCTCTTTTGTCATCCCGAGCGCAGCGAGGGATCTTTTCTGTCTCCCATCTTCAATCCTCAATTTACAATCCCCTCGCGATCTGTTCCATCAACATGATTCTCATCAGCTGGTGGGGAAAGGTCATGGGGGAGAAGGAGAGTTTTTCGTTCGCCCTCTTCAGGACTTCCGGGGACAGTCCCAGGGAGCCGCCGATGACGAAGACCAGGTCGTCCCGTCCACTTCGGCCGCAGTCCTTCAGGAAGGCGGCGAAATCGTCTGAAGTCCGGTACTTCCCGTCGATGGCCAGGGCCACCACGTACTGCTCCTGCCGGATTCGTTTTAAAATACCCTCCCCTTCGGAGAGTTTCACGCTGTCCGGGGGACGGTTTTCCGTGCTTTCGTCCGGTACTTCCAGGACGGAAAAGCCGCAGTGCCTGCTGATCTCATCCGAGAAGCGGGCGGCGGCTTTTTTCAGATATTCTTCTTTCAGTTTTCCCACTGCCACGATCGTGATCTTCATAATACGTACACCCCGCTCATTTCGTCCCGCTTCAGCAAATCGATCCGCAGGTCGTCGTTCAGGTAGATCCGGCGGGATTCCAGCACGTTCACCACGGTCTGCCAGGCCATTTCCGGAAAATTGTTTTCCTTGCTCAGGTGGGCCAGCAGCACCTGCCGGGGACGGGGGTCCTGTGCCACGGCCTCTGCCAGGGCCAGACCGGCCGCTTCGTTGGACAGGTGGCCGAAGTCGCTGAGGATCCGCTGCTTCAGGAACCAGGGATAGCGGCCCATTTTGAGGATCTCCTCATCGTGATTGGCTTCCAGTATCATCAGGTCCGCCTCCGTGAGTTCCGCCATGATCTCTTCCGTAACACAGCCGGTGTCGGTGGCGGTGCAGATTTTTGCACTGTCCTTCTGCAGGGCGAAGCCCACCGTATCCGCCGCATCGTGGGATACGGGGAAGGCCCGCACGTCCAGGTCTCCCAGCCGGAAGGTCCCGCTGTTTTCAAAAAGACGGATATCCATCTCCGAATGGTTTTTGCACAGGGTCCGGAGCTGTTCCTCCGTGGCGCTGTTCATGTACAGGGGGAGATGGTATTTTTTCGACAGGGTGTCGATACCCTTGATATGGTCGGAATGTTCATGGGTGATCAGGATCCCGGACAGGTCCTCCGGCTTCAGGCCGAGGGCTTTCAGGCGTTCCGTGATCTGACGGGCGGAAATGCCGGCGTCCACCAGGACCAGGGTCCGGTCCGAACCGGCCAGATAGCAGTTGCCGCTGCTTCCGCTGGACAGCGAGCAGAATCGAAGTGTCAATGGAGTCTTTCCTTTCTGTTGGTTACTGATACGCCGGAATGTAGACGCTGGTCCCGTCGGCCGCATCAAAACGCCAGGCCGGGAAGGCCGTGTCGGAGGCAACGGTGCCGCCGTAAGGCGTGTTGACGGTATAGGCGATGGAAATACCCGTCACGGTTTTCCGGGCGCCGGGTTCCTCTGTGAGGACCCGGTCCATATAATGCAGCAGGGCAGTGGTGACCGGGATGATGGTCCGTCGGTTCCGGCCGGCTTCCGCCACCGATGCCCATTGTTTTTCCATTCGAAGAATGCCGGAGGGGGAAACGGTGATGGTGATGCCCAGTTCCTTGATCCGGTAGTTTTCATAATAGCCCCCGTAGGAGACGATGAACCGGTCCGGATTTGTTTCCGAAACAGCGACGCTCTCCACCCGGATGTCCTTTCCGGGGGTGCCGAAATTCCCCTTTTCGGCCAGGAAGCGGTCGGCATCTTCCAAGGCGGTTTCTTCCGTCAGGTAGTGGGTCTTCCCCGTGGGCGCATAGTCGTAGGTACCGTTGTCCTCATCGAACTTCAGGGTCAGCATGGGCAGCTGCAGTTCTTCAAAACCGGTATCCGCCCGGACGGTGATCCCGTTCTGTTCCAGGACCGACAGGGTGTCCGAAAGCAGGGCGCCTTCATCCCGATGATCTGTTTCCGCTCCGGCGGGCTGCGCCAGCATGTACAGGAAGAGGACATTGATCAGAAGCAGGGCGACGATCAGGATATTCTTGATTTTTGACCATTCCATGATTCAGTCCTCCCTTTATGAAATCGTACCCAGGTATTCGCCGGTATACAGGTCGTAGAAGATCCGGATGTCGTCGGAGAAAGTCAGGACCCAAGCCGGCCGGCAGACTTTCCGGGGGGTTTCCGTCATTTCGAAATACCCGGTGTCGATGCCGGTGATCTGTTCCAGCACGGCGTCAAAGAGGACGCCCGGGTCTTCCGGCGGCTCCAGCGCTCCGCATGCCATCAGTTCCCCGGCAATCGTTTTGTATCCCTGGGAAACCACGTCCACGAAGGGGTAGTTCGGCGTGCCGGTATTCGGCGTGACGGAGAAGTCCTCTTCGGCGGGGATCATCAGGTTCCGGCTGTAATAGGTGATTTGGCTGCCGGTGACCACGATGGTCAGGACATTGTCGCTGCCGTAGATCTTCCTTCCGCCGTAGTGGGAGCGGAACCGGAAGGTGTAAACGGAACTGCGCTCATAAATGTCCCGGTCCACTCCCTCCAGCAGGAAGTGAATGGTCTTGCCGTCATGGGCGGACCAGGTGCCGTGATCCGCGATAAAGGCGGAGGCAGTCCGGAACGCTTCCGTAAAGCTGATGGATTTGTCCGCTGACACCGGGGAATCCTGGTATTCAAAGAATCCGTTGGGATAGACCGTCAGGGACGTTTCCCCGTAATTATACATGAAAATCGTGGTGCCGTTGTTGTCGGTAACCGTTCGGATAAAATCCAGGCTCTGCCCGAAGAAATTCCGGGCGAGGTTGGTGTTGAAATCACTGTCCTGGTCGGGGACCGAAGGACGGAACTGCAGGGACGGCAGGTCGATACTGGTGGAGAATGGCGTGATGACCGTGTTGTCCGTGCCCAGGAACTGATTCATGGGATAATACTGGTCCGTGGACAGGCTGCGAAGATTTTCGATGGCGGAGAGGATGTTGCTGCTGTCATACTCCGACGCCCTCACCCGGAAACAGCCGCCATCGGCGGAGCGGATGAAGAAACTGTCGTCGAAAGCCTTGGAGAAGGCCAGGACCGTCAGATCGCTGAAATAGTCGGACTCTCCGTAATTGGCGGCGCCCAGGGACCGGAAATAGGAAACCGGCAGTCCGTAGTCGAAACAGCAGCGGGCGGACTGGAAGCTCATGATGTTGTCCCACTGACGGTCGGTCAGGGTCTCCACCGAAAGGCCGCTGCTTTTGGTAAAGTCAATGTAAAAAGGCAACAGCAAATCCCAGACTCCCTTGGCGTTTTCGTGGAAGCTGGTAAAGGTGCCGTCGCCGAAGTTCACGTCCACGCTGACGGGGCAGATGAACTCGGAAGGTTCGGGTATGGTGGCGCTGGCCAGGGTGGTCAGCGACAGCCGGTTGTCCATGGTTTCTTTGATTTCCAGGAAAGAGGAATCTCTCCAGTATAAATAGGAAAGTAGTACTGCCGTGATGAACAGTACTACCAGTAAAACCGTTTTTATTCTTTCCTTATATATAGTTGCTCTACTCACTGACATCCACCACCGTCGTGCCGAAGAGGCTCCGGAACACGTTCTGGATGAACATTACCCGGCTGGCAGAGGATTGGCTTTCATAAATCGCCGCGGAGTCTTTGGATGAACTGGATTCGATAATGAAGTATTTCTGGTTGACGGAGGCAACATTGCCCTCTTGGTCAAACTTTTCGATCTTCAAACCGTACATCCCGGGCTGGATATCGTTTACCTGCCGCGTGTAGAAACTGACTCCTTCTCCCCCGGTGAAGTCTTCGGAAGGACCGGCCTGGGACCGTACGTTGAATACGGAAGCCGGAACCAGATCCAAAGAGCTGACTTTGGTGTAGTTCGGGTAAGAGTATAAAGTAAAGCGCAGAGGGGTGTTATCCATCGTTTTCACCGAAATCAGCAGGTTGTCGCAATAGGTGATCCCGGTTTCGGAGGTCTGGGGGCTGATGACGGAATAGGCGTCGTCGTCCGCAGCAAAAATAACCGTTGCCGAACTCAGACACAACAGCAATGCCAGCACCAGCGCAAGCAACGTCTTTTTCACAGCCATCCCTCCTATCATATGATTTCAGCCTTAAGTATAATATAGGAATGTTACAGTAGTATTACACCGGTTTTAAGACATATTTACTTTTCGTTTTTTTGAGGGCCGGAATGACAAAAGGCGGCGTTTTTTTCGGTGCACTCCGGGCTGCATGGGCGGCTTTCGGTGCACTCCGGGCTGCAGGGGCGGCAATAGCTTCCTCTCTCGAATCGGCGCATGTATGGGGCTATATCGCCTTGAATGTTGTAACTTCTATAAGCGCCTTTCGAACCGAGGAACTATAGCCCGCCTGCAGGCAGCCCGCATTGTATATGCGGAGTATGAATTGCCGCAGGAGCATTCCCCGAATGCCGGTCCGCCATTGCGTGAGGGCCATGAGCGAGAGCGTCCCCGAGGTAAATTGACAGGCCGAAGAACGCCGCCTTTTGTGCAGCGATTTCGATAACAGTTGCGAACCCGCCGGGAATCCGTTACAATCATTAAATAGAAAGGATGACAGACAATGGCGATTTTAAAGATATACACTGACGGAGCCTGCTCGGGCAACCAAAACAGGGAAAACATCGGCGGCTGGGGGGCGATCCTGGAATACGGAAGTCACAAGAAAGAACTCTACGGCGGCGAACTCAACACCACCAACAACCGCATGGAGATGACGGCGCTGCTGAAAGCCTTCGAGGCCATTAAACTGGAAGGGCAGAACATCTGGGTATTCTCCGACAGCTCCTACCTGATGAATTGTTTCCGGGACAAATGGTATGTGAAATGGAAGCAGAACGGCTGGAAGAACTCCGGAAAAAAGGATGTGGAGAACAAGGATCTGTGGCAGGCGCTTCTCCCCTACCTGGACCGTCACGAGATCCGG
>Ga0079305_1003338_pt1 | contig 11115 bp, 10 predicted proteins | sample LMS_cellobiose_e_FD_79183 | JGI IMG/M metagenome (GOLD analysis project Ga0079305, IMG submission 79183) | Rumen-fistulated moose microbial communities from Alaska, USA - LMS_cellobiose_enrichment | ecosystem: Host-associated > Mammals > Digestive system > Stomach > Rumen fluid ... | reverse complement strand
CTGGGCGGCGACGACTTCGACCAGCGGATCATGGAATATGTGGCTTCCGACTTCAAGCGCAACACGGGCATCGACCTCATGCAGGATCGCACCGCCACCCAGCGCCTGAAGGAGGCCGCCGAGAAGGCCAAGATCGAGCTTTCCGGCGTGTCCACCACCAACATCAACCTGCCCTACATCGCCATGGACGCCTCCGGCGCCAAGAACATCGACATGTCCATCACCCGGGCCAAGTTCAACGAGCTCATCTCCGATCTCGTCGACAAGACCAAGGCCTGCGTGCAGAAGGCCATGCAGGACGCCGGCCTGACCAATTCCCAGATCGACAAGGTCATCCTGGTGGGCGGCTCCAGCCGCATCCCCTGCGTCCAGGAGATGGTCCGCACCATCACCGGCAAGGAGCCCTTCAAGGGTATCAACCCCGATGAGTGCGTGGCCATCGGCGCGGCCATCCAGGGCGGCGTGCTGGGCGGCGAGGTGAAGGATGTGCTGCTGCTGGATGTGACGCCCCTTTCCCTGGGCATCGAGACCGTGGGCGGCGTGTTCACCCGCCTGATCGAGCGGAACACCACCATCCCCACCAAGAAGAGCCAGATCTTCTCCACCGCTGCCGACGGCCAGACCTCCGTGGAGGTCCATGTGCTCCAGGGCGAGCGGGAGATGGCGCAGTACAACAAGACCCTGGGCCGGTTCCAGCTCTCCGGCATCGCGCCGGCGCCCCGGGGCGTGCCGCAGATCGAGGTCACCTTCGACATCGACGCCAACGGCATCGTCCATGTGTCCGCCAAGGATCTGGGCACGGGCAACCAGCAGCAGGTGACCATCACCGCCTCCACCAACCTGACCGAGGACGAGATCAAGAAGGCGGTCAACGAGGCGGAGCAATATGCCAATGAGGATAAGAAGCGCAAGGAAGAGGTGGACGCCCGCAACCACGCCGATCAGCTGGTCTACACCACCGAAAAGACCATGAAGGAGCTGGGCGACAAGATCGCCGCCTCCGACAGGAGCCTGCTGGAGGGCCTGGTGGCCGATCTGCGCAAAGCTCTGGAGGGCACGGATACCGAGACCATCAAGCGGGCCACGGAAGCCTTGACTGAAAAGAGCTATGAGGTCTTCGGCAAGATCTATCAGCAGCAACAGCAGCAGGGGCAGCAGCCGCCTCACGCGCCCAACGACGGCACCAGCTACGGCCCCAACGACAACAACGGTGACGACAACGTGGTCGATGCGGATTACGAAGTCGTCAAATAAAGAAACGACACTGAACGGCTTTAGGGGCGGGCAGCCGCCCCTTTCCGTCGAGAAAACGAGGTGAGGATCGTGGCAGACAAGCGGGATTATTATGAGGTTTTGGGCGTCAGCAAAACGGCTTCCGACAGCGAGATCAAGAGCGCCTTTCGGAAGGCGGCCAAGTCCTGCCATCCGGACCTGCATCCCAACGACAAGGCGGCGGAGGCCCAGTTCAAGGAGCTGAACGAGGCCTACAGCGTCCTTTCCGATCCTGATAAACGGGCAAAATACGACCAATACGGCCATGCGGCCTTCGATCCCACCATGGGCGGCGCCAACCCCTTCGAGGGGGGCTTCGGCGGGTTTGACGACATCATCAACAGCTTCTTCGGCGGCGGGTTCGGCGGCGGGTTCGGCAGCCGCTCCGCCGGCCGGGATGCGCCCATGGCCGGGGACGATCTTCGATACAACCTGTCATTGACATTCGAGGAGGCGGCCTTCGGCGTGACCAAGGAGCTGCTCATCCCCCGGGAGGAGAGCTGCGGGGCCTGCGGCGGCACCGGCGCCAAGGCGGGGACCAGCCCCGTTCGCTGCCCCACCTGCAACGGCACGGGCCAGGTGCGGACCCAGCAGAACACCATGTTCGGCGCCTTCACCACCAGCCGGCCCTGCTCGGCCTGCAACGGCACGGGCAAATATATCAAGGAGCCCTGTCCCGATTGCCGGGGCAAGGGCCGGGTCCGCAAAAACACCCGCATCCAGCTGAAGGTCCCCGCCGGCATCAACGACGGCCAGACCATCAACATGCGGGGCGAGGGCGAAGCGGGCTATAAGGGCGGCCCCCGGGGCAACCTCTATGTGACCGTGACGGTGAAGCCCCACAAGCTCTTCACCCGGGACGGCTGCAACCTGCTGCTGAACCTGAAGGTGCCCTTCACCACCATGGCCCTGGGCGGGGAGATCACCGTGCCCACCCTGAAGGAGAAGCTGCGCTACACCATCCCTTCCGGGACGCAGAACGGCACCACCTTCCGCCTGAAGGAGCAGGGCGTGCCCATCCCCAGCGCCAGCAACCAGGGCAAGGGGGACCTGCTGGTGACGGTGGAGTCGGACATCCCCCGGCGGCTGTCCGACGAGCAGAAGGCTCTGCTGCAGCAGTATGCGGCGCTGAGCGGCGAGGCCACCACGCCTTCCAAGAAGAAGGGCGGCATCCGAAACATCTTCAAGTGATGAAAAAGGAGAATACCCATGCCGGTCTTTCCCTATGAGGGGGCAGAGCCCCAAATCGAACAGGATGTTTTACTGGCCCCCGGCGCCATGGTGATCGGCCGGGTGAAGATCGGCCAGGGTTCCTCCGTGTGGTATAACGCGGTGATCCGGGGCGATGTCCATGAGGTGATCATCGGCCAAAACACCAGCATCCAGGACGGGACCCTCATCCATGAGGATTCCGGCCGGGGCAGCGGGCTGGAGGACGGCCTCCCCACGGTGGTGGGGGACTGTGTGACCGTGGGCCACGGCGTCATCCTTCACGCCTGTCGGGTGGAGGACTATGCCCTCATCGGCATGGGCGCCATCGTCATGGACGGGGCCGTCGTGGGCAGGGGCGCCGTGGTCGGCGCGGGAGCGCTGGTGACCAAGAACACCGTGATCCCGCCCTTCTCCGTGGCCCTGGGCAGCCCGGCCAAGGTGGTCAAAACCCTGCCGGAATCCTCCCTGGAGCAGCGGAGGGAGCAGGCCATGCACTATCGCGACCTGGCCAAAGCCCATCGGGAGATGCTCAAAAACAACTGACATGGAACAAGCGAAGAGCTGCCGCGAAAGCGACAGCTCTCAGACTGTCGAAAAAGGCGGCAGACCATCTGCGGCAAAAATGGATAGGAGTATACATGAAGGTGGAAATGGCGGTTTGGCCGCCATTTCTTTTGAATAGATGCCGCAAATTAACGGCGTTTTCGCCCTCTCGCAGTACCTTTGTGCAGCTTCGGGGCGAAGAACGCGGCTTCAGAGGAGGTTTGTCAAGGGGAATATTAAATTTTGCAGACCAGGAGGTGTTTCCACGGGATTTTAAAGATTGTAGTTTTTTGTATTGTATAAAGTTAAGTTATAATGAGGTGGCTTGGAAGTATAATAAGAAAATAGGAAGAGCATGTTGAAACCGTTAGGAACATTCTCGCAGTCACTTATAGTCGTATGAGTGTGTTGCAAATGGCAATGAGACTTGGTTCATGCGTGATGAGTAGAATTATCTTATCTGGTGCCTGTTGTTTGATGATTGAGATCAATTGTTCAAGTGTTTTTCCGTCAATGGCAGAGCTAGGTTCGTCAAGAATCATGACATCGGCATCTTTTGCGAGCGCACGCGCCAGAATCATTCGTTGTTTTTCTCCACCGGAAAACAAACTTATATCAATAGCTTTCCTGTGGCCAGCATCAATGTATCGATTGATAAGCTCTCCCATTCCAAGCTTGTCAAGCCATCGTTGTGCTGCTGTACCTTTTTCGAACTCTGCCGATATATCACCTATACTGTCAAAGATTAGGGATGGCTCTTGTTCAACTATCGCTATGCGGTGGCGCCTCAGCTCATAAAGTTCCACGTTTCGTAGGTTTTCATCATTATAAAAGATTTCACCGGTGTACTCCTCTATTACCCCTGTGATCAGATCTATGAAAGTACTTTTACCCGATCCGTTTAACCCTACTACGCCGTATATGTTTCCTTTCGTCAGCGTACAACTCAACTTGTCAATGAGTAACCGATTGTCAAAAGAGAAACTAAGATCTCTGATGCATATCTGCTCTATTTTTCCTGGATCAAATGTGCCGTTATGTTCCGTCGGAAGGGTACGAAGTTCATTTATCCTATTATATGAAACGAGCGCGGTGCGATAACTTTTGCCAAGGCCGAGAATGCCGCTTAAAGCAGAGATCAGCATCATTGTATAAGAGTTTATCATGGTAAAACTGCCGACGGTCATTTTGCCTTTTAGTATGCCATATCCCGAGAACACAAAGACCGAAAGGGTAACAATATATCGAAGGAATGAGTCTGCATTTCCGAAAAGGTATCCAAAGCGCGCATGCTTTACTGTTAACGAATACAGTTCCTTATAGGATGATCGCATTTCATCGCGCAGCCGTTCATAATATACATGCTGTTTGACAGGTTTTATGTGAGAGAGTTGACGGTTTATTTTCGAGAAAAACCGGTTCTCATGCTCACGACATTTATAGCTTAGATCATAAATCGGTTTTTTGAATATAAGATACACACTGGCGTATAATGGAGCAGCGGCAAGAATAATCAGAAAAACATGAGAATCAATCATAATGGTTACAGCCGCCGAAACGATCAAAGACAAAACATCTGTCAAAAAGCTTACGAGGCTTAGTAGGACAAACTGTGTTACCGTTGCCGCATCGGAAATGATCCGATGACCAATATAGGTCCCATCATTTTTCGTAAAAACGAAAGCGGCAGACGTTTTACTTGTTCCAGTACATCTTCCTCTATAAAGTAGCTGACACGAGCACTCGCTTTGGTGCCCGCCATGTTTTTTAAGTATGACAGAACGATCTGTATCGTCCAAACAGCCGCAAGGGTACCAACGCAACGCCAAATAGCGGTTGCGTCATCGGCTGCTGTCAAGCAATCGATATAATTTCCTGTTATATAGGGAACCAATATGAACGTGATATAAAGCGATACGCAACAAAACACCAAACGAAACACCTCGTGGCGGCATTTTGTTGCGTATGTACGAACAAAAAATAGAATCTTCATCCGTTTCCTTCTACATTCTGTATAATGCCGGTGGCCTGCTGCGCCAAATAATCCTCATACGCAAGCTTGAGCATATCCTTATAATTATACAATGTATGAGCGCAGTGCAATCCGCCATCATTTCTGACCCGATGTGCCGCGCATCCACCACAGCAGATTGGCAGATACTCACATTGCATACATTTATCAGGAAGCGTCGAAAGCACCCAGCGCGCATATTCTTCGGTAACGAGGAACGGCTTGTCAATACTGCCGCATTTAAACGTCTTATTGCCGACGTCCAACCAACACTTATACAGATCGCCGTCGGGATCAATCACATAAGTGTAAACGTTTTCTGCTCCACAATGAACAATATTTCTTTTGGGGTACAGGTCCCTTCACGCAACTTCCTGATTGAATGAATAGAGCACTCTCGTCATATCGGTGTTAATCTTTGCAAACTCCGGAAGTTGCAGGCAAGTATCTTCAGCCACACAGCTATTGTCGTAATTCTCAACTGGAGCGAAGTACAGTCTCGGATTCTCGCTCCAACCATGCTCTATGAAGAACACCTTCGCCAGTTCTTCAAGCTGTCCCGCGTTTTGCTTGTCCACATTGACGCGAACGGAAATATTCAGATATTTTTTTGCCGTTTCGAGGTTTTGTATAATGATTTCATAGCTGTCCTCGCCGCTTTTTAGGATACGTTTCTTGTTATGATATGGTCCGAGCCCGTCCACCGTAACCTGTGCGGACATAATTTTGCATTCCTGGGCCAATCTTTTAGCGGTTTCTTCGTCCAAAAGCACGCCATTTGTGATGATATCAGCCTGGTATGTCAGGTTTTTCTCATCACATAAGGCAATAAGCGTTTTCGAGATGTTATAAATCGCTTCCTTGTGCAAAAGGGGTTCTCCTCCATACCAAGTGATATGCAGTCTCTTCGCAGTCGGATAGGCATCAAAATGCGTCTTAATAAAGTTCACCACCGCATCCTGCGTTTCGGCATTCATATAGCTTGCTCTCTTTTTTTCATAGCAGTACGGGCAACACATATTGCAGTCCATCGTCGGAGCGATAGTAAAGCCAAAAGATGTTGTGTTGTAGCGGGCAATTTCACGTTGCAACACGATCAGCGACATTTCGTCCAGCTCTGCATCCACGATATACCCAGCTTCAAGCATGGTTTTCGCATTTTTCTGAAGCTCGTCGTCGTCAAGAGCCGATATATCAGCTGTTTCAATGCGCTCATAAAGAGTCCGTGTCTTTGCATTCATCTTTCCAAACAACCCGCTGCGTGTGTTATATATCAGCAAGCTACTGTCCGGAAATTCAGTTATGATAACATTATACTTAGATTTTTTGTGCCGCATGGTTGCGTTGTCCCTCCTCTTGCTAAGATAGTATTTTTAAAATCGGCTTGCATCACGGAAAACCCTGCCGAATGCCTGCCTCAATGACCGCAGGGCTGCTGCACAGGATCATTGTCATCTTTCGTTCGCTCCATGCCGTGAACGAAGCGCTTTTTGCAGCAGCCCTGGCCAATCTAGGAGATTCTATCAACCCAATTTAGTGCAGTTAGGCAAGCAGGGGGGTCTTTAGCATCGAAGCAGCCAACATATGAACTACATCCACCTTCCCACGTATGGGGCGGTTTCAACAAATCGACCGCGCACATCGGCGTATTTTCGGGCGGAACTATCTTTGCATTGATGATTTCCATTCTTTTCACCTCCTTTCCTGCAATGTTTTCTATGGATACTCGGCGTGGGCATGGCACGTTGACTTCATAGCAAATTACTCGGCAGAATCCTGCAAAACATAGTTCAAAACAGTATCTATCCCGTTCTTGTAATCCTCCAGCGTTTGATACACGAGGATATCCGGCGTCAGCGCCGGATCGTCGTTCTCCGGCCAGTCATAGTTGCATTCGCGGGGAGATATGGTCCAGGTTATGCGCTTATGTGGCGAGGTGTAGTAGCCACCTCTGCAGAACACTCCGTTGGGCGGTTCCCCCGCCGGAGCACCGACCAATGTGACGCCTTCGCAAAAGCGCCGCAGACAGGCAGGATGCAGCACCGCCGCGGAAAAGCATCCGCCATCGATCAAAACATATTTCCCCCCGGGCGCATCCAGGGAGTTGATGGACCTCACAATATCCACATTGGAAGGAATGGTGCCGCCGCCGTTGCCCCGAAAGTCCAGGATCATCTTTTCCACGCCCCCGGCTTTTTCCGCCGCCACAACGGCTTCCTTGACTTTTCGGTCCATATCATCGGAACACTGGAGGAGGCGAATATACAAGGTCTTGCCCTCGTCCAGGAATCTGTGCCAGACAGGATGTTCCACATCGGAGTACATCAAGTCGATGCTCGTGCTTTCATGCGCTTCGGCGGATGATCGCCATATGTCCATATTCGGCAAGTCATCAAACTTCACCCAGGAAAGTGCCGCCTCCCGCGTTGTGCCGGCTTCATCCGTCAGGGTGAACAGGGCCGTGTCCTCCTCCCCCATGACGCCGAGATAGCGCAGGATGCGAACATGTAACAGGCGCGGGAAGTCGTTGGATGTGTCAAACATAATAGCTTGAACCCTGGTCATGCTTTCGTGGGATATAAATTGCCCCGCTTTTTCAAGGATCTCAGCGACGGGAAAGCCGTTGATGGCGTCCAGCCGGCACAGGAGCAGGTCCTCGCTGCCCTTTGGCGCCCCAATGATATAGGCTTGCGGCGTGCCGTCAGGCGTATAGATCGGAATCAGCCACAAAGGGAACATTTCTGTGCCCATTGATATGGCTTGAAGTAAGTTGGTATGGGCGTCGTGTAGGAGGGCGGCCGCCTCCGCGGCCCCAAATAAAAGCGCATCGTCGCTGGCTTTTTCGATGGACAGCAGCAGCTCGTTGATTCGGCCAATGAACGCCTCCCGCAGCGCAGGATCATACAGGGATTCATACAGCACCATTCCTTCCCAATACCCGTTGCGCAGCTCGTTCGTATAACGGAGGGTGCAGCCTCTGTCCACCAGCTTGGGATGGCCCGTGTAGGTATCGAGAAACGTATTGGCAAAGTATACGATATCCTCCTCCCATTCGCGATCCCGCCCCTCGGTGGTGATATAGGTGTACGTAGAGCCGTCGCCTGTATAGGGCCTCTCGTCAAGCAGCGTGGGAGAAGGCATAGAAGAAACCAGCGGCGTCGATATGCCCTCCGCTTCCTTGGTTGGCCTTGCCGCTGACACGGACGCATCGTTGACCGGGTTGCATCCCCAAAGCACGCTCAGCAGCAAAACCGCCGCCAGCAGACCGGTTAGGTTGTTGCGTTGGCTTCTATTCTTTCTCTGTTTCATGGCGCTTCTCCTCGCAGCATGCATTTTATTGACATTTTGTACCATTTTCTTGTTTCTGTAAATCACCCAAAAGAGGCCCAAAAAGGGTTATTTTACGATATGTCCATCTCTCTTGCATTGGATATTCTGGCTTTCCTTCTATGTTTTTTCGATGCATGCTCATCATTGAATTGATGTAATTTTTCGACAAAAATCTTCTCGTTTTAAAAATATATTTTTTCTTTATTTCAATTTGTCCACGGGCGTAGATTCTTTTGCGCCTAACCAGATCGCCAGCTGACGGTATCTTTTTCGCCAGGGAGGCGTTGTACAACCTTGCCTGGCAGCAAAACGGCAAGGCTGCGCTTCTCCGCCTTGCCCTGATGAAAGATCTTTTCGTGATCTATCCCTGTTTTAGACGCAAAAGAGTATTATAGGTGCCGGGATCACAGTAGTAGAACCATTGATCTACCATAGGACATGGGACTCAAACGATTTAAGCGTGTGTAACAAAAGGTACTGAAATAAGACTTCCTTAAAAATGAACATATCAAATCGAGTTAATGTCGCCAAAGTGTGTTCGATGAATTTGCGACTTCATCTTTCCGGCTCGTAGGAACGCACCCTCAGCTTTTGCTTATCTTTGACCGGATGCTTGATTTCATACTCTGCCCGCAGCTCCGTTTTCAGCAGGTTCAAGAGCCGGGGCGTGTCCTTGTGGATGCCGTGAAGACGCTTTAGGCGTTGACGAAGGGGCTTGATCTGGTCGGTGATTGCGGCCCGCTCCGGTCGGTTATCTGCCAAGACCTGCGGATCGGTCTCATGACGGACCCGGTTCCGGGCCTTTGAGCGCTGCTGTTCCAAGATGGAGATACTCTCTTCCGTCTGCTGGATGTCCTTGTCCAGATCGGCGACGGAGTGGAGGCCGTTGTCCTTTAAGAAACGATAGTCGGCATGGAATTGGGCTATGTTCTTCAGCTCATGCCGTAGCTCCGCCGACAGGATCACCTCCCGGGTGTAGTGGGCCGCCAGCTCGACCAGGGCAAGGATGATCGAAAAGATGGCGTCGGCCAGAATGGTGGCGGTGTCGTGGGTGTAGTTCGCTTCATAGATGAGATCGTCCAACAACTTTTCCACGTGGGAACGGGCATCCTGCTTTGAGCGAGGCTGCTGTGGATAAGCCTGGGAAAACGGCAGCCGAGCTCTCCGGGTCTGATCCATCTCCACCACGACTCGCATGAGAACCCCGGCCTTGCTGACATGGGGCCGGTGGTCGTTGTACCGGTATTGGAACTCCGGGTCGGCCTCGTTCTTGTCCCATTGCGCATATATACCCTCGTCCGTGAACCCCAGCCGGTTCAGCCGCACCGCCCGCTGCCAGTCGGGGGGCTTTGACCGAAAGGCGGGTGCGATCAAACGCATATCCCTTTGCTTCTAACTGCTGTATGAAGGTGGGCCAGTCCATGCTGTACCGCAGGCAATACTCCACATCCTCCTTCAACTGCTGCCGATGTGTGGGCTGCCCCTTCTGCTTCTTCCAGTAAGCTCCCTTGGATCGGCCGCCGTAGAAGGGGGCATGGGTCAAAACGGACAGGCCATGCTCCTTGCAGACGGCGTCCGAGATCTCCCGCAGCTCCTTATGTTGCTCTATGCTGTTTCGAAACTTGTGCCCGCCTCGGAAGGAGACGGAGTTCACAACGAAGTGGCAATGGGGGTTGTCCGTGTTCAGGTGGGTGGTGACCAGGACCTGGAAGTCCTTGCCCCACATACGCCGGGCGGTCTCCAGGCCGATCTGGTGGGCTTCCTCCGGCGTGACCTCCCCGGTCTTGAAGGATTGGTAGCCGTGGTAGGCAACGACCTTGCCCCGCTCCCCGAACCGGCGCTTCACGGCCATCATCTCCTGATAAGCGAAGACCGCAGAACAGTTGACTCCCGAGGCGTACTTCCGTTCGTCAGTCTTGTCATCGTTTTCGGTATACCGCAGGACGGCATAGAGATCATCATCCACATACTTCCGCTCCGTGGTTTTATCCGGGTTGTCGGCATAGTCCAGGACCTTCTTCAGCTTGCCCCTTACGGGCCAGAAGCCAGTAGTGGCCATACGATCACCTCCTTAACCCAAAGAGCCGCTTTTGAGGCTTCGGCTCTTCTGCCGGTTTCGCCGGGGCCTCGATCATTTCCCGGGGCTCCGGCTCTGCCGGACCGTCATATCCTCCGACGAGGATGCCTTGCATCTCGTTCAGCAGGTCCAGGGCCTGCTCATTGGTTTCTTTAGAAAACGGCTTCCGGGATAATCGGTCCAGCCGTTCACAACATACAAAGAAGGCGTTGGGCAAAGCCCCTTTCGGTTCAAAGCCTAACGCCCTCTGACGCAGGTATTCGTTTTGGCTCAGCCTACATTTGCAAGCCAGTCCAGCAATCTTCTGTTTCTGTTCTTTCGTCACGCGGATTTCGATCCGCGAACTGCGGTTTTCATAGTTGGCGAGTATCGCCTCCTTTCAAAAATGGTGTTCCAGGCGCGAAGCGCCATTCAGGGGGTTAGGGGGATGTACCCCTTAAGCCGGAAAGCCGGGAGCGCGAATTGAACGCGACCCCCGGCTTTCGACATTTGTACACACAAATGTCCTGCTTGCTAACCTCTGCGACAGAAAATATGTCTGCGACAATGGGACCCCTTGTCAGCCCATCGCCGCAGATGATCAGTAAAAGAACGATCTCTTATCAGGCTTTTGCACCGCAAAAGAGCAGCCAATGGATGGTGCGAATAGTCGCACCATCCATCGACTTCT
>Ga0079305_1003337_pt1 | contig 11118 bp, 9 predicted proteins | sample LMS_cellobiose_e_FD_79183 | JGI IMG/M metagenome (GOLD analysis project Ga0079305, IMG submission 79183) | Rumen-fistulated moose microbial communities from Alaska, USA - LMS_cellobiose_enrichment | ecosystem: Host-associated > Mammals > Digestive system > Stomach > Rumen fluid ... | reverse complement strand
GTTGTCATGTGCACCAGCGAGGCGTTTCTGAACAGCCTGGAAAGACGGCCTCCTTTGAAACGGTCGATATGCGTCCGGACCGTGTTGAGGTCGCTGGTTGGGACCCCCTTTTCGATCTGCATCATGCGGGTGAAAACGGCAATATCATCCAGCGTGATCTCTCCTGCCGGATACGTCATCAGCGAACCGCAGCCGCTTCCGGAAATGGTGAACACCAGATCGCGGCTGGAACATCCTGCGGCGAGCGCTTCGATTTTCCGGCAGCCTTTCACGCAGTCGTCATCCGGGATCGGATGTCCGGCAAGCGTGACGTCGATCTTTTTGCACTGGATCCCTTCGCCGTGCTTGGCAATCACGGCTCCTCCGGTCAGCAGATCACCCAGAACTTCTTCCATTGCCAACGCCGCCCGCTGAATGCCTTTTCCGGCTCCGATCACCAGAATGCGGTCATAATCCCGCACATCATAGACAGCCGGGCCGGAATGCGGATCGTTGCGCATTTCAAAATCCCGGTTGTCCAGAATGATTCGGTTGTCCTTCACCTGAATAAGCTTTTTGACCCTGAAATACGGGTCCAGAGCGTCCAGCCCCGCATCCAGCAGTTCCGTGACAATTCTCCGGCCTTCCCGGTTTCCATGTCCGGTCAGCATGGCTTTGTTCATAATTCTCATTATTCCAACCTCGATTTTTCAATAACTGCCCTGCGCAAATAAAATTAGACAATCATATATTGATGCATAAATTTTTACCATGCAGTCCAGGATATGCTCCCCGTCCGGCATGAGGTGCTTCAGGATGGGCGATCAGCCACTTGTCTTGTGCCCACAGCAGACGTCCGTCGCCGGATTTAGGACGATTCCCAGTCAACGGATGATTGGTGCCGCGCGGCAAAATCACTATGCACTTGAATCCGTTCCGGTCTGTCTGGCAGGGACAGAAATGCAGTGTCGTAGCATAAATTTCGATCACCGTCCCTTTGGGAACCAGAAATGCGGATATCTTGTCCGCAGGCAGATCAAAGCCATCCAAATCCTGTTGAGCTGCTAAGAGCAGGATAAAATCGGTAACAGCGATATTATGTTCGCTGGAGCGGTGATATTCCAGGCAATTCAGACGGATGTTGAATCCCCAGCACATACCGATTTGACAGCTGCCTTGACCGCGCAATTCATTCTGCACGACGGGGAAAATTTCCGGCGTCTCCAAAGCTGGCAAATCAGGCTGATATCGGCATCCGTCTTCCGGCATTTCCATCCGTTCTGCAGCGGAAATCAGAGCTGACGGCTCAAAGTCCACAACACGCCCGAAACGGCGGAAGGCTTTGTCTTCAACAGAATAAAGCGGCAATCCGGGATTTTTGTCCCGAAGGATGGTCAGAAGATCCTGCATATCCATTCATTCTCCTTAAGATAAGATCCGGTCTGCACCAAGCTGCTGAATACGGTTTACCGCATATTTCCGGATGGCTTCGATCGGTTCCTTCATCAAAACATCCATCGCCTTGATCGTTCCATTTGATGCATAAACGGTTTCCCAGAATGCATAGCACAAATCGGTGGCAAAATTCACCTTCCGGATACCGGCGCTGACAGCCATTTGCAGCTGTTCCACAGGGACACCGGAACCTCCGTGCAGGACCAACGGCAATCCGGTGGCTTTCCGAATGTCACGGATCCGTTGAATGTCCAGGACCGGAGCTTTTTTGTAAACGCCATGCGCGGTGCCGACCATTACGGCCAAAGCCGCTACGCCGGTTGCTTCGGCAAACTGTCTGGCTTCAGACACATCGGTAAAATCGCTGATTTTCTCATCTGCCGCGGTTCCGACATGTCCCAATTCCGCTTCGACAGGCACGCCGCATTCCCGGCAGAGCTCTGCAACCTTGCGGCTGTTTTCAATATTTTCCTCCAGAGGCAGGGTTGAGGCATCAATCATGACACCGGAAACACCGAGCCGCAAAGCGTGCATGACCTCCGGGATTCCCGCACCATGGTCAAGATGAAATGCGGCGGGAGTCGGAAGCATCCGGGTCGCTTCCCGGATCGAATTTGCTACAAAAGCACCGAATTCCGTTTTTGCAAGACGGGTATACAACTGAAAAATGACTGGCGCACCAGTTTCCCTCGCAGCCTGCATCACTCCGATAACGGATTCCATGTTGTACATGTTGAATGCTGGAACTGCGGCATTTTTCTGTTCCGCCAGTGCTAAAATTTGTTTCAGATCAAGCAACATTGTTTTTCTCCTGTTATTCTGCGGGATCAAAAGTCAAGTTCGGGATATATTTGCAGAAATCCCGTAAAACTGCAGTATAATCCCCTTCAACTTCGGTCATGTGGTGAATATAGGGCCCTTCCATAAGTTTCTTTTCCCATTGATCCAGGTTGTTGAATCTCGCCCAGAGATATGTTCCATTGGTAAACGGCCCGTCCGCACTTTTGCATACCCCGTTCAGCAGCATGTAGCGGCCGTCATCCTGATCAAACCTGGCCACGGTATATGTGCTGTGTTTCACTTCAAACCATTGCCGTTGCTCAAATTGACGGGGAATGCAACCCGGTTTCCTCAGTGAATACGGGAACGGCCCGCAATGCCACAGCAATTCCACATTGCTGTCTTCCGGATGCCGGACAGTGAATTCTCCAAGGAACGGAGGATTTTTCCCGAGAGAAGCACAGGAAAGCAGCGCCATAGTGATAGCTGCATGCATATCGCTTTCACAACTGACGATATATCCTTGATCCAGAAGAATTCCATAAGCGGTACATGGCAGCGCGCCGCAGGCAAGTATCATTGAGGTCCAGCATTCCGAAGAGATTGCGCTGAGCTTATATTCCTTAAACAGATCTTTGAACATCAGGACAAATGCATAGATCTTTTTCAGCACCGGAGCAGTTTTCTCATCCATCTGATACATGGAATTCAGCAGTTCAGCCCCTTTTGTCAGTTCATCATCCCGCTCCTGAAGAATTTTATTGAACTTGTCCGTGATCACTGCCATATTGATCGGGATGATATGGAGACCGAATTTCTGCATGAGTTCGCCTTCATTGAAAATGACGGAGCAGAACGGTTTCGGTCTCATTCCGACTTCGCCGATGCGCATCCCGCGGAAATTCTTTACCATGCAGGCGACCCGGGAAAAACGATCCAGTCCTTCTGCAAATGCGGCATCTTCCACCCGGCAGTTTTTGATAAATGTAAATGGAATGCCATACCGCTGAAACTGACGGCTGGTGCCAAACAACCCGCATTGGCTGTCTGTATGGCGCAAGCCATCGGCCTCAAACACATCATCCAGAGGTGCCCAAAGCAAGGTCGGAACATCCATTTTTTTGGCCAGCATTGCTGCGGCTTCCTCGTTTCCGAAGTTGGCATTGATGATGAAGAGCGCATCCACTTTTTCTTCCCGGAAATGGGAAACCACTTTGTCAAGATCATCTTCGGAGTAGAAAGTCTCCACATCTATGACACCTTTGAGATCGGCAAAACTGACGTTTTCATTTTTGAAATGTGTCTCAATATATTCAACCAGTTTTCTGCCGCGTTCTTCTGCATATTCCCAGTTGAACATTCCCGGACGGGGAGTGCAGTCACGACGAATCGGAACCAGTCCGATTTTTACCTGATAATTCAGCATTTTAAATCCTCCTGTTATTTGCTGACATTAAAAAATCCCTGATGATATTGCTCCATTCTCCGGTCCAGCCAGACACGGTCAATAACACCATCTTTCAAGAATCTCTGCACAGTATTCAAATCAGGAATTCCTGCGCGACCGCCCCTGGCTGTGCATTTGATTGCGGAAACTGCTGAAGAGAAACGTGCGCATTCGGGAATTTCCCAGTCTTGCAGATATGCGTAGTTGAACGCACCGTGAAAGACATCGCCCGCGCCGGTGGAATCCACTGCCTCCACTTTGAATGCAGGCAATTCAAAATAATTTTTTCCATATACCCCGGCACAACCTTTTTCTCCCAGCGTGAAAATTACGATTTCCGGTCCGGAATCATGGATTCTGCGTGCAGCCTGTTCACAGTTCATTTCCCCCAATGCTTCACACATGGAGTTGAAATATGTTTCGGATGCAATGAAAATATCCAGATAACGGTAATTTTCATAGATATCCGGACGGTAATAGGCCGCATCAATGCTGACGAGTCCTCCGCTTTCATGGATCCAGTCAGCAGCCTGAATTTTCGCGGGTGTCTGCATATCTCCGATGTGCAGGATTTTTGCAGATTTGATGAATTTCTCATCCAGATCACCGATTTCCAGCGCATGGTAGTTACCCGGTTTGCTGATGAATTCCTTTCCGGCTATTTCCCGTTCCGTCACGCACAAACAGAAATCTGACCGTTTTCCCGGATCCAGGATCAAATGGGATATATCAACCCTGTTATAAGTGAAATCCTTCGCACTGGCATGACCGAACATGTCTTCTCCGGCTACGCCGAGAATGGCACACCGAAGCCCCAAAACACTGGCTGCCACCGTTGCCGTCGGAACATTCCCGCCGCCTTGAAAACAATAGTTGTTCATCCTGATGTTGACATTGGTCTGCGGCAGACGGTTCAGTTCAATTACCAAATCCTGGATCGGATTGCCAAACCCGATCATGTCAAATTCTTTTTCGTCCATGAAGCTTCTCCTTTTCAGGGAACCAAAGAAATATATTTGATATCGAAATATTCTTCCAGCGACCAGCGCGACCTGTCGCATCCGATTCCGGATTGTTTCGTTCCCGCATGAGGCGTAAATTCAGTTCCGCCTCCTCCATTGACAAAAATCTCTCCGGCATGGAACATCTCAAACGCCTTGGCTATTTCGGGAGAGCGATGGCCAAAGAAATAAGCGGAAAGACCGGATTGGGTATCATTTGCCTGTTCCAATGCTTGATTCAGACTGGAGAATGGCTGCAGCGGAATGATCGGACCAAAGATTTCTTCTTTGGAAACCCTCATCCTGTCTGTCACATCCATAAGCAGTGCGGGCATGATGTAATTGCCGTTTTCAAATCCTTGCGGGATAGTGCCGCCCGCAGCCAGGGTCGCGCCCTGCGATACCGCCTCGGATATCAGATCGAGCATGCGATCCCTCGCTTTGCGGTCAATCATGGGATTGATGACCGGTCCCTGATCACGACCTTTCCCCGGCACAAATTTCTGCACCCGTTCGGCAATCTTTTCTCCCAGGATCCGGTATATCTTTTCATGCACATAGATCCGGTTGTAATTAACGCAGGTCTGTCCGGCGAATCCGGTTTTCTTTGCAACGATATTGTCGGCAACCGCATCCGGATCGGCGTCATCCATCACGATGACCGGCGCGTTGCCGCCCAGTTCAAACGAGAATTTCTTGACGGACGTCGCGGCTTCCTGCATAATTTTCAGGCCGGTTTCAGTGGAACCTATCAAAGAGATCATCCTGGGAATATCGCTGCTGTTCAATGTCTTTCCGACTTCATTCGACGAACCGGAAATAATATTGAGGACACCCGCAGGGAAGCCGATTTTTGCCGCGATTTCACCCACATGCAGAGCGGAAAGCGGAGTCTGGCTCGATGGCTTGATGATACACGGACAACCGGCTGCCAGCGACGGACAGAGCTTGATGCTCATGTTGCCCATGGGATAATTCCAGGCCACATGTCCAACCGTGACTCCCAGCGGCTGATGTTCCACTATATGATATGCCGAACCCGGAACTGAAGCCATTGCAGGAAAAGTCATTCCATTGATTCGCTTGACTTCATCCGTATAATAAATGAAACTGAGAAAGAACCAGTCAACATCTCCGCAAGCCTGAGAATAGAGACGCCCGGATTCCCGGGATACCAGATCAATGAAAACTTCCCTTTCCTCCATGCAGGCTTCTCGCAATTTCAGTATCCAGCTGATCCGTTCATTGACTGAAGTCTTCGACCATGTGCGAAATGCTTTTTGAGCAGATTCCAAAGCTTCCTTCGCTTGATCTGCCGTTGCCGTGCCCACGATACCGACCACTTCTCCTGTTGCCGGGTTCAATACTTCCAAAGGACGGCCTTTTCCCTCGACCATCCTGCCGTTGATATATTGCCGATACATACTCATTTCTCCTGCTTTTTAAGTGCATCCGCACGCTGCTGATTGCGAACCCCTTTCAAGCCGCGTGCACCAATGAATTTCGCGTTCTTTCCAAGTTCAGCCTCAATTTCCAGAAAACGATTTCCCCGTTCTCCGATCCCGCATTCACGGATGGATCCGGCGTTGATTCCCACCGCATAATCCGCAATTGCGGCTCCTTCACCGCGGCTGTCCGAAGGCATGACGGCATATCCAAACTTATAAGCATACTGGATCATTTCCAGTGCCTCGGAAATTGTTCCGACCTGATTGACTTTCAGCAGGACCGTGTTTGCCGCTCCTTTTGCAATACCGAAGGCCACCCGTTCCGGATTCGTGGTGAAGAGGTCATCACCGACGATTTGGATCCCGCTGTCATGAGTCAATGCAGCAGTCGTTTCATAATCGTTTTCATTGAACGGATCTTCCAGAATCACGAACGGGAATTCATTGATGATTTTCAAATAATATTTGTAAAGTTCATCCTTGGTTTTGGGGTCTTTATTGAACAGCCCGTAATACTTGCCGTCTTCGCGGTTGAAATAGGTATCGGTGGCGATATCCATCTGGAATCCGGCCCGGCCTTCATATCCGGCCTCGGCAATTGTTTTCACCATCAGTTCCCAGATTTCTTCATCGCTATTGAATACCCCGGCGGGAATTACCACAAAATCCCGGATGTTCGGGGCTCCGCCGAATTTTTTCCTCATCTTTTCGACCCACCGGGTATGGATGTCCCAGCAGGCATACGAGGCATCGGCAAAAGTGTCGAAACCGAAACACATGACCGACATGGTCGGTTTCCCGCCGGGTGTGGTAATTCCGCCGCCATACCGCTCATGTCCGGATGCCATAGCCACTCCCGGAACCGGAAGATATATCGCATTTGCGCCGCCGATATGACGGTAAAGAGGAATGCCCAGCGCATTGGCTCCCGCTTTCAGTACTGCGGCGGAAACCGCTGCCACCGCATTGCCGCCCAACTTGATTTTTGCATCCGGCATGATGGAAAGCATTGCCTGGTCTACTTCCCCTTGACGTGCCGAATCCATGCCCGTTAAAACCGGTGCGATCACCGTATTTACATTTTTGACGGCCTTCATTACCCCCTTGCCGCGGAAACGGGTTCCGCCGTCAAAAGTGAATTCGACTTCATGCGATCCCATCGATACACCCGAGGTGCACATAGCTCTGCCGACGGCTCCGTTTTCCGTTTCGACCACAGCTTCCACACCCGGATTTCCCCGGTTCGTGTAAACTTGACGCGCATGGACCGTTTTGATCAGTGTTCCTGTATTCATTTCCTATCCTCCATTTTGAGGTGCTGTTTTTACCTCATGACTTTTTTTCTTTGGTGGACTTTGTAATTCTTTCTTTTTCTTAATAATCTACTATATCATATAGGCTGGGCTATTTCAATGACAGATTTGTTGCAAATATGACACTCTTGATTGAGTCGCAATGCCTCCTCTTAATAAAGCATGATTCACCGACAGCAAAAATTCCGTCACTTGCCAAAGTAAACGCAAGATTGACAGATTAAACGCAACCGACCTCATTTTATTAGCGTTTACTTTGACAAAATAGCGTTTAAACTGACAAAAAAACGAGAGAAATATTCAAATCCAGCGATGATGGTTGCATTTACTTTGTCAAATTCATGAAACGAAACAGTAATCGACTGTGGGATTGCGGAACTGACATTTTTATGACAAAGAAAACGCGACCCCTGTTTTGAATAAACCTGTGGCAAACCAGGATTAATTAATCGAACAACTGAGGAGTCAAACAAATCTCGTCATGAGGGATCAGTTTGATACCGAGTTTTTGCAAGATTCTTTTGCCATACAGCTGCTCAAACAAAGAGATAGCGGGAATATTGTTAAGGCTGGCTCTTGCAAAGCTGTTCAGATGAGAAACCGCGAGTTGAATTTGTTCCGGAGAAAAGCGGTTCAGACTGACACCTTTTGGAAATATTTTCCGCAAGTTTTCATGATTGTTTTCCACATGTCCTTTTTGCCAGGACGAATAAGGATCGCAATAAAAAATCCGAGTTCTTCTGCCTTTTGAGAGACAACTTTTTTCCAGAGCTTCAGGGTTGGAAAACTCGGAACCGTTATCAGTCAAAATCACGGGAAACAATCTTTTGAAAACATCTGTTCCGAGCAATTGTTCCAAGTGATTGAAGAGATCGATCACAGATTGAGAATTATTGCTGTCCCGGATAAAGACCAGAAGGAACGTGCAGTTATTGAAATTCAACGTAAGCAATACTTTTCCTCCTCGATTGCCAATGACACTGTCCATCTCCACCACACTGGGATTATGATGCTGATGACAATATTGTTCAAAATCCTCCAGAGATCTTCCGATCCGACATTTTGAATCGATTTTTAGTTCACGTCCCTTTTTTCTGCGAGGGCGCATTCCGGGTGCTTTGGGAAGTTCGGCACGACCGGGATGCTGGCTGAACAGCCCCTGATTGATATAACGGTATACGCTTCTTTCGCAGACTTGGAACTCATCTTTTCTGGAGACCATCATGTGATGAATTGACTGCCCTCTCTCCAAACCAGATTCCAACTGCTTGCCAAGAACCCTTCTTTCCTCTTCTGTGAGGGTCGCGCCGGTCCTTGCCTCTCGAAGCTGATGTCTATATGCTGTTTCGGCATTATCATGGTAATAATATTTCTTACGCAGCACGCATTGATGTTCGTCTTTACAGCCATTGCAGACATACGGCGGTTGTGACAACTTCGCACAGATGTCTTCTTCATAATGCGGGCATACTGAATTGCATTTCGCACATGCACTGCACCGTCGTGAACATTTCAGATTGCAGATTCCCATCCGGTCACATTTTCGACGATGAACACATCGGTTGGTTACTCGGCCGAATGCACCTTTGTTGCTCTCTACACGATGTTTCAATACTTCGCGCGAGATGCTCGAGGGGGATTTCCCTACTTTTCTTGCGATTTCCTTGAATGAATCATGATTTCTCAATCCCGATTCAATCAAGTCCCTTTCTGAATGTGTGAGGTGTGCCATTGGGCGACTCCTTTTGGTTTTTCGCGGGGATTACGAATTTGTCAAATTAAACGCTACGCCCCCTCCCACCGGTGGGAGGGGGGGCTTCCCCTGCCAATAACATACCTCTCTTTTCTGTTTTGACATACTAAATGCAATCGTCAATTTTTGCCAGATTAAACGCAGCTCCTGTCTTTTGTCTAATTAAGCGCAATCACTTCCTGTCTACCCGTTGCGTTTACTTTGGCAAGGCGCAACAGCAAAAATTCGAAAAGTTGGTTCAGCTGTCCAGTTGACAATTCGGTATTTTATGATATATTTGGAGGTGAAAGATTTCTTTTATAATAAAGGCAGGACAAACATGCGGCAAAAATCGGTTCATATTTTTCGGAACAATTTTACCGGATTGAATTTACCGTTTTATCCTCGTGGAACTGGAATCACTTATTTTGAGCCGGGAGAAATCGATGAATACCTCCCAAGACCATTTTGCGAGATCTGCTGGGTGACCGAAGGAGCATGCCGTGCCGATTATGGAGCTTCGCCTGTTCTGCTAAATGAAGGCGAATGTTTTTTCTGGTATTCTGGTGAACCGCATAAAAAATTGATGCTGGGGAACAAACAGACCGTTATATATTATGCCACTTTTGACGGACCCGGAGCCTCGGATTTTCTGCAAAGCTTCAATTACAGCAGGGAAAGCCGACTTACCGGAAGTTTTTCCAAAACACTTTTTACCCGTCTGGCGCGCGGACTGGTTTCTCCCCGCAAAGATGCATACATGGCACTGTTGCCGATTTATACCGAACTTCTTGTTCGGATGGGTGAAAATTCCAGTGAGAAAACTCTGATCGATCCTTTTTTCGAGGAATGTTTATATCTGATCCAATCGCGGTGCCATGATTGTGAATTTAACGTGAATGAATTGACAGCCCGCATGGGGGTTAACCGTTCTACAATATGCCGGAACATTTACAAGGCAACCGGACTGTCTCCCGTTGCATATATTGAGAGTTGTCGGATGGAACGGGCTTTTGAACTTTTGCGGACAACCAATCTCCCGATCAAAATTATTGCCGACCGAACCGGATTTCGACGCAGCAATTATTTTTGCCGTTTCTTTCACAATATAACCGGTGTAACTCCTCAGGAATGGCGAAAGCGGGAGCAGCGGTGATTAAACTTAACTTCCGACAATTTTACACGCCTCATGCCTACAGACACTTTGAGAATTATTCTCCTCGCTTCTCTTTGGTCTTTTCCGCTTTCAGTTCTTCCTGAAAGTTTCCCAGTTCGGTGCTGTCGATCGTGCCGAGTTTCTTCAGTCGGATGATCGCGGGAGAATCGCCCTGCTTGATTTTCATGTAATCTTCCAGGACTGGCTTTGCTGTCGGTGTTGGAGTGGGTTCGGTTGTTTTTTGCTTCCGGATTGATTTCTGGAACAGGACATCGTTCTCTTTGTGCATCAACATCAGGAGGATCTTCAGGACTTCTTCCCGGATCTCCGGTTTCAGGCGCATGAAGTGAAGGATCACCGCGGTGCCGGATGTCTCGGAAAATTTTTCTGCGCGACGATGGATGAAGTTGTAAAGATTCGAATATGCAATGGTAATTTTCTTCTCTGCTTTGAGCCATTTCTGGATCGCCGCGATTTTCTTTCCTTGAATGTGCTGCTCCATGATTTCCGTTTCCAGCGCCGCCAGTTTCGGACTGTGCGGTCCCGGCGATTTCGGCATTTTCCGTTTTGCTTTCATCCTTCTTTTTCTCCGTTTCGTTCAATTTTCCTTTGCCGGTATTATAGCCTCGATCGGATGTTTTTTCAAGCGATAAAAAATAAATAATTAAGGAATATTTTATCTGCTTTGATACGGGCATTTACCAGATAATTTATCTCTTTATATCGCTTTTTTATCTATACCGAAGCGGAGCTTAGGGTAAGAGCGTCTTCCATTATCGGAAGGATTTCGAAAATTTTCATTTTCGG
>Ga0079305_1003336_pt1 | contig 11121 bp, 10 predicted proteins | sample LMS_cellobiose_e_FD_79183 | JGI IMG/M metagenome (GOLD analysis project Ga0079305, IMG submission 79183) | Rumen-fistulated moose microbial communities from Alaska, USA - LMS_cellobiose_enrichment | ecosystem: Host-associated > Mammals > Digestive system > Stomach > Rumen fluid ... | reverse complement strand
ACCTCCTTGGCATTTCTCCAATCCTCCCTGTACAGCGGTTTTCCAAAAGCGACATGGACTCTTCCTTTCTTGTTCTGAATTCCCAGGACAATACTGATAAAGTCCTCGTTCTTCCGCTTCTCGTACACCTCGTTCTTAAGGGACTTCTCCATCCGCCGGGCAGCTTCCCGTGCCTTGAGCCTGTCGCAGGGGTCAAACTCGTAGGAGATTGACACAGGAGTAATGTTAAGGCTGTTGATATATTGGGTAAATGTCATCCCCGACTGTCTGTTGCACAGAGCAAACATCTTTATGATAGCAGGGTTTGTCTTGTCATCTCCATCCTTGGCCCGGCCTTCTCTCTGGGCAATCCAGATAGAATCTTTATTGTAAATAGTCTCCCGGATATATCTGGAGAGGGTCAGCGATGACTTAAGCTGTGCCAATGGCTCAAGCCCACGCTGCACTATAAAGGCTTTGTTTATTCTGATGGCATCAGATACTTCCCGGCTGGAGAGCAGGTTGTCTCCGAACGCTGTCTGGAAACTGGGGAATCCCCGTCTGATGATCATATAGTCCACCACCACCGGATCCATAGCTATATCCCGATGGTTTGACATAAACAGATAATGTTTTCCCTCCTCCAGGTCCTCGCTGCCGGTGGAGGTGAATTCTGTCATTGTATTCTTGATCACAAGTTTTATAAGACGTTCCAGAATCAAGGAATGAAGCTCGTCGGAAGTCTTGACCTTTCCCACCAGCATCTTAAGATACCAGTGGCAGACAGTATCCACCACTGGTGCAAGGAACTCCGGGAATGCAGGCCATGCCTGCCTGCGGAATACAGTGATTAAGTTCTTGTTGGCCAGAAGCCTTGAAAGGGCATCGGTAAACTCCTGTCCCTCATAAGGTCGTATGTCAGCAAATTCGTCAGTTGCAGTCTCTTCCAGCTTTAAATCTTCCATTTTCAACCTTCTTGCTATGCAGGGAATAATGCAGAGCGGACCTTGGTCTCAATCTCGGCAAACATCTCCGGGTTGGACTCAAGGAACTGCTTTGTGTTCTCCTTTCCCTGTCCAATTTTCTCGCCATTGTAGGAGAACCAGCTGCCGCTCTTCTGGATTATACCAAACGCCATAGCTGCATCTATAAGTGCGGCAGATACAGATATTCCCTTGCCGAACATGATTTCCAGCTCTGTCTTTTTGAACGGCGGAGCCATCTTGTTCTTGACAATCTTGACCCGTACTCTGTTTCCGATAACCTCGTCTGCCCCTTTGTCAATAGTCTCAATCTTCCGCACTTCCATACGGATGGATGAATAGAACTTAAGGGCGTTTCCTCCTGTTGTTGTCTCCGGGTTTCCGAACATAACGCCAATCTTCATACGCAGCTGGTTGATAAAGATAAGACAGGTGTTGGATTTGGCCAGAATACCGGTGAGCTTTCTGAGTGCCTGGCTCATAAGACGGGCCTGGAGTCCCATATGGGAGTCTCCCATGTCGCCCTCTATCTCTGCCTGTGGTGTCAGGGCTGCAACAGAGTCTATGACTATGATATCCACTGCACCTGAGCGCACCAGAGATTCTGCAATCTCCAGAGCCTGCTCTCCTGTATCTGGCTGAGACACCCACAGTTCATCGGTATTTACCCCAAGGTTTGCGGCATACACTGGATCCAGCGCATGCTCTGCATCTATAAAGGCAGCAATACCTCCCTGCTTCTGGCTCTCGGCGATAGCGTGCAGTGCCAATGTAGTTTTTCCAGAGGATTCAGGTCCATAGATCTCGATAATCCTCCCTTTGGGATAACCGCCTATTCCAAGTGCAGCATCCAAGGTCAGAGCTCCTGTAGGAATAACCTGCACCCCTGCATTTGCAGCTTTGTCCCCAAGCTTCATGATGGAGCCTTTTCCAAACTGTTTTTCCATCTGGAGTCTTACAGCTTCCAAAGCCATTGCTTTTTCTTCGTTTCCTGCTTTCTTCTCCATTTCGGGAGATTCATTTTTCTTTGCCATACAAGCCTCCTACATGGTTAAACACTTGTTTTTCATTTTTGCTTCAATTTTACACCAAATTTTTAAAAAAAACTATTAAAAATTCTTGAACGAATCAAGAAGTATAGTAACCGGGCCATCGTTAGTGTATGTCACCTGCATATCAGCTCCGAACTGACCCGATGCAATCTCTATTCCCTGTTCCTTAAGCGCATACAGAAACCGCTGGTAATACAGGTTTCCCTTCTGGTTATCTGCCGCCTCTCCATAGGATGGTCTTCTGCCGCGCCTGGCATCGCCATAAAGGGTAAACTGGGAAACCACCAGAATCTGTCCCCCTGCTGCAGAAAGAGAGCAGTTCATTTTTCCATCTTCATCAGGGAAAATCCGCAGATTGACAACCTTATCTAAAATATAATCAAAATCCCTGTCTGTGTCATCCTTGTGAACTCCCAGGTAAACCAGAAGCCCTTTGCTTATATTTCCTACGCACTGTCCCGACACCTGCACCTGCGCATCCAGGACACGCTGCACCACCGCCCTCACAGAACCTCCTCCACCTGACAGGTGACAGCAAGGAAAGCTGTAAGCGCCAGGACTACAAGAAGAATGCCAGCTATTATCCCCACCTTTATAAGATGTTTTTTCCGATTATCACGGCAGGGAAGAAGAGTCTGGCATTTTTTCAGGGTAAGGAGGGATGAAAGCTGCCTGTTGTCGGTAGAGTTGACAAAATCAAGCCCCTCCTGAGCATAGATATCATCAGGATTCTTATTTAGGATATGAAGCCATATCCGCACCGCATCGGCATTCTCGCCGCGCTTCAGATGCAGCACCGCAAGGCCATACATAAGCTCCAGTGCATTTGGATTAAGCTGCAGGGCCCGCTGAAGATACGAGTTTGCCTTGATGAAATCGCCTGTATATAAAGAGGCATATCCCAGATAGCTGTAGAACTTCCAGTCGGTACGGTGCTCAAACACCTGAGGCTCTAGAATACGGATAACTTTCTCAAAGTTACCCTGCTGGAAGTACTGCCCTGCAGAGATCATATATCCAGCTTAAGGTCGCCGTCCTGGATCCAGCCCTTTCTGCGCATGAATGAGGCAAAGAGCAGAGTCAGCACTGCCGGGGCAGCCACATGGATCAGAAGAATCTCTGCCAGGATGATTCCACTGCTTACTCCGGCTGCAGACATTGTCTGGTATGTGACAATCTGTCCTACCAGTCCAGAAGTACCCATTCCGCTCCCTACTGGACCGCAGAGCATACCCAGCACCTTGGAGGAGACAGGCCCCAGCACTGCACTGGCCAGAATAGGAGGGAGCCATACCACAGGCTTACGCACAATATTAGGCATCTGGAGCATAGAGGTTCCGATTCCCTGGGCAAACAGCCCGCTGATTCCATTGTCTTTAAAGCTCATTACTGCAAAGCCTACCATCTGGGCACTGCAGCCGACTACTGCCGCACCTCCTGCTATGCCTGAAAGTCCCAGGATAATACCCAACGCAGCAGAGCTTATAGGAAGGGTAAGGCACATTCCCATGATGACAGAGACCAGAATACCCATAATCACAGGCTGCTGTACTGTAGCCCAGTTGATAAGGCTCCCTACCGCTGTCATGAAACGGGATATAGGAGGCCCTACCCAGAGTCCTACCAAAGCTCCTGTAACTATGGTTACAACAGGGGTGATAAGGATATCAAGCTTGGTACGGCCCGATACCAGATGTCCCAGTTCGATGCCTACAAAGGCTGCTATGAATGCCCCCAGAGGCTCACCTGGTCCCTTGAGCACCAGAGCACCACCTGCAAAGGCTGCACCGCTTAAGATAGAGCTGGCAAATGCACCGGTAAGACCGGCAGCAGCAGCAGAGATAGTCACCAAAGGCGACTCTTTGAATTTATATGCAACACCTACTGCAATTCCTGCACCGGTAAGAGCTTTGGCCACATTGGTAATGCTGATTATCGCCTTGCCCACCGGTCCGCCCAGAAGAGTTCCCACCTGAGCCAGTATAGTCCCTACAATCAGTGTGGAGAAAAGGCCCAGAGCCATCCCTGACAACCCGTCGATAAACACATGGTATAAAAAACGGGAAATAACGTTATCTGATTTAGCACCACTCATACTTAAAGGGTAGTAGATATAATTAAAAAGTTCAAGTGGCGACTGTAGTGGCTATGTCGGCGAAAATGCCATCTGCAGCCTTGGCCAGGTCATCGGGTGCAATGATTATCTGAGTCCCTCTGATTCCGGCACTGATATAGATTTCATCGAAAAGGGTGGCTGTCTCGTCAATAAAGAGGGGGAACTTTTTCTTCATTCCCAGGGGAGAGCATCCTCCTCTGATATATCCTGTCAGACCCAGCAGTTCTGTCATCTTGACAGGCTTTATCTCCTTGCTGCCAGATACTGCCCGCGCCTTCTTGAGGTTGACTTCGGACTCGGCACTGACACAGAAGACAAAGATAAGGTTCTTGTCGCTGCGCATCACAATAGTCTTGAAAATCTTCTCCGGCGAGACACCTAATTTTGCAGCGGCAGAGAGGGCATCCAGATTGTCGGGATCCACATCATATCCGGTAACTGAATACTTGATTCCAAGATTATCCAGGATACGCATGGCATTGGTTTTCTTGTCACTCATTCTCTTTGCCGCTCCGGGTCTCCCGAATTTCTACCTCAAATGGAATGCTGTTCAGACGGAACCGTTTCCGTATTTTGTTCTTGATATAGCTGATATAGGCATCCGGGAATCGGTCGGCCCTGTTGACGAACAGGATGAAACGGGTAGGGAAAACCTCTGGCTGTGTAGCATAGCGTATCTTGTATTTGATACCTTTGGCAGCAGGCACCGGATAATCGTCCACCCATTCCCGCACCGCCTTGTTCAAGTCCGATGTGCTGACTCTGGTGAACAGCTGTTTCTTGACCTTGAAAGCTGCATCCAGGAGCTTGTCTATTCCCTCATTATTCTTTGCAGAGATAGTGACTACAGGGGCAAAATCCAGGATAGGGAACAAAAACTGGAGCCTGTCCTTCATAGCCTGCTCCGCATTGGGAATATGGCTCTTCATATCCCACTTGTTCAGGACTATCACCACTCCACGTCCTTTCTTGACTATCTGGCTTGCAATCTTCTTATCCTGATCTGTAAGCCCTTCGGTGCAGTCTACCATAAGGAACACCACCTCGGCCGCATCTATGCTGCCTATTGCCCGGTTTACAGAATAGTACTCCACATCATCGGTCACTTTCTTCTTGCGGCGGATTCCTGCAGTATCATAGATAGTATATTTCACATCCCTGTAGATAAACTCTCCCTCGATCACATCCCGGGTAGTACCTGGAATATCAGAAACAATAGAAAGATTCTTTCCAGTCAGACAGTTTATCAGGGTAGATTTTCCTGTATTAGGCTTTCCTATGACAGAGAGCCGTATCTCGTTTATCCGGGCGTTCTCGGCCTGGTCCTGCACCTCTTCCTCGCTCAGGTCGTTTTCCGATGGAAGCTTGGCATCCAAGAATTCCCGCATCTTGGAAATCAGGGTATCTATATTCCTGCCATGGGCAGAGGAAATTCCTATGACAGTCTTGAATCCCAGGGCATGGTAGTTCCATACATCATCATCTTTCTCTGGGGAATCCAGCTTGTTTATGACCAGAAATATCTTTTCTGTATATTTGCGCATCTGCTGGATTATATGCTCATCGGCACTGTTAAGTTCCTTTCCTTCCATAAGAAGCAGGATAAGGTCGGCCTCCTCAAGGGCAGCAAGACTTTTTTCTGTTATAAGGGAGGCAAATCCCTCCTTGGAGTAATCGATACCGCCTGTATCGGTAAGTTTCACTTTCCGGCCGGATAAGTCGCAGGTACCGCTTATAGGGTCCCGGGTGACACCTGGGATAGGGTCAGTTATAGCTCTGCGTCTGCGTAAAAACCGGTTGAACAGGGTTGATTTACCTACATTAGGACGACCGGCGATAACTACACATGGAAATTTCTTTTCAGAGATAGATTCCAAATCTGTCATTGTATTTTGTCCTAAGATAATTATAAATCTTTGTCCCGTTGTCCATCCCCATAATCTCTGCAACAGTCTCTTTTGCCTCGTCGAACATCACATTGCGGATAACTTTCTTGATGACCGAGATACTCTGGGAGCTCATGGAAAGCTCATCTATCTCCATCCCCAGCAGGACAATGGCACACAATGGGTCTGCCGCAATCTCTCCGCAGACACTTACACTTATATCATGCTTCTTACCAGCATCTATAACCATTTTCAGAAGTCTTAAGATAGCTGGATTAAAGGGCTGGTACAGGTAGGCAACACGCTCGTTGCCCCGATCCATGGCCATGGTGTACTGGATAAGGTCGTTGCTTCCGATGGAGAAGAAAGCCACTTTCTCTGCAAAGGCATCGGCTGCAAGCACTGCAGAAGGGACTTCCATCATCATCCCTATCGGGACATCCTCGTTTATCTTAAAGCCGTCATCCTTAAGGGATTTGCGGACTTTGGCTGTTATTTCCAGTGCAGCTTCCAGCTCCTCCATTGTGGCAATCATAGGGAACATAATTTTAAGACTTCCATAGACAGAAGCTCTGTACAGAGCACGGAGCTGGCAGATGAACAGGTCCTGTTCTGTCAGGCTGTATCTGATTCCACGCCAGCCGAGAAGTGGATTCCGCTCGCTGTTGTCACCGTGGTCGGCAAGCATCTTGTCACCGCCTATGTCAAGAGTGCGGACTGTAACGCTCTGGCCATTGGCCCGCTCAAGAAGCCTCTTATATACGGCAAACTGCTTATCTTCGTCTTTCTGGTATTCATTCTGCATCAGAAGGAACTCGGACCGGAAAAGCCCTACTCCATCGGTACCCAGGGCCTCTACATTCTCTATCTCCTCGGGGAACTCGATGTTTGCCTTGATAAAGACACGCCGGCCATCGTCTGTCTGAGCCACTTTCTGAATATACTTGCGCAGCGACTGGGCAATCTCGTGGTTCTTGGCCATGCTTTCGATGTAGGCCTCTATAGTTGCACGGTCCGGGTCTATGACAACATTTCCGCCATAGCCATCCACAATAATGGTGCAGTCCCGGTTTGCCTTCTGAAGAATATCTGGAACTCCAAGAACAGCAGGAATTCCAAAAGCCCGGGCTATGATTGCTGTATGAGAGGTTCTTCCGCCTGCCTCCAGGACAATTCCCTTGACTTTGTTCTTGTCCATGACAATGGCATCGGATGGAAGGATATCCCTGGAGACCACAACGCACTCCTCGTTCAGAGAAGAAAGGCTCCGGAGACATCTGGATGTAAGCTTGCCCAGCACCCGGCGGGCAATATCCCGGAAATCGCTGATCCGTTCTTTTGCGTAGGTGTTCTCCGACAGGGAAAGCTCTCCGATATATTCCTTGATAGAGGTGAAGACAGCAGCCTCGGCATTGACTTTGTATTTTTTAAGGTATTTATCTATCTTGCTGCGGAAATCGGGATCGCTGAGCATCATGATATGGGTATCCACCAGGAAGCTTTCTCCGCTGGTCATGATACCGCTGTTGACAACCTTAAGGTTCTCAAGCTCATTCCTGGCATCCTCAAACGCTTTGTCCAGACGTTCAAGTTCATCCTTGATCCTCTCTGGCTCAATTCTGTATCTGGTAATCTTGATCTTCTCTTCCAGGTAGAGAAAAGCCTTCCCTATGTAGATACCAGGCGACGCTGGAATTCCCTTTAAAGTTTCCATTTTTATATAGTACCAATTTTACCTTATTTACGCAAGCCAGCTATTGTATCCAGAATAGACTCGGTCAGAGTGTTGAACTCAATGCTGCTCCGTTTCCGGGGATAGGGCAGATTCACATCCACAACCTTGACAATGCTGCCCGCATTCATAATTGCCACTTTTTTTCCCAGATAGACAGCCTCTGATACATCATGGGTCACAAAAACAATAGTAAGATTTCTTTCATGATACAGATTGATAAGCTCATCCTGCAGTTTCTTGCGCAGGAATGCATCCAGGGCGCTGAAAGGCTCGTCCATCAACATCACATCGGGCTGGCGGCACAGAGCCCGCCCTATAGCGGCACGCTGTGCCATACCACCCGAAAGCTGGTTTGGATAGGCATCTATAAACTCCAGAAGTTCCAGCATGGAAAGGACATCGGAGAGGAGCTGATTCTTCTCCATGTTGCTCTTGATATGCTTCATGCCCAGAAGCAGATTCTGACGCACAGTTGCACTGTTAAGAAGCCTCGGTTCCTGGAACACAAAGCCGCACCGTCCTGTTCCACGCTCAAATGATATCGAGCCTTTGTCGGGAGCAAGCAGCCCGCCGATTATATGGAGCAGTGTACTTTTTCCACATCCGCTCTTTCCCACCACTGTGATGAATTCTCCATCCTGCACAGATAGCGATACGTTGTCCACTGCAGTAATAGTCCGGTCTTTGAGAAAAAACTGTTTGGTTATGCCAGAGACAGAGATATCACTCATGTTTCACATCCTCCACCCATGGACAGAGCTTGGCCAGAATAAGCAGGCACATCTTATCCATCAGAAGTCCCATGACACCGATAGTTATGATGCCGGCATAGACTACATCGGTCTTTGCCATCTCCTCGGCATCCAGAATCATATATCCTATACCGCTGGAAGCTGCAATCATCTCTGCTGCGATCAGAGCCCGCCAGCTGTTTCCAAGGGCCAGCCTGAGTCCAGTGATCACAGATGGAGCTGCCTCTGGAATCAGGATATATCTGATTTTATCAAACCTGGTCAGATTCAGGGAATCGCCCATGACCAGCAGTTTTTTGTCTACATTATTGAGCCCAGACAGGGTATTCAGGAATATAGGGAAAAAACAGGAAAGGACAATGACTGCCAGCTTGGATGCCTCGTCTATGCCGAACCACAGGATAAGGAGTGGAATCATAGCCAGAGGTGGAACATTCCGCAGGAAGTTCATAAGTCCGTCGAAATAGGAGAAAAACTTGCGGAAAGAATGGAAGAGAACACCCAGAGGGATGGCAAAGATAAGGGTCAGGGAAAAACCGCGGAAAGCCCGTATAAAAGAGGTAGAGATATGACGCTGAAGCTCATCCCGCTCTATAAGCCGTTTGAAAGCACCTAGAATACGGTCTGGCGGTGGAAACAGAAATGCGTTCACATTAAAATATCGCACCACCAGATACCAAAGAAGAACAATGAGTGCAGGAACAGCACATTTTTTAACCAGCTTTGCCATTGCCACAGTTTAATACACAAACTGATTTAATTCAATGTGTCTCAGTTCCAGAAAAAATCGCTGTCCCCATAGCGTCGCATCTGCACTGCATCCAGAATATGCTCCTTTTTAAGCTGCATATCAGTATAGCCTGACATATCTGCTATGGTGCGTGCAATCTTAAGTACCGAATGACATGCCCGGGTAGAGAGGGAGAACCGCCTTACAGCCTTGGAAAAGATATTCTGTGCTGCCTCATCCATCTGGATATATTTGGAAATCCGGCCAGGTGGAATCTGAGAATTATAGCAGATGTCTGTCCCCGTAAACCGTTTTTTCTGGATATCATGGGCTTTTTCCACCTGTGCACGGAGCTCTGCGCTGGTAGGTACAGGCTTGTCTGAGTATATCATATCTTCTGCAGACAAAGGACGCACAGGAATACGGATATCAATACGGTCCAGGAGAGCACCTCCCAGCCTTTTCCAATATGTGCTTACCTCGCTGTTTGAGCAGACACAGACACTGTCTGGTTTTCCACGGTTGCCACAGGGACATGGATTAGTGGTCAACACCAGCTGAAAATCGGCCGGATACCAGTAGTTCTGCCCTGCCCTGGCCAGATCCACCCTATGCCGTTCCACAGGTTCCCGCAGGCTCTGAAGCACATTCTTATGGAACTCAGGTGCCTCATCCAGAAACAGAATTCCGTTGTGGGCCAGGGATATCTCCCCTGGCTTAAGGTATTTACCACCACCAATGATACCCTCCAAAGATGCAGTATGATGCGGCATACGCAGAGGAGGACGCCCCACCAGTCCACAGCCGCTGTGCAGAATTCCTGCTATAGAATGGATTCTGGTAGTCTCTACCGATTTATCATAATCCAGGTCTGGCAGCAGTGTCACAAGACGCTGGGCTGCCATAGTCTTGCCACTTCCCGGAGGGCCGAACAGCATAATGTTATGACGTCCTGATGCTGCAGTCAGAAGTGCCTGCTTAAGATATTCCTGCCCCTGGATATCTGCCATGTCCCCATACATATCCTCCTCTGCCATGCCAGGGACAAGTTTTGGGGCGGGAACAGCGATTCTACCGCTTTCTGCCAGTGCATTCAGAGCTTTTACCGCCTCTATCAGAGATGAACATGGAAAAATGTTATCAGCCAAGGCAGAACAAGCCTCAAGATAGTTCTCCTCCGGGACTATAAAGTAATCTGCCCCAGCCTTCTGTCCGGCAATGACAGCAGAAAGAGTCCCTTTTACCGCCCTTATCCTGCCCGACAGCTCAAGCTCTCCAAGCACCATGATTCTGTAATCTGCAGGTGCGACAGTACCAAACTGGGAAAGTATGGCAATAGCTATAGAAAGATCAAAGTACGCTCCTTCCTTGCGCACTCCAGCCGGTGCCAGATTCACAGCCACCCGACTTTTGGGAAACTCAAGGCCTGAGTTCTTGACTGCAATACGGACCCGTTCTGCCGACTCCTTTACAGCAACATCAGCCATGCCCACAATGTCAATTCCTGGGATACCATTCCGCAGGTCAGCCTCTACAGAGACAATGTCTCCGTCATATCCACCGTGACAATAATTCAATACAAACATAATATGCCTCCGATGGGTTAAAAGAAAAAAATGCGATTTTGCTTCAATTTTTGGAAAATTTTTTTAAAAAATTTTAAGGAAGGAAATAAAAAAGCCTGGCAACGACCTACTCTCCCGACTCAACAGTACCATCGGCGCGGGAGGGCTTAACTTCCGTGTTCGGGATGGGAACGGGTGGTACACCTCCGCCATAGTCACCAGGCTGACTTTTGCTCTGCATTTCCATCACACTGTGATGGAAGTGCGCAGCAGAAGGGTCATAAGAATAATATGGTCAAGCCTCACAACTAATTAGTACCGGT
>Ga0079305_1003335_pt1 | contig 11131 bp, 11 predicted proteins | sample LMS_cellobiose_e_FD_79183 | JGI IMG/M metagenome (GOLD analysis project Ga0079305, IMG submission 79183) | Rumen-fistulated moose microbial communities from Alaska, USA - LMS_cellobiose_enrichment | ecosystem: Host-associated > Mammals > Digestive system > Stomach > Rumen fluid ... | reverse complement strand
TTTCGTTCAGATCCCAGCTTGACTTGTAGTAGCTTGCAACAGAGATGGAAAAGAATTCTGTATTGCCGTTCACATCTACAAGAAAAGACCTGTATGGGCCTTCAAAGTGACCGCCGCTTCGGTTTCCATAACTCAGATAGCGCACGCCATAGTCCTCTAACAGACGAAACAAGCCGTAATCTGCCGCAGGAAGCGTACTCTTCATGTTAAGCAGACAGTACCAGAGGTTGAACACGGGAAGAGCCAGTTCAAACGGAGTGTAAGGACTGATATCACCAACAGAGTCATTTTCTATTGCCTCTTTAAAGGCATCTCTTAATGTCGGGTCCAGTTCCTCATACGTATAGTCTTCCGGTTCCACTTCCGGAGGAGCTGCCGTGAAGTCTCCGGCCAGCATCTCGGAATATTGAGGAAGATCATCTATCTCGACGTAGATGTCTTTTTCAGCTTCGTACTTATAGCAGTACTGCCAGATGCCGTTGATGAGCATCATATAGCTACCCCGGATATCATCGCAATAGCCAATCATCTGCTCAAAGGCTTTATCATCTAATGCGACTGTTTCTGACTTGCACTCGATAACAGCAAGCGGAAACTGGACACCGTCCGAATCCTGTGCAAGGATAACAATGTCTGCTCTGTTCCGGGACTTGATCCCGTAGTGAGCAATGCGGTCTTCGACGGCGATCATGTTTTCCGGAACCTTCAGCTCATTCAGCAGATACCAAATGACCTGCTGTCTAACGGTCTCTTCCGGTGTAATATAAATAAGCCGCTTTCTGATTGGATCCAGATAGCAGTCGCGTCCATTGCGCTTATATATTGGCGGCAGTTTTGCGTTCGTAAAATCCATGACTATTCCCAGGTCTTCGTCTTCAGTGTCTCTGCTATCTCTTCCGCTGATGGAAGATTCTCCGTTCCAAGCACCTTCGTAAGGTCAAATATTCTTGATCCCATCGGGGCATATGGAGTTATCTTTTTATAGTCGGTATCGTAAAACTGCTCAACAAAGAAGTACCGGTGCTTGTTTGTGTGAAGATCGTAACCGTGCGTATCTCCATCCTGAATCGAGGCAATAATCTGTTGCTTTCGCTCTTCAGTAAGTTCCCCCAGTTCGGGTTTATCGATCACCAGAGTTCCGTTTTCTTCAACCGCAGTAATCAATGCAGTGATTTTACCGATAGCCCTGACACTCTTATTTGTATAGAGCCCCAGATAATCGTGTGCACGGAAAGGACGATTAACGCTGTCATAGTATACGTTGTTCGCCATGTTGAAATCTATTGTTGCTCCAGCAAGTTGTACCCTCATAAACTTCCAGGCATCAGACTTAATGATAAGATCATCATTAAGGCAATAATCTCTGAAGTCTTCAAGAATCTCCTGCATATCAAAGTCTCTGTCATCAAGAACATCCTGTACCGCATGAATAAGATCCTCAAAGGTCATATTCTTATGAACGATAGGACGATTCAGGGTTTTGTTATGCTCGGAAAGAGCATGGTCAAAATCCTCCTTCTTTTTCTCGTCCATGGGTTCCGGCGCAAGAGACAAGAGCAATTTATATTTTTCTTCTTTGAAATTGCCAAGATGCCTGATGAGTTGATCTTTATAAAACCAATCGGACAGTTTGGTTTCAACAACAATCTTAAAGCTGTCCTGTGAAATGACAGCATCAGGTATGCTTTTCTTATCCTCGCTTCTGACCTGCAACTCAAAGGAAGGCTCCGGGTCAAACTCATCGTTGTTATTGAACAGCTCTTTGAGAAGCCTGTAGAATTTATCCGAAGAATACTGGTAAAGCCTTGACAGCAAGAGCATTGAATTTGCTGTTGCTACGTTCTCTTTGTCATGGTATCTCTGAAAATAATGGATCTTCATAATTGTCTATTGCTTTACCCTTTCACATGTCCTATCATTCACAAACTATACTGCACATAGCTATTCGTCATCCAATATCGCGTCCAGCATCTCCAGTTCGTCGATCCAGTCCTGGTCGATGGTGTCGAGCTTGACCAGCTCTTCGCCGCGCCTTTTGATCAGTTCAGCCTTGATCCTGCGCTTCTTCCCGCGCGAATCCCTGGCGGTCACATCGGCGTGAGTTCCAAACAAAGATACAGAAACCTTAACGTTAGAGAACCCGTCTGCCATCAGCCTGTTCTTTATGAACTTTTCGAACTCATGCTTAGTCATGTTCCTGTATTGCCAGATCATCAGCCTTTATAGCCGCAGATCCTTGGTCATTTTTATCTCTGTCACGGGTTCTCCGTCTAAGCTCCAGTCAAGGTTTTCTGTCTCTTCGACTACATGAAAACCAAGCTTTTCATAATGCCGGATAGCATCCTTAAGAGGGCCCGCTGTCCAGAGCATAAGCTCAGAATAGCCGGATTCTTTCACTCGATCCATAAGTGCATTGGTCAGTGCCCTTCCTATCCCGAAACGGCGGTATTCCTTCTCGACAAGGAACAGCCTAAGCTGCCCTACTGAAGGGTCCTCCGTTTCACAAAGCATAATGTATCCAACAGGCTTCCCTTCGGCCTCAGCGATCCAGAGCTCCTCCCGATCGCTATGAGGAGTGTTTGCATAATCCAAAGCTATCTGCGCCGCATATTTGGTAAAGGACTCGCCCCATCTATACTCGCCTGAATATATACGCCTGTGGGCATCTGCGACATACTCTTCTTCGCCTTTTCTGTAAGGCCGAACTACATAATCAATAATCTCTTTGTTCATACCACTATTCTGTTCATCATATTTATCGAATTATTCTATCTTACCAGCCCAGTCAGCCGCTTCCGCGCCGCTGTGGAACAGTCTTGCTTCCACGACCTCGCCTCCCTTAACATAGGGCTGCAGCTTTTCGCCGCTCTTTCCGATGCCGGAGCCGCCTGAAGTCGCGAAGACATAGACTTTCTTGCCGGACCAGTCATAAGCCTTGCAGAAGGTGTTGACCACGTTGGGAGCGCAGCCGTACCAGATCGGGAAGCCCACGAAAACTGTGTCGTACTCCGCGAAGTTCTCGACCGTGCCAGTGACTGGGACATCCTTCTTTCCTGCATGCTCTCTGTTGCATCTTGCCAAGGGATTCATCCAGTTCAAATCGCCTGATGTGTAGGGCTTTTCCGGCGTGATCTCAAACAGATCCGCCCCGATCGCCTCTGCAATTTCTTTTGCAACCGAAGCCGTTCTGCCGCTCTCCGCGCTGAAGTATGTTACCAATGCCTTCATCGTTTGTTCCTCCGCTTTACTGCTTCAAATTTTCTCTGCTTCTTCAATCCCGGTCTCATCAATTTCGCCTTCAAGCTGCAGGAATCTGTCGAAATCGCTTTCAAACAGTCTGTCCTGCACAATGCGATACTTTTCAAACTCGCTTTCGGCATACAGCTTTGCCTGTTCAGCACTTATTTTACCTGGACCGGTAAGTATCTCATTTCCGTTGAACTCAAGGAATCCGTCCAGGCGGCGTGCCCAATCCTCCATGCTCATCGGGATCTTGCGCTCTGCCTGAAGCTCAGCATAGTCCAGATACAGAGATACGATACGCTCAAGATATGACATCTCGGTCTCCGACAGATAGTTCTTGGCTATGCTGACGTCCGCCTTTACGATCTTGCCTCCGGGCGCAGCTTCCCACGTGGTCAGTCCCATATGTTCTTTCTCAGCATCAGCGCGTTCTACAATAAGTTCTGCCGCAGTATGACGGTGAACAGCATAGTGCAGCTTGTTCTGAACAGTCTTAAAAAAGAGCTGTGTAGTCTTTGCGTCTTTATCGTAGTCGAAGGCTGTAGCGTACAGATCCGTAACTTTCTGATAGAATTTGCGCTCGGAAAGCCTGATTTCACGGATGTTCTGCAGCTGACGCTCAAAGTATTCGTCGGTGAACATATGCCCTTTAATAAGGCGCTCCTTGTCCATCACCCAGCCCTGGATCGTATAGTCCTTTACGATCTGTCCTGCCCACTTACGGAACTGCACAGCGCGGAGGTTGCCTACTTTGAAGCCGACAGCGATGATAGCCTGCAGATTGTAGTGATTTGTGAGATACCTCTTTCCATCAGCAGCAGTTATTAAGTATTTCTTAATAACTGATTCTTCCTTCAGTTCGCCGTCCTCAAACACCTTTTTCAAATGCTGATTTATCGCAGGAACGCTAACCCCATACAGCTCAGCCATCATCCTTTGGGAAAGCCATATATTCTCATCCTCATAGCGCATCTCAAAGCTCTCCGGCGCATCGCCGGTGGCAGCTACATATGTCAGGTACTCTGCTGCTGCAGAATGAATGGTGATCTCGTTCTTTTTCTTCGACATAAAAGCCCCCCTTTTACTTATAAACCGTTATTTCTGCCAGCAATTAGGCTCTTCAATGGCATGAGCTATAGCGTAGTTAGCTCCGCTGCGGTTATCGCCGTTCCGGTCTTTCCTCGTACTGTCATAGGTGTAGATGATGACAGGATCTTCGATATGCTTATTGGAGATGAGATCTTTTTGTATCTGAGAAGGATTCTGCTGAATAAAGTTGCCGGCGATATCGATGACCTCCTGAGAATTACGATAGGTTCTGACAATCTTCAGCAGTTTCGCATATCCCATCTTTTCTGCAAACTTTGTAAAGAGCGTGATGTCTGACCCGCTGAAAGCATAAATAGATTGCCAGTCGTCTCCGACAGCAATGATCTTTGCGTCAGTTACGTTGTGCAGCTCTGTTACAAGGTCGAAGCGCTGGCGTGAAATATCCTGATACTCGTCAACAATGATGTACTTGAAATCAAGTTTCTGCTTCATTTCGGCAACTTCGCGAAGGAGCCTTGCAGAATCGTTGATCATATCCTGAAAATCAACGGCATTGTTTTCTTTCAGGTATCTCTGATATTCAAGATAGCAGTCATTACAGATATCCAGGAAGAGTCTCGTGCGCACATTCTGAGTGGAATGATACATACGGTTAAACTCGTCTTCCGTGTATCCGTTTGTCTTGAAATTGGTTATGAAGCGGACAATAAGATTAACAAGTTTCCGGATATACCGGTTCTCCTCAGATGTGACCAGCTTCTCCATCACTTCCTGATTGGAGCGCGGTGAAAGAATGAAGCCATTCTTCTCAAGAGATTCCCTGAGGTGTTCTGTGATGCTTCTCCTATCGTTATACGAAGAAAACGTATATATGAGTGTAGTTCCATGCTGCCGGTGAAGCAGGATCTTGTCCCGAATAGCTTTCTTGTATGAATCAAGCTGATCCTGACTATAGCGATTGTTCCGGCCATCTTCGGTGATTCCAAAGTGCTCAATATATGCAACCTTATCACCCTGTGTGACTATGAAATCCGGCGTATAAGGTTTGCGCGCATAGAGGATGTCGTATTTATACAGAGGTTCGTATTCATAATCCAGATTATTCAGGTACAGGAAGTTTGCAATTTCAACCTCCTGATTCGATCTCATCACTTCACTCTGAATGGTAACCGCCTTCTTTGTGCGGCTATCGATTACCTGTCTTTGAAAGTCATCGAATTCGCTTCTCATGGTAGAAAAGTTTGATTTCGCGAGATTGTTGAAAAAGGCATTCAGATCTGAGCCTTCATATGGAGCGTCAAAGTATGACGCAAAGAACAGTACAAGACTGTTAACAGTGCTCTCGTTCTTCAGGATAGAACCCCGGAAATAGTCCTGTATTACATAATATAGCTTTGATGAATCTACGATATTCAGCTTGTCCGGGTTCTGTTTGTGAAGGATAGCATTGCCTGTCGAGTGGAAAGTGGCTATTGGACATTCTATATGAAGCTCACCCACAATGCGCTGCTTAAGCTCACCAACGGCTTTGTTGGTAAAGGAAACCACAAGGATCTGTTTAGGGTCTATATGCTGCTTTTCTACTAGATACTTAACCTTTGCCGCAACCGTAGTTGTTTTTCCAGCACCAGCTCCGGCAACAACAAGGCAGTAGTCCTCATCCGTTAGGATAACTCTTCGTTGGTCTTCGTCCAGTTTTATATTGGGGTCGCATGGCTTAAGTATATTATCCAGATAATCTTTATCCTGGATCATCTTAAGCTGAATAAAGCGTTCATTCTGCTCGTCAATAAGCGTCTCAAAAATGCCGTACAGCCTGCAGGTCTCCTCGATCTCATTACGGTTAAGCTTGTTTTGACTACAGAAATTATCGAGCATTCCGCTATTTTTGAGCACGTTAAAGTACTCGACTGCTTTCTGGTATTCAGGGATAACATCCTTATACTCGCTCTTTGCTACGTAATGTGTGCAGTTGAGCAGAGTATCCATGAAAACCCTGAGTTTCCGGAGCTCGGTTGCTTCCGGAACAGTCGATACCTGGGTGCCTTTATTTGATCCTTTGAAAAGCTTAGAAAACAGGCTCATTCTACATTCGTTAGAGTAGAGTTCTCTTTATTAATTGCATTCGGAACTATTCTGAACTATTCAAAATAGGCCTTTAATGCTTTATATAATTCCGCAGCTTCTTCGTCAGTCAAAGTGACACCCTTGCCCATGGATTCTCTATCTGGAGCCCAGTCCCTTATATCGAACTTTGCGGGCCTTCCGCCATAAGAGACCTTGTTCAGCTCTTTTGTCCAACCCTTTGCGGACGTGCTAAGAACAGCGATTTCTTCTGTAATATCATATGTAAAGTCAGCCATTTCATTTCCTCCAGAAGTGTTATCAATACTGTGATTGCAGATGATTAATGAGTTTCCAAAGAGCCGTACCAAACGATGTTTTTGTCATTTTCAGTTTGCCACCTTCATCAGTCGCACGAACCGTATATGGGAACCCTTCTTCAGTTTCCAGCCTGACGACAAGGCTGGAATAATCTTCGGTTCCAGATGTCATGTGAGGGGATTCCCCAATCAAGATTCCTGCGTATTTTTCACTATAAGGCTGAATCCTTGCAGCATGACTCTTGATTTTGTCGTAATCAAGAACGAATTCAAAATACTTTTCCCCCAAGCCAAAACGTTTCTTTGCGTGAAGAACAAGCTTATCCTGACGACTCTGCTGGCCACCGTAAACAAGAATTTTCTGACCCGGTCTAAATAGATAAGTTGCATCTACCGGTTTTTCCGGGAGTTGTGCTTCTATGGTTTCGATTTGATTCTCTGCTTCTTCTATTGAAGATTCAGCTTCCACTACTAAGGGATCTTGAACAATCTCTAGTTCAGCGGTTTCATTATCAGAAGACTGCATACCAGCCATAATTTGATCCAGTCTTTCTGAAATTGTCCGCTCAAGTTCCTCAACTCTTTTCTGAAGATCAGCAATGATAATATTCTGTTCAATTATTGTCTTCTGTGCTTCTTCATCAACAGCAGCTTGAGCTGGTTCGTTTTCAGTTTTTTCAATTATAGGGATGTCTTTCTCGATTCCATAGGCATCTTTAAAATGCAGTAATATAAGCTCGGTATTAAGTCCGTAATTGCAGGCTTTATCAAAAACTGCATCTAAGGCTAGCAGTTCGAGATCATCATATCCCTTTTTATCAATTAGCAAATTCAGAAAATCAATATAAATGGAATTTCTCTGAACGATTTCATCAGCGCTTACTGCAGCATCAAGATATGGAAAGAGGTAGTATTCAGGATCTTCGGCAACGAGAGATAAATTCGTATATATTTGAGTAATGGCAAAATATAGATTTACCCATACCGGAATATTATCTTCGCCGGAAATAAGCATCAGAAGCTTATTCGATGCAAGTGAATACATCTGATACTGGAAATATAGTTTCGCGGTAATCCGTGTTGCATCGAGATACTTTTCTCTATCCGCTTCTATATTTAAGCCCATATAAAAGGCAATATCAAAACCATCGATTACCTTCTTATCATTGGCAGGGTCATCGACAGCGTAGATACATTTTGCAAACCAATATGCGTCTTCCCAGTCGGTAAATGATGTGGGATTGATCTTGACAGTAAGCAATGAATCAATAGGAGATTTTTTCTCATACATATCGTGATAAGTACTCATCATTTAACCTCCCACCATTCCAGCAGTTCACTGTTTGAAAGTATCGGCCTTAAGACATTTGCATATTTTGATCCAATAGACGTTCCAAAATAAAATATATACAGCTCATCTACAGCTCTTGATATGGCTACATACATACGATTTGTATCTATTGTCTGATTGCCTGAAGAAAGAATCTTCTCTATACGCGGCAATATGACAATATCAAATTCCAAGCCTTTCATATTTGCATAGTTCAGAATTTTAACTCCAGTCGTATCAAAACTAAGGCCATCTGTTGAGCTCTGTATTCTGATATTCTTTGGCAACTGTTCTCTTAATGATTTCAACAGCCCATACTGCGACTGCTTTGTACCGCAGATAATACCGATAGACTTATCCGGGTTATATTTAATGATCTTGGCAATTTGAGCGGTCTGCTCCGGGTAGTCCGGGCACTCAATAATTTGTGGCTTTTTCCCGGAAACATAAGCAAGTGGTGGTTCGCCGTCCTGACAATACAAAGCAGCCAAATCTCTGATTTCGATAGTGTTTCTAAAGTTTCTTGACAGCTTGTAAGATACCGGTACACGTAGAGACCGGACAGCATTGCGAACATCTGTCTGTCCAACATTAATCGTCTGATTTGGGTCAATGAAGCACGTAACACTCTTTGAAATCTTTCCTACGATTTTTATCAAATCAAGCGGAAAATCTTGGGCTTCATCTATAATGACATGCTCATAATATTTCCCCAGTTCTGCACAGTCCGCTTCAACCTGAGCCCAGTCCGGCTTGAACTGTTCAATGTACGGACAAGGCTTTTTCAAAGCTTTCATATAAAAGTTTTCAATCCACTGGAAATACGTATAAACATTGCAATTACTGATTCTAAGATCTTTGACTGCACTACTCAGATAGTTGCGGAGAGGCCGATTATACACAAGAACCGGTATTTCTGAATCAGTCTGAACCTGAGCGGCACGATAAAAAGCCATCACTGTCTTCCCAGTGCCTGGACCACCTTCAATTACCCAACTATTCTTTGTTGGCAGATTAATAATATCAAGCTGTTCTTTCGTTAGTTTATTCTTCCCTGGAAGTTTAAACGCCATAATCCCGGCCTCCTGTTTCACAAATACTCTTATTACTGTATTGAAGAAGGTTATTATCTTTAATAAACTTACAAACAGTATTTCTATTAACCTTGAATATTCTTGCAATCTCTACTTTGCTAACGCCATGCGTCAATAAGTCCGAGATTGTTGCTTCCTTCCCTGATAGTTTAACATGACTAGATTTTCTGCCGCGAGGTCGTCCAAGCACCACACCTTCCGCCTTTTTTCGAGCCAAAGCTTCTTTTGTTCTCTGACTAATAAGATCTCGCTCTATTTCAGCCGAAAGACCAAACGCAAAAGCCAAAACTTTACTTTGAATATCATCGCCCAGCCTATAACCATCTTTTATTGTCCAGACCTTGCATTCTTTCAACATGCATTGATTCAATATTTCCATTATCATAAACAAACTTCGTCCGAGTCTGGAAAGCTCTGAGCAAATAATCATGTCATCTTTATTAACTTTTTCTAGCAACTTTCCTAACTCGCGTTTGTCATATTGGGTTGTTCCGCTGATCGTTTCTTCTATCCATCCCTCAACTTTGAATCCATTGCGACTAGCAAACTGGATAATTTCAAACCTCTGATTTTCAACAGTCTGTTTATCACTACTTACCCTTATGTACCCATATACCATTTTAAACGCCTCCTGTTCATAATAAAGGAGCGTTTATACTATGCAATCTGGTCAAAAAATCCGTTTTTCAACATCTGATGCATGGGTAGTGCTATCGTCAATTGAGCAAAGTATTAAAGAAAAAATACTTGCAAAGGGGATACCTCTATCTGATTGGGATATCAATATTTACCGTGGCATTTTGACGGGTTATAATTCTGCATTTATTATCACCTCCCAAAGGAAAGAAGCTTTAGTGGAATCCGACCCCAATTCTGCCGAACTTATACGACCGATTTTAAGAGGACGTGATATTCAGAGATTTTCGTATTGCTTTTCTGGCCTTTGGTTAATATCAACGTTTCCTAGTAAGCATTATGATATTGATGACTATCCTGCCATACGTGATCACCTCCTCTCCTTCGGGATAAACCGCCTTGAACAAACTGGAAAACAGTATGTTATTGATGGAGAGAAGATAAAATCCCGCAAAAAAACGAACAACCAGTGGTTCGAAACCCAAGATAGCATAAGCTATTGGAACGATTTTTCTAAGCAAAAAATCATCTGGAAACGTATTGGGTCCAAGCTTCGATTCAGTTTTGATGATACTGGAATCTTGTGTCTTGATAGTACATGCTTTGCTACAGGAACAAGTATTCCATATTTAGTAGCAATACTTAACTCATCAATGGGCAATTACCTCCTAAAAGATTCTCCCAAAACAGGTACCGGAGATTTAATTATAAGCGTCCAAGCATTGGAACCAGCTAGAGTCCCTTTATTAAGCGATGCGGATCAGAAACCATATGAATCTCTTTTACGTAACATTCTAAAATGTATACAGAATAATGAGGATTATTCATCATATGAAGCGGAATTAGATGCATTAGTGTTTGATGCCTATGGACTTACAATTGAGGAACAGGAATATGTCATTCAGACGACAATGAAGCAGTACCGATAATTAATGCGCTCCAATTTGAACCATATGCTCAATAAACATAATCTCTTCATTAGTGAAATTGAAAATACCATATATCTTCTCATTAATGCATTCAACATAAAAATCGACATTATCTGGATCTTCAAGTAGCGAATCAACGATGGTTTCAAATTCATTGATAATACTTTCATCTGATTTAGGAATAGGTAGCGTTTCGATAAGATATTTTTTCCATCGCAGTGTTCCCATTCCAGTGGTAGTGCCAATTTTGGCAAAGAAGTATTCAGATAGAGTTGAATTAAGAAAACACAGGAGGTATTTCAAGTGCTTGCCAGTCATCATGAAAGTTGTTGCCTCTGGGGTGAATTCTCCCTGTACATCAATGGCGAATTTTGGTTTATCAGAGATCTCCCCCCAAATTATCTTTTGCTTAGATAAATCGTTCATATAAGCGCAGTTCCTGAGATTATAGGGCGTAACTCCTTT
>Ga0079305_1003333_pt1 | contig 11139 bp, 7 predicted proteins | sample LMS_cellobiose_e_FD_79183 | JGI IMG/M metagenome (GOLD analysis project Ga0079305, IMG submission 79183) | Rumen-fistulated moose microbial communities from Alaska, USA - LMS_cellobiose_enrichment | ecosystem: Host-associated > Mammals > Digestive system > Stomach > Rumen fluid ... | reverse complement strand
GAATTTCCCTGGAGGCTTCATATCGGGAATCAAGCGCAACCCGCTGATAGCGAATAGGCTCGGAAGAACTGTTATAAAGTCCCAAAACAATAGCAAACTTCCCTTTTTCGCCCACTTCAACAAGAGACTGTTTATCATTTAGTTTACGGATTTCAGCAGGCGGCTCGCTCGGACCGTCGGAACAAAGGACAAAATCAAAATCAGGAAATTTAGCTGCCAGATCCGTTGATTCCGCTTCCGTACCATGAACAATCAAAATCAGTTTATCGCACTTCGCTTTTCGGAGCGCCGGAATAATTTCCTGTAATTTTTTAGCGGGAGGTTCAATCAAAATATTTTCGTCACGATGTTCCAGATCGGCGTCAGGAAAGACAACCGAGGTAACACCAATACGAAAACCGTTTTTCTCAATGACTTTATAAGGAATCGTGTACGCCGCGTGAAAACCGTAAATTCCAACGTTAGCCGAAACAAAAAGGCTTTGTTCGTCATTAGAGGACGGAGCGGTAAACGACAACAGAAAAAAAGCCGGAAAACGCAGTTCATTTTTACCAATTCCAACCGCCTGATATTTCATCAGCCGGAAAGCGTTGAAAGCCATATCAAACTTCATTTCTTCCTGAACCCCGAATCCGTCAGCAATTTGACCGCCATCAATGGCAAGCACCGGCCACCCCATTGACTCCAGTTCCCGAATAAAAGTACAACGTCGACTCAGCCCACCTTTCATACGGTCCATTCCGGCACAGCCACACGGTTCAATATAACCGTTCATCAACCCTGTCAGGACAATCGCCAAATCAGGTTTTTCCCAATCAGTAAAATAGACCCCGTTTTCCTTAATTGGATCATAGGGTTCTTTTTCAACAGACTGGATTCCATCAGAATGAGCAATTTGATCGGAATCAGATTCATTTCCGGTCGAATCGGCCGCGTCCACATCTGTCGATCCAGGTTCCTTGAAGACCGGCTCTGTCAGACTGGCGCTTTTTGGATTGAGGTCTGCCGTTTCGGATTCATTGGAAACCGGGAGCAGCTGATCAGATGAATCCGATTGCGAAACCTGAGTGTCAATCGCCGGCCTGACAAAGAGCGGTCCTGTCGTTGCCACTCCGGAAGCGTTCTCCTGGCCTGATACTCCCCTGTCGACTCCCAATTTCTGGAACACCGGCAAAAACAAGATGGAAAAAACACCGGACATAAAAGCCATTCGGAAAAATCGCCCCATCCGCTTTCGGGGAAATAAACAGGAACCAGCCATTTTCATCGACACTCTTTCTGACACTTAAAATTCACTATATTTATGACAGCGATCGTTCTCCGGTCGCATAAAAATTTTTATTAAATATTATTCAGAGAATTACTGCCGTAAATCGACGTTAACACCAAACCGTCTTTTGTTCATATTATTAAGAAAAATCAGTATATTTCCGTTTCCAAAATACGGAGTTCGTGTTTCGCGTAATAAAAACGGTCAGGCTGACCGTTTCTTAATGAACGGTAATTCCCTGTTGCTCCATGTACAATGACACAGATTACCCGGTTCTTTTCGAAACACCTTTCCGCCAGTTTCCAAAAAGATGGAACTCAATATATTGCCCCACGACAGACATTGATTCTCAACACATCTATTATATCTGGGACCTCAAAATTTTCCAGAGATTCCATACCCGCAAAAAGAGCAAAAACCGTCGTAATCCGGCAATTTATCATTTTTTTTATCAGGAACCAGTAGAAAACAGGAATCAACACGCCGATAATCGCGACAAATCAGCGATTTTCCACAACCCGGACAAATCGTGTCACTTTCATGTTCACAGGAAACATTTCCAAGGTAAACATAATGAATTCCGCTGTTTAATGCAATAGCTTTTGCATTTTTCAAAGAAGAAAGCGGCGTCTCCGGAACATCGGTTAAATGCCAGGTCGGAAAAAAAGCGGAAAAATGAAGAGGAATATCAACGCCAAGATCCTGAGCAATCCAGTCGCACATTCGGGTTAACTGTTCCGTATCATCGTTCTTTCCCGGAATAAGAAGCGTTGTTATCTCCAGCCAGACAGAAGACTCATGAACAAGCCAGGATAAGGTTTCCTGAACCGCCTCCAGCGATCCCCGGGTCATCTCCTGATAAAAATCAGAGGTAAAACCTTTTAAATCAATATTTACCGCGTCAATATCCTGAAAAAATTCGGATCGGGCAACCGGATTGATCATCCCGTTGGAAACAGCTACCGTTTTTAATCCGGCCTGATGACAGCATCGGGAGGCGTCAATCACAAATTCCGCCCAGATAACCGGTTCGTTATAAGTAAATGCCACACAGGAGCAATGATGCTGTTTCGCAATTTCAACCAGCTGCTCCGGAGATAACAGGACACCAGCCCGTTCTATGGATTTAACCTGGGAAATCTGCCAGTTCTGGCAAAAAGAACAGGAAAGATTACACCCAACGGTCCCCAATGAAAGAACCGGCGAGCCCGGATAAAAATGATAAAGCGGTTTTTTTTCGACAGGATCAATAGCCAGTCCCGTAGTCCGTCCGTAAAGCCGGGTTCTCAATGTCCCGTTTTCATTGAATCGACCGTTACAGAACCCTGATCGGTCGGAAGAAATAACGCAACTCTGTGGACATAATTCACACTGAACCCGACAAGTTGAATCTGTCGCTGTCCCGGACTCGTCGTCCACCACATGCCACCATCGCGCCAGTCGCTCCATTTTATTACCCATTTGATTTGCTATGATATGATATGGAAATACGCAAGGCGGCAGGACGCGCAACAAAGAAGATTTGTCCGTTTTATACCGTTTTCTCTAAAACCTCAATGATTCCCGCCTCAGCGAAAACCGATGATAAATGAACGGTTGTTACCGTTCCGTATTGGCATAAATTTCTTTCGCGGTATCGCTCAGCAAAAAGGTTTGCCCCGGATCGACCTTTTTTTTCTTTGAATCTTTTCTGCCTGCCGAAGCTACAAATTCCGACAGATCACCCTGATCTTCCCGAACCTGTTCAAAAGCGTTCTTTTCCGCTTCCGTCTCTTTATTCTCTGTTTTACTGTGAAATAAAGCGCAACCGCCGGAAGAAAAACATATCAGGAGTCCCAGTATGACAACCTGTATTACCCGTCGGATTCTATAAAAATTGGCGTTATTCATAAGATTAACCGTTATATTTTATGTTCAGACTTTTCACATTAATTCGATATCCATCTTTATAAGCTTTCATCAACCATATAAAAACATGGTCAGAAACAGATCAAATTAAAAATCTGGATCAAAATAAAAACCATCTTATTCATAAGAATCGTCAATGTTTTGTTATTTTAACATACAAAATTGATAAAATTTCCGATTTTGCAAAAATTTCTTAATACATTGCCTGGTCTGAGTCTCTGAATCTCAAATAAAATGACGGAAACAATATTAACCTATGGAATAATATTAACATATATAATAAATTCTATGAGGTCAAATTCAAAATATTCAAAATTGCCGTCTCTTTCCGCGAATCAACCCGGAAAGGAATCATCGGTCAGTCCAGGGAAGAATCATTGGCAGACCATTTTTGGGATGAGAAACCCGTTGAATGTTTGAACCACACACGGTCTGAAGTTTTTCTGATTGCATAAAAAGAGTTGGAGAACCGTCAAAAACAAGTTCCCCATTGACAATGGCCAGCAGATGATCGCCGCTCAAAACAGCATGATTTAAATCATGTGTCACCTCAAGAATCGTGATCTTCTGTTCGTAACTGATCTTTTTCAGCAGTTGGGATATCTCAACCTGATGCCGATAATCCAGAAAGGTTGTCGGTTCATCAAGCAAAAGAAGCTGCGGTTCCTGAGCCAGAGCTGCTGCAAGAAAAACCTTTTGACGTTCCCCGCCACTAAGTTCCTCCAGCGGTCGCAACATCATCTCAGAATTGATTTCCATCAAGGCGGCCGACCGTTGAATGATCTGCTCGTCGTATTCGGAAAGTGACGTCAGAAACCACAAATGCGGATATCGACTCATTTCGATAAACTGACGAACTGTAAAAAAAACGAAACCGGGCACAACCTGGGGCACGTAAGCTATCGTTTGAGCCAATTTTCGCCGTTTTATAAATCGGAGAGAAGTTGAATTCAATAAAACAGTACCGGTCCAGTGATCAAGGAGACCGTCCAGACATCGCAACAACGTCGATTTTCCGGAACCATTGGGGCCGACAATAACGGTATAACTCCCCTGATTCACATGAAAATTCAGTTTTTTCAAAATTTCCCGGTTTCCAAATGAACAGGAGAGCTGTTGAACGTCAAGCATTATTAAAAATCTTTCCATTCAAAAAATTGTCAACCATTCCAACTGTCAAAAAGTCTGTCCGGCATCCGGCCATGGGAAGTCAATCCAACGGATTAAAAACAAACCCGGAAATCAACTTTGGATAAAAATAGGTACTCTTGGCAGGCATTCGTTCACGTAACATGCTCAACGTTTGAATCTGTTGCACTGTTGCCGGCATAACAAGAGCCGCGAGTGGGAATTCCATCTGATCACCCTGAATGTTTTCGACAACTTCCCCGACCTGATGAACATATTTCGGCTTATCATGCCCCTGAAGACCGAGCAGAGTATCAATAACGAGCTTGTGCAAAACAGCAACGCCGAGTTCCTGCCATTCCGGGTGATGATCGGATGCGATTTCCGCCATTTTTTCCCGGCCCGCGTCCGTAATCTGGATCAGCGTCCACAGTTTGTCTTTAGCGGTATACAAAGCCATTGTTCCCTGATTGTTCTGGGCTTCAATCAGTCCCCAGGCCTTGAATGCCGCCGCCGGACCTTGACCGACTGTTGAAATCCGAAAACAATTTCCGAGTTTCTCAATAAGGTCCTCCTGAGTAAATTCCGCAACGTTTCGGAAAAGTCGGTGAGTCGGCAAAACGATCAGACCGGGATCTTCCATTGCGATACATACCATCAGGACATAATTGGCCGGATGCTCCTTCGGGAGCGGTCCCATTTGGGCAATCTGTTTACGATAATTACAGGCGGTTTCGTATCGATGATGACCATCGGCGATAAAAATCGGTTTCGGCCCCATCTCCCGAACAACATTGGCAATGACCTCCGGATCGGTGACAACCCACATTCGATGAATCACCCCCAGATAATCGGTCGCCTCCAGCGGAATTTGTCCCATCACCGCATTTTCCAGAATATTCTGAGTCACATTTTTTTCATCCGGATAAAGCCCGAAAATCTGACTGAAATTCATTTTACAGGCGGTCGTCAACATGAGCCGATCCATTTTCGGACCACTCATGGTTAATTCGTGCGGGAAAACCATTCCCTCCCCGAACGGAACCGCTTCACAACCACACATAAACCCTTTGCGTGTAAAGGTTCTGCCATTGATTTCATAAATCTGATGATAAACATAAAGAGCCGGATGATTTTCCTGAACCAGAATCCCCTGTTCCTTCCAGTTTTTCAGTTCACTGGCACTTCGGGTATACCGGTTATTTTTTTCGTCGTCATCGGGATTCATTTTGTTCAGAATGAGACGAATCACATTATTCGGATGCTTTGCGTAAAGTTCATCCTGAAGTTTTTCATCAATAACATCATAAGGAGGTGCAACAACATTACTAAGTGAACCAACCTGCGCCAGATTATATCGATACCCTGAAATCGCCTGAATATTTGGCATGACTTTCTTCCTGATATAAATGAATTTTGGACAAAACACCGTTTTTAATCTTCCCGGCATTCATAAATATATCACAATAATCATAAACAACACGGGAATTTCCAAATATATTTTTCAGATACATAATGGTTTACATGATGACCGGCATTATGTATCCGTATCGTTCCGACCGGGCGGAATTTAACGCCGCTCAGTCGGGAAATTATCGTTACCGACCGTTGAAAACTGATTTATTTTATCAATAAAACGCCGGACCTGTCAAAAGCATAAAATCAATATCGGTACCATTCCGGCTTGTAAGGACCTTCAACCGGAACACCAAGATAATCCGCCTGCTTTTGAGTCAGCTGAGAGAGCTTAACCCCAATCTTTTCCAAGTGCAGCCGGGCAACTTCCTCATCCAGTTTTTTCGGAAGAACATGAACTCCAAGCGGGTATTTTTCGTTTTCCGTCCAGAGAGTGATTTGCGCAAGCACCTGATTAGTAAATGAGTTCGACATCACAAATGAAGAATGCCCCGTCGCGCATCCCAGATTAACAAGCCGTCCTTCCGCCAGCAGAATAATCGAATGTCCATCCGGAAATGTGTAACGGTCGACCAGCGGTTTAATCTGAACCTTTTTGATTCCCGGATAGGAGTTCAGACCGGCAACGTCAATTTCGCAGTCAAAATGCCCGATATTACAGACAATCGCGTCATTCGGCATTTTTTCCATATGTTTTGCCAGGACAATATCGCAGCAACCGGTTGTCGTCACAAAAATATTCCCCCGGGCCGCCGCGTCTTCCATGGTTGTTACCTCATAGCCCTCCATCGCCGCCTGAAGTGCGCAAATCGGATCGATTTCCGTAATCAGAACCCGGGCACCATAAGAACGCATGGAATGAGCACACCCCTTGCCAACATCCCCATAACCGGCGACGACGACAATTTTTCCTGCAACCATCACATCCGTTGCCCGTTTGATTCCGTCGGCCAACGATTCCCGGCAGCCATACAGATTATCGAATTTACTCTTGGTCACACTGTCATTGACATTGATTGCCGGAACCTTGAGCTCTCCGCGGGCAAACATCTGGTAAAGTCGGTGAACACCGGTCGTTGTTTCCTCAGAAAGCCCCTTAATCCCCGGCAGCAAATGCGCAAATTTCGGGCTGTGAACGGCAAGCGTCAGGTCACCGCCGTCATCAACAATCATATTGAGCGGCTGGCCGTCCGGAAAAATCAGCGTCTGTTCAATACACCAGTCATAATCCTCATCCGTTTCCCCCTTCCAGGCATATACCGGAATCCCAGCGGCAGCAATCGCCGCCGCCGCGTGATCCTGAGTTGAAAACTTGTTACAACTGCTCCAGGTAATGTCGGCCCCCAGCGCTTTTAAAGTTTCGATCAAAACAGCGGTCTGAATTGTCATATGAAGACAACCTGCAATACGGGCCCCTTTCAGCGGTTTGGATTCCCCGTATTTTTGACGTAACGCCATTAAACCGGGCATTTCGTTTTCCGCAAGCATGATTTCCTTGCGACCCCAGTCCGCCAAATTGATGTCTGCTACTTTATACGGTAATTTTGAACAGTTTTGGGCCATCGTAAATAACCTTTCCGTATTTGACCAGTCTCTCTGATTATACAATATCCTGTTATTCTGATTACATAACTTCTTATACAATGTCAAACTGAAATGAAACTTATCTGCCAGTACAACGCCGGTAACAACAGACCGAATCTGTATAAACAGGGGTTCAGATTCGTGATTCCATCCCATCCATTCCGGAAAATACCCTCCAGAATTCCGTTATCCTCTATGTCCGGTCACGCCGAAAAACCAAATCCCTTATTAATATACCACTTTTTTACAATGTTAAAAGAGCCGGACTCTTCAGGACCCGGTAAAACCGTAACACTCCCGATATTCTTTGAAACCCGACTTCTATTTTTCGGAACTTTAACGTATAATACAGTCAGTTTTTTCTTTGCTTTTATATTCCGCCAGTATCGGTGTACCGCTCGATTCCATTATGATGTGGTTTTCATCAACAGGGCTCATGATATAATAGTAAATAAAACGGTCAATAAAAACCATCATTAAAAACAGCAGTATCGCGTTTTTATATTTGATAAACATGCCTGTTTGTGTTTCTGTTATCGACAGAAAATTATGGAAACATGCCGAATGTCCATTAAAATCACAAACGCGGATGAATCATCCATGAATCCATGAACACCGAAACACAATATCATACAGATTCCCAACGGGTTGCCGTCCTGGGGGCGAGCGGGAGTATTGGCAGCAGTGCCCTTGACGTGATCGCCGCTTCGGAAGGACGCCTGACAGCCCAGGTTCTGACAGTTCATACAGATGTTGCCCGTCTGCTCGAATTAACACACCGTTTTCATCCTCAAACAGTCATTATCAGCGGCAAAAGCCGTGATGATGTTTCTCTTGCCGGTTTTCCTCCGGGAACAGAAGTTTTATTCGGTCAGGAAGCTCTTGAAAAGGTCGTTCAGCGGGATGATATTGACATTGTTCTTTCAGCAATCGTCGGCAGTGCCGGCCTCCGAAGTACCTGGAGCGCTTTGGCCGCCGGAAAAACGGTCGCTCTGGCCAACAAGGAATCATTGGTCATGGGGGGCCCTCTTTTAATGGATCTGCTCAATCAGTATGGCGGGCAACTTCTTCCGGTCGACAGTGAACACAGCGCCATCTTTCAATGCCTGCTCGCCCATCAGCATAACCCGACAACCACGCGACTGGTTGATTCCGGGGTTGCCCGACTGATTTTAACCGCAAGCGGCGGACCTTTCCGAACATGGTCCCGGGAAGCTCTTCGCGGGGCGACTGTTCAGGACGCGCTCGCGCATCCGACATGGAAAATGGGAAAAAAGGTCACGATTGATTCGGCAACGATGATGAACAAGGCCCTGGAAATCATTGAGGCTCGCTGGCTTTTTGGAATTGATCCGGAAAAAATCAGCGTTATGATTCATCCGCAATCGCTGATTCACTCCATGGTCGAATTTATCGACGGCGCTGTCATGGCGCAAATGAGTCCGCCTGATATGCGGCTTCCCATTCAATTTGCGCTGGAGAGGACTCAACGATTTCCGGCCCCGACCCGAAAAATGGACTGGACACAAAATTACACTCTTGACTTTATCCCCCCTGACCCGGAACAATTTCCCGCTATTCGTCTCGGACTGGAAGTTGCCCGTGTCGGCGGCACCGCGGGAACGGTCATCAATGCGGCCAATGAGGTCGCTGTCAACGCTTTTTTAAACGAAAGAATAACTTTTGACCAAATAACAACAGCCTGTCAACAGGTTTTTGAAAATCATCACTTTGAAGAAAAACCGACCCTGACCTGTCTTTTTGAACTTGACGCCTGGGCTCGGAAGGAGACTGAATTATGGATCTCGCGTTAGCACTCTGGGGAACCGCTGATGAAGGTTCTATGGCAACCGCTCTGCTTGTGATCTGGAGATGTTTTATCGTTCTTCTCGGAATCAACGCTCTTATTATCGTCCATGAATGGGGCCATTTCATTGTCGCCCGAATGTGTGGCGTCCGTTGCGATAAATTTTATATCTGGTTCGATGCCTGGGGATTCAAATTCTTCAGCTTTAAATGGGGAAACACGGAATATGGGCTCGGCTGGCTTCCGCTCGGCGGTTACGTCAAAATGCTGGGGCAGGAGGATAATCCGGGCGCTATCCGGCAGGAAATCGAACGGGCCCGTCAGGAACTGGAAAAAACCAGAGAGGAACTGCTCGTTTCCTCAAAAACAGAAACGGACCAAAGCGATTCTGACCGGCTTTCTGAAGAAAAGCTAAAAGAACTGGCTGAACTGGAAAAGAACTATTACGCCCCGGACAGTTATTTATCCAAGAATGTTCCTCAACGAATGGCCATTATTTCCGCCGGTGTTGTTATGAACGTGATTTTCGCGATTATTTGTGCGACAGCGGCCGGAATATTCGGTTATCCGGAAGCATCCAGCCGGCTGGGATCGGTTCTTCCGGGAACCCCTGCCTGGGAACAGGGCTTGCAGGCCGGGGACATTATCACGGAAATGGCGGGAAAACCGGTTCAATCATTTATGGATATTCAAATGGCCTGTATGGACGGGAACAAGATGAATATTAAAATCCGGAAAAATGATGACGAACCGGAAACGGAAATGACTATTGAACCCCGTATGACCCCCGGCGGCATGATGGCTACCATTGGCGTCGGTCCGTCGGTCTCACTCTCTCTGGCTCAATCCACGGAAATCTCACCCCCCTACGCTTTAACTTTGGACAGCTCTGTCAATAACGAACTGGAGCAGCAGCTTTCCGGTCTGAAAGGAGGCGAAAGACTTCAAAAAATGAATGGGATCGATGTCAGAACGCCTTCCGATTTCCTTCATCTTTCCCGACTGTTCATCGACCAGCCAATCACTTACGAGTTTGTGCCGACACTTAAAAATGAAGGCAAGGAACCTGATCCCAATGGAACGATTCAAACGGTAACACTGCCTCCGCAAAAATTTTCTGAACTTGGAATACGGCTGACGATGGGGGAAATCACCTCGATTCAAAAAGGTTCCGCCGCTGAAAAGGCAGGGCTCCGGAATCGGATCATGGATGAAAAAGGAAATGTTGTCCAACATGGCGACGTCTTGGTTGAAATCAACAATGTCCCGATTCTTGATCCGGTAAAACTCCCCCTGACCATCTTCAAACTGGCAGGAAAACGAACCCGTTCTTATTCTGAAAATGTGGGAAACAGCGCTCCGGTTTCCGTTGTCGCCACGGTGTTACGGGACGGGAAACGACTGGATATTCCGATGACACTTCCCCCCTTTGCTTCGTACACCGGGCTTCAATGTAATCAGGGACAAATGGCTTCCGGTCATCTTGGAATCAGCTATGAGGTACTGCCGGTCATCAGTGGAATCAATGGAACTGTTGACGTTGCGCAAACACCAATCGGCGCGACAATTACCGGAATAACCGTCTTCTGTCCGCCACCGGCCGCCGACTCTCCCGGGGAAGTTCAGAAGCTTTATCAGTCATTGGGAGGAAAACTGAGTAAACAAACCAAGGAAAAGCAGGATCCCCGGGACTTTCCGATTCCCGTTCAAATTTCCAAAGACAACGTTGACCTGGCCGGAAAAGACGTCGTTTCCTGGTTTACCAATCAGATACTTTACTGGCCGGTTGGTACCGGGGTTGAGCTGACGCTTGAATACCCCAATGGCGAAACGGGAAATATCAGCACAACCATTCAATCGGCTTCTGATATGTTTCAGGTCAGCCGCGGACTTTATTTTTCTGTCGATCAGATTAGAATTAAAACGCCAACACTGAGGGCCGCGCTAAAACTTGGAGTTGATAAAACACTGGAATCCATGGGGTCGGTATTCAAATTCCTCAAGGGACTCGGCGAGAAAAAAGTCT
>Ga0079305_1003332_pt1 | contig 11140 bp, 8 predicted proteins | sample LMS_cellobiose_e_FD_79183 | JGI IMG/M metagenome (GOLD analysis project Ga0079305, IMG submission 79183) | Rumen-fistulated moose microbial communities from Alaska, USA - LMS_cellobiose_enrichment | ecosystem: Host-associated > Mammals > Digestive system > Stomach > Rumen fluid ... | reverse complement strand
CGCCGTTCAAGAAACCCGAGCCTGCAGCTCCCGCCGCGGCTCCGGCTACCGCCACTGTCGGCGTTCCTAAGATCAGACCCGCGGTTCCCGCTGCCCAGCCGGCGCCGACCGACCCCAAATCCGCAACGGTAGCTCTGACCCCGGGGGATGCGGTTACGACTACAACTCAGGGTATGGAAAAACAGGCGATCGACCGGGCCAAGCAACAGTCCGGATTGCAGGGCGCCAAACCTGCCATCAAACTCCGGCCGTCCAATTCACCGACTCAGCAGCCGGAAGCCTTGTCTCCCGTTTCTCCGACCATCAAGCTCACTCCGAAGACCGATTCTACGGTTTCTCCCATGCCGCCTCCGGCCGAGCCGGAGGCTGAAAATGCCGATTCGTCAAAGGTCACGGTCACTACCAAGATCCCCAGAAAAACCCTGCAGCTCAAACCCAAAATGCCCGCTTCCAACGAGGCCAGGCTCAAGGAACAGGGCGACATCGCCAACCAGAATATCAAATCCGGCATCGAAGCCGGCGATCAGACCATCCAGCAGCAGTCCGATGCCGCCCCGGAGGAGAATAAGCCACCCATTGAACTTAAAGCAAAAAACGCGGAACCCAATATCATCTTCTCCATTTCCGCCATCCTCGCGTTCCTCATCATCGGCTACACCGTATTCGCCCTCACCGCACAGTTCCTGAACATGTGGGAAGGCAAACAACTCCCGGTCGCCGGATTCCAGCAGATTTTCAACTCATCGAAAAAATAATCCGGTCCAACCGGTCAAACTGAAAAAATCTCAGCCTGCAGTTTCCCGGCAGACTGAGGTTTTTTTGACCCGTCGATCCGGGCTGTCAGCCCGGGTATCCGTCGGCCAGTTTCTGCAGTTCCAGCGCCTGACGCGTCCGTTTCAGCACCAGGGCTGTGTTCAACTCCGAATCCTGTCCCGCGGCATCACGCAGGAACCATTCCAGATAACGCGGTCCTTTATACGCTTCCGGTTCGATCAGCCGCGGTTCGGTCTCGCCCTGGATCCACGCCTTGATCTGCTTTTCGATGCAGTTGAATTCGACCACGCCCTTCGTGCCCCAGACCGTGAAACGCCAGTACTGCGGCATCTTGTAGCCGTGCGAATCCGGTTCCGCATACGACACGTCGCCCAGCACCCCGCAGCCGTTCTCCAGCACCAGCATGAACTGCGCCGCGTCGTCGAAACAGTCGCAGCCCGAATCGAACGCTTTCCAGGTCCGCGCCGCCGCATACGATTTGATCTCCTGGCCCGTCAGCCACGGAATATAATCGATCGCATGGATCGCGATGTCGTTGATGGTCCCGCCATGCTTGCCCGGTTCGAAATACCAGTGCGGCCGGCTTCCCGCCAGCAGGGGATGCTGACCCCCGAACTGGATCTGTGTGATCTTGCCCAGCTCTCCGCCCAGCACCATTTCCCGCGCTTTGACGAAATGGTCATAAGTGCGCAGATCGAGCATCAGGCCGACCGCCAGATGTTTTTCGCGCGACAGTTTTTCGATCTCGTCCAGTTCGGCCAGAGAAGTGCACAGCGGCTTGTCGGCGATCACATGTTTTCCCGCTTTCAGCGCGGCGATCGCGACCGATCCCCGTTTCCCGTAATAATCGCCGATCGCGACGATATCGCACGGGACTCCGGCGAGCATCTGCGCCAGCGAGGTATAGACGGGCGCCTTCGAATCCGGATGGGCGTCCGAGAACGCCTGCCGGGCGGCGGCGTCTTCTTCGCAGATCGCGCAGATTTCCAGTTCCGGCGAATTGACCGCCTCATTGTAAAGTGAATTGATGTGTCCGTGCCGGAGGCCGGCAAATGCGATTTTTTTCATGGTATTTCCTTTTTTTATCACTGGAATCATAGGTCTTATAGGTCCTATGAGTCTTATAGGTCTTATAGGTTGTTTTTCAGTATTTCTGCGGCATTCACCACCTTTTCCATCAGGGCCGGCTGATTGAGCTCCGACAATTCCCGGTATATCTCCCGAAGCAATGCAATTACTTTTTCCCGCTGCACATTTTTCTCCGCATTTCTGGTCCGGTGCATCCGTTCCCGGATACCTCCCTTTTCCGCAAAATGCTGTTCCAGACTCTTCAAATGACGGTCCAGCAGATAATTCGTCTGATGGATCAGCGAAATCATCACGTTGCAGAAGAGTTCCGGAGAGTTATGTCCTTGGTCAAGATAAGTCTTATAAGTCTCATAGGACTTATTCTTTTCGTGGCTTAACTGACGGATGGCCAATATCCGCGGGTCGGTTTTCTCCCACAGCGGCAGATCACGGGTTCTCAGATGATCACGGTAATCTTCCAGCAGTTCCTCCAGACTGGCCCGCGCCACACCGATCAGTTTGATTTCCGTTTCCGTGCTGGTCCCGGATGCCATGCTGCCTTCTACGATATTCTGTTTCCCGCTCCGGGCTGCCTGGATCATCTGGTCGATGGTGCGGTCGCCTTTTTTCAGAAAACGGGTGCAGAAATCAACCGTTCCATCATATATCACCACACTGTTCCGGTAGGATCCCAGTTCCTGATAATTGCCGTGAACAGGAATGATTGTCGACATGATTTCTCCTTAACTTTATAGGTCTTATAAGTCTTATAGGTCCTATAGGTCTTATCAGTCTCAGGGGGCCTTCCGCGGGGGAGACTCCGTCACTTGGCGCCGCCCTGCGCCGGCTTCTGATTCTGCTGGTTTTTCTGCTGCAGCTGTTTCAGCTGGGCCTGACGCCGTTTTATTTCCGCCTGGCGTTTTTCCTGCAGCATTTTCAGGTAATTCTGACGCCGGATCTTGGTGTTTTTCAACAGCAGAGCCTGATATTCCTGTTTGGTGATCCGCGGCGGTCTTTCCTTCAGAAATTTCAAACATGCTTCCTGCTGTTTCTGAAACTTCGCAACGGCCGATTCGAACAGCGGATCGGAAAGTTTCCGCATGGCAACATACATTTCAAACGCGATCGGCTTGAACTTTTCCAGTTCCGCGCCGTATCGTTTATACCAATCCGGCTTGACCCAGGTCACTTCCGTCAATTCAAAATTGTCTGCGAGATTTTTATACTCGGAGAGCATATTGGAACATTCGGACTGCGAAAAGAATTCTTCCGATTTGCAGTCTTTCAGCCGCTTCGGGATTTTCCGTTCCAGCACTTTTTTCCGGATATTCTCATCCAGGATTTTTTTCACCGCCTCCACCGTCAGTTTCGGCTTGGACGGGTCATATTTTTTCCCCGCCGGCTGATTTTTGGACTTGGCTGCCTCATTATTTTTCGCTGCGGCCGCTGGTTTTTCCGGTTTCTCCGCCGCCGGGACCTGAACGGAAACATTCTGCGTGCCGCGCCGGGAACGGCTCCGTCTGCCGGCACGGTAATTCTGCGCGGTCAGACTGCAACTCAGTCCGCAAATCAGGCAAAACAAGAGAATTTTATTCCACATAGCGGTACCCTGCAATTCTCCATTTGCCAGTAATTGGATCCTTCAGCATTTCCACCAGCATTTTGGCTTCGCCGGTAATTTTATCGGCCCCATGATCATAACTTCCGACTTCAGTAGAAGAAATGGTTTCCGGAATCTTCTCCTTATTGTCCATTATTTGAAAACCTGACCCATCTATTTTTTTCCGAACATATCCGGTTTTCATAAATTTACTTTCTGCCGCCAGTGAAACTCCTTCAGCAGAAGAATCAAATTCACCATCTCCATTCCAATCGACAAATGCCGGAGCTCCGCCGATATCCTTGATCGACTGAGCCGCAACAATAATGAATACATGATCGACCGGATCTGCTGACAGCAAATTCATAAAACGGGCAGAGAACTGTTCACGCGACCATTTCATATTCTGCGTTTGCTGTCCCGCAGACTGCGCTGACAAAGAAAGACCACTGGGTCTGGTACCGGCAATCATCAGAAGATAGTCCCTGAGATTTTTCTGAGCTGGGCCGAGCCCACCCATTTCCGCAGAATTATATCCCGGCAGTTTATCTATATCTGCCTCGCTGACCAGCAGATCGGAGCGATTGCCGAACGGAAGGATCTTCGAGCGTTCCATCAATAGATGAGCCAAACAGGCAGTTCCACCCGGACAGGAAGCAGATCGGCAAACCAGAGAATTATTTTCGCTGTCTCCATCTGCTTCTCCTCCAGTTATTACACCTCCGGATTCCTCATATGGTGATTTTCGTGCAGATGTAACTAAATCCGTATTCCACTTGACATTAGTGTTGAACATTTGCCTGAAAACATTATGGCAGCGGGAATTCAGGTTGATCTTCCCATAAACGGCCTTCTCATCATCTGTTTCGCTGAATTTTACCTGGTCCAGGATATTGGCGTCTCCGTCTTCAAAAGTACCCGCCTGGTAATTTGCAATATCAGTGAGGCCGGTAAAGGTTTTTGCCTTGGACAGGTTCAACGTCTCAAAGGCTTTCGCACGGGAAATGCAGCCGAATTCCCAAAGAGATCTCATAGGTTCGTGACGAATGTAGGAAGTGGATAACCGGTTTGAGGTTGTATAAGCCGGATCGGACGCAACTTCCAAGGGATTGCCCGGGGAACCAAGCAGTTTTTCAGGCAATGTGCTGTTACGGTGACAGCCGTCCGAATCCGTCTGACCGCCATCATCGTCAAAAACTGTTCCCGGATATTTTTTATTTATGCTTTTTATGCTGGTCGCGTTTCCTTCTTCGGTTTCCAAAACCGACGATGATTCACCATCTTTCTTGTTCTTGAAAGTCCAATCCGAATTATAATGATTGACCAGCGGATCCTTGGCCTCGAACGATGCCTGATAAACCCAAACTTTTGTCGAGTCTTTGGGTCTCCAGATTTCCGTGGAGGTCTCGTCTTCATATTTGAAAGTACCCGTAGGAGTAAGCATGGCAATATCTCTTTGGTGAGAATTAGAGTCACCGCCATAAAGAAGAACGACATTTTTCGGAGCATAAGTCACTTTGTTGATTTTCAAAAGTTTTCTCAGATATTCACTTTTGTCCTGCGTTTTTAACTCCCTTGGCAAAGAGAAAGTCGGCAAAGTAACGGTTTTCATTGCACTGGCACGCCAAAAACTTCCTGCTTTCGTATAGGCTGGAGAACTCAGCCAGGACGCGGAATTGAAAGTTAAAGTCAAAGTAAAATCTTCTTCTCCTGGCCACCCCACCAAGTCACTGTCCGCTGCGGAAGTATCCAAATCTTTAGTCTCTGTTATGGGTGAGAAATCCGTTGTAGCAGGGGTCAGAGTTGTATCTTCATCGATAGCAGTTTGAGATTTGAATATGTTGATCTGTATTTTGACAGACCCGGAAAATTTAACTGTTGCATCCTTGGTTGGAACTTCAAATGGATTGATCAGTTCTGCACCGTTTTCGATCTTAATAAAATATTTCGGAGTATATCTGATATCGACCAATTCGGCCCCATCATATACCTCCTCCACATGCAATTCCGCTGCCACGATGACCGCAAACCCCAGCTCGTTCAACATGGGGTGCCGTCCGATTCCGACATAAGTTGGAGGATTGATCGTCCAGTCTTTGTCTTCCATTTGATCTGAAATAGCTTTCTGGGGAGCTGAATCATCCGGTCCCGGCAAATTATACTGAATGATGTTGGCCGCGATCTGTTTTTTCATTATATCGGCGGTCCATTCATCATGGTAACCAGTCCAGTTTTTAAGCCAGGGAATGAAAGTGATGGAGTTCTCATCAGCGGCAGCATCAGCCAAGGTTTTGAATGTTCCATCAGTTTCTCCGATCAGTTTCTTGACGCCGTCCTCGGAGGCCAGCGCCTGCCAGCCGGCAGTATCTTTCGGCAGATTGCAGCGCAGGAACATTTCTTCCGGGGTTTTCTTTCCATCTGAATTGAAGTCGATCCAAAATGCTTCCGCTGATTTTGGATGCCGGATCCCAATACCATCCTTTTCAAAAAAATCTTTTTTTACTGAATCAGCACTGCCGAGAACTTTAAAAATTTCAAAATATGAACCCCAGCGGTTGGTTCCCAAGGCTGTAAACTGCTCAGATGAGATATTACAGTTTGCAGGCAATGGAATCTCATTGATCGAATATCCGTACCGATTGTTTGATGACGATCCTTTATGGATCGAAGGATCAAACAGTCCTACCGCAGGGACTGCGGCGTAGGCATACCGCCCGAGAATAGGATATTTGTGACTCGCGGCGTTTTGATCAGCTCCGTAAACATATTGCCATCTGACCGGGGCAGTCAATCCGGTTCCCGCTGAGGATGTATAAGTTGCTGAACTTTCCGAATCAGTGGAACAGAAAAGTTTGACCCCATCCAGAAAAGTATCCATCTTATACAGGAAATCCTTATCAGTCGGTTGCCCCGAAATTTCTGAAGAATAGTAACATGAAAGAGAAATGGCATTACGCAATACTGCATTTTTCACCCGTGAAAAAGCTATATTCTTTGCTATATGCCGGGCATAGTCTGCAGATGATGTGTTATCCGCGATTTTCCGGTTCAGCAGCGCGGTGGAAGCAAATCCCAGAGCCATTACAGTCAGCAGTCCGAGAATGCCCAAGGTGAAAATTACCGCAACGCCGCGGGAATTTTGCTTTTTCCGGATTGAAATGGACTTTTTCATGATAGTTTCATTCCTTTCCACATTCTTCATTATTAAAGACTATTTACCCGGTCAACCAGAGAGACCGCCCGGGTGAACCGCTGGCAGCCGTTGAACAGGATCGCCTGGGTGGTGTCATCATTCCCGGTAATAGTGCCGCCGGCAATCAGAATCTCCTTAACGGATTTTTCATCCGTGGATTCTGTTCCATCCGGCTTTAGATATTTGAATTTGGAACCGGCAAGGTTTCCATCAAAAAACTTCTTGATATCGGCATCTCCATTTTCAGGAAACCGGTTCAGCAGTTTTTCATGGGCGTCATTGGACAACATGGTCATGGAAACGATCACCACATCCGGAAACTTGTCACTTGCGGAAGCTGAAACGGTAATGGGAGTATTAAGCGCATTTCTCTTATAAGCCGTCACGCTGAAATCCAAAACACTTTCCGCCAGTAATTTAGTTTCATCAGGAGTAGCTGGAATCATATCCGAGATCCAGGCGGTTTTTCCGCTTCGGGTAAACCAATTTCCAGATGGAGTCACCGTTCCGGAAGGAAATACACTGGCTTCCGTTGTTTCGTATCTGTACAACTTCCAACTGGATGAGACCCACTTGTAACCGAGTTGTGCATTGCCGTCTTCCTTCTGGGCGGCAAAAACGACTTGGGAAGTATCAGTTGAACTGATGCTGAAAAACTGGTAGTTGGAATCATGGTCCAGTTCATAGCAGGCACAAGCCAAATCATTGGCGATAATGTCCATGGCGGTTTTTGCAGATTCGAAAAGCTCCGCTTTGTTGCCGGTGCGTTCCCAGACGCCCTGGGCGGCGGAGAAAAACTGCATCAAAGCGAGCATCAGCAGGGAAAAGACGCCCATGGACACCAGAACTTCCAGCAGCGTGAAGAATGATTTTTTATTTTTTCGCATCGGAAACCTCCGTCATTCATTGAAAACATCATAAACATAAAGTTTCTTTTGCCGGCTGTCATACGGCTGGGCTGCCGGCCAGCTGACTTCGATATATACCCGCCGGGAATCGTTCGCATCAGAGGAATACGAATCCGGGGCAGCCGCGCCGCTCTGCCACATGGCGATCAGGGCATTGACGGAGCCGTCGGCGGATTCCACTGCGAAAATATTTGATTCAAATCCGCCGGACTTTTTGATTTGATAAAGTCCGGGAAAACCGGAAATCGCCGAATCTGCTTTATTTTTCCAACTCTCTGCGGTATCCGGTTTGCTTGAAGGCAAATTTTTGATAGCAACAAAGTTATGAAGAAAATTGCCTTCCAGATAACCCAGGAAAGAATCGGAGACCGTTCCGATATAGTTCTGATTATTGGCGGCTTTATTCGCCTCGATGGCGGGGGGGAAGAGGGCCATTACGCCGGCGATGCCGATGCCTACGATCGCTATGGCCATCGTGACTTCGATCAGATTGAATCCCGACCGGAACAGATTTTTTTTCATTTCTGGCATCCCCTTTCTATAATAATATACTGTTATTCCGTAGCAAATTAACACCGTTTCGGTCAAATGGCAAGCGGAAAATGAAAAAAATACCGATTTTTCAGGATATTTTTCCCCCGAAACCCGCCAAACCGCCGGAAACGGCTCCTGTTTCGCAGTTCTCCGTGCCGGGTTCAGCAGCTTTTTCAAACAAGCCCTATAAGTCCTATAGGACCTATGAGTCTTATTGAGTTCCCTGACTCAGTATGGCGAATTCGGCTGATAGAAATATTTGGCGTTGGCCGGAGTGATCACTTCGGCGGGAACGACTTCACGCCTGGATTTGGCGGTGGGCTTGCCTTTGGCCGCCGCGACCGCGAATTCGATGCCGTAGGCGATCATGCGCGGAGGATAGGTCACGTTGACCGGGACCAGCGGATCCTTGTCGAGCACGCGCTTGACGATCGCCTTGGCGCCGCCGCCGCCGATGAAGAATTTGACGTCCTTGCGTTTGGATTCGGCGTATGCTTTGAGCGCGCCGGTCAGCACATCGTCGTCGCCCGCCCAGACGGCATCGATCTGTTTGTATTTCTGCAGGAAATTCTCCATCAGTTTCAGGCCCTTTTCCCGGCTCCAGTTGGAGGTCTGGGATTCGAGGATCTTTATATCGGGATATTTGCTCATGACCTGGCGGAAGGCTTTGACGCGGAGGGTATTGACCTCGCAGGGAACGCCTTCCATGATGAGGATATTGCCCTTGCCTTTGAGGCGTTTGGCCATCTCTTCGGCACAGCGGCGGCCGAATTCGGAATTGTCGCCGGCCACGGTGAGGTCCTGGACGTTCTTCTCAAGACCGCGGTCGACCACGACCAGATAAATGCCGCGGTCCTTGACCTGCGAACAGACGCCGGTGAGCGGCGCGGGTTCCTGCGGAAGCACGACCAGTGCCTTGATGCCCTGCACCATGAGGTTTTCGATCTTGTTGACCTGTTCGGAGGAATCGCGGGCGGTGGAGAGGATGATCTCGATCCTGGGGTCTTTGCGTTCGAAGTCTTTTTTGGTCTGTTCGGCCCAGTAGACGACGCCGCCGGTCCAGCCGTGGTCGGCGCTGGGGATGGAGACGCCGATGCGGATCTTGCCGTCGTCCTTTTTGCCGCATCCGGTGAAGAGCACCAGGGCGGCGCAGCAGAGGGCGGAGATTGAGATGAAACGGATTTTCATGATGCAGATTCCTTCTATTGATTAATCGTTGTTTTGACGCTGGATCAGGACGGCGACGATGATGATGAGCCCCTTGACCAATCCCTGGAGATTGACCGGAGCCCCCCACATGTCGAGGGCGTTGGAGATGATGCCGAGGATGAAAACGCCGGCGACGGTGCCGGCGATGGAGCCTTTGCCGCCGCTCATGGCGGTGCCGCCGATGATCGCGCCGGCGATGGCATCGAGCTCATAGGAAAGCCCGGCATCGGTGGAACTGATCGAATTGAGGCGGCTGCTGAAAAGGAACGCGGCGATGCCCGCGGCCAGGCCGGCCAGCAGATAAGTTCCGAACCGGATGCGGTCGACCGGGATCGCGGCATAACGCGCCGCGCGGGGATTGGAGCCGACCGCGCAGACATGACGGCCGAAAGCGGTCTGGTTGAGCAGCACGGCAAAGACCGCGGCCAGCGCCAGGAAACACAGGGTGGCAAGCGGGATCCCGAGCGGTGCGGAACTGCCGGCGGCGCGGAAATAATCATTGGAACTGCTGATGGTGCCGGCATCGGCCATATAAAGTGCGAGCGAACGGAAGATGGACAGTGTTCCGAGCGTGGCGATGAAAGGCGGCACTTTGCCCGCGGTCACGATCAGGCCGTTGAGCAGGCCGCCGAGCGTGCCGACTCCGAGCGAGACCAGCATCGCGGCGACCACGGCCGCGGCGGGATCGGAGATCCGGCCCATGACCATCACGGCGGAAACGCCGGAAAGTGCCAGCAGCGACCCGACCGAAAGGTCGATCCCCCCGGCGATGATGACCAGCGTCATGCCGAGCGCGGCGATCCCGGTGCACGCCACCTGACGGGTGATGTTCAGCAGGTTCTGGGCGCTGCGGAAATTTTCGTTGGAGACCATGCAGACGATCAGCAGCAGAGCCAGCGCGATGAACGGGCGGGCGCTGCCGAGGCAAGTTTTCCACCTGGGGATTCGGGTTTCAAGTTGATTTTCAATACTCATTTTACACCTGCGGCAAGATACATGATTTCGTTTTCGGTGATGTGCGGATCTTCCAGGAACCCGGCAATGGAACCTTCGCGCATGACCGCGACCCGGGAGCACAGACCGATGATTTCTTCCAGGTCGGAGGAGATGACCAGACAGGCCATGCCCTCCTCCGCCAGCTGATGGATGAATTGATATATTTCACCGCGGGACTGGATATCGATCCCGCGGGTGGGTTCGTCGAAAATGAAAATGCGGGGCTGGGCGTCGAGGCTTTTGGCGATGGCGCCCTTCTGCTGGTTGCCGCCGCTCAGTTCGCGGATCGGAGCACGGAGCGAGGCAGCCTTGATCCGGAACCGTTCGCGGTATCCGGCCGCGGCCCCGGTTTCATCCTCTTTCCGGATGAAAGGTCCGCGGCAGTATTTCCGGAGCGAGATCAGCGAGATGTTCTCCGTCAGGCCGAAACGCTGGATGGTCCCGGCATTCTGGCGGTCCTCGGAAAGATAGGCGATCCCGGCGCGGACGGCATCGACCGGTGAGGCTGGATCGATCTCGTCGCCGTCGATCCGGATGGTGCCGGCGCTTTTCCGGCGGATGCCGTAAAGGGTCTCGGCCAGCTCGGTGCGGCCCGCGCCGCCCAGTCCGGCAAATCCCATGATCTCCCCTTTCCGCAGGAAGAACGAAATGTCATGCAGCCGGTCGGCCTGCGAAAGAGAACTGACCTGGAGCACCGCGGGCGCGTCGGCCGGCGGATAAATCTTCGGCGGGAAAATCGCGGAAAGTTCACGGCCGACCATCCGGTTGGCCATCTCCTTGACGGAGATCTTCGAAATCAGGGTCCGGGAGACGAACTGACCGTCGCGCAGGATCAGAACCTGGTCGCAGACCTGTTTG
>Ga0079305_1003330_pt1 | contig 11146 bp, 6 predicted proteins | sample LMS_cellobiose_e_FD_79183 | JGI IMG/M metagenome (GOLD analysis project Ga0079305, IMG submission 79183) | Rumen-fistulated moose microbial communities from Alaska, USA - LMS_cellobiose_enrichment | ecosystem: Host-associated > Mammals > Digestive system > Stomach > Rumen fluid ... | reverse complement strand
TAAGGATAATCCGTTGCCTGACTTGTCAGACCGTTCAACGCCCCCTCCCAAAGCCGGTCGGGCTCGATGGGTTCCAATGACGTTTCCTCCAGCTGTCTGAAAACATGCCTGAAAACCTTGGTTTGCAAGGATGCCTGTGAAAAACAGATCAGACAGATCACAATGGAAACAAGTATGATTTTTATATTTTGTACAGGCATGATGTTCTCGGACTGAAACAGAACAGGAAATAAATGAAGAACCACAACAGGGAGTAACAAACACCAGACGGGACGAAACGTCAGGTTCGTGCTTCCTCCAGCTGACGGATTTTGACCCTGAGCTCTTCTTCGGTCGGATTGAATCCTCTTTTGCTGTCGCTTTCGTAAATCATGGAAAGTTCCTCAAGCGCGTCCCGGATCTCGCCCTGGGAACTGACGTTAGCGCGTTCATAAAAGCAGTGACCATGTAAATGATCCGTTTCGTGCTGGACAATCCGGGCCATAAACCCTTTCAGATGATACTGTCTGAGAGTTCCATCCAGCGAGATTGCCTGACAGGTGATCTCCGTGGCGCGCGGAATTTGAACGTGAAGGTCTGGAAAACTCAAACAACCTTCTTCTCCTTCCTCCCGTCCTTTTTTTTTGAGAATGACCGGGTTGATCATAACATATTCCTCTTTTTTTTCCGGGTCGCCCGTTGGGTTCATCACAAAAAGCTGATAAGGCAGTTCCACCTGATTTCCCGCCAGTCCCACCCCCTGGGATTCATACATCAGATCAAACATTTCCGCAACAATATCCCGAAGCTCCTGATCAATCTTGCGGAGCGGTTTACTTTGATACGCAAGAATGGGATGAGGATATTTGACAATCTTCATGGGATACTTTCTCCAGATTTTATTTAAGGTTAATAAACTAAAGGTCAATTCCCAATAACCCGAATGATAAAGTTTCATTGATCATCCTGATGGACAAACACGCCGTTTCTGATGAACGCAATGAATCCATGTGCCTTCCGGCGTGCCGTTAAATACTTCAAAAGGATCAAACGGGAATTTTCAATATTTCAAAATAAATGTTTCCGTTATTTTATAAAGGATGTTTATAAGGTGGATCTCCGGTTTTTAAAACGGCCGAATCGAAAAAACGGACCCACCGGATGAACGGTGTTTCCCGCCGGAAGCGGTTTTATTCCCCCTGAAACGAATCACGTATTCAGGCGGCTCCGTCCGGTTCCGGGACGAAAGCCGCTTTAAAGGGGAATCGGGGCAACTGTCATTTGGCTGAAAAGGAAACAATCATTCATTCTGAATTAAAATTCAGCGTCCGGGTTAAAACTCGAACTGATCGTTCCAGCGGACAAACGCCTCCATGGCGAAGTATTCCGGCAAACCGATCTGATTATACGCGGCGGCGGTTGAAAGATTCCGATCTTCCGCCCGCTGCCAGAATTCCCGGTCATCGGAACCGGGAAAGAGCATGGCGTCTTTCTGCGATTCGTGCCGGAAAATAGCGGAACGTTTTTTATCGACATCCTGCGGCGAAAGCGGGACGGCAACCTCAATCTGATCGAGATCCCATTCCTGCCAGGCGCCACGGTAAAGCATGATTTCCGGAATCTGGTAGCCTTCGTTCTGAAGGTTTTTCAAAACCGTAAAAACGATGACGGCACAAACGCGATGCGTCCCATGCGGGTCGCTCAGATCGCCGGCGACAAAAATCTGTTCCGGCTGAATTTCGAGAATTAAATCGCGGACCATTTTATAATCGGCCTCTGTTGGCGGTTTTTTATCGACGGTTCCGGTTGCGTAAAACGGGAGATTCAGGAAATGAACCTGATTTTCCGGAATTCCGCAAACCTTGTCGGCGGCCCGGGCCTCACTCCAGCGGATAAGCTGTTTGATCAGCAGAACTTCCGGCGAGTCCGATTGGCCGGGCTTCTTGTGCCGCAGCGATTCAACAACTTTTTCCTCCAGAATCGGCGTCATTTCCGAGTCAATATTGAACTGGCGGTTCAGCTCCGTCATCAGGTCGGCAAAACGGTAGGCATCGTGGTCGAAAACGGCGATATTTCCCGATGTCATGTATGCCATGTGCAGTTCATGACCGTCGTCAACCAGCCGAATCATGGTTCCGCCCATACTGATCACGTCGTCATCCGGGTGCGGACTGAAAGCTAAAATCTTTTTACGGACAGTCCCTCCCGGATGATATTCAATGGTGTCAAACATCCAATGGAAAACCTGATTGGAAATCTGGGAGGCCGGACCGTGTAAACGGATTAACTGATGCAGTCCGTAAGCGCGAAAATCCTTGTCTGTCAGTTTCAACAGTGATTTTCCTGTCTGTTTACAGAGCCAGAGAACCGCGCGTTTGATCATCCGGTTGTCCCATTCGACCTGATGGGTCGTCCAGGGAGCGGCGATGTCCTGAAGCTGTGCGGCGGCGGAACTGTCCAAAATGAAGGAAATGTCCTGATGATTACGGAGCCAACTGGCAGGAACCGCGTCAGAAGCGGGTGCCTCAATCGCTTTTTGAACAATACTCGCTTTACTGTCGCCGAATGCCAGCGCAATGATCTTTTTCGCTTCCGCAATAGTTTCCATGCCCATGGTCAGCCCGTGAGTCGGGACGTTGGCCTCACTGAAAAAGCTGGAGGCGGCACTGATTCGGGTTTGCGGGTCGAGTGTGACGAGTCGCGTCCGGCTCTTTTTGGTGGAATAGGGCTCATTAAATCCAATGGAACCGATTCCGGAGATGCCAAGCAGAACGACATCAAGGGAACCGTATTTCTGTATTTCCTCCTCATACTGCCGACAAAAAGTGTCAATATCCGACATGGGAATCGTTGTGTCGAAATAATGAATGTTTTCCACGGGAATATTGATCCGATTAAAAAAATTATCCACCATCCAGCGTCGCTGGCTTTGAATTTGGTGCTCTTCCAGACCATAGTATTCGTTAACCATGAAGACGATGACCTTGGAAAAATCAAGATGGCCATCCTGATAGAGACTGACAAGTTCCTGATAAACACCAACCGGGCTGGAACCGGCGACAAGCCCTAAAACCGCGGGGGAACCGAGAGAATTACGGTCCCGGATGATACTGGCTATCTGATTGGCGACATGCCGGCTTGCTTGTGTGTTCGATTCAAAGACATAAGCCGGGGCACTGACATTTTTCACAGGGTACGCTGTTGATAATGGATATTGACTCATTTTTTCATCGGGCAGTTGAAAAAGGATCGTACATTTCGAAATGAATCCAACCGCAATAATAAAAATTCATCGAAACTTGAAAGAAATATACAGACAACGTCAAGTCTGTAATGGTAACTCTATTATAAACAATATTTTAACACTAACAGCCTGACCCGGCAATTCTCTTTTAAACTTTTTGGAAATTTTGTTATAATTGGAATTTGTTGATTACCGAAAATAATTTCCAGGGACCGGCTGTTTTTTCGTTTGATCGGGGGGTGACCGGTATTATTACCTCCGAAATGTTTGATTTACCGGAAATATTGAGATTTTTTGTTGACGGTAAACCGATTGTGGATAAAGCGGCAAAACATGACGAAACATGCTGAATTCCGGCGGATGAAGTGGCAAGAGGAATCGGTAACGGGGAATGGATGGAGGAAAAAGGAAGACCAGATGTAATTTGTCACTGTTTTTGTGAAACCGCCCCCTCGAAAAAATTCATGTTTTCCTTTATAATGAGCTGAAATAAGAATTTTTCAGAAATATTATGGTAAAGTTATTTATTCCTGAGAAAATTCAGATAAAATAGTAAAAGTTCCTCGTTTTCAACGATTTGGTTTTATGGTTGATGAAAACCGCTCAGTGTATTGAGTCAGACGGAACTGGATATTAACGTTGAAATAATACCAATGACTGTTTTTTTGCGGCTTGACAGAATAGTTTTCCTGTGAAGATTTCGCGACCAACAAAAAGAGCGGCGCTGGTACAGGATACCCTCCCGATAATTTAATCGTCCGTAGTTAAAAAGGAGAAAATCTCTGATGGGTAAGCAAGTTACTTTCTGGGGTCTGGTCTGTTGCGCCGGACTTTTTCTGGTATGTGGTTGTAATAAACCTGAGGTCGTCATCAATGAAGAGACAACAGAATATAATTCCGATGTTTCAAACGATGAACTGGCGGCTCTCCAACAGGAAATTCTCAAAACGGCTCAGGGCGTTGCCGTCATGTCGGCGACGACGGGCGACGAAGGATTTGCCTTTGACTTGAGTGGGACAACGGGTGATGAAGGATTTGCCTTTGACTTGAGCGGGACAACGGGTGATGAAGGATTTGCCTTTGACTTGAGCGGGACAACGGGTGACGAAGCGGTCCAAAATGTTGAAATTCAAATAACGGAAGAAGATCCGGCGGCGGAAGCTGCGGAAAATGCCGCTGCGGAAGCTCCGGAAGCCCCGGCCGCGGAAGCTCCGGAAGCCCCGGCCGCGGAAGCTCCGGAAGCCCCGGCCGCGGAAGCTCCGGAAGCCCCGGCAGCAGAAGCTGCGGAAGCCCCGGCAGCAGAAACTCCGGAAGCCCCGGCAACAGAAACTCCGGAAGCCCCGGCAGCGGAAACTCCGGAAGCCCCGGCGGCGGAAACTCCGGAAGCCCCGGCAGCAGAAACTCCGGAAACTCCGGCAGCGGAATCAACTTTGGCAATGAAATTTTTTTTTTGCTGAAATGAATTCTGCTTTTACGGAAGAATTTTCCCCGAATCTTCCGCCGGTCGCTGATCTTGAAAATCAGATTACTGTTTACATGGAAAAGCTGGCCCGTGACATTGAAGATTTGGCGTTGACCCCCAATTTTGCTGACGGATCCAGTTCGTTATATCGTGACGCGAACACACTTGCCTTGATTGCTCTCGCTCTTGGTAAATCTTCGGAGGAAAGCGGGATGAAAGCGGCGACGCCAGGTCTGATTGCCGCCGCGCAGCAGGTTGCCCGGTCGCAAAATAACGACGAGGCCAAAGCCGCTTATCAGGCGGTTCAGGATGCGTTGAAGAGTACTGGGAATACAGATGATCTGAAATGGGAAAAAGTAGCGCATCTTTCGCCTGTTATGAAAAAGTCACTCCCTTCCCTGACAACGGAAATTAAGCGACTGAGCCGTAATGAAAAGACATTTCTCCGGTCGTCCAATTCCGGGAAAGTGATCGGTTTGAGCGCGACGTTGGTTGCGATAGCTGCCGGTTGCCGTCCGAATGTTGACGAAACCTTGGCTCCAACGGAAGAAAATTTGTGGAACGAGTACTGTTCACAACTTTATGAGGCGTCTATGAAATTGAATCAGGCGGCGCACGCGGTTGTTGATGGGACAGCTCCTTTTGACGATTTTACCGCCGCTTTTAAACAGGTCGACGCCACTTGTAACACAACCTGTCATGAGAAGTTTGGCGGAGCTTCCGCAAAATGAATTTAAATCGCGGGCTTTAACGGGGAATTTCCTGTTTTGAGAAATTTCGAGAATATCGGGATTTCCTGTTTACCGCAAAGGTTTTTGGAGATTCAATTTCATACAAACGGATTTTACTGTCGGTGATCCGGGAGGATGACTTAAAGCTTAAAGAGAGAAAATGAATCTGACGCCGGGAAAGAAACGTTGCTGTTTTTCCGTTATCGGGTGTCTGCTCATTTCCCCTCTCTTTTTTTAACAGAATACTTTTTGATTTACTGATTCAACTGAGTGGGCTTGTCTCGATATATTTCGCTCCTCGGAAAAACGGCAGGTCCGGATTTATTGATCAAAATAACGTAAGATTATCATAAACTAAACAGAAACCGTCGTAAAAAGGGTATTCTTCAATGGAAAGCGAATATGAAAAGATAATGGACGCAGTCGCTGTGATTCGTGGCCGCTGGAATGGATCCGCTGATGTCGGAATCGTTTTGGGGACCGGTCTGGGAAATCTGGCGAACAAAATTGAAAATTCAGTCGTTATTCCTTATGAGGAAATCCCGGGTTTTCCCCGTTCGACCGTGGAGTCTCATGCGGGTAAGCTGATTTGTGGGACGCTTGAGGGAAAACAGGTTGTCGCGATGCAGGGGCGGTTCCATTATTATGAAGGGTATTCGCCAAAACAGATTACTTTTCCGATCCGGGTTATGAAAGAACTGGGGGCTAGGCTTCTTATTGTTTCCAACGCCTGCGGCGGACTAAATCCGCAGTTTCGTCGGGGCGACATTATGTTGATTGAAGATCATATCAATCTGCTGGGATGTAATCCGCTGATTGGGGAAAACGATAATCGGTTGGGGCCCCGTTGGCCGGACATGATTGAGCCGTATTCCCATGAATTGATCGAGCAGGCGGAACAGATTGCGATGAAACAGGGAATCCGGACGCAGAAGGGGGTTTATGTTGCGGTTGCGGGACCGTGTCTGGAAACGCGCGCGGAATACCGTTTTTTGCGATGTATCGGAGCTGATGTGGTTGGTATGTCGACCGTTCCGGAAGTTATTGTGGCTGTTCATGCCGGAATGAAAGTGATCGGCTTTTCCATTATTACCGATATGGGGCTTGCGGATGCGCTGGAGCCTGTCGATATTCAGCAGATTCTGACCACCTCGGAAGAGGCGGAGCCCAGGATGAATCTTATTATCTGTGAACTTCTCAAAACATGGAACTGATACAGACTCAGAATGATTGAATCGATTTAAACATGCTGAAAATATGTTAAGATACAGAAAAACCAGGGGATACCGGGAAATCATAAAAAAGCCTGACGCCATCGCGGTTATTTTGGAAAAATGCCGGAGATGGAAGAACGGAAATTTGTTTCCAGGGTGTCCTTCCTGTTTCCGTTTGGTTTAAGCCGGGACCGTCCTGATTTACCGGAAATCATTATTCGGTTAATTGGGAAGGGGCTTGGCTATCGTGGATTATAAACTTTAACAGACAACATTTTAACCAACAGTAAAAACAGACACCGGATTTTTAACGATGGATTCCAAAAACGTTGCAGATCAGACAAACGAAGAGTTTCAACAGCAGAGTACAGGAGCCGGTTTTCCACAAAATGAAGAACGAATAATGAAATTGTGGCGGGAAAAGGGGACTTATCAAAAATCATTGGAAAGGAGACGGGCCAAAAACAAGGGGACATTTGTTTTTTTTGAAGGGCCGCCGACCGCCAACGGTCTTCCTCATCCGGGGCACTGTCTGACACGGGCCATTAAAGATCTGTATCCGCGTTACAAATCAATGAAGGGGTATCTCTGCGAACGAAAGGCGGGCTGGGACACGCATGGTCTGCCGGTTGAGGTTGAAGTCTGTAAAGAACTTGGAATTCATTCCAAGGAGGAGATTGAGGAATTTGGTGTTGAGCCGTTCATTCATCGCTGTATCGAAAACGTGTTCCGGTACACTCGTGAATGGGAGGAGCTTACCGAACGGCTGGGTTTCTGGATCAATCTGAATGAAGCGTATGTCACTTTTCATAAGTCGTATGTCGAGAGTGTCTGGTTTGCTCTGAAGAACCTGTTTGACCGCGGGCTCCTTTATCAGGGACACAAAATTGTCTGGTGGTGGGCTCAGGGCGGAACGGCGCTTTCTTCGGGAGAAGTGGGGCAGGGATACCGTCAGGTTGCCGATCCGAGTATTTTTGTCCGTTTTCCGCTGGTTGGCGAAGAAAACGATCCAATATTCAATCAGACGGACCTGATCGTCTGGACGACAACGCCCTGGACTCTTCCGAGTAACCAGTTTGCGGCGGTTCACCCGGATCTGGATTACGCCGTTGTAACGTTGACCGACGCTGATGGTAATGTTGAGCCGGTAAAAGTGGTGATAGCCGCCGCGCTTGTCGACGCCGTTGCCGCCAAAGTTAAAAAAACGGCGAAGGTCATCGCGACCGTTTCCGGAAAAGAGCTGATTGGTAAACGATACCGGCCGCCATTTGACTATTATTATAAAACACTGGGCGATAAAACCGGAACGTTGAAAACCGGTGAGACGGAATATCTGGCCTGGCGGGTCTGTCCGGCGGACTTTGTGACGACGGAATCGGGGACCGGACTGGTTCATGAAGCCCCGGCGTTTGGTGAGGTCGACTTTGATCTGCTTGTCTCAGAACGTGACCGGTTCCAGCCGGGCGAAGGTCCGGAGTTGATCTGCGCGGTTGCTTCAAACGGTTGTTTTACGGAAGTGGTTCCGGAATTCCAGGGACGCTGGGTCAAGGAGTGTGACAGGGAAATCCGTCAGATTCTCAAGGAACGCGGAATCCTTTTTCATCAGGAGCAGTATTTACATGATTATCCGTTCTGCTGGCGTGCCCCGGATGACCCGTTGATTCAGTATCCGCGTAAAAGCTGGTTTATCCGGACAACGCAGTTCAAGGACAAAATGCTTGAGAATAACAGTAAAATCAACTGGATGCCGGAACACATCAAAGATGGTCGGTTCGGGAATTTTCTGGAAGCAAATGTCGACTGGGCCCTTTCGCGTGAACGGTATTGGGGGACCCCTCTTCCGATTTGGGTTTGTGAGGAAACCGGATACATGGAGGCGATTGCCAGTTATGATGAGCTTCTGGGTAAGCCTGATGTCCGTGGGACGGATGTCTGGGAAAACGCCCGTAATAAGGCCAAAGCGGATGCCGGTACCAACTGGTCCCGGAAGGAAGAGGAAATCTGGAATCATCTCAAGGTCCATAAACCTTATATTGACGCAGTGACTTATGAGTCCCCGAAAGCTCCGGGCAAGCGGATGCGCCGGGTTCCGGAAGTGATTGACTGCTGGTTCGATTCGGGTTCTATGCCGTTTGCCCAATGGGGCTATCCGCATAAAAAGGGAGCGGTTGAGAATTTTGAAAAGCATTTTCCCGCGGATTTTATCAGTGAGGCCATTGACCAGACCAGGGGGTGGTTTTATTCCCAGCTCGCGATCAGTACCATGCTGTTTTCCGGTGATGAGAACGCAGATAATCGGCAGAAATCGGGAAATAACGAGGCGATTGAATACCCGCATCCGTTCAGAAACTGTATTGTACTGGGCTTGATGCTTGCTGAATGGTATGAAAGCAATGACGGTAAACAGCGGTTCCTCCTGGAATCGGACGCGAAAGTCGCCTGTGGCAAGGCGTATGCCAAAAAGATAGGCAAAATGTCCAAATCGCTTCGGAATTACCGGTCGCCAAAAGAAATTTTCGATAAATATGGCGCGGATGCGCTGCGTTGGTATTTTTTCGCGAATCAGGTTCCGTGGAACTCCATTATTTACAGCGAATCGGCAATCCGGGACAGTATGCCGGAGTTCATGATCCGTCTCTGGAACGTCTGTACCTTCTTTGATGTTTATCAAAAGATAGACGGTTTCGCTCCGGAAACCCTGATTTCGGCGTCGCCGCTTTCCGCAGATGGCGGAATGCTGACCAGTAAACTGTTGCAGTCGGCGGTTAATTATCATAACATTGCGGAACGCGCGGAACTGGATCGCTGGATTATGAGCGAACTGAATCAGACGGTTCAGTTTGTCAACAACCGGATGGATCATTTTGATCATTACGCCGCCTGTGAAAAGCTGACTCAATTTGTGGATTCTCTATCCAACTGGTATGTTCGGCGGAGCCGTGACCGTTTCTGGTCCGGGGAAGAGTCGAAATCCAAGGCGGACGCTTACTGGACGCTTTATGAGTCGCTGTTGACCCTGGCAAAACTGATAGCGCCGTTTGTGCCGTACCTTGCGGAACGAATCTGGCAGCAACTGGCGGTTGAGCCGTTTGGAGAAAAGGTTCTCGAAAGTGTTCATCTTTGTGATTATCCGGTTGCGGACGAATCGGCGATTGATTCTGATCTTTCCCGGCAGATGGGAACGGTCCGCGAGATTGTCTCCCTGGGACGAAATGCCCGGCTCGGGGCGAAACTTAAGGTTCGCCAGCCACTTTCCGCCATTGAGGTTGTTCTGGCTGATCCGTCTCTGAAGGAGGAACTGTTGCCTCAGGTCGGCCTGATTAAAGAAGAACTGAACGTTAAGGAAGTCCATTTTATTGAAAAAGCGGATCAGTATATCAGTTATTCCGTATTGCCGGATTTCAAAAAGCTGGGGCCCAAACTTGGTAAACAGCTTCCGCAGGTCAGGCAGGCTCTTGGCAAGGCGGATGGGGCCACGCTGCTGGCGGAGTTGGAGCAAACCGGAAAAATTACGATTTCATTGAGCGGAGGAACGGTTGAGCTGTCGTCCGACGAGATTCAGATTCGGTTACAGGCGAAGGAAGGGTTTGCCGCCGCGCAAGGGACCGGTGTTGTCGTTGTCCTCGCGACGGAGTTGACAGAGGATTTGATTGCCGAAGGCCGGGCGCGGGAACTGGTTCGATTGATTCAGGATCAGCGTAAAGAGATGAATTGTGAATATACGGCAAGAATTGTTGTCGGAATTCATACTGAATCCGTTAAAATCCTCAAGGCTCTGGCGGATTATGCGGAGTATATCCAAAGTGAGACGTTGACAACGGAACTGAAAATGGAACTGCTTCCGGACCTGACTCCAATCGACGCGAAAATCGATGGCGAGGAGTTGCAGTTGACTATTGGTAACGTTACCCGGTAATAACAAAGGTTCAGGAATCAAGAAATGAGTGAAAAGTCAATACAGGAAGTTCCTGAAGAAAACATGAGGAAAAACCCGCTGTTTGGCCTCATCCGGATGGTTCTGATTATTGCCTTGATTGGATATCTGGCTTTCTGTTATCTGAAGCCGGGCAAGGCTCAAACGGAGCTGCTGTCGGCGAGTGGATCGTGTATGGGGACTATCTGGAGCGTTACTATCGCGGAACCGCCCGGCCTGTTTCAAAAAAAGATGAGCCGGAAAGATCTGGCGGCGATGGTTCAGGAGACTGTCGACAAAATAGACGCGGGCATGTCGACCTATAAGCCGGAATCGGAGGTTTCGCGTTTCAATCAGTCGACATCAACCGACTGGTTCGCGATTTCCCCGGAGCTTGCGGAAGTTGTGGAAATCGCGATAGAAGTATCCAGACAGACCGGTGGAGCGTTTGATATAACCGTTGCTCCGCTGGTCGACATCTGGCGGTTTGGACCGGATAAATCATCGTTGACGGAAATTCCCTCTGAGGAACAGATTGCGGGGATCAGGACGGGTATCGGTTACGATAAACTGGAATTGCGTAAAGAGCCGACTCCGGCGTTA
>Ga0079305_1003329_pt1 | contig 11146 bp, 8 predicted proteins | sample LMS_cellobiose_e_FD_79183 | JGI IMG/M metagenome (GOLD analysis project Ga0079305, IMG submission 79183) | Rumen-fistulated moose microbial communities from Alaska, USA - LMS_cellobiose_enrichment | ecosystem: Host-associated > Mammals > Digestive system > Stomach > Rumen fluid ... | reverse complement strand
TACTTGAATGTATTGTCTGTACATTAGTCTTAAAAGACTTTTGTTCTTTGCACTATGAAGTTTTCAAGGTGCGCGGAAAGGTTGAAAATTCAATCCTTTCGAGCTCGCGGGAGGATGTCTCCGACCCGCGGCGCACTTATAAATATACTCACCCTGCCCCCTGATGTCAACAACTTTTTTTGTTTTTTTCAAAAAAGTTTTTTGAGATTTTCAGACAATTCAAAAACCGGCCTTCCGGCCGGTTTTTCACTGCACATTTCAACCGGCTCAGCGGGTCCTTTCGATCATCGCCCGGAACGCGGGAAGCGACCGTTCGATCATTTCCGTTTCCACGCAGTACGCAAGACGGACGTATTCCGGGCAGCCGAAGCCTGCCGCCGGAACGACGAGAAGGTTGTAATCCTTCATCGCCGTTTCCGCAAACGCATCGCCGTCGCCGTTCGGCGCCTTGACAAAAAGATAAAACGCGCCCTGGGGCTTTACGCACTCGTATCCCATCTCCGTCAGGCTCGAATAGAGCAGCCTCCGGTTCCGGTCGTATGTCTCGAGATCCGGCTCCTCGACGCAGGCCTCCGCCACAACACGCTGCATCAGGGAAGGCGGACAGACGTGCCCCATAATGCGGGAAGCGCCCGCAACAGCCGCAAAGAATTCCGCCGCGTCGTCGATGTCGGACGGGACGTAGACGTAGCCGATGCGTTCGCCCGGGAGCGACAGACTCTTCGACCACGAATAACAGATGACGGTGTTCCGGTAGATTCCCGGGATAAACGGCGCCTTCACGCCGTCATAGACGAGTTCGCGGTACGGCTCGTCCGAAAGAATATAGATTGGATGACCGAATTCACGGCTCTTCCGTTCGAGGACCTCTCCGAGCGCGCGGATCGTCTCTGCGGAGAAGACAACACCGGACGGATTGTTCGGGGAGTTCACGATGACGGCCTGGGTGTTCTTCGTGACGCGCTTTTCGACCTCGTCGGCGTGGATCTGGAACGTCTCCGTATCCGCGGGGACGAGGACCATCTTCGCGCCGTTCGATTCGATGAACGGGCGGTATTCGGGGAAGAACGGTGCGAGCACCATTACCTCGGCACCGTCAAAGGAGAGCGCCTTGATCGAGCTGATCAGAGCCGCCGCGGCGCCGCACGTAAAGAACAGCTCGTTCGGCAGGACCTCACGGCCGAACCGCTTCGTCAGGTTTTTCGCGACCGAGATGCGTGCCTCCTCGAAGCCCGCAGCCATCGAATAGCCGTGGAGGTGAAGGGAATCAACCGTATCGATCAGGTCGCGGATCGTATCGTTGACGCGCGCGGGTGCCGGGATCGACGGATTGCCGAGAGTAAAGTCGTAGACGTTCTCCGCACCGATTCTCTTTGCCTGCTCCAGGCCGTACGCGAAAATCCTGCGGATGACGGACGGTTCGTTTCCGAGCCGCTCGAATTCCTTGTTGATCATTCTTTCACCTCATTCTGCGGGAATATATTCAATGGATATGACTTTACCGTCCTTGATGATGAACTGGAGCTCAACACCGCCCTTTGCATAGCGGAGACAAGCATCCGAAACGCCGATCGATTCGCCGTAAACGCGCTTCACCTCGTCCGCCGTACAGCCGACCCAGACGTTCTCCCGTGTCGTCACGCTGTCATCCGTGAGGCGGATGGCCTTGATGATGTCGTCCTTCCCGTCCTCGGAGGGCGTCGTGTCGATCACAAAGCCCGCATACGTATACGTCTTGTCGATTCCCTCAAACGCGCAGGACGGCGACTCGAAGCAGCTCTTCCATTCGCCGGCGAGCGCCTCCATCCCGGTGCCGACGTCCCCGGGTGCGATGGTATGACCGTTCCAGAGGAACGCGTATCCCTCATGCGCTTCCGAAGAAGCGGTGCCGGGCACAGAGGCTCCCGGCTGTTTCGGATCGGACGATCCCGTACATGCGGTAAGAGAGAGCAACAGCGCGATCAGCAAAAGCACCGCCGCCCGGTTTCGTTTCAGCAGTTTGTTCATGAGTTTTTCCTTACTGTATCGTTTCATTAATTCTCCCGGTTCCTGCATCAGTCCTTCGTCTCAAAGATCGAGCCGCCGATGAATTCACGCAGAATGGAGTTGTTGACGATGACGCTGTCGTCCTCGACCGTCGGAAAATAGCGCAGGAATTTGAGAAGGCGTCTCGCCTCCGCGAATTCCACCTTATCCGGTTCGATCTCCGCCAGGAGCGGCTCCGCGTATTTCTTCAGAACCGCAAGTTCGTAGATATGGCTGGTGTTGAAAAAGGCGTCGGCCTTGCTGTTGTAGGGGAAGATGTATCGGTTCTCCCCGTCACGGACCTTCGGCCACTGATCGATCGTTTTCTCGGCGGAATAGCCGCGGAACTGGTTGTCACGGACGATGCGCCGGAGCATCCTTGCGTCGGTCGTGGGGATGCGGTTATGGCTGTCGATCTCGAGCTGGGTCAGGGGGCTGATGTAGATCTTGAACTTCTCCTCCGAGGGGATATCGGCCGTCAGCTTCTCGTTCAGGCCGTGGATTCCCTCGAGAACGATCGGCTGGTCGGGACGGCCCTGTACGATGCGTTTGCCGAATTCCTTTCTCCCCTCAACGAAGTTGAAATGGGGGATATCGACGGTTTCACCGGCAAGAAGCGCGTTCATCTGTTTCTGGAAGAGCGTGATGTCGATTGCTTCGGGAGACTCGAAATCCGGCTTTCCGTCCGGTCCGAGTGGCGTTTCTTCGCGTTCATGATAATAATCATCCATACCGATGTAAAGAGGATGGAGGCCGAGGACCTTGAGCTGAATGATCAGCCGCCGGGCAAACGTCGTCTTTCCGGAGGAGGACGGGCCCGCGATCAGGATGATGTGCTTGTTTTCGGCCTTGATCCGGTCCGCAAGCTCCGCAATCGACTTTTCGTGGAGCGCCTCGGAAAGCTGGATCACCTCACGGATCCGGCCGGTTTCACACGCCTTCTTCAGGTCGTCCACATAACGGATCTCAAGGATATCGGCCCATTTCCGCGCTTCGTTAAAGGCGCGGTACATCTGCGGCTCATCGACGTAGGGCGGTATTCTCTCGGGATCCGCCGCATGGGGGAAGCGGAGAATGACGCCCTCCTTGTATTTCATCAGCTCGAAGATCGGTGTATACCCGGTGGACGGAGCCATCTGGCCGTAGAAGAACGCGATCGTCTGGCCGAGCACATAGGTACGGGGACCCTCTCCGGGATAAATGATCCGCCCGATCGGCAGATCGCTCTCGATCAGTTCCCGCATTCGTGCCTCGATCGCCGAGAGACTGTCCTCCGGAATCTCCGGCCACCCCTCAATATACGTAAACAAGCCCTTGTTCAGGGAATTGCCGATGATGACATCCACATCGCCGAGCACATCCTTGACTGCCTTGTAATAGATGAACGAAAGCGTGCGCTGCATAATGAGGTTCGCGTCGTTGTGGCGGATGTCCAGCAGCGTCACGGGAGCGGGATCCTCGACATGCTTCGTCAGTTCGAGCGTCCTGTTTCCGATTTTTGCGGCGATGATCCGGTAAGGGCACTCGGACTGGAAGCGGTTCGCGATGTCCTGAAGGCTTTCTCCCGCCTCGATCTCGATTTCGCGCGGTTCCGATGACGGACTCAGTTTCAGCTGGATGGTCATTTTCATAGCAGTTTCCTCACTGGTCATGGAGATGACGGTTACAGATCAGTTTACCACATTATCCGAAAAATTGGAATGTAACAAATGCGGCATAAATCGCAAGAAGCGCGATGCCCTGGGCGCGCGTGATCTCCCCCTTTCGGAGCGGCGGAAGCGCGAGGAGGAGCATCACGCAGAACATCACGGGGATGTCGACGACGAGCGACGCGTTGAGCCCCGCGATCGTCTTCTCGACCGGAAGCGAGAACGGGTTCAGCGTAACGGCCACGCCGCTCACGAGGACGAGGTTGAACAGGTTCGCGCCGATGACGTTGCCGAGGGAGAGGGAGCTGTGTCCTTTCACGAGGGATGTGATCGCGGTGACAAGCTCGGGGAGCGACGTCCCGAGCGCGACGAACGTAAGAGCGATGACCGATTCGGGAACGCCGAGCGCCTTCGCGATGAGGGTCCCGTTGTCGACGAGGAGATCCGCGCCGAACGCGATGAGGACCGCGCCGATGACGAGCAGGATCACGTCGCGTACCGGTCCCCCGGGAAGGATGCGGTCGATGACGGACGGCTTCTTTTCCTCTTTCTCCGCCTCCGGCGTCTCCGGAAGCGCGTCCTTCGACGCAAACGCCTGGCGGACCGTGAAGACCATATAAATCAGGAAGATCACAAGAAGGATGATGCCGACCGGACGGGTAAACTCATAGAAATAGGCCACCGCCGCATAGAGCAGGGCAGCTCCGAAGAAGAACAGGACCGGCGTTCTGAGCGACTTCCGGTCGACGGACTGGGGACGGACCGCGCACGTGATCGCCGCGATCAGCGCCGAATTGCAGATGACCGATCCGATCGCGTTTCCGTAGGCAATCTCGCCGTGGCCGGAAAGCGCCGCCTGGGAGCTGACCATGACCTCCGGGAGCGTCGTCCCGATCGAAACGACCGTCGCGCCGATCAGAATTTCCGGCAGATGAAAGCGATGGGCGATTCCGGTCGCACCGTCGACGAACCAGTCGCCGCCCTTGATCAGAAGGACGAGACCGAGGATGAACAACAGTACAGGTACAAGCATGATGAGACTCCTTTATAATATGCCCTTAAGGCCGATTTCCAGACCGATGGCGATGAGGATCGCGCCTCCGAGAAGAGTTGCGCCGCTTTCGAATTTCGTTCCGACCTTCTTGCCGATCGCAAGGCCTCCGAGGCAGATCGCAAACGTAACAAGCGCGATGATCAGAGAAGCGGTGAGCGCCGACACGGTTCCGTATTCCGCGATCGTAAAGCCGACCGACAGCGCGTCGATCGATGTTGCGACGCCCTGGATGACCAGCGTCCCGAACGCGAGAGACCTTTCGGATCGTTCCGCATAGAGCGCCGCGAGCGTCGGGTGGCGCATCAGCGGGCACGCCTTCCGGGCCTTTTCAAGTTTCCGCGCGGCAATCCCGTCGAGGAGCATCTTCCCGCCGATGGCCAGGAGCAGCACGAGCGCGATCCACGGCACAAAGCGCTGAAACGCCGCAAAGCGTTCCGCGATCGTCCGGACGCAGAACCAGCCGATCACCGGCATCGCAAACTGGAAGAAGGCGTACGTCCCCGCGATGAGGCACATCCGCCCCCCGCGCATCCGCGGCTCCGCAAGCCCGTTCGCGCAGGATACGCTGAACGCATCCATCGCGAGGCCGACGCCGAGAAGTATGCTGTTGAGGAAAAATGCTGCGCCTTCGTTCATGTGCGGTTCCTTTCGCGGCGTCCGGTTCCGGGGAGGGATCTTCGGGGATTCTTTCCGCGTAAGTCATCCGCAGAAAAAGACCCGGAAGCACGGGAAAACCGCGCTTCCGGGTCTCGCGATCTCAAGCAGACCAGGCTTTCGCCGGGATTGTTGGGCTGCTGCGCGGCTTTCCCGCGCCCGCTACTCCCCCAGAAAGTACGTGTAATTGTATCACTGACGCGTTTCGGCTGTCAAGTGCGCCGTGAAAAAGCCTGCGCGTTGCCGTGAGGTCAGGCCGCGTTCGCGGAAAAGATAGTGCCAACGCGCGCGCGCGGGCGTATAATAAAGAAAGAGAATGACCCATGGAGGTATCACCTATGACGCGCATCGGCATCGATCTCGGCGGCACAGCGACGAAGGCCGGCCTGTTCACGGAGGACGGAACGCTTCTCGATAAAACGGAATTCCCCACGTTGCGGGAAGGCGGCCGCGCCGCGCTCCTTTCGGATATCGCGGACCACGTCCGCGCGCTCGCGAAGCGGAACGGCATCCCGCTCGCGGACTGCGCCGCGGCGATCGGCATCCCCGGTCCCGTCGCGGAAGACGGCTATACGGAGGCGATCCCGAACCTCGGGTTCCGCGACTGCCGGCCCGGACGCGAGCTGTCGGACATCCTCGGGATCCCCGTCCGCGTCCTCAACGACGCGAACGCGGCGGCGCTCGGCGAAGCCTGGAAAGGCGCAGGACGCGGCGCCGGAAGCATGATCTGCGTCACGCTCGGAACGGGCGTCGGCGCGGGGATCGTCATCGGCGGCTCGGTCGTCGGCGGCTCCCACGGACTCGGCGGCGAGATCGGCCACATCCTCATCAACCCCGACGAAACGGAGCCCTGCGGCTGCGGCGCGGTCGGCTGTCTCGACCAGGTCTCGTCCGCGAACGGCGTCGCGCGGTACGCGAAGAAGTTCCTCGCGGAGGGGCTTCCGGCCGCGTTCGAGACCGTTTCGGCCGACGTCTCCGTCGGCGAAGCGCCCTCCCCCGGACCCGCGCCGATTTCCGTCCTCGCGTCTCTTCCCGCGATCACCGCGAAGGACGTCTGCGACGCCGCGAAGGCCGGCGATCCGCTCGCTCTCGGGACGCTCCGCTACTGCATGTCCTTCCTCGGCAAGGCGCTCTGCATCATCGGCTATACGGTCGACCCCGCGGTCTGCGTTATCGGCGGCGGTCTCTCGAAGGCCGGTCCGTTCCTCCTCGACGTCATTCGCGACGCCTACACGGACCTCCCGAAGCTCACCTCGAAGCGCATGGACCTCCGCCTCGCGGAGCTCGGCAACGACGCCGGGATCACCGGCGCGGCGTTTTACGCGGCAGGGCAGAACAACATCGGCCCCGCTTCCGGAAAATAAACAGACAGACATAACGAAACGGCGGCCGCGCCTTACGCGCGGCCGCCGTGTTGTTTCCATCGGATCGGCTATTATTTGATCGAGCTTCTCGACTCCTTGAGGATGACGTCGTGGGCGCCGCCCTCGACGATCGACGTCGCGGAGACGAGCGTCATCCGAGCGTTTTTGTGGAGTTCGGGGATCGAGAGCGTTCCGCAGTTGCACATCGTCGAGCGGACCTTGTTCAGAGACGTCGTAACGTTTTCCTTCAGCGTACCGGCGTACGGGACGTAGGAATCGACGCCCTCCTCGAACGAGAGCTTTCCGGCGCCGCCCATGTCGTAGCGCTGCCAGTTCCGCGCGCGGTTCGAGCCCTCGCCCCAGTATTCCTTCACATAGTTTCCGTTGATGTTCAGCTTCGCGGTCGGCGATTCGTCGAAGCGCGCGAAATAGCGGCCGAGCATCAGGAAGTCGGCACCCATCGCGAGCGCGAGTGTCATATGGTAGTCGTAGACGATGCCGCCGTCGGAGCAGATCGGGACGTAGATTCCGGTCTCTTTATAGTATTTGTCGCGTTCCGCGGCGACGTCGATGACGGCGGACGCCTGGCCGCGGCCGATGCCTTTCTGTTCGCGGGTGATGCAGATCGAGCCGCCGCCGATGCCGATCTTGACGAAGTCCGCACCGGCCTCCGCAAGGAAGCGGAACCCTTCGCCGTCGACGACGTTTCCGGCGCCGACCTTGACGGCATCGCCGTATTCCGCGCGGATCCATTTCAGCGTCTCGGCCTGCCAGGCGGAATAGCCCTCGGATGAGTCGATGCAGAGCACGTCCACACCCGCGTCGACGAGCGCAGGAACGCGCTCGCGGAAGTCGCGGGTGTTGATGCCGGCGCCGACGATGTAGCGCTTTTCATGGTCGAGGAGTTCGAGGCGGTTCTCTTTATGGGATTCGTAGTCCTTCCGGAAGACGAAGTAGAGGAGGCGGCCCTGTTTATCGAGGATCGGGAGCGCGTTGAGTTTGTGGTCCCAGAGGATGTCGTTCGCCTCGGAGAGCGTCACGCCCTCCTCCGCGGTGATCAGCTTCTCGAGCGGCGTCATAAAGGACGCGACCTTCGCATCCATCGGCGTACGCGTGATCCGGTAGTCGCGGCTCGTGACGATGCCGACGAGCTTTCCGGACTGGGTCCCGTCCTCGGTCACGGCGACCGTGGAATGGCCCGACTTTTCCTTCAGGCGGATGATGTCCTCCAGCGTGCTGTCGGGGCGGACGTTCGAATCGCTCGGCACGAAACCGGCTTTATAACTCTTGACCTGGCGGACCATCTCCGCTTCACTCTCGATCGGCTGGGAACCGAAGATAAAGGAGATGCCGCCCTCCTTCGCGAGCGCGATCGCCATCCGGACGCCGGAGACGGACTGCATGATGGCCGAGACGAGCGGAATGTTCATCGTCAGCGGACACTCCTCCTTCTCCGGGCGGTACTTCACGAGCGGCGTGGACAGATCGACGTTCGCAGGGGTGCATTCGGTCGACGAATAGCCGGGGATCAGCAGGTATTCGTTGAAGGTGCGGGAAGGTTCTTTGAAGTATTCAGCCATGGTCGTTCTCCTTCTGGTTATTGGGTGATGTTGTATTTCGCGAGGTATTCTTCAAGGACGAGTCCGCCGTTCATGATCTCGGTCGCGACGGGGACGGTCACGTAGCGGACGTGCCAGGGTTCGTAGATATAGCCCGTCCGTTCTTCGCTCCGGTCTTTCGGATAGCGGAGGATAAAGCCGTATTCGGCGCAGTGGTCGGCGATCCATTTTCCTTCCTTCGTATCGCCGAATTTGTTCGTCAGCGCCCAGTCGACGGACGCCGCGGAGATGTCCGAGGCAAGGCCGGATTGGTGTTCGCTCGTTCCGGGACGCGCCGAGAAGCGGTCGGCCTCGGTCTGGCCGTATTTCGCGACGTAGTTCGTATAGAGCGCGTTCTGGTAGCCGTAGGACCGGTACGCGGTCGTTGCCTTGATCTCAAAGCCGTCCGCCTTCGCCGCGGCGATCATCTTCGCAAACGCCTCGGCGGCCTCCGCCCGGAGGAAATGGGTCTCCGCGGGGCGGTCGGAACAGCAGATCGCTTCGTCGAGAGACACCAGATCCGCCGCCTTGTAGGCTTCGTCGACGGAATGGTCTTTATTCAGGAGCATCAGGAACCCGTTCTCGAGCGCGTACGTCCGGGCCGTCGCCGCGGGATCGGGAGCAGCCGTTCCGCCGTTCGGATCGTTTCCGGTCCCGCCGTTTCCGCCGGGGTTCGTTTCGCTTCCGGTCCCGTTCGAGGGCTCGTTCACGGCCGGATCCGGGCCGTCCGGGACGTTCGCGTCGCGCTTTTCACGGATCGCGGCGCCGATCCGCGTCGCAACAAAAATGACGGCCGAAACCGCCAGCAAAAGCACAAGGATACTCACAGCGAGACGCTTGCCGTTTACGCGGATACGGGTTTTCTTTTTCTCTGTGCGCATGGCGGCGGAGGTCTCCTTCGTTCGAAAAAAGAGTTTTATACAGTATACTCCTTTCGAGGCAAAAAAGCAATGAAAAAACCCTGCCGGACGCGTCTGCGTTCCGGCAGGGGCTTCGTTTCCGAAAAAGGACCGCGGTTACGGCATCGTGACCGTAACGTCGCTTTCATCGACGCGGACGGAGATCAGTCCGTTGACCGGGCGGTAGCCTTCGGGCACGACCGTTTCGCGGAGATAATACGTTCCGTACGGAAGCGTTCCGATCCAGAACGCGCCGGCGTCACCGGAGGAGACGCCGGTAACGACCGGCGAACGGTCGGCCGCGAGGATGTCGATCACGGCGCCCGGAAGCGGCGCATACGTATGGGCGTCGATCTTCTTCAGGATCGTTTTGCGCTCCGCTGCGGGGACGTTCATGATGCCGTAGGCGGCGATGTCCGGAGCGGATGTCGCCTTTCCGGTCTCGCCGTCGATCCGGAAGATGGCGTACTGGGGATCTTCATTCAGAAGGTACGCGCTCTTGTCCGCCGTGTACCGCGTCTGCTGGGCATTGACCATCTCCTGGGTGACATTCGAAAGCACGCCGTTGTTCGCCCAGATCGTCCCGGTCGCAGCCGCTGGTCTTACCAGCGTGGCCGAGCCGACGAGCACGATATAGACGTTGGTGTTCTCCTTGAAGTCTGGGGGAGAGGCCGTCTCCTTCAGGTAGTACACGTCATCGGGAATGTCCTCGAAGTAGACCGTGCCGGCCGTGAGGATCTCGCCGTTGAGCTTCTTCACGGTCGTTCCGTCCGCGGATACCGCGGTCGTCGCCACGCCGGGCTCCTTCTCAAAGGGCCGCGTACAGGCTTCATCCGTGTAGAGGGTGAACGTCGCGCCGGCGAGCGCTGAGCCGAAGCTGTCGATCTTGCGGAACGCGATCGAAACGCCCTTGCGGACCCAGTAGATCAGGGTATCCGCATCGTCGATCTCGTTCTTCACGCCGTAAAGGGTGATGTTGCGGTCGTTCACGAACGCCTGGAGATTCGCGCTGCTGATGAAGGTGCCGAACGGCTTTCCGGAGAGGCCGTGGTCGCGGAACAGGTCGCCGTTCGTTCCGTCGATCACATAAACGCCGATCTTCGCGGTCTTGGAAAGCCCGTCGACCGTCGTCCGGATCAGGCTGTTGGAATCGACGCTCAGCACGACGTTTCGCTCCGCGCCGTCCTTCAGATTGTCGAAGATCGTCACGCTTCCGCCGACATAGAGAACGGAGGAACTTCCCTTCACGTTGACGGCGCCGCCCTCCGCGGCGGTGGCGGTATTGCCCGAGACGGATCCGTCGGTGATCGTGATCCGGACGGAATCCGTCGCATAGACGGCGCTGCCTTCCCCGGCGCTGTTTCCGGTGAGGACGCAGACGTTCAGAAGGATCGCGGTCTCGTCTCCGGACGCGGCTTCGGTATAGACCGCTCCGCCGTAGCTGGTTCCCGCCGCAGCGGCCGCTGTATTGCCGGTGAACTGGGCGTTCTCGAGATAGACCTCGCAGCCCTTTCCGACAGCGATCGCGCCGCCGTACGCGGCAGTCGAGCCGGCGGACCGGTCATTCCGGACCGTGTTGTTCGAGAAGACGGCCGACCGGTTGGTCGCTCCGCCGTCCACCATCAGCGTTGTCCGGTCGTCCAGAAGAACGGCTCCGCCTCTTATGTCATTGGCGTCGGTGCTGTCGGAGGCCGCGATCTGGGTAAAGCCGTCGAGCAGGGTATTGTCCCGAACGGACAGGGTGCTGCGGTCCGTTACGTGGACTGCGCGGCCGGTGAAGTTCTGGGCGGAGAGTTTGATGTTCTGGAGCGTCAGGCTCGAGTTGTCCGCCACGGTGAGCAGCGCGCCCGCGTTGGCGTTCGCGGATGTGTTCTCGTTGTAGTTCCGTCTAATCTCGGCTCTG